>Ga0315274_10007136_pt1 | contig 16204 bp, 11 predicted proteins | sample YL17G02_20_MG_FD_203700 | JGI IMG/M metagenome (GOLD analysis project Ga0315274, IMG submission 203700) | Sediment microbial communities from Yellowstone Lake, YNP, Wyoming, USA - YL17G02_20 | ecosystem: Environmental > Aquatic > Freshwater > Lake > Sediment | place: USA: Wyoming | collected...
ATCTCGGCAAGATGAACGGCGCGGTGGCCGTTGGCCGACACGGGAACTTCCTGCAATGGGGTTTCTCGGCGCCCCCCTCCCAGATGACCGAGGCGGGCCGCAAGTTCTTCCTCAATTGCATCTGCTACATCGTTCAGTTCGACGGCAAGTCGCCCCGCACGCGCAAGTAACGGGCCGGCGGGCTGCGCCGGCAGACGTGGCGCAGGCTGTCAGCCTGTGGGACACCCGCCCGAGCCGCGACGCACACAGCCTGACAGGCCGCGCCACTTCAAAAAGCACACAGCCTGACAGGCTGCGCCACTTCGCCGGTTTGCTCCCCCCGTGAAAAACAGTTGCACGTGTGGCGCGGCAGCCATAGGGTTTCGCCTCGTTGCCGCCCACGAGCGGCGGAGACGCGTTTGTTTCCCGCGCTGGAAACGACAAGGCGTTTTCTCGCGGGGATCGGGCTCGAGCGGCTGCGACTCCCGCACAACTCCACTCGGATCATTGAGGATTATGGGTAAGCTCGAAATCATTTACGAACGCTGCATCGGCTGCCGCAAGTGCGGCGACGTGTGTCCTTTCGCCGCCATCGCCTTCTACCCCTGGAAAGAAGGCGAGGTGACCGAAGAGGTCGCCAAGCGCTCGAAAGAGAGAATCGAAGTTCTGGAAACCTGCACGCTCTGCAACGCCTGCATCGCCGCTTGTCCGACGGCGGCCATCATTCTGGACGCCCAGATGCAGGGCGGCACGCCCGACCGCGAAACCTACAAGGGAGTGTGGGTTTTCGCCGAACAGCGCAAAGGCGCCGTGGCCTCGGTCTCCTTCGAGCTGATCGGAGAGGGCCAGAAGTTGGCGGCCAAACTCGGCGAACCGCTCAGCGCCGTTCTGTTCGGCCACCAGATGGACGAACAGGCGAACGAATTGCTCCATTATGGCCTGGATACGGTTTACTACGTGGACGACCGGCGGCTCGAACATTTCTCGGACGAACGCTACGCCGAAGCCATGACCCAGCTGGTCCGCAAATACAAACCCAATATCCTTCTGACCGGCGCGACGGCCATTGGGCGAACCTTCATTCCCCGCGCCGCCGTCAAGATTCGCTCGGGCCTCACGGCCGACTGCACGGGGTTGGACATCGAAGACAGCACGCGACTGCTTCTTCAGACGCGGCCAACCTTCGGCGGCAACCTCATGGCGATCATTCGCTGCGAACGCTATCGGCCTCAGATGTCCACCGTTCGTCACAAGGTCATGAAACCGGCCGTGCGGCGCGACGAGGCCCACGGTCAGGTCATCAAAGTCGAGTTGCCCGATTCGGCCAGGCGCGCCAAGATCAAACTCATCGAGTCGGTGGACGAGGTCGTGGACGCCGTCAACATCACCGACGCCGACATTATCGTGTCGGGGGGGCGCGGTCTGGGCGATCCGAAGCATTTCGATCTTATCGAGCGGCTGGCCAGGACGTTGGGCGGGGCCGTCGGCGCCTCGCGCGCCGCGGTGGATGCCGGTTGGATTCCCTATTCCCACCAGGTGGGCCAGACGGGCAAGACGGTCTGTCCGAAACTCTACATTGCCTGCGGGATTTCGGGCGCCATCCAGCACCTGGCGGGCATGGGATCGTCGGAGATCATTGTGGCGATCAACAAGGACCCCGAAGCGCCGATTTTCAAAGTCGCCACCTATGGGATCGTCGGAGACCTGCACCAGGTTGTCCCTGCGCTGATCGAACGCTTCTCCGATGGCCGGTGATCACACGACGCATGGCCCGTTCGACCCGTTGTGGCCGCGTCGAAATCCACTCCATGAGGAATCACGATGCGTCTTGGCGGCAATCACCTTGACATTGTCCGCCGCCGTGTTTCATTCCTTGCGCTGGAACGTGTTCTCCATTCCACCCGGTGACATCGAGCATCCAGACTGCCGCCGTTGACCTCTTCGACAAGGGCCGAACCGTGGTTCAAGAACGAACGCAGGCGAGGATGGAGAAACTGGGCCGCAACCTTTCCCTGGTTGCTTTGGTCGTTCTTCTGGCCATCCTGCCGTTCGAAAGACGGTTTGGAGCGCTCTACCAGAGCGCCGAGGCGACCGTTTTGCTCGGCTTCTTGATCCGCCTGGCCGGACAGTCGAAATGGCGACTGCTGGGCGTCGCTGTGGCGGTTTTCGTCGTCTCAATGGGGCTGCTCATGGGCGGTGCGGCCATTTACACCCGGGCCAGCCAGTCGCCGTTCACTCTGGTCGAGATCGCCAAAGCGCTGCTGACCGAGGTCGGCGTTCTCTACTTCTGCGCGACGGTCGTTTTTCTGGGTCAGTTCTTCTTTCGACCCGAAGCGTGGGCGCCGCATGATCGCTGGACCCAAGTGATCCTCGCCCTCGTTTGGGCGTTTGCCGGTTTCGTACTGATCTCGGCCATTTGCTCGCTCGATCCGCTGGCCAGTCTTGCCTATGTGCGCAAGTATGCGATCCCCTACCTGCTGGTCTATATGGTGGTGACCGAGACGCTGTACTCCTGGCGGCAGTATCGGGTCATTATCGCGACGATCTATCTGGTCGGCATCATCGTGACCTCGGCGTCGGTCGCCGCGCGGTATTTGTATCTCCATGGCGAATACGATCTGCGAAGCGACTTTCAGAAGAGCGAAATCGTGCGCGAGGAAACGACCGCCGACGGGCGGGTCGAGCTGCGCAACCAGTGGCCGTTCTACCACCACAATCGGCTCTGCTCGTACGCCTTGCTGGTGACATTTTTCGTGTGGCTGCAGTTTTTCGTCACGCGCAACTGGGAGCTGAGGACCTTGGTGGCCATTTCGGCCATTCTGCCCGTTTGGTGCGTGATCGTGACGCTGACGCGAGGTGGGTGGATCGCTCTGGCGGTCGGCGCTCTGGCGTTAGTATTGATGATCAACTGGCGCAGCGTGGGGATTCTTCTGGCGGTGGCGCTGGCGGCCTGGTGGGTTTCGCCGACCGTGGTGCGCAACCGCCTGATCACCATCTTCCAACCCTCGACCTATACCCGGCCCAAGGGGACTTTCCACCTCCGGCGTCACCTGTGGACATGCGCGCTCGACATCATTCGGAAGCATCCGGTGCTGGGTCTGGGAGCCGGGTGGTCGCTCTTCGAGGAATATGTCAAGAGCCACTATCCGCTGGTCGAGCCGGAGATGGAGACCTCGAACGCGCACAACAACTTTCTCGAGGTCGCCGCCGAGTCCGGGATTCCGGCGGCGGCCCTTCTCCTGGCGCTGACGGCGGCGCTGGTCGTGCAAATCTCACGGGCGTGGCAAGTAACACAGCGCCAGACCAAGCGACGGTTTGTTGTGGCGGGGTTTTTTGCGCTGTTGATCGGCATCACCGTCTATGGCCTGGGCAGCTATTCGCTGCGATACACCGTCGGGATGTTGGTCTGGATCTGCTTTGCCTTGATGACGCTGCTGCCCAGGATCGTGCGTGCGATTCCCGAGGATGACGCGCCCCAACCCGTGCCCGCCGGGGCGCCGGGCGACGGTGCGTGACGACGATGGAGAGACAGGCGCGAATTCAGGAGAGCCGCTATCAGTTTCCCTACCATTATATCCCCGGCTTCGAGAGCGGCGATTTTGTCCAGGCGCGGACGCTCTCGTGGGGACACGTCTATCTGGCCTATCTGCGCTTCGTCATCGGCCTGATCCGATCGTGCCCTTTCGATTCGCTGTTGGATGTCGGATGCGGCGATGGGCGTCTGCTGTGCGAGTTGCGCGCTCTCTATCCCGACAAAATACTGGTGGGAATAGACATGTCCGAATCGGCCATCCGGTATGCCCGCGCCCTGAGCCCCAACGTGGAGTATGTGTGCGGCGATGTCGTCCGCGCCGGGGAATTGAAGCGGGAGTTTGACATCGCGACGGCGATCGAAGTCCTCGAACATATTCCGCCCGAACAGGTCGGCGATTTCTTGAGGGCAATCCACGAACGACTAAAGCCCGACGGCGTTCTGATCGTCACGGTTCCGAGCGCGAACGTGCCCGTGGCCCGCAAACACTATCGTCATTTCGATCTGGATTCGCTGCGTGGCGCGCTCTCCCCCTATTTCGCGGTTTCGGAGCACCATTTCCTCAACAAGACCTCGCGGTCGGCAAAGTACATCAAGCGCCTGTTGGTCAATCGCTGGTTCATTCTGAATCACCGCCGTCTCTTGAATTGCCTTTACCGATATTATGAGAAACGCCTCTTGAAGGCCGACGAGCGCACCGCCAAGCGAATCTGCGCCGTTTGTCGGAAATGCGCAGGCGGTGAGAAAGCGCAACCGCACATTGCGCCGATTCGTTCTTCTCCTTGACTTTCTCGGCCACAAAAATAGGGTGACACTTCCTGCGGCAGGCGCGGGCGCACATGGGCCGGCGCTCCGTAACGCCGCACCGGCGGGGGATGACGAACGAGTGAAACTCGACGAACTCTACCAGATCGAGAACCGCGCGGCGGTGCGCGTGACCTATCGCGATACCGACCAGATGGGCCACGTCTATTATGCGAATCACCTCGTGTGGTTCGAGATTGGGCGGACCGAGCTGGTGCGGCAGATGGGTCTGCCCTATCGCGAGATGGAGCAGCGACTGGGGGTCTTCCTGCCGGTTGTCTCGGTTCAAATCACCTATCGGGCTCCCGCGCACTACGACGATCGGATTGAGATTCAGACGCGTGTGGCCAAACTGTCGCACGTCGGGATCGAGTTTCGCTACCGCGTCATTCGGCGCGAAGGCGACGATGAAGCCCTCATCGCCGAAGGCTCTTCGCGCCACGCCTTTCTCGGCCGCGACGGGAAGATCCTCAAGACGGGTTTTGAGATACTGAAAATCGAACGATGAACGAGGAACGCTGAACGATGAATGATGAACGGGGAACACGGAAGGTTGAACAGAGCAAACGCCTGCCATACATGCGTGAATTAAGATATCCTTTTCGGACTTCCAATCCTTGTTGCTCTTCCTTCACGTTCATCGTTCATCGTTCATCCTTCATCGTTCATCGCTCATCGTTTATCATTCATCCTTCATCGTTCATCGTTACACTCTGATGGTTTCGGAGCGGACATTTCGAATCCTCCACCTGGCCAGCAGCGAGCGCTGGACGGGCGTCGCCGACCCGGTCGTCAGCCTGGCGCGCGAGCAGCAGCGCGGCGGCCACGAGGTCTGGCTCGCCTGCGTTCCGGGACAGTCGTTCGAGCGCCGCGCCCGCCAGAGCGGACTGCGCGTGATCGCCGACTTCCATCTCGACCGCCGGCTCAATCCGCTGGGCGTCCTGCGCGATCTGCGAACCCTTCGGCGGTTTGTCGTCGAGAACCGAATCGAGATCGTCCACTCGCATCTGTTGCACGACAACTGGATGGCGGCGTTGGCGCTGGCGGGAGCAGCGAGGCCGCCCCTGCTGGTTCGGACGTTTCACCGGTGGGAGCCGCCGCGCGCCGATCTGTTCCACAAGTGGCTGTTTGGCCGGCGCAACGATCTGACGATCGCGACCTCGCGCTCGCTGCTCGAGCAATTCAACGGACGAGTCCAGTTGCGTCCCGATGCCGCCGCCGTCGTCTATGGCGGCGTGAACACGGAGAGGTTCCAGCCCGGAGCGTCGGGCGAGGCGTTTCGCCGCGAGTTCCGCGTGGCGCCCAACGCCCCCGTGGCGGGGATCGTGGCGCGCATGACGGCGGGCCGCGGCCATCGCTGGCTGCTCGATGCCGCGCCCGAGGTGGTGCGCCGCGCACCCGAGGCGCGTTTCTTTCTCATCGGACGCGGGGCGCTGAAGAGGCGGCTTCGCGCCGAAATCCAATCGTCTGCCTGTCGCGACAACGTCCTCATGGCCGGCTATCGGCTGCACGACCTGCCCGAAGCCTACGCGGCGCTCGACGTGTCGCTCTTTCTCGGCATGACGTCCGAAGGAACGTGCCGCGCCGCGCTTGAGGCGATGGCATCGGGGCGGCCGGTCATTGCGTTGCGCGCGGGCGCGACCCCGGAGATTGTGGATGACGGAAGAACCGGTCTGCTTGTCCCGCCGGATGACGTGCAGGCGTTGGCCGGCGCCCTGGTGCGGCTGCTGACCGGCCGCGAAGAACGGGAGCGCATGGGGCGCGCTGCCCGCCGGGCCGTCCTCGAACGCTTCACCGAGTCGCACCGCGCCGAGGTGACGCTCGAGGCCTATTGCGCGGCGTGGCGCCGCAAATTCGAGGGAGAATGATCGCTCACTTTGTCCTCTGCGAATTCCTTAAGAGCGCGTGTAGAAAGCGCCTCAGGCATCTGGTCGGACCGTTCGTAGTTCCCACTTTAGTGGGTCATGGCTTGTTCGAAACACCCACTGAAGTGGGAACTACGAACTTCTCACACACGCTCTAATGAAAGCGGCGACGATTCGCGGTCAGAAATGCGCGCTATCGCCGCAGCAACCGCGCCGCCTCGACGGCGTGATAGGTCAGGATCAGGTCGGCGCCCGCGCGCTTGATCGCCGTGAGAATCTCCATCATCGCCCGGTCGCCGTCCAGCCAGCCATTGGCCGCCGCCGCTTTGACCATCGAATACTCGCCGCTGACGTTGTAGCCGGCCAGCGGCACGTCGAATCGCTCGCGGGCCGCGCGGATGACGTCGAGATAGGCCAGCGCCGGCTTGACCATGACGATGTCGGCCCCCTCGGCGATGTCGGTCTCGATCTCGCGCAGCGCCTCGCGCACGTTCGGCGGGTCCATCTGGTGGGAGCGGCGGTCGCCGAAGGCCGGGGCCGACTGGGCGGCTTCGCGAAATGGCCCATAGAAGCACGACGCGTATTTGGCGGCGTAGGAAAGAATCGGCGTGTGAATGAACCCGCGCTGATCGAGCGCCGCGCGAATGGCCGCCACCCGTCCGTCAAACATGTCCGACGGCGCAATCACGTCGGCCCCCGCCTCGGCCTGCGACACGGCCGCCCGCGCAAGCAGCTCCACCGATTCGTCGTTCAGAATCACTCCGTTGCGCACCAGACCGCAGTGGCCGTCGCTCGTGTATTCGCACAGGCAGCAGTCGGCGATGACGATCAGATCGGGGAACCGGCGCTTCAACTCGCGGATCGCGCGCTGTACGATTCCGTCCCGGTCGTATGCGCCCGAGGCCGCGTCGTCTTTCGTTTCGGGAATACCGAAGAGCAGCACGGCGGGGATCCCCAGCGCGACTGCGGGCTCGACTTCGACCGCCAGGCGATCCACCGACAAGTTGAACACGCCGGGCATCGAGGCGACCTCGCGGCGAACGCCGCTTGCGGGAACCACAAACAGTGGGTAGATGAAATCCGCCGGCGTGAGAACGGTCTCGCGAACCATGTCGCGCAAGGCCGGCTTCATCCGAAGTCGGCGATGACGGCGAACCGCGAACGAGTCAGACATTGTCCATTCCCCCTTCCTTTCAACAGACATAATGCTTGACTGAGCGCGCCCGAATTTGCAAACGCAAAGCATCGGAGGGGTGGGACAGGTTGGCAACCTGTCCTTTAAGAATTCCTGTTACGCGGGGGCGGGACGACACGTTGCCAGCCTGTCCTGCGTCGCGCGGAGGTGGCCCGTGGGCAAGCAGCCGGTGTTGGATTTCATCGCGGGGGGAATCCGCGTTTTCGACGGCGGCATGGGCTCGATGCTGATCGCCGCGGGGATGCCGGTCGGACAATGTCCCGAAACATTTGACGCCGACAAGATTCAGCGCATCCACGAACAGTACGTCGAGGCGGGCGCCGACTTCGTTCTGACCTGCACGTTCGGCGGCTCGGTCATCACGCTCAACAAACACGGTCTGGCCGAGCGAACGAAAGAGATCAATCGTTGCAACGCCGAGCTCGCGCGCAAGGCCGCGGGCGCTCGCGCCTACGTCGTCGGCGACATCGGCCCGACGGGCGAGTTGCTCCAGCCATTCGGAACGTGCAACGAAAGCCAGATGACGGCCTCGTTCGCCGAACAGGTTCGCGGTCTCGAAGAAGGCGGCGTGGACTGCTACGTCGTCGAAACGATGTCCGATCCCCACGAGATGGCGGCGGCGGCGCGCGCCGTTCGAAGTATCAGTCAGAAACCGCTCATTACCTCGATGACGTTCACCTCGACGCCGCGCGGCTATCGCACCGTGATGGGCACGACCGTCCAGCAGGCGGTCGAAGCCATGCACGCGGCGGGGGCCGACGTTCTGGCGACCAACTGCACGCTCGCGCCCGACGACACGGTCGGACTCGTGCGCGAGCTCTGCCGCTACACGCGCCGTCCCGTTCTGGCCCAGCCCAACGCGGGCCGGCCGCAGATTGACGGCGAACGCGTCGTCTATCCGCCGATCGAAAACCTCGAGACGCACATCGAGGCGATCCTGAACGCCGGCGCGCGCCTGATCGGCGGCTGTTGCGGCACCAACCCCGACTACATTCGGCTTGTGCGCCGGATTGTTGACCGCCGCAACGCGAGACTCTGAAGGCCCCCCGTATTGCCTGAGTTCAGGGTTTCAGGATGGCGTCCACGAGCTTGGCGAGGCCGCTTTCCCATTCCGCGGTTTCTTTTCCGTCCTTTCCGTCCTTGGCTTCGATGAGACCGGTCACGAGGTCAAGAATGGCCTTGGCGGCTTTCTTGTTCGGGGGCGGAGGAATCGGGATCTCACGCAGATACTCCTCGGTGACGGCATAGAAACCTTTCGGCGTCGGCCGGTGACCCGTGACAAGGTGTTTCTGGGCATACGCGCTATTGAGGAAGGCCAAACAGTATTTGAGCACGTCTTCGCGTGAAACACGCCAACCCAACACCCGTGCCAGTTGATCTCGAAGCTGAGAATATCCAACACGGGTCCGAGAAGTCGGTTGAAGGTATAGGCAGGCGTGGTCCGAGAGATAACCCGCCACGTCCAGAGAAAAGCGCACGCGCTTGATCAACGTCGGAGAGACAATCCGCGTTTTGGAAAGCATCAGCCTGGGATCGCGCGGACGGTGGTATTCGTACCACTCTTTCCCCATGTGTATGAAACGCCTCTTCTCAAAGACTCTGCCCTCCAGCCGCTCATAGTTCTGAACCAGATAGGCAGCGGCCGCCGGATATTTCATAAGCCCCAGGGCAACGCGATGCCCCAGCAGGTCGCCAACCGTCGCGCGATTGACTCCACGCCGGCGGACAATCTCCTCTTCCCTGCGATCTATCTGCCTGGCGAAGTCGAGGGCGTCTTTGAGGCCCAGGCGCGCCAATACCTCTGCCAGTTTCTTGTCCTTGATGGTTTCCAGGTCCAGGGAAAACGCCGGAGCTGTTTTGCCTGCTGATACGTGATAGGGATAGAACAACACATGTCCTGTCCAGGCAACGCGCCATCGTTGCACTTGCTTGCTCTTAATGGCGCGACGGACAAGAGATTTCTCCAGTCCAAGGCTTTTCGCCCTTTCTTCGGGCATCAGAAAAACGTCAAGACAACCGCCTGGCGTCACGCCCTGCCGCATTTCCAGGATGTCCGCCACAGACGGCCAGTCTTTCGGAAATCCTTCTGGTGCCTCACCGGACCCCAGGTCCCATCGCCGACCCGCCGTCTCTCGCAATCGTCTGAGTGGAATTCGAGCGGCGCGCGCAAACCCAACTGTCGCCGACTTCCGTCCCTTCGACATCTTTCCGACAACCTCGTGGACGGTGGTTTCGACACGTTTTCGGCGTTCCTTTACAGACAGCTCCCGAAAGTCCTCCGGTGGCGCGGAAAGAATGGCGATACAGTCCCCTTCGCCGTTGCCGTTCGGAAGAGCATCGGCCACGGTAATACAAGGAATGTTCATGGCATGAAAGAAAAGCTGACCGAACGGATTCAGGTCCACGATGAATCGTAGTTGTGTTTTCGATGCAAGAAATTGGCGCAATCCCGCCGCCCATTCCTTGTCAATGAAAGAGCCTTGCGTCAACAGTCCGAAGCGTCCACCAGGTTTGAGCACATGCAAAGCGCGCTCCATGAACAGACCGTACACGTCATACTTGCCCTGGGCCGCAGCCGGATACTCGCTGCAAAAGCGCTCTTTCTTGGCCGTGTCATAGACGGGCGCCAAAGGGCCTTTCAGAACGCCTCCCCACGGCGGATTGCCGAAAACACGATCGAAACGCTTTTCGAGCATCGCTGGGTAGCGATGAAAGGAATCCGCCGTCAGCTGCACGCGAGAATTGAGTTTGGCAAACAAATCGGGAACCAGAAGGTCCTCATCGTGTTTCTCCAGGGAATCCGACGAGAACACCTGAAGGTCTATGGAGAAGTCGGGGTTTTTCTCTCGCGCCTTCACGTATAGGGGCATCAACAAGAACAGCACGTTGAGGGTCGTCAGGAAGGCGGCGAATGGATGCAGGTCCACCGCATGGAGATGCTCTGCGGCGGAGTTGAGAATGGACTCAGCCCGCTTCCAATCTGGCATCCCGCGCTTATTGATCTCTCCATGGCAGGGTAAATCGAGCTCATAGTGCTTGAGCAGGCGCGATAGAGCGCTTGTGACAAAGGCGCCGCTCCCACAGGCCGGGTCTATGAAAGAAAGACGGCAAAGCCCCTCGGATTCCGGCGAGAACTCCGCAAGGTCCAGAACGAAGTTCACTAGTTCGTCGGGCGTGTAAAAGCCACCCAGCCGCTGGCGCTCGTCATCGGGCAAATAGTGCTGATACACGTTGCGCCACACATCCACGTCCACGCGCCCAAAGAAGTACCCGTCAAGCATTCGCAACAAACGCTGCATTGCGCGCTCGAATTCTCCATCTGTCCCGCGTAGCCACGCGCGCTCATCCGGTTTCAACCCCGCGCGCTTGTCGGGCATGACCATCCACCAGTCAAACTCGCCCAACTGATAAACCGCGGGCAAGAAATCCTGCATGGAACGCTGGACACGGCAAAGGAACTCTCTCGCGGGCTTGGGCGCATCCACAACGGCGTGTACAGGAACCGCCAGCGCCTTTTCCATTTGCTCGCCCGACAGGAGTCGCGGAAGAATCCTTTGGTCCTCGCCGATGCAATACAGCAGCGCCCGCGCCAGTAGGACGTGGGCCGTCTGTACGCAAAAGGTCTTGGCGCTCGCCGCGTACGCCGGCCAAACGGCATCGGCTATGGCGCGGGCATCGTGCCGTTTCGAATCTGGCAGAGCGAGCACGGCCTCCAGTGCAACGGCAGCCGCGGGTTCCACAAACCCCAGCTCCGACACGGCTCTGGCGATGTCGCCACGGCGGATCTCTGGCTTCTTGAATTCTTCGGCAAGGCGTTCCCCAGCCTGGCGCGGTGAGACGACAAGCGATTTCTCGCACCAAAGATCAAAAAGGCTCAGAGTAACCCTGCGCGTCTGATCGGCGGCTTTTCCCTCGCAGAACCCACACAGCAAACGCTCCAGGAGAAGTGCCAAGTCGCCAATCGTTTGGTCCAGATCGGCGGCGAGCGCTTCGAGGATGTGCGGATTCTCTCGGTTGACCGCGTGTCTTGTGGATCGCGGGAGACCGGCAAAGTGACGATCGGCAGCCAGCGGGGCAAAGAACGCTTCTGTTTCCTCGGGTGTCGCGCTTTCCACCTTCAGCCCGAAGCGTTCCCGGATTTCCAGAACGCCGGTGGGAGAAAAAATATCCAGCCGCTCCCACTCCGCGCCGTTGGTGAAATAGGCCGTTCGCAACGTGCCGTAACCGGCCAGGCGCTGTTCGAAGTCTTCGCGTTCCTTCTTGCTCGCTTGATGATACGGCGTCTTCGTTTCAATCGTGACTATCGGGAAACCGTCGGCATCCTGGAGGAGAATGTCAAAGCGCTCGCCAACGACGATTTTGTCCTTTGGCCACCATAGAACGGTCATCAGCAGCTCGGTGACAAGCCAACCGCGAAAGGGACGCTCGCCGCCTTCGCCGGGAAAGCCAAGGCGCGCTTGTGCCTCGTCGCTACGCCGGAGAATCGCTTTCAGAGACTCAAGAATGGCCTCGCCCTGAATGATTTCCCTTTCACCGGTTCCTTTCTTGGACGTCATCATCCCTCCGTTACTCCCAACGGCCGCATTGTTTCTGAACTTGCAGTTGCCTTCTACTTGATTGGGAAAGGGCGCTCAACCAATTTCTTCGGATTTGCCTTTCACCTCTCTACAATCAACTCGAACTCGGGACGGATGGCGCCCACGACCTCTCCCAGCGGGCTTTTGATCGTGATTTCGTGCCATGGCGAGAGCCGCTGGCATTGCTCGTCGTTGAGCAGTCCCAGCTGGGCAAGCACTTCGACCGCCGCCTGGCACGACGGCGGGTGGCTGCCGTCCTCGATCTTGAGGGCGATGCCGAGCGCGGGACCGCCGTGCGCGCTCGGAAAAACGCCCGCCGCCCAAAAGCCCAACGCGCCGCCTTTGCAGAACCACCGCCCGCCGCCGGCCGCGATCAGCGCCGTGTCGAACCGCTCGCTGCCGCCGACCAGGCAAGGATAGCGAACCATCGCCGACGTGACGCGACGGCAAGCGGCTTGTCGCGCGGGAGCGAGCGCCGTCGGGTCGGCCAGCCGCGCATAGGCGAGCGCGACGTTGCGAAGCGGCAACGCATGGACCGGTACGCCGCAGCCGTCCACGCCGACGCAAATCCGCTCGGCCGGGAAATCCGACAGCTCGGCGAACAGGCGAAGAATGCGTTGTTGATGAGGATGGTCGAGACGCCAATAGCCGTCGGTCGGTTCGCCGCGCGTCAACGCGGTCGCCAGCATCGCGCAGTGCTTGCCCGAACAATTGTGATGGCGGCGAGTCGGAGGCTCGTTGTTGCGGACCATCTCGTCGCGTCCCCGCGCAAACAGCGGGTAGGACGGCTCACAGAAGAGATGATTCTCGGTAAGGCCCAGCTTCGAAAGAATCGCGTCCACCTCGGTGAGGTGCGCCTTCTCGCCCGAATGGGAGGCCGCCGACACCGCCACCTGGGCGTCGGTGAACTGGAAGCGGTCGAACGCGCCGGCTTCGGCCGCCGCGACCGCCTGGATCGGTTTTCCCGACGAACGGACGTAGTAGGTGGCGTCGGGATCGCCGGCGTGAGCCATGAGCCGCCCCTCGACGTCCACGACCGCAATCGCGCCGCGATGAACGGTCTCGACCACGTCGCCGCGCCGCGAATAGACCAATGGGATCGTGGCTTCCGGCATGAGAGCCGCTCTCTCAAAATGGTTCGGCGAGACAGAAGGCTTCTCCTACGGGTCTTTCACACGGCAATTGACGGAAATTCATCCGCCTGTCATTGCGAGGAGCCGCCCTGTGGCGACAAAGCAATCCCGTTCCTGTGTACGGCGATCCTGAGATTGCTTCGTCGCCACAGGGCGGCTCCTCGCAATGACAGGGAGAAGTGTATTCCATCAAATACCGTGTGAAGAGCGACTACCAGCCCCCGCTGATATTCAAGAACGTGTTCGTTATGAACTCCGCGCGGTCGGAGGCCAGATAGACCACCGCCGCCGCAATGTCCTCGGGCCGACCGAAACGCCGGAGCGGGATGGCCTTCTGGAACTTCTCCATCTGCTCGGGCGGCGTGAATTTCTCGTGGAACGCCGTGGGAATAACGCCGGGCATGATCGCCACCACGCGAATGTTGAACGGCGCGAGCTCCCTGGCCATGCCCATCGTCAGAGTGTTGACGGCCCCCTTGGCGGCGGCGTAGTGGGCCGCGCCACCCGCGCCGCCCGTGGCCGCGGCGATCGAAGAGATGTTGATAATGACGCCGTGTCCCTGGGCTTTCATCACCGGAATCGCGCGCCGCGAGCAATACAGCGTCGAGGTGACGTTGACCGCCAGAACTTCATTCCACGTCTCGTCGTCGCATTCTTCGATGGGCGAACGGCGAACCAGGGCGCCGGCATTGTTGACCAGGATGTCCAACTTCCCTTTCGTGACGGTCAGGAATTCGTCGAAGATGCGTTCAACGTCGCCGCTGTTGGTCACGTCGCCCTGAAAGAGACGGCCCCGCCCGCCGGCGGCGGTGATCTCTTCGAGCGTTTCGCGCGCCCCCTTCTCGCTGCGAAAGTAGTGGACGCCGACGTAGGCGCCGCTGGCCGCGGCCTCGATGGCCGTCGCGCGCCCAAGGCCTGTCCCCGCGCCGGTGATCAACATCGTCTTATTGTCCAGCCGGATGTCCATGAGATGCCTCCTGCGAAAATCGGTTCGTAGTAGCGCCGTCCGGAGCGTAGTCACGCCGCTAACGCGGCTACTGCAAACTTTTCATCCGCTTCCCGGGTGGCGCAACGCGCCGTGAAAGGCTGCCTGTGCGTCGCACGTCGCTGTCTTGGACAGGTTGACAACCCGTCCTACTCGTGAAAGAGCATCTTCGCAGCGAAGGCGCTCTGATAGTCCTCGCGTCCCGCCAATTCGACGTATTCGGTTGTCTCGGCCAGCGCCAGAGCGCGCCGGCGCGCGTCGCGGTCGGCCAAAACCATCCGCGCGCCGATCCCCGCGGCGTTGCCGACGAACCGAACGCGTTCGGGTTCGACCGGCGGAACCAGCCCGATCCCGAGCGCACTGGCCTTGCGAATATAGTTTCCGAACGCGCCCGCGATCAACACTTCTTCGATATCTTCATATCGCACGCCCAGCTCGCGACAAAGGATTTCGGCTCCGGCGGCCGTCGAGCCTTTGACCAGTTGGAGCTGGCGCACGTCGGCCGCCGTCAGAAGCACCGGCCGGCCCTGTTCGCTGTTCTCAGTCGGCGCCAGAACAAACGCATTCATCCCGGCCGCCGTCTGAACGAGATGCGGAATGAGGGCATCCGGCAACGGCCGGTCGCATTGCGCCGCCGAGCGAAGCCATCCGCGACCGTCCACGGCCCCGACCCGCAGCAGTTCGGCGACGGCGTCAATCAGGCCGCTGCCGCAAACGCCGCGCGCCGCCACATTTTCGATGACGTGGGTGATGACCGTCCCGTCGCGGTGAATCGAGAGGAAGTCAATCGCACCGGGCGACGCCCGCATCCCCTGCGAGATGTTCGCCCCCTCGAACGCGGGCCCGGCCGCCGTCGAGCAGGCCATCCGGCGACGCGCCGAACCCAAGACGACCTCGGCGTTCGTGCCCAGGTCAACCAGCAGCCGCAGCCGGTCGTCGCGGTCAAAGCCGGTCGCCAACATGGCCGCGACCGTATCGCCGCCGACGTTGCTTCGCACCATCGGCGCGACCCAGACGCGCGCCTTCGGAAACACATCGAGCCACAAGTGGGCCGCGGGTATCGCGCGCTCGCCCCGCCACGCCCCGACGTACGGCGCGAAGCCCAGCGACGCCGGACTGACTCCGGCCAGAAAATGGAGCATCGTCGGATTGCCGACCACCGACAGCGCGACGATGGTCTGGCGCTCGACGCCGGCCTCGCGGCACAAAACGCCGATCATCTCGCCGATCGTCTGCGCGGCCGAGCGCTGCAACGTGGCTGTCCCCTTGGCGTTTTCGAGGGCATAGGTGATTCGCGAAATCACGTCGGCGCCGAAGCGCACCTGATCGTTGAGAGTGGAGTGAATCGCCCGAACCGAACCATCGCGAAGATCAATCAGAGCGGCCGCAACCGTCGTTGTCCCCAGGTCAATGGCTACGCCGTAGCAGCAGCCGGCGGCGCTCCCTGCGATGACCGCGCGCAGCGTGTCCTCTTCCCAAATCACGCCGATTCGGTCGGCCCGGTTCGCCGCCAGTTGCGCGAGCTCGCGAACGGTCTTCGTCGTCGCGCTGGGGATGCCGCTCCGTCCGGCGGCGCGCGCGACGCGTTCGAGCAGCGAATACTGGCCGTCGAGGCTCTCGCGATCGAGAACAACGTCCTGGGCCACAACCGCGCGCTCAAAACCGGGGGCGAGCAGATCGTCGCCGCCGAACGTCTTCCCCCCGGCGGCGCGGCTGGGTTTGGGCACCTCGATGGTCGCCGCCTGCGACACGACCGCCTGACAGGCCAACCGCCAGCCCGCCGCGATTTCGTCGGCCGCAAAGGCCCGCCCGTCGGCCGGCGCAGCGGCCGGCGCGCCCTCGACAAATCGCACCCGGCATTTGCCGCACCGTCCGCGCCCGCCGCACGGCTGTTCGATCAAAACGTCGGCCGCCGTGGCCGCCTCGGTCACGGTCTCGCCGACCTCGATCCTCGCGTGTCGCCGGTCGGGTAGAAAACAAATCGCGCATTGTGCCGGCATCGCCGCTCCCTCGGTTGCTCACGGACGCAACACAGGCTCTAGTCCTCAAACAAGCGTATCTATCGGTTGTCTTGGCAACCGAAGGGTTGCCCGCAGTGAATCATACCCAGAGTCACCCTGATGGGCGCGTCGGT
>Ga0315274_10007137_pt1 | contig 16203 bp, 18 predicted proteins | sample YL17G02_20_MG_FD_203700 | JGI IMG/M metagenome (GOLD analysis project Ga0315274, IMG submission 203700) | Sediment microbial communities from Yellowstone Lake, YNP, Wyoming, USA - YL17G02_20 | ecosystem: Environmental > Aquatic > Freshwater > Lake > Sediment | place: USA: Wyoming | collected...
CTTTGGCCTAATCGTTCGGGTTAGCTACCCATCAAGGTCAAGTCATTGTTTTTTAATGTGCTAGCTTCAGATTGAATCCGAAGCTATTTTGCTTCGTTTGCAATTCAATCATTGCACAAAATGTCCTATTGTTTGATAAAGTGTGCTGTCTAGCTTCCCCTTATGAGGAATAGGGCTTGAACCACCTTCCTGCATCGTGTCGGAAGCTATTTAGATTTAGATGCTATCATCATCGTTCATCGTGTTTCCAGAGTCAAGATATTGACCAATAGCTGTAAAACATACCTACGTTTTAGAGCAATTTGGTGCTGGCTGGTTTTTGGGCGTTTAGTCTCGAACCGAAGCTAACTGAAGCTAACCTTAAAGGATTATAGTAGGAGAAGGCAGAGAAGTACAGCTCTAGGGCTTTTCTCAGGGGGTCTTCCCCTGTTCGCTGCCTACTAGGAAGGCACAGCGGGGTGGGGGGTTGCCATGACCTGGCCCGCTCTTTTGGGGTGTCTAGCTTCGGGGTAGCTTCAGGGCAATATCTGCTCACGTTTTCCTATTGCATTCCTATTCACTGGGAATCGTTGTGCTGCGGAGCGCTGGATTTCCTTTAGGTTCCGCCTTCTTTAAAGCCTTGACCGCCCGTTCCTCTATGGTAGCCTTCATGGCTGACCACAGTTTTGTAGTGGTCATGGTAAATTGCTTGGGGACTATGGTAACTATTACCGCTTCGCCGGGAATGTTTGTGCTGCGGAATGATGGAGGCGCCTTAGTTTCCGCTTTGTTTCCTTCGTGTTCTGCCTTATTTCCCTCGGCCTGCGCTTTTTTAAAGCGTTGAGCGCTTTTTCCTCTTTTGTTTCGGCCTTTCCGGCAACTTCCCCGGCAGTCCTTTCCCCAGATTCAGCCAAAGGGGCTGATGCGGAGGGATCTTGAGCGGTTTGGGCTGAATTCTCTAGGGGCATGGTTCCTCCACGCCCCCGCGTGAGGGGCGACAACACAAAGGAAGCAGAAAGTCAATAGACCTAATACGAAAGCAAGGGGAAAGTCAATACACCCAATACGAAAGCAACGAGAGACAACTATAAAAGCAAGGGGAAGCAACTATGATTTCAATCCACGCCCCCGCGTGAGGGGCGACGTTTCTTAGTAGAGATGCAAGCAGAATAGATTTGCCGTTTCAACCCGCGCCCCCGCGTGTTCGGCACGTCCAGGCGCAAGCCTTCACCCATAGCGTTTTCGTACTTGATGGGTCTGCCCTTGGCATCAAGGCGCGGTTTGTCCGGTCGATACTGATAGCCGGCGGGGCTCCCATCTGGAGCCCATAAGGGGATCAAGATTCCAGGAATACGGCACTGGAATTTTCTGAAGCCGAGCTGCTGCAGCTCGGCCTTGCCCATGATGGTACGGTATCCGCGCTCGCGCATGACCTCCGGCGATATCGCGGATTTTAGCAAGTGCTCATAGTGATCGACCAGCAGCTCGGGGAGCTCGTTTGAAAACACATCAGCCATTTTGCGCCCGTCAGCCTCCTGGAAATATCAGGATACACCGGCATCAATTCTGCCGACCGCCTTCTTTATTCCTTACATAAATGTCATAATTTGCTGCTTAGGCCGCCGAGTTCTTGGCATTCGCAGATCCAAGTTATCGATAGGCGAGTGCCTTCGATGTGCCGAGTTAACGTCACATTGGGCTAGATTTATGTAACCTCGTAGGACTTCCAAGCTTCGGTGGCCGGTTATCAGTTGCAAGCTGAAAATGTCGCCGCCGTTCCTGATCCACATGACGCAGGCAGTGTGCCTCAGTGTATGAGGGGAACACCTCACCCCCGTTATCCCAGCTCTCCGGCCGTATTTCTTCATCGCCTGTTCCACCCGATTCTTGGTGAGCCGCCTCCCATCCCTGGTTAAGAACAAGTAATCATGATTGGGAACCGCCGACTCGGGTCGATACAGGTTTAGGTATTTCCATAAAGCCTTCTGCACTGTGACACCAAAGGGGACAAGCCGTTGCCGATTTCCCTTGCCGACGACGCGTAAAGTTCTTTCCTTCAGGTCCAGATCCTCAACTGTGGCATTCGTAGCCTCGCTTAGGCGGCACATCGTGTCAAGGTAGAGCAAAAACAGCGTGTAATCGCGAAATCCCTCGGGAGTGCCGCTATCGGTCGCGCGGAAGAACGCGTCGAGCTGTTGCTTGGAGAAGGTAGGAATCACCTTGCTGGGTGCCTTCGGTATCCTAACGTTGGAGAACGGGGTTCTCTCCAGCAGCCCTTCATCGACCCATCGGTTGAAGGCAGCGCGGATGGCTCGGAGGTAGCAGTTGATTGAGAGTCCGCTCAGTCCACTCTGTTGGCTTCTAGCACAAGGGTGGTGAGCAAATCGCTTGGCGTGCTGCAGGTGCAAAACGAAACTTCGCATCTCCGGAACACCTATCATTCTGGCATCGGTAGGGAGGCCGTTTTCCCTCAGAAATCTTTTGAGCTTGCTTACTGCCATAGCAGTGAGGTCGATCGTCTTTTGACTTTTCCCCTCAGCCTGCCCACAGAGCACCTCGTATTCGATCAGGTTATCGAGTTCGGCGTTGTTCCTCTTCTCGATCACCTCGCGCAGGAACTTATCGACCTCAGGGTTCAGCATCTTCCCTCACCAAGCCAATTGCCCGCCTGAGGATTTCCTCGTCGACCTTTGCCCATAGCGGAACAATCAGGACGAAGCCGTCGTACCACTGCACGACCTCATCCCCAGGCTGCATCTTAGCCTCAGGGGCGATGGTGATCTCCTTACCCCACCTGGCGGCCTTCCGAACACGGTACGGGCGCCTAAATATTTGATCTGTCATGTTTTACCCCCTAATGCTTGCTAAGCCTCAGCAACCACTATAGAATACTCAGGGAGAGGTGGAAAGACATATGACGGACATATAGGGGACATATCGCTTTTTGGGGGAGGTTTTCTTATGCCTAGAGGGCCAGAGCCATCGTGGGAGATGAAGAAGAAAATCATCGACTTTGCGGCAAAAGAGGGGCAGGACAGTCTCAGCGTGATACAGCGAGACCTAGATAAGTTAACTCGGAAGGAAGAATCGCTAGAGGGTGAATCTACCCCAGATGATAGGACTATAAAGCGGGTCATCGAGGAATTCCAGACGCTTGATCAGGAGCTTGTAGTGAGGGAGTTCGCTCCATACGTCTGGAAAATGAGGCACGATTTCGAGGAGATTAAGGCTCATCTGGAGACTGAGGAGAGGGTTCATGTGGAACCCAAAGAATTATTATCATTGCTGCACCGATGGCGGGAACAAGCTCAGTATTGGTCGGTTGATCAAGTTTTGCGACAATATTTTATCGAGGGTTTTTGGGGGGGAAAGCTACAGCGCTGCACGTCTGGAACCCAGCTTGTTACGGAAATCTACGATGCTGCTAGACGACATCATGCCCATGGCCAAACGCCGCTTGACAGAGTGTTACTGCCGGTAGAGGAGGAGGGCCTTCTACACTGGTTGAGGCAGTGCTACCCCACCGATGCTGTATGGGAAGCGCAGGATTACTGGGGGCAGGCTTGCGCTGCCTGTTTCAAAGCCATTTGCTCGTGGTATGCAGACACTAAGCTTAGTGTTGAGTCTTTGCTTGCCGTCTTCGTAAAGCGTGGGCTTCCCCAAGAAGCCCGGTATATAGTGAATATGAAAGACGTTCTCGACCAACTCAAGAAGAAAGATGCAAACTTGGTCGTATACCTCGATCTCGCCAGCGTTGTTGTTTGTTGTGATCTATTGACACTGGGGATAGCAGAGCTGCCTTCCGAGCCGCTATGGTTTTCCCAGGTGAACAAGCTCAAGACACTGAGAGACGACGTTATCAACCACAGCACCGAGCTACCAGGGGATTCCCGGCTGGCCCTAAATAATATTCACGGAAGCGTATGGTTATTCTGGGAATTCTTCACGGAGGTCAAGGAAAATACCAGAGAGCTCGTACATAAGCTGCAACAGCAGCAAGATGCTCAGAATGACCTTCGCAACAAGCTGATGGCACTGGAATTGCGTTTATACGCTGCGGCTGAATGACAGCCACCTAACGGCTTACCAGCTTCGGCCTCACCTGTTGCTCGCTTTTGCGACTTTACACCCGTGCCTTCAAGCCTGAGATTGTCCACAGGGCTTGCCGTGGCGTGGGCCCTCTTCACATCTACATCGGCAAGCTCGCAGTAGTGGCGGGTCATCGCAAGCGTTGAATGCCCTAGTAACCTTTGTAACGAGAAGACATCCCCGCCGTTTCTGAGGAACTTCACCGCAGCCGTGTGCCGTAGTGTGTGCGGGGAGCATCTTATACCTTCTAGGCCCGCCCTCTCACCATAGACGGCCATCCTCTTCTCAACCCGGTTCCTGGTTATCGGCCTGCCGTCTGCGGTCAGAAAAACAAAGTCAGAGTTGGGTCTCGCCGGTTCAGGACGGAAGTGGCTTATATAGCGCCAGAGCAGGCGCTGCACCTGTTTGCCTATGGGGATCAGCCGCTCTCTGCCTCCCTTCCCCATAACCTTGAGCGCCCCCTCGTCGAGCCAGAGGTTCTCCCGCCTGAGACCGGTGAGCTCGGAGACCCTCAGGGCGGTGTCAAGCAGGGTGAGCATTACGGCATAGTCCCGAAACCCCTCTGGGGTAGAGGTATCGATGGCGCTAAGGAATGCCTCAAGCTGCAGGTCAGAGAAGGTGGGGACCACTTTCCTGGGGACCCCGGGAAGCCTGACCTTAGCGAAGGGGCTGGCCTCCACAATCCCCTCACGGATGAGCCAGGACCAGAAGGCCCTGACGGAGCGCAGGTAGCAGTTTACAGTGTGCTTAGAAAGTCCCTTCTGTTGAACCTTAGCGAAGGGGTGTTCGGAGAAGCACCGCTTCTGCTGGAGGTAGAGGATGAAGGCCCTTATCTCGTTGCGCCCGATCGCGGCGGTATCGGTGTGGAGCCCCTCCGAGTCCAGGAACCTCTCAAGGTAGCCCACGCTGCCGGCCACGGCGTCTATGGTCTTCTGGCTCTTGCCTTCGGTTCTGGCGCAGAGGCGGTAGCCCTGAATAAGAGCTGAAAGCTCTGTTGCGGTTTTTGACGAAGCAGGCACCCCCCTTTGACAGATTGGAGATTTGGGGCTAAAATAGCCTCGATTTTGCGGGAGTAACTCAGGTGGTAGAGTTCCTGCCTTCCAAGCAGGTTGTCGCGGGTTCGAGTCCCGTCTCCCGCTCCAGCTTCAAATTGAAGGGTTTCCTGAGCAGAATCTCTTTGATTTTCGACGAGTTAAGTTGTCAACACTCAGGCTTTCGATTTGTAAATCACCTGTTCTTCATTAGTGGGTACTCAATCGTTTTTCTATGTAATCAACTGCATCCTGCAGGGTCTTTATCTTCTCAGCATCCTCATCAGGGATCTCTATCTGCTTCCCTCCATTACTGAACTCCTCTTCTAATGACATCACCAGCTCTACGAGATCGAGGGAGTCAGCATTGAGGTCGTCGACGAAGATAGACTCAGGCTTCACTTCCAATTCCTCGACACCTAATTGATTGACGACAATCCTTTTCACTCTATCATAGATGGTTACCATGCTTATGACTCCTTCCTCATAAGTAATCCGCACATTTGGCAACAGCCACTTCCCAGATGCCGTGGTGATAGACATCCAACTGGGGCATTCGGAAAAGAAAAAGGAGGATAGAATGCAGTTCCTAAACCCCCCAAGCCTTTGTCCCTATTCTATCTTTAAAGTCTTCAGAGAGAAAAACCCGGCAGTGGCATTGCCCCTGCTCCTGGCACTCAGTTAGGACTTCCTCGCAGGGACACGCGCTGCGTTCTTCTGGCAAACAGGGACAACCCCCATCCTGTTGCACGACACACCCTGCCCGAAGTACCAGGTCAGTGAACCAGGCCAGCTCCAAATTGTTCTGTTCGGCAAAAGTCTTCCACGTCCTCAGCACTTTATCTCTTTCAAGTATCCGCAGTATCCGATCCTTACGGTTCTTCATTCCTGAATCCAGCCATTCCGCAGGCATACCTCCAAAGTAAGTCGTATCGAAGTCCAAATCGAAAGGATGAAAATCGGGATCATCTTGGCTCAATTCCTCCGCACACTTCATCAGCGATTCACGGGGTTCGGCTGATGGGTTCTCAGCTAAATGTTGGCGACGAAGCATGTTATATAGAGCTCGAAGCATGCGCTGCCAGGGGTTGGCGGTATTGAAAGAGATGTGCAACATCTCCTCACGGACTTTCTTGTCTATCTCCTGCTTGTCCATTTTTATTGACCTTTTTGTAAAGCATGTGCAACTTACGGCCTTGAATCCAATTACGTCACAACATGCCCGAAGCGTCCTAATACGCTTCGGGCTAGCAATTATATACATAAAAACGAGCAAAGGGAACTTATGAAAAAGACTTTGATACCCAACTTTCCGACAATATCTGCGGCAACACTCTGCTCGATTATGTCGAGCTTCCTCTCCTCCCGGGTTCACCCCAGGTGCTGGAGCTTGGAGCCGACGGTATCCCGGAGGTTAGCCATTCGATGCTGAACTTCTGCCTGATTTGGGTTAGCCTGGCACTGATTTCGGTGCTAAGATTCCTCATGACGACATATCCAATATGATGATTCTGGTCGAACAACTCTAGCAACGCCGAGCCCAGGATGCGGATTTCTTCACCCGCTTCCACACATTCGGCGGAGGCAGTAAAGGTATGTGGCGCTACCAGAGCAGACCATCCAAAGACTTCTCCCGCCTCCGCTCTGTGAACCACGACATTCTTATTCCAAGGCTCTCGAACCCACATCACGATATCGACCTGGCCACTGCGACAAAGATGTATATTTTTAGCCCTCGTTCCCTCCGAGCAAATAGTCTCGCCTTTACTCATGGCGCGCTCGCTGCAAAGCTCTGCTATTGTCGCCAACTCTTTCTCGTCTAGCCCTTTGAAAAGTCCAAACCCCTTCAGAACCAATGCATTGATCATCTCTCACACCTCCTGCCCCTGTAGACTGAGATTATATTTCATTGTCTCACTTCTATCCCCACAAACGGCCCCTAATGCAAATTCTGGCTCAGCCTTTGCACCACCTGGCCTCCGCTGTCATAGATAGTGACTTCCATCGGTGCCTTGCCTAAAGCGTGGGTAGCACAGCCCCAGCAAGGGTCATAGGGACGCCATGCCATTTCAATACGGTTTAACAGCCCCTCAGTTATCTCTTTACCCGGCTTTATTAAAGCCTGGGCAGCCTTCTTAATGGACATGTTAATCGGGGCTGCATTGTTGACCGTAGCTACTATTAAGTTGACTTTCTTAATCACACCCCTCTCATCGGTAATGTAATGATGCGTTAAAGTACCTCGAGGTGCTTCCACGATACCTACGCCTTCGTCCGGCTTTGCGGTGGGGATGGTACGAATATCAGGGCTGGTGATCTCCGGGTCTGTACTGAGCTCCAGCAATCTTTCGGCTGCATATAGAAGCTCAACGAGACGCGCCCAGTGAGTCGCCAGAGTCTGATGCACAGGCTTACCGCCGAGTGTGGAATAGAATCGCTGATATTCTGCCTGAGCTAATGGAGTTGCCATGCCATCGGCAGCGTTCAGTCTGGAAAGAGGGGTTGCCCTAAAAATACCGCTGTTCTTTCCATCAACGAACCCTTTCCATCCAATCTTCTTTAGATAAGGCATTTTGACATAAGTCCAGGGCTCAACGTGCTCGGCAACATGGTCGAGGTAATCCCTGGGAGCATATTTAACGAATTCCTTACCTTCCGGGTCAACAACCCTGACTTTACCGTCATAGAAGTTGACCTTGTTATTCTTGTCAACCAGACCCATATAATAAGTGCGGTGAGTGTAGGCATCGCTGAGAATCATATCTACGTATGCTTTATTCTTAAGGACAATATCATCGAAAACCTTAAGGGAGAGTTTGGCAAATTCCACAGAATCTTTGGCAATCTGCTCAACTTCTCTCCTTTCCTCCTCATTAAGGCCCTTGCTGACACCACCAGGCAGACCAAAAACAGGATGCACAGCTCTTCCGCCGAGAATCTGGATGATGTGGTGATTTTTCATGCGCGTATTGATTACCGCTCCGCCCAGTTCTAACCCCACTTTGGCAATTACTCCCAAAATGTTGCGCTCGGCCACAGGGCTTTCGGGGCCCATGACGAAATCGGGCCCGGCCAGAATATAGAAATGGGTAGTGTGGTCGGTAACATAGAAGGCACTATAAAACAGTTCTCGGAGCTTCTTGGCTGCACTCGGGGGGTCGACATGGAACACGTCATCCAATGTTTTCGTAGACGCGATATGATGGGCTTCGGGGCAAACTCCGCATATTCTTTGGGTTATCTGAGGCATATCTTCAGCCAATCGCCCTTCACAAAATTTCTCAAATCCCCGCAATTCGGGGACCTGGAAATAGCTATTTTCAACCTCGCCGGCATCGTTAAGGAAAATGTCTATTTTGCCATGACCTTCCAGCCTGGTAATAGGGTCAATGGTTATTTTCTTCATTATATTCTTGCCCTCCTTAATAGAGAATCCGGCAGGCTGTAACGACAGAACGTACCTACTGGGTCCGGGATATTATCGACTATTTTTTGAATCTCTTCCGGGTCATTAGAATCGATGATGGAAGCTACAGCGCTCAGGAAATGAGCTCCCTGGTCAATAGCGCCTTCCGGCGGTCCATAACATCCGGTACATGGCATGTTCGCTTTAGGACACGGTGCGCCGCAGCCACCGCGAGTGGCTATGCCAGCACAGAGAATACCCTGCTCAAGGAGACATTTCTCTGGGTCCGTGAAGATCTGGTAAGTGCGGTAGAAGGCTTTTACTTTCTTTGACTCTTTCTTACGTGAACAATCGTCACATACTGCTTTAGCACTGTGGCTGATCACAGTATGTTTGGGGGGTAATTTGCCTTGTATGAGCGCCTCTAGAGCAAGCCAGGTCGTTCTCTCTTCAGGCGGGCAACCGGGAATGAAGTAGTCCACATCAACTGTCTGAGGCAAACTCTTGACTGTATCATAAAACTCAGGGATAGTAAGTTTGCCTTCAGCTACTTGAGTCTTTGGCTGTGGAGTCACATGCTGAGGGTTATCGGTTGAAGGCGTCTCAAAATAGACACGTTCGAAGATCTTCTCCCGATTAAACAAATTGCCGAGCCCCGGTACACCGCCACAGCTTGCACAAGCCCCGTAGCTAATTAAAATTTTGGATTTTTCACGAAGCATCTTGGCCATGTGCTCCTGCTCAGAATTCCTAATAGCCCCATTGAATAGACAGCAGTCTATACTCTTATCAGGCATAGCCTCAACATCTTTGTATTTAACATCGATGGCGACTGGCCAGAAGACTATGTCGGCAACTTCGACAAGCTTGAGGATCTTTACGCCAATCATGAGTTGGGCGATTTCGCAGCCCCCGCAACTAGCAGCCCAATACAGAGCTAACTTCAGTTTCATAGTGACTCCTCCTCATTTCTATGCCAATAAGAGGTGGTTCTATAGACCAACTTCTGTACCGATGCAAATCCACACTAGCCGTAGATCTGGTCCGCCGACATTGCCTTGGATGTTCTCATCCTAGCTCCCAGCATACGACCCACACTACGGTTAATTTTGTAACCTATACTGGGATTCTCTTCGCAAAAGTCGTTCAGCTTCATCGAGTTGATAGTGACAACGCTACTCGGCTGTATGGCAATTGCAGAGGCAGTCCGCATATAAGGTAATATCAGAGTCGACCAGCCGAGAACGTCATCGGTTGAAGCGGTATAGATTTCCTCCCCTTCCTCATTGCGGATAGACAGTTTACCAGACTCAACGATACATATTTCGGCTTCTTCACCTTCTTTAAACAAGACACTGCCTTTAGGGTAGTATTTCTGCTTACCGACGCTTAGGACTTTTTTAACCTCGTCATCCTCCAGCCCCTGGAATAGAGCTTCCCTTCTTATTTTCTCGGCATAAACTACTTTCTCTTCGACCGTCTTCGTTTTATCTTTGGTAGACTCTGAAGGTGCGGCTGGACGCAGCGGCGCTTTCAACCCAATTCGCTGGGTGATCATGCCCATGATCGTAGGATCTGGGTTGACTGGGCCACCACACTCAGGGCGATAACAGGTCACATCAGTGTAGGCGCAGGGTAATTTGCAGCCCGGGCACCTTTCCGGCGGTTTTTCTCCTTCCAGGAAATAGCCACATTCCACACATTGCCACTTTGTCATGTCTTTTACCTCCCCTCTTTTGTTCTGTCTTTCTGTTATTTGACCTTGGCCTACAATCGGTTTATGTCATCAAAGTAAGTTCAACTACAGCAATAGCTAGTTTATTACACTTTTATCTTTGAAGGTCCCAGTTCTTTAAGCTCAGAAGTCATCTTGTCGACAGCCTCAGTGAAGTCATCAGCGCAAGAAGCGCAAACCCACTGCAGCCGAGCCCGCGCCTCCTCTATGCCCATCTGGTCAAGGTATTTTCTTAAGAGAGACATGCGACGCAGCGTCTTATAATTCCCATCAGTATAGTGGCAATCACCAAGGTTACATCCGCAGACCAGTACCCCATCAGCGCCCTCTTTGAAAGCCTTTAAAACATACGCAGGCTCTAGCCCTCCACTGCACATGAGGCGGATCCCTACCACATTGGGCGCGCACTTCATTCGCGAAGTCCCGGCCAGGTCTGCACCCGCATATGAACACCAGTTACAGAGAAAAGCTACAATCTTAGGTTCAAAGCTCATAGCAACACCCCCTCAATTTCTGCCATAACTTGTTTTGCGGTGAAATCCTGGGTTGAAATAGCCCCGCTTGGGCATGCCGCGGCACATACGTTACAACCCTTACACAGGAGTTGGTTTACTTGTGACGCCTTCGCGTTTTCGTCGAAGGAAATAGCCCCATAAGGGCACATATTGTTACAGATCTTGCATCCGGAGCATCTGTTCTCATCAATGGAAGCTGTTACCGCCCCTGTTTCCACACTGCCTCTAGCGATAACGGCTAGAACCCGAGCCGCAGCCGCCGAGGCCTGAGTTACCGTATCGGGTATGTCCTTGGGCCCCTGGCAACACCCGGCTATAAATATGCCTTCAGACATGGTAGCCACAGGGTCCAGTTTAGGATGCCTCTCAAGGAAGAAGCCGTCACGACTTCGGCCCAGGCGAAGCAGTTTCCTTATCTCATCCGAATCATGTCCCGGCTCAAGAGCCGTTAATAGGATTACCATATCTACAGGAATATGAACCATCTCTCCTAACAAAGTGTCTTCACAGGTAATAGCCAGCTTGTCTTTATCCTCCGAACCGGCTCCGTTGCTGCTAATTTTTGCCACTTTCCCTTTGATGAACTTGACTCCCTCACCCTGAACCCGTTCGTAAAACTCCTCGTATGCCTTTCCGAAGCAGCGCATATCAATGTACATCTGATAGACATCGCCTCCGGTCTTTTCCCGGAAGAGGTGGGCGTATTTAAGACCCGCCATACAACACAAGCGTGAACAGTATTCGTGATAATTGTGGTCCCGACTGCCAACACAATGGATGATAGCCAAGCTTTGCGGCTCCCGTCCGTCGGCCAATTTCAACTTACCGCCGGTCGGCCCGGAAGGGGAACATAATCGTTCGAACTCAAGGCCAGTGAAAACGTTTGGTAGCTGCCCATATCCGTACTGTGATATCGGTGTTGGGTCAAAGACATCGTATCCTGTAGCAAGGATAATAGCACCTACTTGCAGGTCTATATTCAAGTCCTGCTGGTCGAAATTGATAGCTTTTGGCTCGCAGAATCGTTCGCAGGCGCGGCATTTTCCCCTCAAGAAATAAACGCAATTCTCACGATTAATTACAGGTACATTGGGTATCGCCTGCGGGAAGGGAGTATAGATGGCTTTACGTAAGCCAATACCGGCGTCGAACTCGCTAGGGGCAGTCCAGGGGCATTTCTCCTGGCAGACGCCGCAGCCGATACATTTGGCCTCGTCTACATAGCGCGCCTTGCGTTTCACTTTAACGGTAAAGCTACCTATGAAACCTGAAACATCGACGACTTCACTGTAAGTGAGCAGCCTGATGTAAGGGCTATTGGCAACTTCACTGGCCTTGGGAGTAAGAATGCATGCAGAACAATCCAGGGTGGGGAACGTCTTGTCAAACTGGGCCATATGCCCTCCGATACTCGGCCCCTTCTCCACCAAGTACACGACGTGTTTGGAGCTGGCAATTTCCAGAGCGGCCTGGATACCTGCAACGCCTCCTCCTATCACCAGAGTAGCTGGAAATATCGGAACTGATTTCGCCTCCGCCGGTGTGTGGTACTTCACCCGATTTATCGCACCAGTAACCAACCGTTTCGCCTTCTCTGTGGCCATCGGTCCCTTCTCGTGAAGCCAGGCGCACTGCTCCCTGATATTGGCTATCTGCAACAAGTGGGGATTAAGCCCAGATTCTCTGAGGGCGCCGCGGAAGGTCTCCTCGTGCAGACGGGGTGAACACGCTGCAACCACGACTCTGTTGATACCTAATTTCTTGATGTCTTCCCGTATCAGACTACGCCCTTTCTCTGAGCACATATACATGTAGTCTTTAGCCACCGTCACATGCGCTTGCTCCCGGGCGTGTTTGACTACCTCCGGGACATCGACAACGCCGGCGATATTGTGACCGCAGTGACAGACAAACACCCCGATTTTGGCTTCGTCATTCATATTATTACCTCACAAACGTATTAAAGTGCCTCTTGAACCAGTTCCACCACATCCTTGACCTCGATAACTCCTTCCTTATCATTGGTTAATAAGGTATCTTCAAAATTAAGCATGCAGTAGGGGCAGGCCACCGCCAAGACATTTGCTCCCACATCGAGTGCTTGCTGTATTCTCAAATCAGAGAACCTCTCGCTCTTTTTCGTCTCCATCCAGATCCTGCCTCCCCCTCCCCCACAGCAAAGAGCATTCTCTCGGGTGTCTGGCATCTCGACTATCTCAAGGCCAGGGATGCTCTTCAAGACTTCGCGAGGCTCGTCATAAATCCCATTATGACGTCCCAGATAACACGGGTCGTGATAGGCAACCTTCTTATTAACTTCTTTGGAAAATTTTAGCTTTCCATCACTTAACAATTTCGCCAGATATTGAGTGATATGCATGACACCGAAATCCGCTCCCAACTTGGGATATTCATTTTTGAAGGAGTGGTAACAATGAGGAGAGCTGACCACAACCTGCTTAACTCTGGCTTCCGCAAAAGCCTGGATGTTGCTTTGGGCTAAGCTTTGGAAGAGGCTCTCACTACCTGCTTTGCGGACGCTTTCACCACAGCACCCTTCCTTTGAGCCCAGGATGCCGAAACTAGTGCCGGACTTCTTCAGGACATTTGCTGTGGCTTTCGCCACCTTTGTGACCTTCGCGTCATATGCAGGAACACAACAGGAGAAATACAGAAGCCCGATTCCGTCAGCGTAAGTTTGGACATGCAGTTTCTCCGACCAAGCGGCTCTTCGCTCCGCTGGTTCTCCATACGGATTTCTTAATGTCGCGATACTTGTAGTAGCCACCCGAAGTGCCTGAGGGACCTTAGCTACTCCCATCTCCGCAACGACTCTACGCATAGCTCTCATAACGTCTATGATTTCTACACCGCGGGGACAGCGAGATACACAAGTGCGGCAAGTGGTGCACAGCCATATATCCTCGGATGCAAAATCGATTACACCCAACTGAGCCTGATGCATTATTCTGCGAACAAGATAGCTCCTCACCAAATTCCAAGGGCAACTTCCAGTGCAGAGACCACATTGGTAGCACAGGTCTAGCTTTTCTCCTCCTGCCTCCTTTATTACGTCTATGGCCTCTTTTGACGGAGTTGTTACCTGCATCTTACCCTCCTTACTGTTATGAGAGGTTGTCTATTTCTCCTGTCTGTGAGCTCTAGTATTTCACGATTTTGACGAGAACTTGGGTTTCTTTAAGCTACTCTCTATGGTCTGTACGAGTTCTCCCATATCAAAAGGTTTCTGAATGTGAGCCCAATGCCTGCTCTCGGTTACCTTTCCCAATTCGGTTTCCAGGCCGGACAATAGAATAAGAGGCACTCTTTTCGTCCATCCAAGCTTTTCCAGGAGTTCTGCGATAAACCCGACATCGCACCCCAGTCTCTCCAAGTCTACTACAATTGAGTCTGGCTTTACTTGTAGCAGATGCTTAACCGCCTGCTCTCCATTCTGGAAGACTTCGACTTCATAACCCTTCTTAATCAGGCATACGCAAATAGTCTTGGAAAGGAGCTGGTCGTTCTCTACAAGTAGTATCCTTTCTTTTGCCACCCCGAGACCTCCCCACTTTCAGAAAACTGGTCTAACTTAAGGTTGCTCATTTTCAAACGACCAAGTCATGACAAATTATGGACAAGAACGTATAAGGAAGGCATAAAGAATTGATAGGAATTTGTAAGGATTTTGTAAGGATTTTGAGCCCTGGGATGAGGAGGGGGTAGTTTATTACCTGGAGATTTTAGGAAGTGGGGCGGTCTTTAGGTTGAGGCAGTTCTGGATTCACAAAGCGATAGCCGATCCGTGGCACGGTCACAATAAATTGGGGATTTGAGGGGTCATCTTCTATCTTGCGCCTGAGCTGCCCGATGAAAACACGAACATACTCACTCTCTCCACCATACTCTGGCCCCCATACATTTTGCAGTATTTCGTTGTGTGACAGAACTTTTCCGATGTTATCAATAAGATAGGCCAGCAGCTCATACTCTGTTCGGGTCAGTTTAACAAGCTCTCCTCTGAGATAGACTATACGCTTTGTCATGTCAACTTCCAGGCCTGCTGCCGTGAACAATATACGCGCAGCAACTGGTGCCCCTGTGGCATGCCTTAGCGCGACTCTGACTCTAGCTAATAACTCCTCCAAGCTGAAAGGTTTAGTTATATAGTCATCAGCACCCTCATCCAAGGCTCTAACCTTGATTTTCTCATCTTCTTTCACACTCAAGATTATGATCGGCGTATCCGCCCATTCCCTTAACTTACGACATACCTCGATTCCATCCATTCCCGGCATAGCCACATCAAGCACAATAACATCGGGTAAGACACGCGCTGCCACTTCCAGTGCCTCAATCCCATCCTGAGCCAGATACACATCGTAGCCCCGCGCCTGAAGGTTAGCGCGAATAAACATGCGTATTTTAGGCTCATCATCGACAACGAGAATCTTGATTTTTTTGGACATGCAACTAAAATCCCTAATTGTGGCCAACATGGATAATTGGCAATCTGAAATAGAAAGTCGATCCCTGTCCCACTACGCTCTCAGCCCAAATCTGTCCATCATGGCTGTGAATAACAGCCTGGCATATAGCAAGACCTAAACCAGCACCGCCGTGGTTCCTGCGTTTTTGAGGGCCTCTGTAAAATTTTTCGAAAACCTTGCCCAGCTCTTCAGGTGGAATACCAACCCCCTGGTCAGATACAGACACTTCTATATTATTATCTACCACCTTGGCCCTAATATTTATTTCGGTACCCTCCTCAGAATAGGCTGTTGCATTCTCGACCAAGTTAATCAAGACCTGCCTTATCTGCCCATAGTCAGCTTGTATTTCCGGCAAATCGGGTTCCAAATCAGCCCGAAAGATGTGGTTCATATGAACCCATTTTTGATGCTTCAGCACCTCATCTACTATGTCTGGAATATAGCAAGGCTCTTTCTCTGGTTTCCAAGCCCCTGCCTCGAGCTTGCTCATGTTAAGCAGATTGTTAACTAGACTACCTAGCCTATCTGTCTCTTCGTTTACGCCATTAAGAAGCATTTCTCTAGTGTCATCGTCCAATTGAATATCTTTCTGTAACAAACTGGTGACGATTCCCTTTATCGAAGTCAACGGTGACTTGAGCTCATGAGACATATTCGACAGGAGTTCAGACTTAAGTTGGTTAATTTTCACGAGTTCCCGCTCGATCCACTTATAATGTGAGATATTTCTATATACAGCAAGCATGCAGCTTGTCCCATCAGAGTCAATTATGGCCGAAGCCACTATTTCATAAGTTCTATCATCCGATATGCTATATTCCCATCTCTTATTTGCTCCTCCTATCACAGCTTTCAGTTGGCAGGTGTCACCACATGGTTCATCACGATGGTGTAAATACCCATAGCAATATGAGCCAATACCTTCACCGAATTCCTTTGACATGCTGGGGTTTTC
>Ga0315274_10007138_pt1 | contig 16201 bp, 21 predicted proteins | sample YL17G02_20_MG_FD_203700 | JGI IMG/M metagenome (GOLD analysis project Ga0315274, IMG submission 203700) | Sediment microbial communities from Yellowstone Lake, YNP, Wyoming, USA - YL17G02_20 | ecosystem: Environmental > Aquatic > Freshwater > Lake > Sediment | place: USA: Wyoming | collected...
GACTTCCGCCTTGCCGTGAATTCCGCCATAAGGGCGGGACTGCAGACGCGCTTGACATCGAAGTATGCCCTGTGCAAGTTCGCATACAAAGACTTCAGGACCGAGCATCCTGGCATGTACTCCCAGCACCTCGTGTCTGTCTTCGAGGTCGCCGCAAACGTCCTCAAGAACCATCGGAGGAGGGGCAGAAAAGGGAAGGCGGACCGGGTCCCGTATGTCAAGGGTCGGTTCATGAAGACCGAGAACCAGGCGTACAAGCTAGACCGGACGAACGGCGTGGTCGACCTGCCCATACGGGCAGGGTGCCATATCGAGCTCAGGCTGGTTCTGAGCGAGTATCACAGGGGGTTCTTGGATGATCCCTCCTATTCTCTCGGCTCCATGACGCTCTTCCCCGACAGAGTTGTGATCGCCTTCAGGAAGGCGGAGCCGCGACCATATGTCCCGGAAACGGTCGTTTCTCTCGACACGAACGAGAGGAGCCTCGACGGGGTGTTCGTCAGTGAAGGGAAAGGTACCCCCGTGAAGGCCTTCTTCCCGAAAGTGGCCGTGATACAGCAGAGACACCATGACCGGCGGAAGCGCCTTCAGAAGAAGAAGTTCCACGACCGGCGGACTTCGAGGCGGCTCTGCAGGAGGGAGGGGAAGAGGGAGCATGACCGGGTCGAGTACCAGATGCATCAGGTGGCCAACGCCGTGCTCGATTTCGCCGAGGAGAAGAAGGCCGCGGTAGTCCTCGAGGACCTCAAGGGGGTCTTCAAGCCGAGGGAGGACAAACGCCTCAACAGACGGTTGAGCATGTGGCCGAGGAGGACGCTCCACCAGTTCATCGAGTACAAAGCACAGTGGAGAGGAATACCGGTCCACAAGGTAGATCCAAGATACAGCAGCAGGAAGTGCCCGGTGTGTAGGAGATTACAGGATTCCCGAAAGGGCACAGAGTTCGTATGCGAGTGCGGCTGGCGGTTGGACAGGCACATCAACGCCAGCCTCAACCTGCTGCAGACAGCCGTCTCGAAAGAGATGGTGGGGGGTCTACGGTTCGACCCCGGCGCGCTCCAGCATGACGTGATGATGATCCTCTACGACCCCGAGAGGGGCGCACGGTCGGAGCCGAATGGAGCGAGTTGCGAGGAGGCTGCGGCGTGAAGAGCCGCCGCCTAATTTCGCAACAGAACCTTTTCAGATGAGTCAGCTGGCGCTCTCGCACTGAAAATGAATCATCCGATGTAGCCGAGGTCCGCTCTCTTCGGTTCCGAGGGCGGCTCCACGTCCCTGAGCTTGGAGGTTATGGCGTCGATCTGGACCGCCTTTGCCTCGAGCTCCGTGAAGTCGATCTTGACATTGAGTATCTTGGAAAGGACCTCGAGGACCGCCTGGGCACCCTTCGGGTCGACGAAGTACCCGGAGGTCTCGCCCATGAGGCACACGCTGCGCATCTCGTACAGCCTTCCAAGGCCGAGCAACAGGCCGCTCGCGCCGACGATGCCGCTCCCCGGCTCGCCCTTTGAGAACGTGACCCCGAACCCCTTCATCTCCTCGACCAGCTCGGCGTCCGTCGCGGCCCCGAGCACCCTAGGCTTCTCGATCATCCTGCCGAGGCCGTACCCTCCGAGGGTGTAGATCCTCTTGACGCCCATCTCCTTGGCGATCCGGAGCGTCCTGTCGGAGAGCTCGTACTGCCCGTCGGGCGTGAGGCCCTGGTAGTCGCCGACCAGTATCAAGAGGTCGTTCGGCTCGCCGTCCCTCTTGAGGTAGAACATCTCGTTGTTGACCAGCTTGATCGTGCCGTCGTCGCCGACGAGCACCTGAGGAGGGAAGAACTTGGAGTACATCTCGATGAACTTCTTGGCCTTCAGCTGGTCCACCAGGTGCTCCGCCGCGAGCTTGCCGACGTTGCCCACGCCCGGCAGCCCCTCGACCAGGATCGGGTCCCTGAGCACCGGCCTCTCCTTGTAGACCACAACGATGTCGTCCATCTACTGCTCGCCTCGCAACTCTTTCTTCAGCCTGCGCCTGTACTCGCCGTACCTATCATCGGGGGAGTACTTGGCAGGCATCGACATGAACGTTGTGCTTCCGCACTTCGGGCAGGTCTCCCTCATGGTGTAGCCCCTGCACGACCCGCACTTCCTCAGAAGCGTCTTCACTTCTCTTCCTTCCTCTTGAACGAAGCGGAGCCTCCGGACTTCTCGACGGCGGCGGTAATCCTGTCGACCGCGGCCTTGAGCTCATCCTCAGCGACCTTGTAGTCCTCTGCGGTGACCGTCAGCCTGTACCTCGGGGCGCCGACGTAGTGGATGTCGACCTCGCCCTCGTCGGAGTCCAGGCCCTTGGCGAGCGCGGCCCTCACATGGTCGACCCCGTCCGGGAGCGGACTGGACACCTCGAGAGTGCCGTCGATCATGACCGATGGGAGTTGTATGTTCTCCTTCGCGACGTCGGATATCGCGGAGACCCAATTCTTGTCCACCCCGGCCTCCTTGATGCCCTCCGGGTTGATGGCTGCCTGCTCGAAGGCGGAGTAGAGCGTGCCGAACTCGTTCGTGAGAGTCCCGCCGACCGCATCGAACGCCTCCTCGACGGACTTGCCCATCTTGGTGCCGACGATCTCGAGGAGCTTCTCGGCCTTCTTCTCGTTCTTCCACTCCTGGATTTTCTCGCGGCGCTGGTGGTCGTTCACCTGCTTGAGCGAGAGGTCGATGTGCCCCTTGTCCCTGTCGACAGAGAGGACCTTGCAGACGATCTTCTGGCCCTCCCTGACGTGGTCCCTGATGTACTTGACCCAGCCGGTGGCGACATCCCTCACGTGGATGAAGCCCTCCTTGCCTCCGTATTCGTCGAGTGAGACGAAGGCGCCAAAATTCTTGACGTTCTGCACCGTGCAGACAGCGAGATCTCCTATTTCAGGGAATTCTGCCTTAAGCGGCATTACTGGACCTCTCCGAGCACCTGCCCTCTGACCTGGCCCTTCCCGCCTGTCGGCTTGATCAGGGTGGCGCCGCAGACATTGCACTTCACCTGCGTCGCGGGCTTGTCGAAAGCAATCTGCTCGTTGCCGCAATCCTGGCACTTAACAGTGATGAACTTGCTCTTGGGAGCCGGTATCGCGCTCATCCTCAGGCCTCCTTGAGTTCGAATGTCTTGGACCGTATGCAGGTCCTCTGGTGAGCCTTCTTGCAGGTCTTGCACCTGTACCTGAGCGCGACCTTGACCGTGGGTTTCTGCCGGCCCTCGTACTTGGGCCTCGGGAACCCGCCGTATCCAGAGGTCGCCCTCCTGTATCTGCGCTGCCCCCACTTCAGCTCGCTCCTGGGCCTGCTCTTGACCTTCTCTACTTCGTGGTCCGTGTGCTTCTTGCACTTGGGACAGAATTCCTTTCTCACTCTTGGCATCTTCATCTGAATCAGCGACCCATGGGGCAGTTGACGAGTAAGCGGGAAGACGTATTAAAGCATTACCGAGCGTCACTAGCAGGCCCAGCAGTCCTTTTACCAACCGCCGCATGGTCCCGCCGCCATCTGATATCAGACCAGGTAAGACACCTCCCGACTGATATGGAAACTAATAAATATATGGTAATTAATAAATGGCTAGGCACATAATATGACGGACAAGGGGCTCACCAAGAAGGACGAGTTGCTCGTCGAGCTTCTTATGAGGACGGGGCTGTCTAAGAACATCGCCAAGACGCTCGTGTACCTCAGAAAGAAGGAAGAGACTACTTCCGTCGAGATCGAGAGCGCCACGAGTCTCAGACAGCCTGAGGTTTCCATCGCCATGCAGGAGCTGCGCAGGCGCAAGTGGGTCTCGAAGAGGGACATCAAGAAGGAGGGCAAGGGCCGTCCCGTGCACTCGAACAAGCTAGCGCTGTCGTTCGAGAAGATCATCGATACCATCGAGGCCGAGGAGCGCAAGAGGATCGAGATGATCGAGGCGACGATCAAGCAGCTAAAGGAACTCGCTAAGTGATGCCCGGGGCATCATCCTTTTCGCTCTAGCACCCTGATGCCGTCCTTGGATGCCACAATGACCTTGCTTGTGAGTCCCACGAACAGCCCGTTGTCGACGACGCCCGGGACCAGGTTGATCTCGGCCTCCATCCTCCTCGCGTCATCTATCTTCGGGAACCTGCAGTCCGCTATGTAGTTTCCGTTGTCCGTCACGAACATCGCGTCCTCCTTGACCCTCATCTTGGGCACGCACCCGAACTGCTCGAGCCGGCGCACGGTCGCCTCGTACGAGAACCTGATGATCTCGACCGGCAGGGGCGCCTTCTGGCAGAGGTATTGGACCAGCTTGGAATCGTCCACCACTATGACCTCCTCGGCAGTGGCGGCGGCGACGATCTTCTCCCAGACCAAGGCCCCGCCCAGGCCCTTGACGAGGTCGAGGTTGGGGTCCACCTCATCGGCGCCATCTATCGTGAGATCGACTTCGGGATGGTCCTTCAGCTCCCCGATCATTATCCCGACCGATCTCCCGAGGGCCTCGGACTCCCGGGAGGTGGGTATGCCGATTATGTCCGCGCCTTCCCTGACACGGTCGCCGATCAGCCTGATGGCGATGCTGGCGGTGGAACCGCTCCCGAGCCCCACGACCATGCCGCTCTTCACACCCTTGACCGCCTCGCGGGCGGCTAGCTCCTTCAAGTCCAACGTGTCACGCTCCCTTCGGTCTCCGCTTGATGCCGAAGTTCTGAGAGACTAGACCGCAAAGCTCCTCGACGACATAGTCGTCGATCCGCTTACCGCTCTCGGGCGACGCCGCCTTAGAATCGCCCATCACGCCCGTCGGTATGTACTTCTCAGGGTCGTGGAGTATCATGTACCTCGGGGGCCTCGATCTGCCTGTGGGCCTCTCCCTGCCGACGAGCTCCGGCCGTATGTTGAGCACACGAGACGTCTCGATCTGGCCTGCGTGTCCGTCATCCTCGGGGAACTCCTTGCCCCTGAGGTCGTACGCGATGTCGTAGTCCGAGAGCACCATCGCCTTGATGGAGGGGTCGGCCTCGACCGCCCTCTGCGTGCCGAGCCTGAGAGCAGCCATGTGGCCGCTCCCCGCGTGACCAGTGAGCAGCATGATATTCTTCACGCCGTTCCTGGCAAGCTCGGAAACGATGTCGAACGCGAGCCCCTGGACGGTCTCGAAACTGAGCGATATGGTCCCCGGGAAGTTCCTCGTGCTCCTGCACTCGCCGTACCTGATCGGCGGGAGCAGCAGGGCGTCGAACTCGACCGCTACTCTCCGAGCCACCTCCTCCGCCTGCATCGAATCGGTCCCCAGTGGCAGATGCACTCCGTGCTCCTCCGTGGAGCCTATCGGGACTATCGCGAGCGGCTTCTCCCTTGCGCGCCTGGCGAAATCCCTGCTCGTGATCTCGTCAACACAGACCGGACTAGTGCTTCGCTTCACCGACATGCTTCTCTCCCCCCGGCTTCACTGAATCAAGGTCGATCAACTGTGCCCCGCAGACAGGACAGCTCAAGCTAGACAGCGACGTGTTGCCGAACTTCGTCCTCAGCTCAGCGTCGATCTTCTCGAGCCGTTCCTTCGGGATGGTCCTGTCGCACCTGGGGCAGTAGTACAACGTCGGCAACATCGATATTGCAGTACATAAACGCGACAGGGCGGGGCCGGCACAGCCTTATTACTCATGCGGTCGATACTCTGGAGGATTCTGATGAGGGTCTCGGCGCTCTTCTCGGGCGGAAAGGATTCGACATACGCCGTCTACCTCGTCCAGCAGCAGGGCTGGGAGGTCGTAAGCCTGCTGACGGTGGTCCCGAAGGCCGAGGACTCGTACATGTTCCACTACCCGAACATAGCCTGGACGAAGCTGCAGGCGGAGGCCATGGGCATCCCGATCAAGTTCAAGGAGAGCTGCGGCGAGAAGGAGAAGGAGCTCGCGGATGTCGAGGAGCTCATGCGCGGGGAGGACGTGGATGGGTTCGTGTGCGGCGCAATCGCGTCCGACTACCAGTGGTCGAGGCTGAACGAGATCTGCCACAGGCTGGGGAAGCCGCTCCACGCGCCACTGTGGCGGAAGGACCAGGTCACGCTCCTCGAGGACATGGTGCACGCTGGCTTCAGGTTCATGATATCAGGCGTGTACGCCCAGGGGTTCGACGAGGGATGGCTCGGGAAGACCATCACCGACCACTCCATCAACGAGCTGAAAAGGCTGAGGGACAAGTACAGGATCAGCCCGTCGGGCGAGGGCGGGGAGATAGAGACATTCGTCCTGGACGCGCCCAACTTCTCGAAGGCGGTCCACATAGACGAGGCCCAGACCTGCTGGGCGAAGACATCCGGCACGTTCTTGATACACAGAGCGTCGCTGGAGAACAAGTAGAGGGTTTCAAGGGGTTTGCCGCGGGCTCGTCGTGCCCGCGGAGAGATCCGCGCGGCACGATCACGCGTCGGTGCACTTCGCGCCGCACTTCTGGCCGCCCTTCTTGTAGGCCTTCCTGCGCTCCTCTCTGAGCGTCCCCTCGGGTATGAGGCACATCTTCTTGCCCGACGCCACGGCCGCGACCCCGTCCGAGGCCAGGTGCGGGTATTCCTCGCACATCTTGCAGCCGGGTGGGCACTTGCTCACCCTGTCGCCTTCGACCTCGGGGAACTGGAATATGCCGCCCTCGTAGTTCCTGAGGACGACCCTGGTGTCCGACTGCGATATCAGGTAGGTCGGGCCGACGGGAATCTTGCCCCCGCCCGTGGGCGCGTCGATCACGAACTGCGGGACCGCGAAGCCCGATGTATGCCCGCGCAGGTGCTCGATTATCTCGATGCCCTTCGCGACGGACGTCCTGAAGTGCTCCAGACCCTTCGCGATATCGCACTGGTAGATGTAGTACGGCCTGCACCGTATCCAGGTCAGGTCCTGGCAGAGCTTCTTCATGATGGTCGGGCAGTCGTTCACTCCCTTCAGGAGGACGGTCTGGTTGCCCACGGGTATTCCCGCGTCCACGAGCATCTCGACCGCGCCCTTCGACTCGGGCGTTATCTCCTTCGGGTGGTTGAAGTGCGTGTTGAGCCAGATCGGATGGTACTTCCTCATCATCCTGACCAGCGCCGGCGTTATCCTGTACGGCAGCACGACGGGGGTCCTCGACCCCAGTCTCACGATCTGCACATGCTTGATCTTCCTGAGCTCCCTGATGACCTTCTCGAGGAACGCGTCGGAGACCAGGAGGCAGTCGCCTCCCGAGAGCAGGACGTCCCTGACCTGCGGGGTCTTCCTGATGTAGTCGAGGCCCTCCTCGATCTCGGCCCAGCTCCTCTGGTGGTCCGTCGTGCCCACGATCCTGCGCCTGCAGCAGTGCCTGCAGTACATGCTGCACTGGTCCGTGATGAGGAACAGGACCCTGTCGGGATACCTGTGCGTCAGGCCTTCGTGGGGCGCGTCCGTGGTCTCGCCGACGGTATCCTCCATGTCCTCCTTCGCTATGTGCAGCTCCTTCGAGCTCGGGACGGCCTGCTTCCTCACGGGGCATTCGGGGTCGTCGGGGTCCATGAGCGTGGCATAGTACGGCGTGATGGCCATGCGGAGGTACTTGGTGGAGTTCCTGATCTCCTCCTTCTCCTTCTCGGTGAGGTTGATGACCTGCGCCAAGGTGTCGACGTCGGTTATCCTGTTCTTGACCTGCCACTTCCAATCAGTCCACTGCTTCGAACTGACGTTCTTCCACAACGGGATGTCCTTGTACTTCCTCATCGGTCAGGCCTCCTATCCGGGGCTGTATCTGAAAAAGGGTATAGGATTCCCCTATTTAGAGTAAGTGCGGGAAATGCCGCGGCCGAAGGCGCTACTCCCCCTGATTTTGCAAACGCACAGGAGTCACTAGTGATTGCATTATATACCCTCTGGGTGGATTCAACACTGTCCGCGCACCCACCGGCGTTCGGGCATCATGTGGAGGGAGACGTTGATAGACGTACTCTGTGTGGACGACGACGAGTCCATGCTGGAGCTGGTCGCGATGTTCGTGACCCACTCCGGCGACTTCAAGATCGACACTGCTGCCTCGGCCAGGGAGGCGCTCGCGAAGATAAGCGAGCGGAAATACGACGTCGTGGTATGCGACTACCAGATGCCCGAGATGACCGGCATCGACCTTTTGAGCATCCTGAGGAACCAGGGGAACGATGTGCCGTTCGTCATCTTCACCGGAAAGGGCAGGGAGGACGTGGCGATAGACGCCCTGAACCGGGGAGCCGACTTCTACCTCCAGAAATCGGGCGACACGAGGGCGATGTTCGCGGAGCTCGCGAACATGATAACCCAGTCCGTGATGAGGAGGAGCGCCGAGCAGGAGTGCAGAAGGGTCGAGCGCATGTTCCACATGCTGGCGGACAACTCGCAGGACGTGTTGTACAGGATCCGTATCAAGCCGGATGTGGCCATCGAGTACATCAACCCGGTCGTCGAGAAGTTCTCTGGATACAGCGCGGAGGAGTGGATTAGGGACGAGACCGTGATGTTCAAGGTGATACATCCGGACGACCTGCCCAAGCTCGACGAGGCGCTCAAGGACCCCGACTCGCACAGGGAGCCCGTCATGCTCCGCTGGATTCACAAGAACGGCACGGTCACATGGGCCGAAGACATCATCACCCCGATCAGAGACCAGTCGGGGGACATCGTCGCCATACTCGGCATCGCGCGCGACATGACCGACCGGATCATTATGGAGAGGGCGCTGGAGGAGGCCTATAAGAAGCTCAGCCTCCTAGGCAACCTGATCAGGCACGACACCGTGAACCAGCTGATGGTCATCACCGGCTCGGTCGACCTCGCGAAGAAGACGGAGGACAGAGAGAGGGCGTCAGCATACCTGGACAAGATCGACGCAGCGGCGATGGCGATTAAAGATCAGCTCGAGTTCTGGATGCGGTACGATAAGACCAGTATCGAGGGCCCTCAGTGGGTGGCTGCGGAGGACCTCGTGACGGACTTCAACTTCGGGATCAACATGAAGGGCGCGGAGTTCTCCACGGACCTGAAGGGGCTCGAGATACTCGCGGACCCGATGCTCGGACTCGTGTTCAGGAACCTGCTCGAGAACTCCCTTAGACACGGCGACGGGGTCACGAGGGTCAGAGTCTGGTACGAGCGTGCGGACGGGGGCCTGAACATCATACTCGAGGACAACGGGGTCGGGATACCAGCGCAGGACAAGGTCAGGATCTTCTGGAGAGGGGTGGGGAAGGGTACTGGCTACGGGCTGTACCTAGCGCAGAAGACCCTCGCGTTGGCGGGCATGACGATACGCGAGACCGGCGAGCCAGGTAAGGGCGCGAGGTTCGAGGTGTTCATCCCCGAGCCGAAGTTCAGGATCAAGGCTTGAATGACCCGATCATGCTCAGATAAGGAGCATTCTCGTGTAGCCACATCCGTGCCTTTTGCGGATGTATCCAGTCAATCCTTAAGTAGTATGGGCGGGTATACAAAGACACCTGGAGAGATTCATTGGTAGTCCGCAGAGGATACAGAGGGCGCCGGAACAGCGAACCGCGGGTGCATCACCCGAGCGAGAGCCGGAGGACCCTCATGCTCAACCTGAACAGGATCACATCGTTCAGATACGGGATCAGGGAGATCATGGTGAACCACGAGGTCAGCGAGTCGATCGCATCCTCAGTGGTCGCATCTGTGATAGCGAAAGCCTCCCGGATGTCGATCGATACCGCAAGGGACTACGTGCTCGACCAGGAGAAGGCTGGCAGCTACCCGAAGGCGGTCTCGGACGAGATATTGGACCTTCTGGATAGATACTCGAGGCACCGCTGAGCGACCCTCAGACCCTTGTGTCGAGGACATATACGATATCGTTCTCGTTGTCGCCGTACATGCCCTCCAGGCGCGCCATCTCTCTGAACCCCACCTTCGCGTAGAGCCTCCTGGCGTCTTCCCTGTCGACCTGCGTCGTCAGGATGACCTTCCTGAGCCTCACGCCTGCTCGCTCGTAGAATTCCTTCATGTCCGATATGGTGGCCCTGAGGAGCTTCTCCCCGAGGCCACTCCTCCGGTGCTTCTCCTCTACGTACAGGTTCTCGACCCAGCCGAGGCCGCAGTAGTCCTCGCCTTCGATCCGCCAGAAGCACGAGCCTTGGATGGTGTCTCCGACCCTGCCGACCAAGATGTGATGATAGTCGAAATAGCAGCTGACGAACCAACGGGATTGCTCCGGCCCGACCTTCAGGTCCGGAGATGAGTATATCTCGATCAGCCTGGCCAGGTCGGCCTCGGTGGCCTTGGAGATATCGACCTTCGCTGGTGCCACGGGTATCAGCCCCGCAATCCCACAGTGCCATGATAAGGCTTCTCGTCGGGACCTATGCGCTAGGAATCGGCAGGATGAAACGGTGGTGGGGTAGATCGGATTTGAACCGATGGCCTCATGCTCCCAAAGCACGTATCATACCAAGCTAGACCACTACCCCGGGTTCGGGCCCGGTCTGGTACGGATTATCACTGCCCTGGATAAAAGGGTTCGCTCGGGGCGCTCACATCAGCCGGGGCAGCTCCCTGATGAACATGTCCATCGCCTTGCCCCTGTGCGATATCCTGTTCTTCTCACCGATCTCGATCTCGGCGTACGTCTTCGAGTATCCTTCCGGGATGAATATCGGGTCGTACCCGAACCCGCCCGCGCCCTCCTTGGAGCGGGATATCGAGCCCTTGGCGACTGCCTTGGCGATGAAAGGGTCCCTGCCCGGCGAGATGAAGCCTATGCAGCACTCGAACCTAGCACTCCTGTTCTCCACCCCCGTCATCAGGGACAGGATGCCGTCGCATCCGACCGTCTTGAACACGTACGACGAGTACACTCCGGGGAACCCTTTGAGGGCGTCCACGAAAAGCCCGGAATCGTCTATCATCACCGGCCGTCCGAACTTCGAGAGGCACCACTGCAGCCCGGGGATTATCGTGATCTCGAGGGACTCGGCCTGTATCTCAGGATACGGCGTCTTGATGTGCTCGAGCTCGTACCCGTGCTGGGCCATCTGATGGGATATCTCCCGGAACTTGCCGTTGTTCGACGTCACGAAGGCTATTCTTTTCGTGTGTACCGCCCCCTCTTCTCGATCTCCTTGACCTTCCTGAGGACCTCGGCCCCCCGAGGGTTGTGCCTCACATAGGAGTCCTTGACCACGTCGTACAGCCCGCTCCTGGCATGATGCGCGGAATGGAACGCCTCTTCGAGCAGGTGCATGTCGACCCCTTTGTCCTCCATCTCCGCGGTCTTCTGGCCGAGGGAGAAGTCTATCAGGACTATCCTGTCCCCCTCCAGCAGCATGTTGCTCGTCGTGAGGTCGCCGTGGACGATGTCGTTCGCGTGCAGCTTCGCAGCGATCTCGCCGATCCTCTCGCACACGACCTTGGCCTTGTCGTCCGGAAGGTCCATGAGTGCGTCCTTCACGCGGACGCCCTTGATCTCCTCCATCACGATCCGGTTCTCCGGGAGGTCAACCGAATACATCACAGGGACCGCTATGCCTGCCTTGCGCGCCTCGATCATGAGCCGGACCTCGTTCTTGATCCTGAACGATTGGAGCGACCGGTCCAACGACGGGTGCCTGTAACCCTTGACAACGCGCTGCTTGTGCACGACCTCGCGGCCCATCCATGTGGCCGAGTCGAGCCTGGCCTCCGCGCCTACCCTGTGGACCGTCACACCAGCCGCAAAGGGCTCCGCGATAATAAGATTGTCTGAGGGAGGCTCCTGACATGTACTCAAAACGCTTATCATCAACAAGCCCGATTGTGGCATGTGCCCCACTTGGCCATAGGCTCCACGGCATTGGACGAACTCCTAGAGGGAGGGCTCGAGGGAGGCGCGATCACGCTCCTGTTCGGCGAGGCGGGGACGGGCAAGACGAACATATGCCTGCAGGTCTCGAGGAACGTCGCCTTGGCGGGCAAGAAGGTCGTGTACATCGACACGGAAGGGGTCTCGCTGGAGCGGCTCAAGCAGATGGCCGGGGACAGGTACGAGGACGTAATGAAGAACGTCCTGTTCTTCGAACCGCACTCGTTCGACGAGCAGGAGAAGTTCGTCGACAAGGCCGTGAGGCTCGCCGAGAGCTCGCTCGAGGTGGGCGTGATCATACTCGATTCAGCAACGATACACTACAGGCTCACGAGGAACGACGAGGAGAAGGGCATCAGGAAGTCACTGAGCCCCCAGCTCGCGAAGCTGCTAGGGGTGGCGAGGAGCAAAGACGTCCCGATACTCCTGACCTCGCAGGTCTACACGGACATCGAGAAGGGCACCTTCGAGCCTCTGGGCGGGCACGTGCTCCTCCACAACGCGAAGGCGATCATCAGGCTCGACAAGGTGGGCTCGAGCTCGAGAAGGGCCGTCATAATCAAGCATCGGCATCTCGAAGAAGGCCGGAGGGCGGACTTCAAGCTGACGAAGTCGGGCGTGACCTAGGTCTTCCTTGTGACCATGTAGTCCGCGAAGGCCTTCAGAGCTTCCTTGTGGCTCGAGTCCTTGAGGACGCTCAAACGGTCCTTCGCCTTGGCCACGAACTCCGCGGCCACCCGGTCCGCGTGGTCTATCGCGCCTATGCCCTCGAGCAATCCCTTCGCTGCGACCAGCTCCTTCTCGGAGGCCTCCTTCTTCCCCAGGACCGCGAGGAACTCGCTGCGCTTCTTGCCCTTCAGCTCCTCGAGCGCCTTGACGACGATGAGCGTCTTCTTGCCGTTTCTGATATCGTTCAGGACCGGCTTCCCGAACGCCTCCTGGGTGGACCTGAGGTCGAGCACATCGTCCCATATCTGGAATCCGAGGCCGATCAGCCTGCCGAACTCGAACAGCGCCTCCTGCTGGGCCTCCGTCCCCCCGCCGACGATGGCGCCTCCCTGGGCGGCCGCGGAGTACAGGACCGCGGTCTTTCGCTCGATCATCTTGAGGTACTCGTCCGCGGCGACGGTCTTCTTCGTCTCGAAGTCCATGTCCATCTGCTGGCCCTCGGCCAGCAGCCTGACCGAGCGCGCGAGTATGTCCACGAGCGCGACCGCGCGCGCGTCGTCGACGTCCGATTCGAGCACTATCTCGAACGCGCGCGCGAACATGGCATCGCCCGCGAGGACCGCCATCGGTATGCCGTAGGTCGCGTGCACGGTCTTGATGCCGCGCCTCGTATCGTCCTCGTCCATGACGTCGTCATGGACCAGCGTGAAGTTGTGCACCATCTCGAGGGCGACCCCGAACGGTATCGCGGCATCGGCCTTGCCTCCGACCGCCTCGGACACGATGCTCGCGAGGAGGGGCCTGAGCCGCTTGCCGCCTGCCGCAGGATAGTGCACCATCGCCGCCTTGAGGTTCTTGTCCTCCATCACATCGAGGGAGCCGACGAGCCGGGCGTTGATCATCTTCACCCGGTCCTTGTAGTCCTCTGGAAAAGCCAACGAGATCACTCCATGAGATTGTCCAGCCACTCGCGCGTGCGCCCGACGATGAGGGCGTTCGCGGCCGCGAGCTCCGCGAGGTCCTTTGCGCCCACGAGGAACATCGCCGCCTTGAGCTCGTCTATGATGGTCTTGACCTCCAGCGAGAGGGCGTCCTCGCCCTCGAGCGCCGCGGGGAGCAGCCTGCCGGCCATGCCCCCGCACGATGCGCCTATGCTTATCGCCCTCGCGACATCCAGGCCCGACCTGAGGCCCCCGGTCGCGATGATCGGGAGGCCCACGTTCGCGACGACCGTCGACACGGGCGTCGGGATGCCCCAGTCCCAGAAGGTCTGCCCGATGTTCGCCCTGGTGGCGTCCCCGGCGGACCTCGCGCGGAAGTACTCCACCGCTGAGAAGCTGGTGCCTCCGAGGCCTCCGACGTCCAGCCCCAGAACCTTGGCCTCCTTCAGCCTGAGCGCGGCGTCCCTCGAGACGCCCGCGCCGGTCTCCTTGGCGATCACGGGCAGCTCGGACGCGAGCTTCCCGATCGCCTTGGCGCCGCCCTTCGCGTTGGTGTCGCCCTCTGGCTGCACGACCTCTTGAAGGTAGTTGAGGTGGATCGCGAGCACATGGGCGTCGATCATGTCCATCGCAGCCCTGCCGTCGTCGACCGTCAGCGGGGCCCTGAGCCCCTGCGGGACCAGCTGGGGCAGGCCCAGGTTGCCTATCCTGAGGGGTATCTCGAACTCCTTGATGACCGAATAGGTCTCCGCGAGCTCCGGGTTCTCGAGGGCCGCCCTCTGGCTGCCCACGCCCAGCCCGATGCCGAACTTCTCGGCGACGGCCGCGAGGCTCCTGTTGATGTCCCTCGCCTTGCCGTACCCGCCCGTCATCGCGGAGATGATGATCGGCGCGCTCAGCCTGCGCCCGAAAAGAGTGATGGACACGTCGATGTCGTCGAGGTCGATCTCGGGGAGGGCGTCGTGGACGAGCCTGACATCGTCCCAGTAGACGTACGATGTGCCCAGGTCCTCGTTCGCGCAGATCTCGACGTGGTCGGACTTCCTTCTCTCGATGAGCCTCTCAGGCGTCCCGCCCTCGTTCGACATCAGCACACCTACCTCGGGAGGACGGTGGTCGATACGACTTCCCGTCCCTTCACGGCCTTCTCCAGCCTTCCTGGCACATTGCCGTTCAGTATGATACATTTTTCGCAGTGCTCGGAGATGGCCAGCATCCTCTCCAACTTGCCGAATATACTGCCCGTGACATCGTCGTTCACTGCCTCCGAGCGCCTGATGGCCTCGAGCTTCAGGGAGTCTATCTCCGGGACCAGCTCCGCGTCTGGGTTCGTCTTCGGGTCGCTGTCGTACACCCCGTCGACGTCCGCGCAGAATATCACGAGCTCCGGCCTGAAGGCCTTCGCGAGCTCGGCCATCATGAGGTCGCCCGAGCATATCGAGAACCCGATGCCTTCGTCGGGCACGACGTCGCCGAACGTGACCGGGACGAGGCCTATCCCCAGCTGGCTCTCGAACGGATACGGGGAGAAGGACTTGACCCTGCCATTCTTGAACACGCCCGCTGCGGCAGGGGGCACGGAGACAGCGTTGATGCCGTTGTCTATGAGCGCCTCGAGCACCTTGAGGTTGAGCTCCCTCACATCCTTCTGCACCGCCGCCACGTGCTCGAGCTGGGACTCGCTGTTGAACCCCTTGTGGAGCTCGTGCTTCTTCGCGACTATGTGCCCGAACGAGCCCGCGCCGTGCACGACAGCGAGAGAAGCCTTGGCCGGCCTCAGCTCCTTCGCGAGCCTTCGGCACTCGGCCTCCCTGAAGGTCCGGAGGCAGGACTTGTCCGTGATGACGCTCCCGCCGAGCTTGACTAGTATCATGCGATCAGCAAACCTCTGGTCTTCCTCGCGATACGCATATCCCAACATAAAACCGTCGAGCGCGGGCTAAGAGGTGCTCTGACATCATCTCTGCTACGGTCGAACCACGACCTTCGCCAGCAGGTCATCTGCTCATATAGATCTCGACAGAGGAGACGTTCGCGCTGCCGCCTTCCAGGCCGGGAAGGGACTCGGTGGCGATCTTGACATCCTTGTACGCGAGATCCCTGACGAAACGGTTCCTCACGATCTCCGCGACGTCCACGGCCCTGCTTATCGCACGGCCCCTAGCCTTGATGCAGACGTTGTCGCAACCCCCATTCAGCTGGGACACGACCGCGAGGACATAGCTCATGGTGGCCTTCTTTCCGATGTAGATAGTGCTCTCCTCAGCCATGGGTTCCTCCGAATAACCCCGTTATTCAGAGCCTACTCCTCGCTATAAATAATTATTCTCCGGCCATTGACGAAGCAGCCCCTCAGACTACGTAGCGCCCCCGTCCCCGACCCACCAACCTTGATATAATGACCAGCCCTTGCAAGAAGGGACATGCGCGCGCTGGACAGGAAGATGGAGAGGCTGAGGGGGATCATTGGGTCCATGGGCTCCGCAGCCGTGGCCTTCTCCGGAGGGACCGACTCGACCCTCGTCGCCAAGGTCGCGCGGCAGGAGCTGGGGAGCAGGTCTCTCGCTGTCACCATCGCCTCTCCGCTGTTCCCAGCATCCGAGCTCGCGCAGGCGAAGGCCGTCGCGAGAAGGATCGGGATCGAGCACATCGTCCTCAGGCTCGACCCTCTGAAAGAGAAGAGCTTCGTCGCGAACAGGCCCGACCGATGTTACCTGTGCAAGCTCGGTGACTTCATGGAGATCATCGCGGTCGCGAAGGAGCGAGGGCTCG
>Ga0315274_10007140_pt1 | contig 16200 bp, 15 predicted proteins | sample YL17G02_20_MG_FD_203700 | JGI IMG/M metagenome (GOLD analysis project Ga0315274, IMG submission 203700) | Sediment microbial communities from Yellowstone Lake, YNP, Wyoming, USA - YL17G02_20 | ecosystem: Environmental > Aquatic > Freshwater > Lake > Sediment | place: USA: Wyoming | collected...
CACGGGCGACTGAAGGACGAAGAGCTTCGTTCCGTGGAAGCCCCACCGCCTATCCTCCTCGGTGAGCAAGAATGACTCTTCAAGGCTCTCCGAGCTGCCGCGCGCGCGCGGCAGCTCATCTTGGGCTGGTGCCCGTCGACATCGTCGTACGCGCCCGACACGCGATCACGCCGAACCAACCGGAGTGCGCGAGGGCGAGGATCCTGGAACTCCTCGCTGCGGAGGGGTGACCGAGATTCTGGATCGGAGCTTCCTGGATCCTGGCTCAAACGATCTCCCGATCCGCCTGATGTCCAGGCAAGAAGTATGCGACATCTGCTCACAGAAGGCATACGGCGCTGGCATGGCCTTGACGTGAGCCGAGCCTGGTGGCGCTCTCTTAGCCAGCGCTCCGGCCGACGAGAAAGATGCCTGCCACTGGAATGCAAAGAGGAGGACGCTTTGAGATGAGCTGGATCGAGGTGATTCCCGAAGATAGGGCCCGAGGGGAGTTGAGGGCGCTTTACTCCAAGCTCACTGAACCTTGGGGCGGCGTGGACAACATCATGAAGATCCACAGTCTCAACCCTGCCTCTCTACAAACCCATGCTCTGCTCTATGTAACTCTGATGCGAGGAGAATCCGATCTTACGCGCATCCAGCGTGAGATGATCGCAGTGGTGGTGTCGGCGATCAATCGATGCCGCTATTGAATGCAGCACCACGGAGCGGGACTCCGTCGCTTGAGCCAAGACCCTCAGTGGGTCGAACAGCTAACGGGTGACTTTCGCCAGGCCACATTGACCGAGGCCGACCGCGCCATGCTTGAGTATGCCGTCAAGCTGACCCAGGCTCCATGGACCATGACCGAGGGGGATGTCATCGGATTGCGGGAGAAGGGCTTCAGCGACGAGGCGATCCTGGACATCAACCAGGTGACGGGCTACTACGCGTTCGTCAATCGACTTGCGGACGGACTCGGCGTTGAGCTGGAGGACTTCTGGACACAGCGGTCTGAGATCTGAGGGTTCTTGCCGCCAGTTGGTGAACCCTGAGGGGAAAGAAGATCTCGCAAACGCGGACACCGACAGGAGAGGAAGGGCTCGGGAACCTCATCGGAGGACTTGCCAACTCGGCGTATGTGGCGCCATGGGCCATCGCTCCCGGAGAGGCTCCGAGCGGCGTGCGCCGTGGTTGGCGGAGTGGGGGAGAAGTAGTCAGAGCGGACTTCTTGGACTATTGATTGTGACTAATCGCGCAAGAGAGAAGGACGGGTGTTAGGTACAGCGGATTTGGGGGAGGACGTACACTTCGATTGCAGTCCGCGGTGAGGAAGGCGGCCAGACCATCGGAGAGCACCCACTATGAGCTTCAAGATCCTCTCGAAAAGCGCCATCGCCGATTGGCTGGACACATTGCGTGTTTCCAACCGGGTGGTCGGTCCGAAGGAGCTCCACGGGCGTTTCGTCTTCGGGGAAATCCAGGAGGCGTCGGAGCTCAAGCTGGACTATCCGACTTCGGTTCTGCCCCCCAAGAAGTACATGCTTCCCCAGCGGGAGGAGCTGTTCCGCTATCAGACCGATGGATCGGGAATGGAGCCGGCCGACGAGATCCCACCGACGGTTGTGCTCGGTGTCCACACGTGTGATCTTCATGCCATGCGGCTGCTGGACCGTGTGTTCGCCCAGGGCTATTGGGATCAACACTACCTGGACCGCCGCGCCCGGCTGGTCCTGGTTAGCGTGGAATGCCTGACGCCTTGCATGTCCCACTCCTTCTGCAAGAGCATGGGAACCCTCAGCGCCCCGGACAACTTCGATCTGCACCTGACGGATCTCGGCAGTGACTACGCCATCGATGTCGGCTCCGAGAAGGGGGCGGAGATCCTGACGGGATTCTCGGGCGTGCGGGACGGCACCGAAGAGGACTACCGCCGGATCAACCGGGTGATGAGCGAGAAGTGGCCGCGTTTTCCACTGCGGCTGGACTTCGATGTGACGGAGCTCCCGAGCGTTCTCTCCGTCAGCTATGGGAGCAAGCTCTGGGAGGAACTCGGGCAGCGCTGCCTGGCCTGCGGGATGTGCACCAATGTCTGTCCCACCTGCTACTGTTTCAACGTGGAAGATGAAGTCGACCTGTCCTTGAAGACCGGCCTGCGGCGCAGGACCTGGGACTCGTGCCAGCTCGACCTGTTTGCCACGGTCGCCGGCGGCCACAACTTCCGCAAGACGCGCGCCGCGCGCCAACGCCACCGGTTCTTCCGGAAAGGGAAGTACCAGCTCGAAGCCTACGGCCTCTTGGGCTGTGTCGGATGCGGCCGCTGCGCCGAAGCTTGTCTCGTCCACATCACCCCCGTGGACACGTTCAATGAGCTCTACCGCCGCCGTGTGCTGCGCCCAGCGACGGAGGTGAAAGCATGACCACCTCTTTGAAGCAGAACTTACAGGAGCCTTCGATCTACCTCCCGACTCTGGCGAAGATTGTGGAAGCCAGGCCTCTCACCAAGCTCGAGAAGTACCTCAAGATCGAGTTGCCGCAGGGTGTCTCCCTGGACCACAAGCCGGGGCAGTTCGTTGAGGTCTCCCTGCTCGGCGTGGGGGAGGCGCCCATCAGCATTTCGTCGTCGCCCAGCCGGAGCAATGGCACGTTCGAGCTGTGCGTCCGTCGAGCTGGCGATCTGACCAGTGCGCTCCATTCGATGGGCCCCGGGGATGTCATCGGGGTTCGCGGCCCGTTCGGGCGTGGCTTCCCCATTGAGCGTTTCCGCGGCAAGGACATGCTCTTTGCCCCCGGCGGCCTGGGCCTGGCGCCCTTGCGCTCGCTCATCAACCAGGTGCTGGATGAGAGGGGCAACTTCGGGCGTGTGGTGATCCTGTACGGCGCCCGGCATCCTTCGGAGCTTCTCTTCACCGATGAATTGGCGGCCTGGGCGGCACGCGATGACGTTGAGGTCCACCTGACCGTCGACCGGGGAGACGAGGGCTGGAAGGGGAACGTCGGGGTGATCACCACTCTCTTCCCCAAGATCGAGATCTACGCCCGCAACACCGTCGCCGTCACGGTCGGTCCGCCGGTGATGTATCGCTTCGTGCTGATGGAGCTCCTCGGCAAGGGCATCCCGGACGGCAACATCTGGTTGAGTCTGGAACGGCGCATGAAGTGCGGCGTGGGCAAGTGCGGCCACTGCCAGATCAACCATCTCTACACCTGCCAGGCAGGCCCCTCGTTCTCCTACGCTGAGATCAAGCATCTCGAGGAGGCGCTGTGATGGCGGGCAAACCCAAAGTCGCTTTCTTTGAGTTCACCAGCTGCGAAGGATGCCAGCTGACGGTCGTGGATTCCCTTCAGACCCATGTGGACCTGCTGGACGCCGTGGAGATCGTGCGCTTCCGCGAGGCGATGTCGGAGAAGGGGGACGACTACCAGATCGCCTTCATCGAAGGCTCCTGCACCCGTCCCTCGGACGAGGCCATGCTCAGAGAGTTGCGGGCACGAGCCGGCATGGTCATCGCGCTTGGCGCCTGCGCCCACCTGGGAGGCATCAACGCCATCCGCAACCGCCAGGACCTTGACGACGTGCGCGCGTTCGTCTATGGCGACAAGGCCGAGTGGTTCCCGACGTACCCGGCGCGCCCGCTGGAGGCTGTCATCCAGATCGACGGGTTCATCCCCGGCTGCCCCATCGACCGCGAGGAGTTCGTCCGTGTCGTCCGAACGTTGTTGCAGGGCCGCCGCCCCAGCCTGCCGGACTATCCACTGTGTGTCGAGTGCAAGCTGAAGGAGAACGTCTGCCTGTACCTGCGCAAGAAGACCTGCCTGGGCCCGATCACGCGTGCGGGATGCGATGCGATCTGCCCCACCTATGGAGACAGCTGCGAGGGATGCCGCGGGCTCATCCCGGAACCCAACATCGACTCCCTGAAGGATGTCCTTCAGGAACACGGCCTGAGCGTCGAAGATACCATGGCCAAGATGACCATGTTCCTGACCTATCAGGTGATGGCCAAGGAGGCGGCAGGCGATGGCAAATCTTAAGGTCGACGTCCATCACATCACGCGGGTGGAAGGCCACGGGAACATCGTCGTCGACGTTCGCCGTGGCGAGCTGAAGCAGTGCGATCTCGAGATCGTCGAGACGCCTCGCTTCTTCGAGGCTATGCTGCGAGGCCGAACGTACTCGGAATCGTCGCACATCACATCACGCATCTGTGGGATCTGCGCCGTGGGGCACGCCACGACATCGCTGCGTGCGACGGAGAAGGCCCTGGGGGTCGAGCCGAGCGAACAGACCGTGCTGCTCCGAAAGCTTAATTTCCATGGCGAGATGCTGGACAGCCACATCCTGCATGCCTACATGCTCGTCGCCCCCGACCTGCTCGGCGTCGGCAGCGTGATCCCTCTGGCGCGCACGGCGCCCGATGTCGTCGTGCGCGCCCTCCGCATGAAGAAGCTGGCGGGGGACCTGTGCGCGGCGCTGTGCGGACGGCATACGCATCCCATCGCGCTGACAGTCGGCGGTTTCACGCACTACCCCGGCGCCAGCACGCTGCAGGAGCTCAGGCAGCGTCTCGAGGCCGCCCGACCGGATGTGGAGGCCACGGTCCAGTTGTTCCAGTCCTTGAAGCTCCCGAGCTTCGAACGCGATACGGAGTTCATCGCCCTGCGCAAGGCGGACGAGTATTGCTTCATCGACGGGGAGATCGCCAGCACGGACGGCGGCTCCTGGGCGATCGAAGAGTACAAGCAGGTGACGAACGAGGAGATCATCCGACACTCCAGCGCCAAGCACGCGCACAACCGCAGGGCGTCCTACATGGTGGGGGCGCTGGCGCGCTTCAATGTCAACTACGACCGGCTGCATCCCAAGGCGAAAGAAGCGGCCCGGGCGCTCGGCCTCAAACCGAAATGCATCAATCCCTACTTGAACACGGTGGCCCAGGTGGTCGAGATCGTGCACTGCTTCGAGGACGCCATCGGATTGATCGATCAGCTCCTGTCGCGCGGCGTGGCGTGGGAGGAACCCGTCAAGCCGGCGAGGCTGAGCGGGGAGGGTGTGGGGGCGTGCGAGGTTCCTCGCGGGACGCTGTATCATCACTATCGCATCGAAGAAGGGATCGTGGCAGCGGCGAACTGCATCATCCCGACGGGCCAGAACTTGGCCAACGTCGAGGCCGACATGCGCGCGCTGGTGCCGCAGATCCTCAGCCGCACTCAGGAGCAGATCACGCAGTCCCTGGAAATGCTCGTGCGCGCCTATGATCCCTGCATCTCCTGCTCGACCCACATGCTCCATGTACGCTTCGAGTAGCGCGTCGTCGTTCGCCGCAAGGGAGGGGGAGATCGCTGGCGCCATATCGGGCCACCCCGACTGGATTCTCGTGCTGGCCCTGGGGAACCCCCTGCGAGGTGACGACGGCGCGGGACAGGCGGTCCTGGAGGCCCTCTCGAAAAGCGGACGGCTTCCGCCCGATGTCGTCCTGGTCGACGGCGGGACGGCGGGCCTGGACACCGCCCTCGCCCTCGAAGGCTATCGCCAGGCGATGATCCTCGACGCGGCCGAGATGGGGCTTTCGCCCGGCGAGTGGAGGCGCCTGGAGTATCCTGGTTGCGAAGCGGCTATTCGCCCCGGGGGGGCGGCGAAGGGTGTGCATGAGGCCGGGCTGGCTGAGGCGTTGGCCCTGGCCTCCGAGTTGGGGACGCTTCCGCGCAAGGTGACCCTTTTCGCGATCCAACCGGGCGAGATCGCTTGGGAGGCGGGCTTGAGCGAATCTGTGGCCGCATCGGTGCCCGATGTGAGTCAACACGTACTCGACGCGATTCTCTCTTGTGGGGGAGATGGCGATGGCAAAGATCCTGATTATCGACGATGATCCCGATATCCGGCTGGCAGTCCAGCTGTGCCTGGAGGGGGCAGGACACACGATCGTGGCGGCCACCACCGGGCCGGAGGGGCTCAAGAAAGTCGTGGCGGAGAAACCCGACCTCATCATTTTGGATGTGATGATGGACACGGCCACGGAGGGATTCCAGCTGGCGCTTACACTGCGCAGCCTGGACTCGGACTCGCCCTATATCGACTTCCGCGACATCCCTGTTCTGATGCTCACCGCGATCCACACGACCACCCCGCTCCGCTTTGGGCCGGATGAGGAATACCTTCCTGTCGATGATTTTGTCGACAAGCCCTTTGACCCACCTGTGCTTGTGCGCAAGGTGGAGGCACTGCTGAAGAAGAAGGGGAAGGGCGCTTAGGCCGCGGGGCTGGGGGAACCGATGAGGGATGCGCACTGTCGACGCCCCATCCGTTCCGGGTGGGGGAGATCGTGGCAGGAGGACCACACCACCGATGGGGCCGCCTCCTAGGTCTGCGCCGAATCCGACGACCAATCCTCTCCAGTCTTATCTTCCGCACGATATCGCCCTCACCAATTCGAGGATGATCCTCACCCGCTGGCTGGCCGGGGCCCTGGTCATCATCTTGACCGCCTTCTGCGTCCGCGTCCTGCGGCTGCCGCTGCCGGAGAGCAGCCTCTACTTGATCGGCGCGGTTATCCTGGCCTACAACTCCCTCCTCACCTCGCTCACCCGCAGGGCCTATTCGCCGGACGCCGGACAGTACCTGAGGCGAATCCGCCGGCTGATCATTCTCCAGGTGGGTCTCGATTGGGTGAGCATGTCGGTCTTTCTCCACCTCACCGGGGGGGCGGCCAGCCCCGCCATTCCGTTCTTCTTAATTCACATGCTGATGGTGACCATCCAGCTGCCCGCGCCGTCGCCCTTCATCTACGTGGCGCTCGGAACCGCTGCCCTGATCGTCATCGCGTTGCTGGAGGCTTCGGGGGCTCTTCCCCACTACACCGTGATCCCCACCTTGCCGGTGGGGCTCCACCAAGATCCCGTCTACCTGGTCGCGGAGGTCGCCTTCTTCGCCAGCGCAGCCTTCGCCACCGTGCTTCTGGCCGCCTCCATCATGGACAGGCTGCGCGAACGAGAGCGTCAGATCTCAGCGCTGCTGAGCGCCACGCAGGCCATGTCGTCGACGCTGGATCTACCCGAGGTGCTCGAGAGCCTGGCCACCAGCGCCGCGGAGGCCCTCTCCACCACACGGGCCTCGATCCGCCTGCTCGATGAGACCGGTGAGAAGCTGGCGATGGCGGCTGCCCATGGGCTGAGCCAGGCTTACATCGACAAGGGCCCCGTCGAAGTCTCGCGCAGCGGCCTCGATCGCGAGGCGCTGGCGGGGCAAGTCGTCGTCGTGAAGGATGCGCCGAGTGACGCCCGGCTTCAATACCCCGAAGAATCGGCGGCGGAAGGGATCCGCAGCGTGCTGGTGGTTCCCATCCGCGGACGAAGCGGCCCACTGGGCGTCCTAAGGGTGTATGCCGATGCCCCTGGCCGATTCGGGGAGGAGGACGCGGAGTACGTCATGGCCATCGCCAGCCAGGGAGCGGCGGCGATCGAGAACGCCATCGCTCACGCTTCGCTCCAGAAGGCGGAGAAGGCGCGCACCCAGTTCGTGCGGACGGTGACGCACGAGCTGCGCGCACCCGTGAGCGGGGCGCAAAGCTTGATGCGTGTGATGCTCCAGAATCTGGCAGGCAATCTCAGCCAGCAGCAGCAGGAGATCCTCCGCCGCGTCGAGGCCCGCCTCAACATGCTGACTGAGCTCATCAATGATCTGCTCGCGCTGGCGGCCAGCAAGACGGTCGAGTTGCATGAGACGCCGGCGCCCCTCGTCCTGCAGACCTTGCTGAGGGCGGTGGTGGAGCACCATCGGCAAGAGAGCGAGGATAAGGGCGTGGGCATGAGCTACCAGGCTCTCCCCGAGGGCCTGCTGGTCGTGGCGACCAAGGATGGGCTGAGCCAGATCTTCGGAAACCTGATCGGCAACGCCGTCAAGTACACGCCCACCGGGGGCAAAGTGGAAGTCCGTCTCGAAAGACAGGGCGAGGCGGCCGTTGTCACGATCAAGGACAGCGGAATGGGAATCCCCAAGGAGGACATGGTCCATCTTTGGGAGGAGTTCTATCGGGCCAGCAACGCCCGGCAGTCCTCGATCGTCGGCACCGGTCTGGGGCTGAGTATCGTCAAACGCTGGGTGGAGACCTTTAACGGTTTCATCAGCGTCCAGAGCCGCGAAGGCCAGGGCACAACCTTCACCGTCACTTTCCCGCTGGCAGGCTCCCCTGCGGATTCCGGCGCCTCATCGACATAGGCCCGGGCACGGCGAGGACATCCTGCGCCTCAGCCCCCACCGCCTCCTTGCTCTCTGCCCCGCATCCACCAGCGAGCGCACCCTGCAGGCCTCGCGGCTGCGACCGCTCCTCCATGCTCGAACGAAACCCTCTCCCATGCAAGCAGGACGGCGCACGCGATGCGAGGGCTGTTGAGCCTGGCGAAGTCCGGCTTCTCGCAGCCGCCGACCCCCGAACTCCAAAGACCCCGCTTTGGCGCGGTGGCCATGGATCCGTTCAAGCCGGCGGCTGCCTCCGACACACTGTCTTTCACTCCCCGAGGGACATGCGGTACACCCTGTATCGGCGGTAGATGCGCGCACCGAGGTGCTGGGCGATCTTGTTGGTCTGAGGGTTGGTCTCGCCGGTGAGAGAGCCATCGGCCCACATATAGCCCTTCCGCAGGACGGCCTTCGCCATCTCCAGGAGCATCGCCGTCTCCAATCCGTATCCCCAATACTCGGGATCGATCACCAGGATCTTGAAGCTGATCCCCTGGATGCGCCTGCGCGCCAAGGCGAACCGAAGGTAGTCCCAAGGGCGCCGCAGGCCATGGGCATACCGCAAGGCCTCGGTGAAGTTGGGAATCGCGAGCGCCAGCCCGACGGTCTTCCCGTCTACCTCTGCAATGAAGACCGTCTCGGGATCGATCAGAGGGCGGAGGTCAAGCGCCTGCGCCTCGAATTCCGAGAACTCCATGGGCGAGTATTCCGGAAGGACGGCCAGGGATTTGTTGTACAGCGCATGAAGCCGGGGGATCTCGCGCCCCCAATCCTCCATGCGAGGGGTGCGCAGGATCTGCGCGCCGTGTCGCCGGGCAAAGCGCGCGGCGATGCGGTGCACCACTGGAGGCACGTTGGCCACGTCGAAGCCGATCTGGGAGAAGTCGAATCGATACGCCAGGCTGTCGCTCTCCTTGTCAAACCCGTAGCGCTCGGCGAACTCCGCATAGTGGGGAGGCGTGTGGGCCGTCATGATGGGAGGGATGGACTCGAAGCCTTCGATCAGGAAACCGTTCTCTTCGCTGGGAGCGAAATTGTAGGGGCCGTGGATCTCTTTCATGCCGCGGCCTCTGGCCCATTGGCAGACATGATCCCACATGCCCTGGGCAATCCCGTAGCCATCCGGCAGGACCTCGAAGAAGCCGAAGAGGGCGGACTGAGTACCGAGCTCCCGGTTCTGGGTGTGATTGACTCCCGCACCGATGGTTCCCACGATCTCGCCCTGGTGTCTGGCCAGCCAGAAATCACCCTCGCCATAGCTGAAGAATGGTGCCCTTTGATCAAGGTACGCCTTACGTTGGGGCCAGAGAGGAGGTACCCAGGACGGATCGCCGCGATAGACGCGTCATGGGAATCGGTAGAATTGGCGCTTCTCGCGCTCCGAGCGGACCGGGAGAATCTCGAGTTTCATGGGTCCCTCTGTGGGTGTCCGGCGACCGGCTCTCGTTCCCGTGGAGTGGCCGCGATGTCCTGTTTGTCCGCCCGCCCCACTCGCTGTGGGGATGGGCGGGCGGCGGAGGAGGTCAGGCGAAGGCGGGCGAGCCCTGTGCGGCCCGGGTGGACGCGGCCGGAACTTGCACGCGGATCATCCCGACTCAGCAGATCTCAGGGCCGTGGGCCCTAGTGCAGCGTCCACAGGAGGGCAAAGTTGATGCGGGCCGCTGCCCATGGACCGAGAAACTGTACCAAGAGGGCAAAAGCCGCGGCCATCTCGAGCGGTTTCTGAAAAGGCTCGTGCAAGGCCGCCGACGGGCGATCCAACCGGATTCCGAGCACAGGGCGAGTGAGCAAGACCAGCGCCGCACCCCCAAGAACGTACAACACCCAGGAAGGGATCAAACGATCCACCACGATCGCAGCGATGGCGGCGGAAACGGCAACCGCGAGGAGAGCCATCATCACCCGATGAGTCAACACCGGTCCCAGGTAGCTGGCCGTGTGGCGAAGGCCGGCTGTCCTATCTCCTTCGAAATCGCGCAACTCGTTGAAGAGCTCGCCATACAGGCTCACCGTCACCACAAACACGAACGGAAAGAGCCAGGGATCTCCCGGATGAGGGCCAAACGTGAAATAGGCCGCCAGGAACTGAAGGCCTGCAAGCATCAGGCAGTGGGAGATGAGATCGGCCACGGGGATGGCCTTAAGGCGAACTGGACGCCATGAGTAGAGGAAACCCAGTGCGATCGACGCGAGGCCGGTGAGAAAAGGCAGGAGCCCCAGGGAAAGATAGACGAGAAGGGCGAAGACGACCATCAGCCCTGTGGCGATGCGCGCCAGGCGGTGCGAGACTTTGGAGCAGGAGACCGGATTCCGCTGGGCTTTGGCCGGATTCAACGCGTCATCGGGGGCGTCCTCAATGTCGTTGATCATGAAGGCGAAGGCCACGCCGAGCCAATTGGCGAAGAGAACTCGGATCAAGTCCCAGCCGAACGAGCCGCGGGCGGCCGCGGCTCCGAGCATCGTCGTGACGACGACAAAGAAAAGGTACTCCCGATAGCGCGCCAGCCCTAGCAGGCCGTCGATGCGTTGACGGATCGGTCGCGCGGCATCTAGGATCGGATTGCCCATTGATTCCCCTCGTCGGCTCGGATTCGATGCCCCTCGGACGCACAAGACACCGAGGCACCCCCACGCTCCGCACTTCGCAGGGAAATCCCAACGGCGCCTCCCCGCGGTGCCCGGCCTCGGAGCATGCCGGGAGGCGTCGACGAGAACCCCGCTCGAATTGGGCTCCGCTTCCGGATGGGATGGATGCTGCCCCCGGTCCCCAGCCTAGGCAGTGCCCGCCCAGGAATGGTCACAATTCTAACTGAAAAACCCCGTTGTCAGTTGCTCGACGCGGCCACCAGGTCAGACCGGGTGGCCCTCCCTTCACTGGTGGGAAGGCATGCACCGGACGGGCCGGGGATCCTTTGGGCTGGAAGGATCGACCCGTTCGGGGTCACGGGAGGATCGGCTGGGCGGCATCCAGCCCGCCCTTGCGGACCACCTCGCCGTACCATCGCCCGCTCTCCTTGACCGTCCGCTTCATCGTCTTGAAGTCGACATAGACAAGCCCAAATCGCTTCGAGAAGCCATGCGCCCACTCGAAGTTGTCCAGCAAGGACCAGGCGAGGTACCCGCGGACAGGAATGCCTGCCTTCAAGGCCCGGTGAGTCTGGACCAGGTGATCGCGGTGGTAGCGTATCCGTCGATAGTCTCGCACCTTTCCGTCAAAATCCGGGCCGTCGCAGACGGGGATCCCGTTCTCGGTGACGAGGATGGAATTCGGATGATAGTCTCTCCAGATCCTGGTCAGGAGCTCGAAGAGACCCTCCGGGTAGATCTCCCACATCTCCGAGTACTCCCTGCCCGCTGGATGGATCGTCTCGACGCCGGTCAGAGGGACGTCGGGGCAATATCGAATGACGGAGCGGGAGTAGTAGTTGACGCCGAGAAAGTCCAGCGGTACGCCCATGATCTGCAGATCTCCCTCCTGCGCGCGAGGAAAGAGCGGGCCGAATAGCTGCATGACGTCCCCCGGATACTCGCTTCGAAAGAGCGGATCCAGGAACATACGGTTCAAGATCCCGTCGGCGCGGACGGCGGCGAGCCTGTCCTCGTCACTATCCGAGGCGGGGTGCAGCGGATTCAAGTTCAGGGTGATGCCGATCTGCAGGGGTCGTCGAGCGCTGGCCCGCAAGGCCTGGACCGCCAGCCCGTGGGACAGGAGAAGGTGATGAGCCGCGGAGAGCGCAGCTGCGGGGTCTTGAATGCCGGGCGCATGTTCGCCCGTATAGTGTCCAGCCATGGCCGTCACGAAAGGCTCATTGTGGGGGATCCAGAAGCGCACGCGGTCCGAGAGCCGGTCTCCGACCGCCTCGGCGTAGCGCGCAAAATGCTCGGCTGTTCTGCGATGGGGCCACCCGCCTTCATCCTGCAGCGCCTGAGGGAGATCCCAGTGGAAGAGCGTGACCACCGGTGTGATATCGTGAGCCAGCAACTTATCGACGAGACGATCGTAGAAAGACAGGCCGCCGGCGTTGACGGCGCCGGAGCCCTCTGGAATGACGCGCGGCCATGACACCGAGAAACGATAGGCCTTGAGTCCGATCGAAGCCATCAGGGCCACATCCTCATCCATCCGAACGTAGTGGTCGCAGGCTATGTCGCCGGAAGACCCATCGGAAATCCGACCGGCCTCTCGGCAGAAGGTATCCCAAATGGATGCGCCCTTGCCCTCGGCGCTCGCCGATCCTTCGATCTGGTAGGAGGAGGTCGCCGCTCCCCAGAGGAAGTCGCGTGGGAACTCCAGAAAGTTGCTGTTCTCCTTCATAGGATCAGACGCCAGAACTCCGGTCATCCAGGGAAGTCAAGAGCGGGGGCGAGCCTTCCGCCACGGCGCACCATTGTATCGCACTGCTGCCATCCCCGGCGTATTTGCGCGGGGCGGAAACCAACTCCGGAGGAGATGGGTGGGCGGTGCGTCACCGGCCGCATGGAGAATGGATACGGCATCCAATGGACGGAGTCGGGCCCTCATGGAGGGCCTGGACCCTTCGGGGAGTGGGAACCGCGATGCTCTTAAGCACTGCCTCGCTGCGTGGTACCCGGGTAGGGCGGACGAGCGGCAGCTCTCCCCGCCCGGCGCGGGCGGGACCCACGCTATGGGTTCGTCGGATCGGAACACAGCTTGCGTAGCCAGGTGTCCACGTCGGATCGTGCGACCCGCTGTCCTGTGCCCCCGGGCGCCAACGTCGAGAGTCCGCCCACGATGTTCCCCCACCTGAGGCACTCCTCCAGCGGCCGGCCTTCCAGCCAGGCGCATGTGAATCCGGCATTGAAGGTATCGCCCGCGCCGGTGGTTTCGACGGCATTCACGGGGAGCGCAGGTACGTGCAGGAGCCTCCCGTCGACTGCCGAGAAAGCTCCGCGACCTCCGTCCTTCACCACTGCCAACGAGCAATGCTTTGCCAGGATCAACGTCGCTTCCTCCACCTCGCCGACGCCGGCAAGGTGACACGCCTCCTGCGCGTTGGGGAGGAAGACATCGACCGCCTTCAGGACCTTGGCGACCGCTGGATCTTTCAGACTCATCTCTTCGGACGTGTTGCCATCCATGATGATCTTCATCCCCTTGGCCCGGACCATGCGGAGTGCCGGTTCCATGAAATGCCCGACATACAGGCCCTCGACGTAGACGGCGGAGGCGTGCGCCACGGCCAGGGCCTTGATCGCGGCGGGAAACGACGGTGGGGGATCATAGAAGGCGACGAAGGCTCGATCGGTAGGGAAGGAGAGAGCGACGGTCACCCTGCGCAAGGGCCGCGCGTGATGGACGAACAGAGAGTCCTCGAGCTGCTCGTCTCGAAGGTGCTCCAAGACGAAACGGCTGAACGCGTCTTCCCCGAAATCGGCTGCCCAGCCTACCTTCATGCCCAGTCGATGCAATGCGACGGCGGCGTTGTATGCCCCTCCCGGAATCACGGCAAAGCCGCCGGCGACCCTCTCCGAGCCCAGGGCGGGCAGGGAAGGAAGATCCGTGAAGATGAGGTCATAGCAGTAATCGCCCAGGACAAGAACATCGAATCGTTTCACCCTTCAACCTCCCTGGCCAAGCTCAGACCCGGGCCTGACAGTGGTGAGCAGGCTCCGGCTCCTTCCCCCCTCGGCCGAAGTGAGCGCGGGGAACACCAAGGCGCGCGAAGGGGAAAGGAGTGTGGGCCATCCGTTGCTTCGGCTGCCTGAGAGCGGTGAAGAGCTGGAGCGCTCACGCAGCATCATTCCTTCTGGGACAGCAGTCGTTCGACCAGGGGATGGAAGCGGACCTTGCGGAAGGCCTCCCCATACCGGTATCCTGCCTTCGCCCCGATCTCCGCCGCTTCTGCCTCGAGGGCCCACCTCATAGCCAGAGCTGGTTCTCGCCTGGCGATCTCCGAGAGCTCTCCCAGTTCAAGTCCGGCTTTGTCCGCCTGGCGCAGGATGTCCTCAACCAGAAACCTCATCTGGCTCTCGTGCCTGGCAAGCGCGGCGAGTTTGCGCTCCATCGACTCCGAGATGTCGACGATGTGGTTCGCATGATCGAGTTTTGTCCAGAAGTACTTCTCGACCACAAAGTGCGGCCGTAGTCCCTCCTCTGCATGCCGAGGCGAGGCAAGCGGCAGGGGAGCGAAGAGCACCGCCTCTGAAGCCGCAATGGCCACCGCCCGGTGGTCGGGATGGACATCCCAGGGCCCCGCCGCATCCGGGGAGATCACAATGTCCGGCTGGTATGTGCGCAGGAGCCGGAGGAAATCCTGGCGCAGCGTGCCTGGAGGAAGACCGTCAAGGCTCATGTCCGGATAGCCCAGCAGGATGGGAGGCTCTGCCCCGAGCGCCTTGGCAGCTTCCCTGGCCTCCTCGGCGCGAAGGCCGGCAAGGCTGTCCCCGTTCAAATGAAACGATCCGCACCGCCCATCCGTAACCACGACGGGGATGATCCGGGAGCCGGTTTGCGCCATGGCGGCCATTGTCCCCCCTGCGTGGAATTCGGCGTCATCGGGGTGCGGGCTGAACACCATGACGGTCTGGATCATGCGGGGCCTCCTGTGGGGACTCGGCTCTCGCGAGGGCTGCGGTCCGCCGGCCCCTGCAGGTTCGATCCGAAGCCTGGGGCCACCAACCCCTACGATGGAAGGCAAGAGCCGTCGTGTGGGGGCACCTCCCCCTATGCGGCATTATACTCAGCGCGCAATCTGCGCCCGAGCCCCTTGGCCAGACGAGACGCAGGATTCCGAATTTCGACAGCGGGTCTGATCTTGTGCGACCCGGCGATCGTGAGCCGTCGTGGGGGAGGATGGGCAGGGCGCCCGGCATTTCTCTGCGCCCAGCGATTTGGTCATTCTCGGGACCACCACTATGCTCAAGGCCCGATGGTATCCGTCCCTCAGGGAGGGCTCAATGGGGAAACCTGGCGGGCTGCGGGACGGCCCATACACCACGTCAGGCCCTCGCGTCGCAAGCTGCGCTCGAGGGCTGCGGGGGATCCCATGACCACTTCATCGCGCAAGATCAGGATCGTGACGGACACGACAGCCGTCGTGCCGAGGGACTACGCTCGGGCCCACTCCGTCGAAATCGTGCCTCAGGTCGTGTTGTTCGGTGAGGAGAGTTTCCTGGAAGAGGAGGAGATCATCTATGTGGAATTCGTCCGCCGTCTCAAGGCCTCGGCAGAGCTGCCCAAGACGGCGGCCCCGCCGCCGGGGGAGTTTGTCAAGGCCTATCAACGGCAGCTCGCACAGGCCGAGACCATCCTCTCCATCCACCCTTCCACCGAGTTGAGCGGGACGGTGAGGTCGGCCATGACGGCGAAGGAGGAGTCATTCCCCAAGGCCGATATCCGGATTCTCGACACGCGGCTTGTCGGAGGCCCCCTCGCCAGCATGGTGATGATGGCGGTGGATTGGGCGGAGGCCGGAGTGGGGGCGGATGAGATCATGAGCAGGCTCAAAGGAATGATCCCGCGTGGCAGGACCTACTTCCTCGTGGCTACCCTCGAGTACCTCCAGAAAGGTGGGCGCATCGGAGGGGCCTCGGCGCTGATCGGCAGTGCGTTGCAGATCAAGCCGCTTCTCGAACTGAGAGATGGCCGGGTAGAGGTCCTGGAGAGAATCCGCACCCATCACCGGGCCTATGAGCGGCTCAAGCAGCTGGTCGTCTCACAATGTCCACGGTCCCCTGAGGGGCAGCTTTCGGTCATGCACGCCGACGTGCCCCAGGCGGCCCAGGCTCTCGCAGAGGAGCTGTGCAGCGCTCTTGGCTGTGCGAGCATTCCGATCTACACCGTGAGCGCCTCCATCACCACCCATGGAGGGCCGGGGATCCTGGCGGCGGGTTTCTTCGTCCCGTAATTCACTGGCGATATTGCGAGAGGTCCCCCGCGGGTTGCAGGGGCCTTCCCTGCAACCCGCGCTCGTCCTGGCGAGGCCGGCGATGGGCCGGGCGATGCCCGATGCCAGCCCGGAAGC
>Ga0315274_10007142_pt1 | contig 16198 bp, 39 predicted proteins | sample YL17G02_20_MG_FD_203700 | JGI IMG/M metagenome (GOLD analysis project Ga0315274, IMG submission 203700) | Sediment microbial communities from Yellowstone Lake, YNP, Wyoming, USA - YL17G02_20 | ecosystem: Environmental > Aquatic > Freshwater > Lake > Sediment | place: USA: Wyoming | collected...
TGTAGACTGCGTATGTTCCACCCGCTTTACCATACTTTCTTGCATTGCTATGCCTTACGCTTTGCCTATGCCAGCCACTGCCAGAGTATTTTGCCATTAGTTAATCACCATATGAATTCGAGTTCTTTGTCGTTTTCTCCTTTTATTGATGTTGCAAAAGTTTTTATATCATCAACAAGGAACATTACTTTGTCGTTATTTCCTTTTATTCCCATATAGCTTGCGTATCCTTTCTCATTTTCTCGGTATTTTGGCTGGCTATATGCTCCTGTTATTGGATTGTTTCCTGTTCGCAGTTCAAGAGTTCCGTCCTTGTTTGACCAGCTATAAGAGTAGTATCCTGCCTTTTTTCCGTTTGCAAATATTGGATGCCAGATTTTCCTGTATTTTGTCAGCCCGTGTTTTTTTAATAAGCTTTTGAAACTTACTGCCCCTTTGAAGTCCGTCAGGTCAAAACCATATTCTCTCTCTGGCTCACCAAAATGCTTTTTCGCAATATTTTGCGGTATGTGAACGTCGCACTTGTTATCTATTCTTTCTGCGTATTCTTCGTCTGTTTCCCCTGTTAGCTCTTTCATAGTTTCATCATTAAGAGCCTCTTTTTCAAGTTTTTTTTCGAGTTCTTGCAGTAGCTTATATTTTTTTCTTCCTTCCTTTTCTTCGGGGTGTATTCCGAAGCTTGAAGGATTATCGAGTATGTGTTTTATGTCATCCAGTTTCATTTGTTCGAGAGGTATTCCTATTGCTTCGTATCCGCCCAAGAATTCGTGACTGCCTGCTGGGGGCGGAACAAGATATTTCTTTTTCCTCAAAACATATGTTCCTCCTGCTTTACCGTATTTTCGAGCATTAGAGTGTCTTGTATGTTGTAAATGCCATCCAGAGCCAGAGTATCTTGCCATTATTATTTCACCTTGTTAGTTTTTTCCAAGCTTTGCTTATTGATTTTCCGCCTGTTCGCAAACTTTTCTTTGCTCCTTTGCCAACCCATTTCACTGCTTTCTTTGATGATTTAACTACTGGTTTTGCGACCTTCCTTCTGAAACCGTGTTTTGCCATTTTAGTATTCACCCGTTTTTATTTCCATTGTCTTTGATAAACTCTGTATCCTAATGGAGAATATTTTTTCTTGAAAACTTTTAATCTCTTATTGGCTTTTCTTTTTCCTGTGACTAATACGCCACCGCCTAATCCAGAAGTTTTGTGTTTTGTATAAACGAGGTATAGTTGTTTTGGTTTTCCCATTTAAAGTATCACCTTATTATTATGTTTTTAGAATTCAGGGTTTTTTATACTTTTTGGTTTTTTAGGCTTTTTTCTTGAATGGGTCGCTTATGTATCTTCCTGTTTGTATAGAACGATAGTGTTTTCTTGATAACTTATCAATTTCGCAACGAATATTTTTTAATCGTAAATCTCTTCTGGTTACGAGATTTGCAGTTGATAATCTCATCCTTCTTTTTGTGTCAACACCTTTTATATCTGAACGTCCCATAGCTTTTCTCCATTGGGCTACACTTCTCTTGCTCGCTTCTCTTGTTCTCCTGTGAGTTCTCCTTTCGTCCATTTCTCTGCTTCTCTTTGCTCTGCGAAGTTCGAGTTGTTGAGCTTTACGCAGTGCTTCAAGTTCTTTCTGTCTGTTGGTTGTTATTCTTTCGCTTGCGTCACTCTCCTCGTAGAGTTCATCAACATAAGGCAATAGGTTCTCACCTACCCAACGATTTCTTGCCATATCATTACTGCTTGCAGAAGGTCTTTGTTTTAGTAATTCTTTTACTGCGTCTATATAATCTTGTTTAGAATGTATCTTGTCGAAGTCAAGCATTTTGTTCAGACGTTCATCAGCTATCTCGCCGAAGTCAGTCATTCCTGTTCTTTTTCCCATAATTAATCACTTATTGATTGTTTCTTCTTTTATATTTTTTGATAAACCTTGCCTTTCCATACCTTGCCAAGCCTCTCCTCGCCTAACCTTTCCTCTCCACTCTTCGCCATTCCATACCAACCCGCAGGAGAATAAATCATATTTTTATTTTAAAATAGTGTATTTCTTTGTGACAGTTCGAGCATACTACTTGACATTTATCCAGTTCTTTTTTTATTTCTTCAAATGGTTTGTTGTCTTTTATTAATTTGCTTATCTCTGCTTCTTTATCTCCAAAATTATGATGGAATTCATAACTGCAAATAGCATATTGTTTAGAACCACACTTTTTGCATATTTTTCCACCAAGATAATTCAAGCATTTCTCTTTTAGTTGCTCTCTTTTATTTTGTTTATAGCGTTTCATTCTTCTTGATATTGTATTACTTGAAATCTTCCAAATCTTGGGCGGTAATCACCTATTCCGAGTGTTCCTGCGGTTTCGAGTATTTCTTTGAGAACGGCAGAACTTATATTGGTATTATCGATTATCGTTATTGTGAATTCGAGTTCCCAATCTTCAAATCTCGGTCTGCTCCTAACTATTCTGGCTCTACCTATTACAACTGGACGACTATCGATGATGTAATTATTCTTGGTTTTTAGTGGGATACATTCAGGTTCAATAATTATTCCAGTTCGCAATATATCTTTGAAAGTTTTTTTGCCTTCAAATATGAATTTTGTTCCTGCTTTTATCAACGCACCAAGTATATGCTCGTTGGGTTCATAAATGCCTATTTGCTCATTTTGATACAAGCTTTTCTTGGCTTCCTCTTCTGGAATATAAACTTTTTTCTTTGCTCTGCTTTTGTTAATACCGTATTCCTCTATCGGAAACCTATTCTGCAACAAAGGAGCAACTCCCTTTATCATCACATTTATCTTTTTCATAGTTATCCCCCCAGAATAGTAAATGAATATTCCTTTATAAGCCTTACGCCTATCTGTCCAGTGCTTGCGTAGGCAATGGTTGAAGATGAATTGGGGTTCTATACTTGCTCTTTCTCCGCAGGTTCAAATCATCAAAGTAATCAACCTCTATTTCAAAATACCAAGCACTTCCTTGATGTGTTACTATAAGTTTTTGTCCTTTTTCGAGTTCGAGTTTTATGTTGCTTGCTCGAAAGTCTATTTTGTCTTTTGCCATAATTATATCACCTTTTGTCTCGTTCATCTTGCATTTCTCGGAAACATTTTTTTTTCCATAATGTGAGCCAGATAATATAGTATCCATAGTGTTATGTCTGTTATGAGCATTATGTTTGTTATGTCATAGATTTTCAGGTAGAATAGGGTATAAGTTATTAGTAGGCATACGAATAGTAGTCTTGAAAAGAAATGCTCTTTGCGTCCAAACCAGAATGCTGTGCGATAACGCCAAGAGTTAAAGCTCATTTTTTATTCCTCATCTTGTTCTTCCAGTGTATTTTCTTCAATGGGAGGGTTATGTAGTCATCAACTTCATCTTTTTGTTCTTTGGTAATAACCCCCCCTTGTTCCATTATTGTCAAAGCACCCATCCAGAACATTAACGCCCCCCAAGTTCTTTTTGTTACTCTAACTTCAATATCCTTTCTTTTTGATGCCCTCATAATGTCTTCGTATATCTCTTTTTTCCATTTAGCAAATTTTTTATCGTTCATTTCGATTTCACCTTATGATTAATCATTAACTTATGTCTGTATATGTCGTCTTTGCAAGCTCTATCAAGATTATGGGATAAATCAACTATTTTTCTTAATGATTTGTCTTTTATCGTATCACGTTTTTTGTTTCTCATCCAGCAGGTTAGTCTGTGCCAATCGTATCTCGGGCTTAATAATGGGAAAGTTTTGTGGCAACGGGGACACCTAATCAAAAACAATATACTGTCTTTCATAAAATCGTAGGCAGGATACCCACAGTTTTAACTGTGGGAGGAATGCCGTCAGTAGTCACCACTACCACAGCATTATCTCCAGCCTCTACCCCCTTCTTTTCTTTAACTAATTGCCATTCTTCTCTAACAAATTCTTCATCACCGCATAAATCTGGTAATTGTCCATTACCAGAACAATCAAGACAATCTTCAGTAATAGTTCCTAAGCCATCACAATGAGGGCATTCTCTTTCAATGTAGCCTTTACCATTACATCTATCGCATTCGGTTTCCTCAGTGTATTTATAGACTTGATAAATCTCAACATCATGAATGCCTCGTCCACTTTCATCTACTCTTGAGCAGTCTTTACATCTTCCATATAGGCAATATTGAGAATGTTTTGATTTGAACTTTCTCCATTCGCTTTTATCCTCTAACATTCTTTACTCACCTCAGGAAGATAATAATGTCCTTGTTTATCCTTCTTGTAAAATTTCTTCTTCCTCTCAATAGTTTTTCCACTAAATAATTCTACATTGTAGCCTTCAATACCCCATTGAACAATAAGTGAAGGAGAGTATTTTCCATGACCACAACACGAAGCTAAGAGTTTGTATCTACCGTCTTCCTTCTTTATCTTACTAAGAATATAATCAAAGTTATGAATTAATTTTATCATGCAGGGGTCTCTGAATCTTGAATCGTTTTTTGAATTGAATTCACACATTGGAGAAATCACCTATTTTTAGTTGTCCTTTAAGTGCTTCTGGGCAGTTATAGACATCATACTCAAAAGGGCTTTTGCCTTCTTGCTCTTGGATATATCTTTTAACTTGTTCTTGGCTTACATGACCAGCACTTCCACAATAGTATCCCGAAGCCCACAGGTGATTAAATCTCTTCCAAGTTTCTGCATATCCAAGACTTCTCAACTGAGGAAAGCATCGCCTTAATTGGATTGATGTATTCCCTTTTAATCGCTTTATCAAATCGCAAGGAGTGGTTGTTGGTCTTGCACCAACAAACAAGTGCAAGTGGTCGGGCATTATCTCTAATGCAAGACATTCTACTTGGTTATCATAACATACTCCTTGAATAATTGTTTTTAACACTTCTTTCACCTTTTCATCCGCAAGGACAGGCTTGCGATACTTTGGTATCCAAATAATATGATAATTGATGTTGTATTTGCAGTGAAAACCCTGCTTTACACTTGCTATCTTGCTTTCTATCTTGTGTTCTACTGGATTGAAATGCTTGTATCTTTGTGGCATAGTTACCACCTCCAAAATCTGAGGTGGTAAGTCTTTGAGGGTTTCTACTCCGAGCAGAAGCTCCTCTTATACCTTTAGGCTTACCAAAGCCGACCTTTTGGAACAAAAGGGAAAGGTTTAAGTTGGGAGTTCTGCGTGAGAAACCCCACACTTCAGTGTGATTTATTTGGGAGTATGTCATTTGCTGTTAAACCCCTTTTTTGGAAACTTTTTCTTTTTCCCCGTTAGTATATCGATAAGATACCAAGTCCTTTTCTCTTTTCTCGTGTAGGTTGCTTCTCCTATGTCTTTTTTGTGTTTATCAGCCCATTTCTTGAATTTGTTTATGTTTTTGTATGTTCCTACGCTTGTCACCCCGAGTTTCACACCTGATACTTTTGTTACTCCCGTTGGTGTTTTCTCTGTTTTTCTGAACATAGGCTTACCTTTTTTTGTTTCTTTGAATATGTATCTGAACTTGTAGTCTTCTATTCTTTTCAGGAAGTCTTTTACGTCTGCTTCTTTTCTTAATATGTCGACGTTTTCACTGCTTGTTGTTTTTCCGTTCTGGTCTGTTATAGAGTATTTTATTCCTGCTTCTCTGTGGGCTTCTTCGACTTTTCCTTCTGATAATAATTTTTTTACTTGCTCATATATCTTTATGGTCTTTGGTTTGTCGATTATCCTTATTACCTTATAGTTGTATCCGCACCTTTCACAGAAAAAGTATTCTTCGCCTGATTTGTAATAAAGGTCGGAGAATGCGAATTCATATTTGCATTTAGGACAAACTTCTTCACTTAATACGCTTCCCATATCTTAATCACCAAAATATTCATTGAATAACTGGGCTAATTTGTTTTCAAAGTCCTTTATTCTTTTCAGCTTTGATTCAGTCCTTGTTTTGTTTTTGAAACTCTTTATATCAGAAAAGAATACTGCGAAAGGGAACTCATAGTATTCAGCAATTCTCTCCAACAAATTCAAGTCAATCATAACCTTTTTTGTTTTTTTCATTATTAATCATCCCTTGTGTCTATTAGCCTTTTTAGGTTGTCTTTTATCTTGACTTTTATCCCTGCTCTCTTGATTATTTTTACTAATTCCATTATCTTTTCTGGCTCTGGCTCTGGCAAAGTCTTCTTGTAGTTGCTGTCTGCTCCTATATTAACCCATTCTGGCTTTATGTTGATTATCCACTGGCTTAACTCGTCTATGTCAAAATCAATTATAGGTTCTATCGTAACAATTTTTGGGAGTGTTATGTTTATCATAGCTAATGCTCTTTCCACTGGTGTTGGTGCTTTGCTTATGTTAGGGTAGTTTCTGTTGGTTTCTATTGTTGTTCCGAGTATTGTGTTCTCTGGGAAGTATGCTTTGAACTCGGAAAACCTTTTAGGGTTTTTGCTCTGGAATAAGTATTTGTTTTCTGGATATTTCTTGCACTGTTCAAGGACTTTCATTATCCATTCTCTTGGCACGTCATCGTTGAACAGGTCTGTTCCCGAGCATACGAATATGAAGTTTCCTTTTCCGTGAAAGGTTTTCAGTTCTTTTTCGTCAAGTCGAAGCTGTTTTACTGGGAAACGCTTGACGTAACAGTATACGCAATTATTCGAGCATAGTCCCTTGACAGGATTCCAGACGTGACTTATGAAATTATACATATTTCCCTTTGCTGGTTTAAGCGACATTTTGTTTATTCCCTCATATCATATCTTTTTCCATATCTGCCACCGCAGACGCATTCTCCTCTTGTTCCTTCAAAAAATCCGCAGTTGCAATAGTTCAAAAAACGCCCCCTTTAAATAATTGTTTTTTTAACTCGTCAATATATTTTCTTGATAAGATATAAGCTCCCCTTGAACAATCCCAATCTTCAAATCTTTTGTTGAGTTCCTTTTTTGATATTACTTCTTCCTTTTTTGTCGGTTTATCTCCGCATCTTTCTTTCTCGAAAGTGTCTATTTTGTTCCATAGTTCTTCAAGACAGCCTTTGCTCATATTTACATTTGCTTCTTGTGTCCATACGAGTTGTCGCCAGCTTCCTCTCCAATGAATTGTCCCGAGAAATATTCCTCCTGTTCTCCATACGTTGTAAACAGGGGTTTTTCTTCCTTTTATGAATTCTTGTTCGACGGTTAAGTATTCGGTCATTTTTGTTTGCACCATTCTTTCATTCTGTTCATTTCAAAGTCATCATAAAGGGCTGTCATACATTTTTCTATTTCTGATAGTTGCATCGTGGGATAACCTTTTTTTTCTTGTTTTATCCAACCGAGTTTGTAAGCCATTTCTATGATTTCTTTTAGTCTTTGTTCATTCATTTTCTTTTTTCCTCTGGGTATTCTTTTAGGCAATCTCCGTGAAGTCCTTTTATTATTATGTCTTTTACTGGCACAAGGTGGGTTTTTCCTGTTTCCATATCTGTTACTCTTTTGTTTCCGTCCTCGTCTGGTATTTCTTTGATAACTTCTTTGATTGCTCGTAGTTTTTCAGGGTCAAGGTTTTCTTTGCCATATTTTTTTGTCCATTCATCTTCTATTTCCGAGTAAATTTTGTTTGCGAGTGGTTTGTTCATTTTTGTATTTTCACTTTGATTTTTTTTCTTGGGTTATTCATAGCTTGTTTATAAGCATATGTTTTCATATTTATTCGTTTATTTGCTACTATGATATAGTTTTTTCCTATCTTTCTGATAGGTTCTTCCCATTATCCTGCTCTGCCGTTTATTCCATATCCGCCATAGTGTTCTCCTATCTTTGCTTTTTTGATATTTGCAGTTATTATAATTTTAACTCTCATTTTTTTCTTTTCTCTATCATTTTTCTTCTTGCTTCTGATTTTTTTTCGCAATTAGGACTTAATGGGCATTTCCAACAGCTTTCATCTCCTACTCCTTGATATTCTCCGTAGCAAAAGGGCTTCCAAACATCAAAGGGTTTGTATATTTCTTTTTCTAATACTTCTTTTATTCTTTTTGGCAAGTCTCCTATGCTTGTGTCGTGTCCCCACCATTCGCCATCAGGACTTTTACTTGCTGATAGTTCTGCTATCTTTTCGTATATGCTCTTTTTGTTGCTCATTTTTCAGTTACTCCTATGTTGTCCCATATTTCTTGTTGTAAATCATTATCTGTTCCGTTTTTTTTGAAGGTTACATTTTTCATTTCGTCGTGGTGTTTGAGGAATTCTTCTATGTAGTGGTCTATTTCTGGTATGTTGTCTATTATGTCTTTTTCATTACCTTCCTTTTTCATCCTTATTATTTCTATCATATTGTTGGCTATGCTGTCAGGAATTATTTTGTTTCTTGACTTCTGTATTGTTTCTGGGAAGTCTATTGGCGGTATCTGTTTGAGATTCTGAACGTATTTTGCGTTTATTAGTCCTCTCATACTATACAAATATTTTTTGTAGGTTACTTCGCTGTAACTTTTGATATACTTTTCGTAGTTGCTTTTGCACATACTTTTGTAGTGGTAGAACAGGCTTATAGGGTTGAATTTATTAATGGCGTAATCAACAAATATTTTGCTTCTGTCACCGTAGTAGATTATTTTGCTTGTTAGCCATTCGATTACTTGCGGGTTGCTACTGCTTAACATTTTTGAGAACTTGTATATGTCAAATCCTACAACGTCGTAGAAACAGCCTTGTTGTGAGCATTTGTTTCCTTCTTTGTCGTAGTGTTGGGATATTACTTCTTCTCTTTTGTTCAGTTTAAGGTATTCTTTTACTGGTCTTTTGAACACGAATCTTACGTCGTAATCACTATTCTTGCTTTCTATTCCCCAGTTTCTGCTTCCGTTTTCTATTGCGAACAGCACTTTCACTTCGTGTTCTTTTTCTATTTCAATTATTTTTTGTTGAATTATTTTTTGTTCATCCATTTTTTCTCATTTGTAAGCATTTTTAATTGTTCTGGGTATGTCTTTTACTTCTGTGTAATTCATAGTGCCATAGATTATTGAGTAGAGCTTTTTGTTATTATCAAGGTTCTTTGGCTTCTTTTTTAATCCATATTGCCATTTTAGATAGAGGTAATGAGCAAGACTTTTTTTTCTGTTCTGGTATGGGCTTTTGATTATTGTCACGAGTTTTGGTGTTATGCTTCCTTTCTTTTTCAGGCTTCTCAAAACCCAACTGTGGTGGTCTGTTGTGATTGGCATCTTGCGGTAATACTCGTCGCAAGAGGTTTCTCCTATTATTCTTATGAACTCTTTGTAATTTAGTTTGTCTATGTTTATTGCGTGGAATCCGTTTGGTCTGATACTGCTTTTGAATATGTAGAATTCTGAAAGCTTGTATTTTTTTTGTAGGTATTCGAGTTCTGGCTTTATGAATTCGAGTAAATGCTCATCATAATCGAGAAATAGTAGTCTGTGTCCGCTTGGGGTGTTGTTTCTTATTCCGAAAGTTCCTGTTGTTGGGTGTGTCTTGTATGCTTGTAGTTCGAGGTTGTGGTTGAATATTCTTGCTCGGAAGTGGAATCCGTAGTCGTCTTTGTAGGCTTTGATTATCATTTTCTTTTGTCTCCTAATCTTCTAATATTTCTTTTATTATAATGGCTTTTTTGAAAAGTTCATATTCTTTAATTAAATCAACTGAGTTGATAAATTCTTCCATCATTTTACTTTCTGATTTAACACTTCCGTCATTACAAATATAAACACTCATTTTTTCACTTTTCTTTGTTTGTTTTTTAATGCTCTTATGCTGTTGATTATTATTGTTGAAATGAGCCATATCACGATTGTGATGGCGAATAGTATTGCTAATGTTTTTATTGGGAAGCACGGGTTTTCACAGCCTACGCAGGTTGTTAGGCAGTCGCAATTCCATTGGAAGTCTATGAACATTTTATTCCTTCCATTTCTTTGCCAGTATGCCCATTATCTGGTTTATGTCTTGTGTTTCCAAGTGGTTGTTGTGTTGGCATTCCAGTAGTAGGTTGTTGAATATTCCGAGCATTCTTGTTTTTATCATTTTGGTTTTATTAGTCCTTTTGGTATTGTTAGCCCGAGCATTATTGCTGTGATTTTGGCTTTTATTCCTTGTTTTTTTAGTGCTTTTAGTAAGTCATTGACATTCCATTTGTTTCCTCTTGGTATTATTATTTCAATGGTAGCTTTTTGTTTATACATCTCATTTCACCTTTTCTTTTTTTCTGTTGTGTTAATCTCCCATATATCTTTATCAGGGCTTACTCCTCTCTCTTCATCATTAGGACTTCTTCCACTCCAAAGATTTATGCCAGTTATTTCTCCTTCTATACCTAATGATTTTTTTAGTTCCCCAGAGGTTATTTCGTATCTTCTTTGGATTAATATGAATGGTTTGCTTTCACATTTCATTTCTTCATCCTCTCATTTCCTTTTTGGTTTTTTCTGGTGGGCTTTTTGGTTACTTGCTGATAAGCGTCCTCATCAACAGGCACTGTGTCCTGCTCCTGCATCCAGACAATTCTTCGGAAGCTTTCGCCAAAAACCTTTCACCAATTATTTTATTTTGTTGTTGTTAGTGCGAGGTTTATGAATGGCACTCCGCTTGTTACTTCTGGTAGTATTCCGTTCCATTTTTCTATCGCCATCCTCTGTATGTCGAGTGATTTGCTTTGGACTTCTATTTGTCGCAGGCTTATCAAGTCTGGGCTTATCTCTTGTTTTTGTAATCGTAGGCTTTCTGCTTGTGCTTTCGCACTTTCTATTGTTTGTTGTGCTTCGACTTTTATTCTTTCCAAGTCCATATCTGCTTTTAGTTTTAGTTGTTCAGCAGTTACTTTTTGCTCTATTGCTTGGTCGAATTCTGGTGAGAAGTGAAAGTTTACTATGTTGAAGTCATCTACTATTATGTGGTATCGCAGTAGTCTCTCATGTAGGAAGGCTTTTATTCCGTCTCTTACTTCTGGTCTCTTGGTTATTAGTTCTTGTGCTACGAATTGGCTTGTTATTGCTTTTGTTCCTTCTTGTATGCTTGGGTTGATTATTCTTTCCTGATAATTCAGTCCTATTTCTTGGTATAACTTGTTTGCTTCGTTTGGCTCTATGTGATAGTTTAGTGCTATTGTTGTTACCACATTCTGTAAGTCTTTGCTTGCACTTTGGCTTTCTGTTTCGACTTTTTGTATTCTTACTTCGATTTTTTGAACGCTTTGAGCATAGGGAACTTTTATGTTCAGTCCTTCTCCCGCCGTGTTAATATTTGGTTTTCCGAATGTTAATACTACTCCTCTGTATCCTGCTGGAATTGTGAAGAATGTCAGGCTTATTGTAAGTATTATTATGAATAATACTCCCGCTATCTTTACATACTTCCAAATCTTTTCTTCTGTGCTTATTTCATTATCGCCGTATTCTTTCGCCATTTTTATTTACCCCCGTCCATTTCATCAAATACTTTCATCTGGATTATTGTTCCCATCAGGAATAGCATTATTCCTAATGCTACTCTCCAAAAAGGCAGTCTTGTCAAATCAAAGCAAATAAATGCTAATCCTACTATGAGTGTTCCTGATATGAACTTTGCTACTTGCTCAACCATTTTTTTTGTTTTGTTTTTCATATGTGTTCTCTTAAACTTTTTATCCTTCTGCTTATTCCTTGTTGTCTTTTTTCGAGTGATTTTATACACTTCCATATCTCATCCTTGTCAGTTGTTAGCTTGTATCCGTTGTCATCGCTGATTATTGGTTGTCCTTCATTTATTAGCTCTGCAAGGGCTTTTCGTAGCTCTACGCAGGTCTTCTTGTTAGGGTAGCCTGTTATTGTTGATAGTGTCTGGCTGTTGTAGGTGGTGTTTGGGTGGCTTTGTAGGAATTCTCGTAGCTTGTTCTTTTGGTCTGTTGTTTGTTGTTTCAGGTGTCTTTTATTAACGCTACTGTATATGCTTTGATTTAGTTTTGTTTGTGTCATATTAATTTTTTTTCTTCTGTGTTTTGTAGTATGATTCTATTATTCCTGCTTCGTGGCTGTAAATTCTTATTTCTTGTTTTTTTACTTCTCCAAAAATGTTCTCTTTGAAGCATAATACTTCAATATATTTGTGGTTGTGAAGGCTTGTTTTTCCTATTCTTGTTATTATGCAGAGCTTTTCGTCGTAGAAAACAATATCTCCTACTTTAACAGCCCATTCTTGTGTTCTGTCGTTGAAAATGTTTTTTCCTTCTAACACATCATTTTTTGTTTGTGCCATAATCATTTCACCTTCTTATGCTCTTTAATCCAATTAATCCTCTCATCATAATCATCTAAATTATCAGGTATCTTTTCTTTTGAGGGGGAGAGAGGAACAACACTATTTAAATCATTTAAAATCAATTCCTTTGCTTTCTTTAATAAAGGGCGATTAATAAGTAAATACTTATCTAAAAGCTTTATTATTTCGTCTTTCCTAAACCAAACCTCATGTCCAAGTAGTTCATCTTCGTGGAATAAAACATGAATATCTATTGTTGTTTTTTGTTCAATCATTTTCGGCAAACCCCACGAAGTTTCTTAACAAATAAGCAACAAGTATGCTGACTATCTTTTCCCATATTACAAACAGGAACATCTTTTAGGCTAACCCACTCCTGTAAAGTTGTCTTTCCATTACAATTCCCATTATGAACATAAGGCGTAAAACTAATACAACCGCATTTTTCACAAACCCAAAACTTCTTAACAATCATTTTTTCACCTTTTTAGGCTTTTGTAATCGGCAAACCCCACGACTTTTATTTCCTCTCTTAACAGAAGCAAACTCAGGAACAACCGACTTCATTCCTTTGGAAACACTTAGTTCGGTATGTGGACTATCTGCTTCTGCCACCCCAACCAAAGACTTGCACATCACACCCGAGTTCCTACTCCTCCGAGTGTTTAGCTCTTTGTTTCGTGCAAGAAACTCTGATGTTTTTGCATGATGTTTTGCACTTTTAGTTGAAGCCCCAGAAATAAATACTTCATTAAACTCAACACATTTAACATCTGGGGCGAGAGAACAATAACTATTAAAAAAACACTTTTTGCATTCATCAACTTTAACCATCTTACAATAACAAAAAGGTTTATCTTCAATTCTCGAAGTAAGAGAACAATCAAATATTTCTAAAACATCACTATAAGGAACTTTAAGCTTAACAGCAACATTATAAAGCCTTTTAACAACTTCGTCTTTGCGAAACCAAACCTCATTACCATTCAACAAGCTATCAGGTGCTTTATGATTATAATCCTCACTTATTTCTCTCGTAGTTTTTGCTTCAACCATAATTATTTCGCCTTTTTTATTATTTTCTTTGGTGGTAGGGGGATTTTTAGTCTATCGAACAGTTTTGTCTTTTTTTTCTCAACAGGCTTTTTCTGGTAATATTCTCTTATCATTTCATCCAATACCTTGAAAGCATAGAATTGTGCGTCTTTATAAGTGCTTTTCTTATTACTTTTTATCTTGACAAAAAGTCTATGAACAAAGCTGTGAGTGTCCTCGCAGTATATAAGGTTTTTATCAAGATAATCATCAAGTTCTTTCTGGGCTATTAGGTTATGTTTCCAAGTCATTTTTGTTTATCCTCTATTATGCAAGGCTCGTCTTTCTTGAAAATCTCTATTTTTGTTAGTTTCTTGTTACACATATAGCATTTGAATTTATCTCCTACCTTCTTTTCTCCGAAAATCTTTGCTTTACAAAAAGGGCATCTTATCATTTTCTTTATTCTTTTTTGTAGTAGAACACTACATAATGATAGTGGGCTATGTTTTTGTTGTCGAATGCGAAGTTTGTGTTTATTGCTATTGTCTCGTTTTGTTCTCTGAATTCGTTGATTTCTTTGTCGATTTCTTCGCAGTCTGTTCCTGTGAATGTTTTTATATTCACTTTTCTCTTGTTGGGGTATTGCATCATTATTATTTCCTCCTGCTCTTTGATAATATAAAAAAAAAGTTTAAAAAAATTTTAGCTGAATGTCTTGATTTTTTCAAGGTATGGCTTTTTTTGTTCTTCAAGGCTTTTTATCTGCCTGTCAAGGCTATTAATGTTGTCTGTTGCGTTTCGGAGTTCTATTTTTGCAAACTCGATTTCCGCATTCTTTTTCTCTTCCTTGTATTGTTTTTTTGCTTCGTCAAGGTTTTCTTTCTTCAAGTCTTTTAGTTCCATTTTATTTTCCTCCTTTAATTTCTTGAAAATAGATATTGGGTGCGATGAACTACATAGGTTGCTTTCTGCATAATCCCCATCTATTCTCACTATCTTTGCTAATTTTCCAGTTTGGTCACACGAACCACCGCTTATTAATACTTCGTCTCCGACTTTTAGTTCATCCATTTTCTTACCATCCCCATTTATTCTGGTGAGTGTGCTATAAACATTATTACTGCTACCATTAATACGAGTATTGCCCCGCCTATGAATTCCAGTCCTGCTTTTCCCCAAAATAATCCTATTAAGCTCATTATTCCGAGAATTGTTAAGCAGATTATTGCTGTTATTCGAAGATTATATTTTTGTTCCGAGATTTGATTATCTTGTTCTTTCACCATTGCCCTACCCCCATATTTATTTTAAAATAGTGTATTAGTCGGTGGCAGTTTGCACATACTACCACACATTTATCGAGTTCTTTCTTAACTATATCAAAAGGTTTTTTTTGAGAAATAAGTTTGCTTATTTCCATTTCTTTGCATCCTTTGTGATGATGAAACTCATAGCAACAAATAGGCATATCCCTATTATTACATCTTTTGCATATTTTCCCACCAAGATAGTTCAAGCATTGTTCTTTTAATTGTTCTTTACTATTTTGTCGAAATCTATTCATATTTTAATTTCCTCGAATTTTATTACTTGAAATCTTCCAAATCTTGGTCGATAATCTCCTATACCAGAGTTTCCAGCAACATCAAGTATTTCTTTTATTGTGCTTGGGCTTATGTTTTGTTCATCGAGTATTGTTATTGTAAATTCGAGTTGCCAATCTTCAAAACGAGGTCTGCTTCTAACTATTCTGGCTCTACCAATAACCACAGAACGCTTATCAATAATGTATGGTTTGTTTGTTGTTAATGGAATGCACTCTGGCTCAACCAACACAGAAGTTGAAATAATGTCCTTATAGGTTTTTTTGCCTTCAAATATGAACTTTGTAGCTGATTTTATCATTGATGCAAGTATGTGTTCGCTTGGCTCATAAATTCCTATTTGCTCATTCTGATATAAGCTTTTTTTGGCTTCCTCTTCTGGAACATAAATCTTCTTCTTTGCTTTGCTTCTATTAGCCCCATAGTCTTCTATTGGAAATCTATTCTGCAACAAAGGAGCAATTCCTTTTATTATCACATTAATCTTTTTCATTGTTTTATCACCTTATTCGAGTTATTTTCCGTGCCATACCTCACCTAACCATTCCATTCCACTCCTCTGCTAACCTTTCCTCTCCTGTCCTCTCCCAACCAGACCTGCCCTTACCAAATCTTTCCTTCCCAAAGTGAGCATTAACTCTCATAGGTAATAATATCATATCTATCATTCTCTCGAATATGTTTGAATTTGTTTGCGACGTTAAAGTATTCGCATATTTGGTTGCTTTTGGTCATAAATTCTGCTACGAAGTCGTGCCAAGCTCTTCCGTCGCTTATGTCGAGTATGTCTTTTGTGTTTAGGTAGTTTAGTTTTGTTCCTTTGTTGGCTATTATGTGATTTGTTATGCTCTCGATTAGTGCTTGGAAGTCTTTGTTTATGCTCTCGAATACTGGGAAGCTTTCTGGCACTATTGCTTTCTTTTGTGTTGGTGTTGGCGTGTATGCTTGGCTGGGTTGTGTCTGTATTTGTTTGTGTCCTTTTTGTCCGTGCCAGTCTGCTATTGCCATTCTTCTGCTGTCTGGTTGGTTGTAGCCTGTTTTCTGGTAGTATGTGCTTCTTTCTTTTGTGAATTTGTGGTATTTGTCTATTCCTTTTAGTCCTGCTTCTATTTGGCTTCTGGGAACAATTCTGTGCTTCCGACCATCTTCTTTTTTAGTTTTTGTTTTCTTGTGGTGTTTTGCTCTTTGTCGATGGTTGTTGGTTATTTTTAGTTCGCAGGCTCTTACCATTATGCTTCCTTTTGTTCTGTGGGGTAAGAGTTTTCTTATCTTGCTTATCTTTACTCTGCCGTCTTTCGAGTAGTTTTCTCGTAGTAGTT
>Ga0315274_10007143_pt1 | contig 16195 bp, 16 predicted proteins | sample YL17G02_20_MG_FD_203700 | JGI IMG/M metagenome (GOLD analysis project Ga0315274, IMG submission 203700) | Sediment microbial communities from Yellowstone Lake, YNP, Wyoming, USA - YL17G02_20 | ecosystem: Environmental > Aquatic > Freshwater > Lake > Sediment | place: USA: Wyoming | collected...
CAGTAACACGCGCCGAGATGGCTGTTTTCTTAGTCCGTACGTTCAATCTACCATGATTTGTCCGGAGAAAATAAGTACAATTCTGTGGCGGTTCCCTGTCCAGCCCATTTTATTTTCTGCTCCCACGCGCCCTCCAAGCCTCTCCTCCCCCATTCCTGCTATAATACCCTTGCTCCTTGCCTTCCTAACTAGCTCCGGCAGCTGGCACCTGCCTCCTTCCCCCCGCAAAGGGGCGAGCTGGTGTGGCAAGGAGCATTTTATTTCTCGTCCTTCAATTCTTCATCCTCTTAACCAAGGTGGGGATGGTTCATGTCGCCGTCGTCACAGTAGTCTTCTGCATGATAGCAAAGTTCTAGATAGTCATTGGAAGTTTCCAAGTTGGAGAGAGCTTTTGCAGGTGCAGATCTGGTGCAAATGCCCTTGCTAGATTTAGCTTTTCCCAAACTTATTCTATAATCCAGCGTTATCCACCGGACCAGCTCGTCGATGAGCTTCTTCGGTATCCAGGTTGGTTTGCTTCAGATAGTGATCCAAACCCGTTGCCACAATTATCTACAGCTACCAGAATAGAAGACATGGAAAAAGTGGAATAAATAGGCATATAAACCCCCACCTGTGGTACTAAAAAGATAAAATACCACCATATATACTAGGTAGACAAAGCTGAGCCCAACTCATAATCAATCGGTTCAGGGTTCAAGTCCCTGGTCGGTCACACAAGCCCCCGCTCGGGGGTTTTGCTTTTTCGCGGCAATTCACTTGGTATGATTCGCCCCGCTCCGAAGGATGGAGCGCACTGGAGAGGTCGCGTAGTCTGGCCTAGCGCGCACACCCGGAGAGCGTGTTTCCCGAAAGGGAACGCGGGTTCAAATCCCGCCCTCTCCGCCAAAAAAGCCCTCCCATTTGGTCGCGGGAGGGCTTCACCATTAGGTTTTCTCCATTACGACGGATGCTTCTTCTGCGGCTTATCCCAGAGTTTCAGAACGCGCTCATTTACGGATAGATCTGCGCCAGATAATCAATCAGCGTCTGCTTTTCCTGCGCATCGAGTTGCGCGCCATGGCCAATCATCCGCTCGACCGTGGTCGTCCATTGGTCAGCGGTCTTGTGCGCCGAGGTGACCCGGTTCAGGTTATGGCAAACCGTGCAGCGTTCCTGCAGGAGCGTTTGACCATCGAGCGTGGTCGTGGCGGGTTGACTGCCTGTCGAATACGGAATAGCCTGAGAGGCTATCCCAACACGGCGATTTTTGACGAGAAACTCGCAGGCTTTGCCCTGCTATTTCGCGGGCACTAGCAACATATTACCGATTTGCAGGCCGAAGGTAGCCAATAAGGCCGTCCCGAGTAGGGGGATCAGGCAGGCGCCGATCAAACCGAGCACACCCAGAATGATCCCGGCGATGGCCAATCCTTTGCCTTTCTGCATATTGCCTTCCCGTTTAACCTGAACTAGTCCGACCATGCCGGTGACCAGCGCGCCCAGACTACACATTCCACTGGCGACTCCACACACAAATGGTACGGCCGGGATCACGATCATTAACAGGCTGATGCAATTGCTCAAGAAAGCCAGCCCACCTTCAATAAGCGACAGGATGGCATAGATATTTGTTTTGGACGACTGAAAGGGAACAGGTATAGATTGCATGTGAATTCCTTCCTGGATAGTTGAAATTGGGTGGTTAATCCTTTAGTTTATAGGCCGTGAGATAGACCCTACTTTCCATGCCGTCACACAAGAATAAGAAACGGCCATCAAGTGTCACGGCAATTCCGCGCGGGTCGAAGAAAGTGCCCTCCGGCCATTCTGTATCTGCCGCGTTGGTCAGTCTGCCGAGAAGCCTTTCCAGGCCGCCCTAAGGATCAAGCACATAGATGGCAGCACCACTGGGGCTTGAATTCACGGTGACGTAAAAATTGCCGGCGGCATCTAAGGCAATGCCGCGTGGGGTGGTTTGTGCCAGCGCTTCCGCTCCCAGCTGGTCGAGTACCTGGCCGGATTCGGGGTCGATTTTCAGGATGGTTGCATTGGTTTGGTCAACCACGTAGAGCAGGTTATCCTCACTAAAGTCCATGTCCTGGAAGGTGCCGCCTTCGAGCGGAAAAGAGCGGATGAACCGAGCATTGGTACCATCGAAGACCTGGAATTGGGTGCCGCCGGCGTTCTCATTCAGGATGTAGAAATTGTTGCTATAGGGACTGACTTCCAGCGCCAGAGGGCTGTGCTGGCCAAAATCTCCATCACCTGCGCCTTGCGTGCCAAAGCTGCCATAGCGCTCACCCCCTGGCGATGTGATGTATACTTGATTAAGCGCGGGGTCAGCCAAGAGAAGGTTGCCATACAGGTCCATCTTGACATTCGCGATCAGGGCCCCTTCGGTAGGGGGGAAATCTTCGAGCCCGTTGCCTTCCCAGTCGAAAATATAGACTCCGCCCGGGCCAGCGGCCAAGTAAACATCGCCGAGTGGGTCGACATCCATCAGGCCGGGCGAGGCATTGCCGGGGACGGGTACGCGCCAAAAAACGGGCGTGTCGGCCAGGGCTGCTACCCTGCCCACCAGTTCGACTCCATCAATATAGGTGGGATTTTCTGACGCGGCCACCAGGATAAGGATGGTGTCCACCGCGAAATCTACTTCAACTGGAATGGAAAGCGTCTCGGGACATTTTCCCCCCGTGGACTGCTCGCCACTATAGATCACTTGAGCCCCTCCCGAACCCTCGACTTGCACGCCGAGGATGCCACCCGGATTGCCACTCTGGACGATATTGATTTCGGTCGGGATGACTGCGGTGCGATAGCGCAATTTGATCCAGGGAGCACTACCTCCGGGTTCGGAGTTCAAGTCGGCCCAGGTGGTACTTTGCGACCCGCACTCGGCCGTATCCGGTGCGCCGGTGGCCTGATCGGGATTGCTAGTTTCAGTAGCGGCGAAAGCTTCGCTGGCCCACTGGCGCTTGAGCGACGGATCCACAATAGGAGTGGGGGTTGGCAACGGGGTGGGATTCTCTACTGAAGTGGAGAACAGGGTCGAGGTAGGCATTGGTCCTGCGGGAGGGGAAGTCAGCGTGTTGCAGGCCAGGACGGTCAGGAGAAGGATCGAAGCGGGAATGATCCATACAGGTTTCATATCTCTTATCGTTTCGAGAAACGAGTCCGTAGCCAGGTGACACCAGTCTCGTTTTACGTTATTGCTTGGGGAGCAATGCCCACTAATTCAAGTTTAAAGGGCGCTCTTCACGCCCTTTAAACTTTGTGTTCCTTTCATCGCCACATCTGGAAGTCCGCTGATGAGGTTGTAATTTCTGGACAGCCTTATTGCATTGTGCCGATCAACTGGACCGCGTCGATCTCGCTCCAGGAATTGAGCGTAGCCTGGTCGATGGTGATCCTGACACCGCTTACCAGATAGGTTGTCTTCGCGAAGGAAATTGTCAATTGGGCCGGGCAGGCCATTGGTGTCGGTTGGGCTGTGTACACCGAGTGGTAACTGCCATTGGTGTCAATCAGTTCGACAGCGGTCACATAGGATGGATTATAGGTGATGTGGATGACCACCTGTGTGGCATAGACGGGGGTGGTGTAACCCAACTGAAGCCACTCAACCGTGTCAGTGGACGACGATGCCCATGCTGTGGAGTTATCTCCACATTCGGTCGTATCTGGCGAACCGGTAGCTTCGGCAGCAATCCAACCACTCACGCCGAATTCCGAACTGGCCGAAGCCGAAGCAGCCCACTGTTTGACTTCCTCGATTGGTACGGACGTTGGGGGCGCTGTGGGCGCTGCGGGCGTTACGGACGAACCGGCACCACAAGCCAGGCTGGACAGGGCCAGCACTAGGACTGCGCTGATCAGTTTAATATAATTGGGTTTCATTTTTTCTTCCTCCTTAGGGTGAACAATGTTGGTATTATAGGGACGCTATGGTCTCTTTGATTACATGTTACTGTCTTAATCTCGTATCAGTCTCGTGCTATTGTCATGATAGGGAGTTTCGCCATCAAGCTCCTGCCAGTGCAATGCTGTAGGGAAGAATATGGGCATAGCTCATAGCGATAGTTCGTCGTGTCCTCCTTTCTCCTACGGTTTCTCATCATTATTAGATGGAGTTTCCTCACTCAACAGGTAATATTCAGACAGGAAGCCTTCGATACTCTTAACCAGGCCCGAAATGGATCGAAAAGGATGCGACCGCTCAGTGTAAACATCGACCAGCCAGCCATGTAGTTCCCCGGACGCATCGCGCCAACAGCGTACTACGAAACTAAAATGAGGAATAGGTAGCTCGGACATATTTCTATCCCCATTATAGAATCAGGCTCACTTGCAGGTCTCGTGACTTTGTCGCAAAACCTCCAAGGAAGGCTAAATGACGAGTCCAGTTCCACAACCTGGTAATCGACGATCATAGCAAGAAGCCGTGATCGTTTTGCATATTTCATGTTTGAGATACTTATGCTAAACTAATTATGCGATCCTCGCGCAGGCTCCACGCGCAAAAAGATTTTTATTCCTATTAATATATAATTAGCCATGAAAACTGGTTCGGATTCATTAGGCACCGCTTCTTCGTGGCGAGTCCATCTACTGGGCGGTTTTCGCATACAGAAGAATGGATGCGACGTTCCTCCACCTCAGTATCGTAGCCAAACCTTATTAGCCACATTGCTTCTAAATCCCTCTCTATCCAGGCGGGAAATTCTCGCTTGCAGGTTTTTCCCCGATTTGCCTGAAGAGAAAGCCAAAGCTCGCCTCAGCGACCGACTCTGGCTTTTAAGAAAACATCTACAAGATTTTCCATTTGTCACAACTTCAACGGAGATTGTCATTGCACAAGATAAGATATGGGTTGATGCGATTGCCTTTAGGAATTGTGTACAAAAGGCGGGCTCCCATGAACTGGCTGAGGCGATTGCTCTTTATGGTGGCGAATTGTTGCCCGAGCATTATGATGATTGGCTGCTTGTCGAACGTGAGAGTCTTTATGTTCTCTATTCCAGATCACTCCAACGATTGGCGAAATATTACTCCAGTCGGGGCGAAAGCCAATTAGCAATTCCTCTCCTTGAAAAACTCAATCAGATTGAGCCTTTTGATGAAAGCAATTTGAGAGACCTTCTCTGGGCGTATCAAGCGACCGGAAAGCGCGGGGCGGCTCTAGCAGTTTATGAGCGATTTGTGGTTGATCTTCGCACCGAACTGGATCTGGAGCCGGAATTGGCTACGCAGGCCATTGTCAAGGCGATTCAAACCCAAACTATCCCCTCTCGTTCTGAGCCAATTGAGACTCTTGATTTGCATTCCCCGCTGGATCTTTTACGGCGATGTCAGCAGGCTTTGCTGTGTGGTGATTTCTGTTTGGTCGGGGATGGCTTGAAAGCGCTGCGGAAAGCACATCCTTTGGAACTTACAGACCTTGAGATTGATTTACTGGAGATTGATTTTGCGACTATCCGCGGCAATTTTTCGTTGGCCGGCCGTTTAGTCTCCCAATCTAAAGAACAAGCATTACCATTGAAAGCTCGGTCTATTCATTTGGCTTTGGAGGAGAAAAGATATCAACAAGTGATTGATCTGACATTACCGATATTATTGGACATCCATAGCAGCCAGGATGCCTTGCTAAGGTCTAATTTGCTGACCGATTTGGCCTTGGCAAAACAAGAACAAGGGGAAGCCCGTGAAGCGATTTTATATGTTAATCAAGCAATCAACATAGCATTAGAAACAGATCTGTCTTATATGAATAGTTATGCTCAGTACGCGAAAGGCATTATTGTAAGTAAGCAAGGCATTGAGAACGACGCGATTCAGATTCTGCATCAGGCTGTGTCTTTCGCCCAGGAGCGTGGATACAGACCATTGCTTGCGCGAATAGAACTGGAACTTGGAATCAACTATAGATTTAGCGGTAAATTCAACACATCTATCCAGCATCTTGAAGATGGGCTGTCAATCAGCCGGGACCTTGGGTTGCAACGTATCGAAGCGGAGATTTTACAAGAGTTGGCTGCGGCTTATGATTTTTTGGGACAGGGACAAAAGAGTCTTATGGCTCTCGGAGGTGCCCGAGGAATATACCAGGTGCTTGATGATGAATTGGGATTGGCACGCAATATGTATCATTTGGCATTTGCCATGGCCTATCACGATGAACTTCAGTTAGATCAGGCACTTGATATTGCCAACCAGGCACTAGCAATACTCGAGAAGAGAGGTCATCTGGCGTGGTCTGCTTCGACCTATTCTTGTATCGGTTATATCGAGTGGTTACGTAAAAACCCAGAGCATTGCATCGAGGCATATAAGACTGCTATCTCGGTCTTTGAAATGTTAAATGAGATGGATTATATTCCGGAAATGTACGGTTATATTGGTTTGGGGTATTTGGAAATGGGGCTGTACGAGAAGGCGTTGGAGAACACTACCCTTGCGATGGGTGCTCTAACCAGGAGTGATTTACACGATATTTGCTCTGAAATATACTTTGCCCACGCTTCTGTCCTTGCGACCTTGGGTCGTAATGAAGAAGCCAATGATTATTTTACGCGTGCCTATCATAATCTGCTGAAATATGCAGAAGATGTAGAAGACTCTGAGGCTCGGGATGCTTTCTTCCGCCGTGACCCGACGGTAAGGCGCTTGATGGAGCAGGTCTACACTCGTGGGATTGCTCCGAGCCCGCATTTTGTGACCTCCGCAATTGAACCGCGTCTGAAATCGGTCGTTCGCGTGTCCTTGACAATAGATGCTGGCGCCTCTGACCAGGTCCTGAGAAATGCCAGGGGGAAAATTGCTTTACGCCGGGAACGTGTGGCACGCATCATCCGCGAATCACGTTCGCAAGGGATAGAACTGTCTCTCCGCCAGATTGCTGATTTGATGGGAGTCAGTTTCCGAACAGTGCAACGCGATTTGGAATCTATGAAGGCGAGCGGAAAGTCTATTTGCTTGGATTCAACTTGTTAGTGCAGCAGGTTGTTCCAAGAATACCTCAAAAGGTGAGTGGAAATCAAGGCAATTTCGCCGTTTATGGATAGTTAGCTAGATTTGGTCGCTAACAGTATATTTCTGATCCATCATTTGTAATTGGTTGGAATGTAACTGTTCGTTATTTCCACCCGGTTATGCCCCGGCCGGTGTGGGACCTCACGCCGGGCTTCACGATCACTCTTCCCGCTTTTCCGCAAATCATCATACAGGTTCTGGGCGTAGTTAGAGCGGAACCGGTGCATTCCCTGGATCCTGATCCCCAGCTCGTGGGCTGCCCTGCGAACGGCCTGAGAAAATGCTTGTTTCCAGGACTGGGTAGGCCGGAAGATCCTCTGGAGGGAGAGACCCAACTGCTCTGCGATCTCAGCCGGCAGCGGGACATCCCGGCGCTTGCCACCCATGCCCACCATATGCAGCAGGCCATGCTCCTTGTCCACATCCTTGCCTTTCAAGCCGGCCAACTCCGAGATCCACAGCCTACACCCCAGAGCCAGTTCGGCCACCGGGGCGAAAGAAGATCACTTTTCTTTCAGGAATTCCACGATCTTTACGGTATTTTCTTCCTCATAACAGAAGCGTGGCTGGTCCACGTCGCCGTCGTCACGATAGGCTTTCATATGCTCGCGTAGTTCGAGATAGTGTTTAAAAATCCCTCCAAGTTGGAGAAAACCTTTTGCCTATGAATTGCAAAGGAGTTCTTTGATTCTTATTACAACTACCTATATGACCACCCAGGCCGTTAACCAAACTCCCGCATCGGGCACAACCATTTCTTGGTTATCTCAAGCGCATTTGGATTGTTATCTGCACGGGCATGGATTCATTGACCCAATCAGCTGGAAACTGACCAGAACGGCCAGCGAGCCTTGAGCCCGGCTGATGTTCACGAATACTTAATTTCATCTTGCGGTATGAGTTTTACAAGTCCACCTTATGGATTGAAAAGGGGATCGAGAAGTACCCGGCTTTTTGTCCAGTACGTAAACACGTTGTGAACGAAAAACCGTCCCGTTTCGCCTTGAATTTAAGAAACATGGCTGAAAGCCTCGACTCTATTCTCTGGAGTCGAGGCTTTCAGTTTTTTTTATCTTAGACTCATCGATACCAGCACATCTTCACTGTCATCAAACAAGGTGAGCATCAGATATGCGTCTGGCGAATCGGGGTGGATGAAAAACCATAATTCATTATCGGAAGATTCGTAATCCAGTCCATCCAGTTTCGATGTACAGCGGTTTTCGTCCCGGCAGTTACCAGTTTCGTCCACATCCAACAGTCAGCCGATCCCTTCCAAATTTTCCAATACAAAATCGTATCTTCTCAATAAGTAGGGGAGGGTGGTGGGGGGCGGCTTCGACGGGGCCTTGCGCCCAGAGCATGTACCGCTGGCGGCGTAGACCTCCTACCCCCCTCTCCTGGAGCAAAAAACGCTTCAGGAGAGGGGAAAAACGCCGAGGTTTTGGCTCAGGGGGGTGAGGCTATTTGTAATTCGGGTCAATGCCGATGATCACGTTTACCCTGCCACCCTCCTCGATGAGATTCATCGTCAGGTAGGCGTGATCGCCCTGAATGAAGAACCAGTTGGGGTTGTTGGGGTCGCTGTAATCGTTGTGCCAGCCCATGCAGCGGTCATTGTCGCGGCATTTGTCGTTTTCGTCGAGGTCGAGCAGCCAGCCTATTTTGGGCAGCTCCGTCAAGTAGAAATCACGCACGGCAAGGCGATCCATGCTGACCCAATAATTCAAAAGGTCTGTCCGCGAGGTGATGTCTGCCGCGCCGGGCAGGATCGGCAGGCCGCTCACCGGCTCGATGCCGCTCCCCCCTCCAGCCGCGGCGGGCGTGCCGCCGGAAACGGCAACCCCCACCAATTCCACCGCGTCGATCTCGGCCCAGTTACCGATCACTGACTGGTCAATCGTGATCCGCAACCCGCCGACTTCGTAATCGGTCTGCTGGAATGAGATGTAGAGTGTCTGGGGGCATTGCCGCGCTTCGGGTTGGGCGATGTAGACTTCGTGATAGCCCGAGGTCAGGTCAATCAGCTCGACTTTGACAACCGAGGATGGGTTATAGGTCTGGTAAATGACCACTTCGGTGGCGTAAACGGGGGTGGCGTAGCTCAACTTGATCCACTCGACCGTGTCACTACCGGCGGAGGCCCAGGCGGTGGTGTAGTCGCCGCAATCGGTCGTGTCCGGCGCGCCGGTAGCTTGGCTGGCCGTCCAACCGCTCTCGCCGAATTGGGAGCTGGCGGCAGCCGAGATAGCCCACTGGCGGATCTCATTGCCCTGAGAAGGAGGGGGTGGCGGCGGCTCGGTGGGCAGGGCGGCAGCGGTTGGCTCGAAGAAGCTGACCGAGGCCAGCACGGCGTCGAACAGGGTAGCGATTTCGCTATCCCACTGGTCTTTCGGCGCGCCGCCCAGGGCGACGAACTGCCAGGTGGGCGTGACCATCACGGTGACGACCCGGCCAGAGAGATTCCCGGCGGGCCGCGTGATCTCAGCAGCCAGGCCGGAGACGCCGCCCACGGTGATGGGCTTTGGTTCTCCGATAGTCAACTCAGGGGACTTGAGTTGGTCAATGAGCGTCTGCGCTGTCGTGCCTTCGGTGGCGGTCCCGCCAACCAGGAAGATCGAAGGGCCGAGATCGGGATCCGCCCCGGGGGCCAACATATTGACCATGCCGAATGATGCTTCGACCGTATAGCCCGGCACGGGCTGGAAGGCGAAGCCGCCCTCCTCGCTGCGCTGCTCGTCGCCGAGGGTGACGGCGGGCGTTGGCGGTAGTGGGGTATTGGTAGGGGGCGGCGGGAGTTGGGTGGCTTTTGCGCCTGCGCCGCAGGCTAGGGTGACGAGGGCCAGGATAAGGGTGATGATGAAGATGGGGTGAAGTTTGGGGTTCATTTTGATTTTCCTTTCGAGCGGTGGGTGGCCCGCGGCGGCCGGCCGCAGGGCTGGCCTTTCGAGGGGTTTCTCTTTTAGCTGTACGCGCTTACGTCAGGTTCAGCAGGAGGTACACGATCCCATTCTCTTCGGTGAGCGTCATTTGCAGCAGGTCATCAGCGCCATCGATGAAGAACCATCTTGTATTGCTGGGGTCGCTGTAATCCAGACCCAGATTTTGTGACATGCAGCTGTTCTCGTCAATGCAGTTGCCGTTCTCGTCCCGGTCGAGATGCCAGCCGAGGGGGGGTAACTGTGCAATGTAAAAATCGCGGATTGCCAACCGATCGCCGCCCCTGACCGTATAGTTCAGGCTGTATTCGGTGTAACTGACGGATTCGGCGTTTTCGTAAAGCGGGAAGTTCGCGAAGTAGGTGCTGCCCGCCGGGGGTGGAACAGATGGAACAATCGTCCCAGGTTCGGGATACCCAATCAATTGTACGGCGTCAATCTCGTTCCACCCCAACCCCAAAACGGATTGGTCAATCGTAATCCGCACACCCATCACGAGATAATCGATCCCCGTCACCGGGATCGAGAGCGTATAGGGGCATTCATCGGTGGCTTTGGGTTCGGACTCGTAAATCATGGCATCGCTGTACTCGCCATAAGCATCGAGCAACTCCACCTTGACCACCTGCGAGGGATTGTAGCTCTGGACGATGTTGATTTCGGTCGGGATGAGCGGCGGGTCGTAGTAGTACAGCATGATGCTTTCCACACTGTCCGATTCCGCTGCGGCCCAGGCTGTAATGTGATCGCCGCAGGTGAGCGTATCGGGTGCGCCGGCGGCCTGCTGGCCGGACCAGTCGGAGCTGCCATATTCGGATGTGGCCTCGCCTGCTGATGCCCACTCACGGATCAACTCACCCGAAATGGCCGGAGGGTTGGTGGGGGTGGGTTCCTGCGTCTTTTCAGGTGCTTTGGTGGGGATCACCTCGACTGCAGTCGGGGCCTGCGTGGGGGTGGGTTTGGGCTGCCCCAAGCCGCACGCCAGGGTGCTCAGGATGAGTCCCAGGACAAGGATGTAGATGCGAAAGTTGAAGGTGGGAAGGTTGAAAGTTTGTTTCATGTGCGATTCTCCTTTGTTGCTTCATAAAAACACCTCGCCAAGCATGATTTGCTTGCGAAGGTCATCCGCTTTCTTCAGGCGCATGCCGTTCAGTTCGAGGGTCAAGCCTTCGGACGTTCGTTTGATAACGGGAGGCGCGCCCTTCCAGGCCAGCAGGGCGGATTGGAGCGCGGGCGTGAGCAGGCTCGCGGCTTCGACGGGCTCCCGTGTCCAGAGCATATACCGTTTGTGGAACGCCTCGCTTCCTGCTTGGACCTCGGTCAGGCCGTCCGCGTCCGCGCCGAGCGCCTGCCCCAGCACCTGGCGGATGAGCGCCTCGCCCAGGCCGCCGAGGTTCACCTGCGATGTGCGCGGACCAATGAGCAGGGTACTGCCGGGCGCATCCGCATGCCAGGTAGTGGACATGGCAACGTCGGAGGAGCCAGGTGCGGTTTCCCCTCCACTGGAGCGGGAGAGGGCTTCGAGAGTCCACCTTCTCGTTTGGAGACGCATTCCCCAGGCCAGCGGCTCGCGGATGGACTCGTATGTCCAGCCGTGTTCGGCAGCCATCCGGATGATTTTCTGCTCGTTTTCGGCCTGGCTGCGGCGGACAAGAAAGAAGATTCCCGCGCCGAGCAGGACGAAGACCGCCAGGGCTATCAGGTTGAGGGTGATGTTGTCCATTGTTGGTAATCAGTGAATAGGTATTCCAAGGCTAGGGCGCGGGCGTTTCAACTGGCGTTTCGACTTCGGAAGCCTTCTTTTTACGGCGCAAAAGTAAAAAGACCACACCACCGATAATGACCAGAACAACACCGCACAGGCACAGGCACGCACCGCCGAAGATGTACCAGGGCACATTGTCGCCGAAGTTCACCCCGCCAGTTTTGCTCGTGGCACGGATGTTGTTGACTTGCCCAATTTGTAGTTTCCACTTGAGGGTGTTACCATCCTGTTCGATGGCATTGTTTTCGATGACCTTGCCGGGCAGGGTCACAATCCAGTAGATGTCCGCACCCGTTGGCATGTTGCTGCTGTCGCCGCTCAAGTCGAGGTCGATATCATAAGTGAAATTGCCATCAACTGTGGAGATATCGTTGACGCGTGTGTCGGTGAGCCCGTAGATGGCTTTCAGGTCATCCAATGAATCGAAAGGCGTTTCGTAGATGCACCAGGTTTCATTTTCATTGCGTGTTTCCTGGCGTATTGATGTACCTGGCGGGAGTTCATTGTTCTGGCTGGCGCAGAAATTCTCGTCCCCGGCGCTCAGGCCAGCCATCGAGGCTTCATCACTCTGGAAACCGATCTCCTGGGTGTAGAGGCCGGAGCCATTATTTTAGATGTCGGTAATGAAGTTGACCTGGCAGGCCGAAAGCAAGAGAGCGATTGCGGTGAAAAGGGCGATGAGCAGAAATTGGGATGTACGGGTTTTCATGGTTTTCTCCTTTTAGATATTAGATTGATAGGCTGGGCGGGCTGGCCCCACCCAGATGTAGAATATGATATTGTTGACAGGCATCCCTTGCATAACAGCGTACGCGATGAACCCAAAAGGGTTCCTCCTGCAGAAATCATCCAAGCAACGGAACAATCAGATAAGCAATCATACCAACAGCGATGAAACAGAGCGGCATGATGAAAACTATGGCTATAACGGCATAAACCAGGAAGTTACTCCTCTTCTGGCGCGATTGGCGTGAAGCGGCGTTTATCGGTTGGCCTGTGACTTCAGGCGCGGGCTGGCTTTCGGCGGCCTGTGCCAACGATTTCAAGGCATTTAGCCAGGCCTGCGCGGCGTTGAGGTCAATAGAATAGCCGAACACACTGCGGGAACGGTACAGGTACAACACTACTTTGCCCGGCTGGATTTCCACACGGCGGAAAATTGCCCAGTCCGCGCCGGTGATCATTAGTGTCTGGATGGCATCTCCAGCGCGAGAGTCAGCCAGCAGATTGCCTGCCCAGGCTTTATCCAGCGGAAAGATGGAAAAGGCCGTCAGCGCCGGATTGTCGGTTGCCACCGGATGCTTGTCAACAATCCATGCCACGGATGTTACCAGCGAACCTTTCGGCACCGCCACGATGCAAGTCTGGACAGCCGCCTGGAGCCGGATTTCCACTGTGGGGCCACGGTAGATGTAAACATCCACATCACGTCCACCAATTTGACCCTGGTAATGCCGCCCGTTGAGCATGTAGGCGCTGCCCTTCAAACCCAGGGGCAGGAATATACCGTCCAGTGCGCGGTTGCGGCGCAGGATGAGGACGAGCATCACCAGCAGTGGCAGGCCAATCAATCCAGCCAACGCAACCAGGACAACACCGACCACCACAAGCATGGATGTATTCCCGTTTTCGCCTGCGGCAAGGCGATCAAGCGCAGGGAATATCACTGTCGGAAACAAGATTAGACAGCCGCACATCAACGGGATGCCAATCAGCGCGCTGAGACAACCGATGAGCCAGCGGCGTTTGGCGCTTTGAACGTAAACGTTTCCGATTTCGCGCATGTTTTATTCCTTCTGAAGCGATTCGTCCGTTAGGTGATCAGCGGCCTGATTCTGATCCTTTGGTGCTTCCCGGGCCAGGCTCTCGATAAGAACGACCATCTCGTCCCGCGTGGAGAACGGGTAGGAGCGCTGGGTGAGCGCGTCCACCACCCAGCCGCGCAGCAGGCCGTTGGCATTCCGCCAGCAGCGGACGATGAAACTGTGGTGGAATGAAATCGGATCAGTCATATCTGACCTGACTCTACACCGCCCCTCTCGTGTCGCTCTCGTAGATTTGTCACAGGAATCAAAAAACCGGCGGAAAATCCCCCGCCGGTTTTTGATGCGCTTCGGCGTAACGCGGCATTCAAGTCACAGCCAAAGGGCGATAAAGCGACATAAATGTCGCGCTACAAAATCCTCATCAGGGTAGTTCGCCCTGCACTTCCAGGGTATTGATATCGCGTTGGATGGTACGCAGGCTGACGTTCATCAGGCTGGCGGTTTGTTCCAGCGACGCCCCGCGTTGACCGAAGGCCTGGTAGGCGCGCAACAGTCCGCGCAGGTTGTTCTCATCGAACGGTTCGATGAAGTAAAGTTTCTCAAGCAGGGGAATGGCTTGAAGGGGATCGCCGCTTTTCAGGAACTGTGCGCTCAACGATTGCAGGGCGCGGACGTAGGACAGGTACAGGTTTTCACGTTCCAACAGCAACCAGTCCGCGTCCTGTTCGGGGAGCAGGTCGCCGCGGTAAAGTTCGATGGCGCGGGCGAGCGAGGTTGGGTCGCCCTTGCGGGTCAGTAGGCGAAACTCGTCCACATCCACCCACACTTGCCCCTCTTCGATGCAAATCTCGGTTGCTGTAGAAACAAGGGGAAATTCTGGCAGGTGATTCTTCAACAGCCAGAGCCGGTCGCTCAACCTGGCCTTGGCCGTGTCCTCGGGCGAATCGGGGAAGAGGCCCCCGGCCAGTTGTTCGCGTTTATGTTTCGTTGGGTGGAGCAGGAGCAGGGACAGTAAAGCCTGGGATCGAAACGGCGGCGCGGACACGGGCTGGCCGCGGAAAAGAATCCGCAATCCGCCGAACAGGGTAGCCTGCCAGGGAGGAAACTTTTGAGTATCGTCAGAGTCTGAAGCGAATGCCATTTGGCTCTTGATCCTGGCTTGATTATACGGCATTTGGGCCAGCCAAAAATGAGCGCCGCCCATGAAGGCGGCGCTCTGCGCGCGAAATACAAGTAAGGGCTTTGCGGCCCGGAAGTCAGCGCGCGGCTTCCGGGCCAGGGACATACATTACCGCAGGATCAATGGCAGGAACAAGTTGTACACTACGGTAAAAGTGCGGCTGAATTGCGCGGTAATCGTGTTGCCGTTGCCAGCCAAATCGGTTGCCACGCCCGCGGCAATATTGGCAGTGACCAATCCCTGCCCGGCAGGAGTTAAGTCGAAGGTATAACTTGCGCCGCTACCCGCAAAATTGCTGACCGCGCCGTTCGTGGGAACGATGTCGGTGGATGTAAAGCCAGTGACCGTTTCGCTGAACTGTACTGTGACCGCAATGGGTGATATGTTGGTCGGGTCAGAAGCGAGCGAAGTCATCGTGACTGTCGGTGCGATCGAATCGTAGGTGCGGTTGAAGTGTGTTGCAATCGTGTTGCCGTTGCCAGCCAAATCGGTTGCTACGCCCGCGGCAATATCGGCAATGACCAGCCCTTGTCCGTTGGGAATTAAGTCGAAGGTGTAGGTATCGCCTTCCACAGCCACGAAGTTGCTCACAGTGCCGTTGCCGGGGATGATGTCACCCGCATTGGAAGGTATACGTCAATGTTCCCCACGATGACCTATTTCCTGAAGGAGTTGCCTGATGCTTACCCGCTCACAGATCCGGCGCCTGCCCCGAGCGTAGTCGAGGGGGACTGCCAGGAAACAGAAATACAGAAAAAAACCAGCTTCTATTCCAGCGCATTTCCCCAGGGGGAACGTATCCGCCTGGGAAGAAATGACAGTAGTCTGGAAAGAGAGATCAAGGCTTGCGGCCCATGCCCACCATATGCAGCAGGCCATCCTCCTTGTCCACATCCTTGCCTTTCAAGCCGGCCAACTCCGAGATCCGCAGCCCGCACCCCAGAGCCAGTTCGGCCACCGGGGCGAAAGAAGATCCATTTTCTTTCAACAATTACATGATCTTTACAGCATCTTCTTCCTCGTAACCGAAGCGTGGCTGGTCCACATCGCCGTCGTCACGGTAGGCTTTCACATGATAGCGTAGTTCGAGATAGTGTTTGAAGGTTTCCAAGTTGGAGAGAGCTTTTGCAGGTGCAGATCTGGTGCAAATGCCCTGGACAGGGTGGAAATATGATACGTTTCAAGTTGCTAAACCCCTCTTTTGAGCCGCTAAATAGACACAATATACACCATAATTCACAATAGAAAGCCCCTAGGGTGATATAGTGTCAAGAGAGCATTCGGTACTTATCAACGCGCCCATCCCCAATTTCGCCATCTTCTCCCCGCCCCTGTGCGAAGCCCCCCCCCGAAGCGCAGCGGAGGGGGTGGGGGGCGGGGCCGGGGGTGGGGGGATTACCGAATGCTTTCTGTCAAAACAGAGATTTATTCTTGGGCCAACACGTGCCTCGCAATCACCAGCCTCTGGATTTCACTTGTCCCCTCGCCGATGGTCATCAGGCGCGCGTCGCGGTAGATGCGCTCCACCTCG
>Ga0315274_10007145_pt1 | contig 16195 bp, 16 predicted proteins | sample YL17G02_20_MG_FD_203700 | JGI IMG/M metagenome (GOLD analysis project Ga0315274, IMG submission 203700) | Sediment microbial communities from Yellowstone Lake, YNP, Wyoming, USA - YL17G02_20 | ecosystem: Environmental > Aquatic > Freshwater > Lake > Sediment | place: USA: Wyoming | collected...
TAGACTATTGTAAAATAGAATAATACCATGAAGTCGTCTATTTTAAAGATAATTATAGTTCTTTTCCTTTTCAATATTATTTGCCCTTTGAGAACCCAAGCAGTGACTATCACTGATCCGTTTTGCACTCCTGCCGATCCGGATTACCCGGATTGCGACACCACTATTACAGACATAATTAATAAAATTATTAATTTTATTTTTTATATTGGAGTTTCCATTTTTACTATAATGGTGATTATTGCTGGCTTCTTATTTATATCATCTGGCGGAGATCCGGCTAAAGTAAAAAAGGCCAAAGACATAATTTTATATTCGGTTGTTGGATTACTCATTGTCTTGCTTGCCAAAGGTATTATTTCTATGATAAGATTAATAATAGGAGCATCCTAATTTAAAAATGAAGCCCATCATCTATTTGTCCTATTAGATGGGAAAAGGTCGATTAAAAATAAAAGGTCGATTAAATAAACATCAAAGAAAAGAATATGAAGAAACTTATATCAGTTTTAACTCTAGTAATGTTTTTAGCGTTATTTATAGTTCCAGTGGCCTTTGCCGTGACCGCACCCACTGAGGTAACTCAGTGTACGATGCGCCATACTTTCAGTGGTTTCACTGGGTTTTTCTGTCCAACCGCAGGAACTGCATGCAATTTTACTACTCCTCCTGCGTGTGGAGCCGTACCTTGTACTTGTGGAAGCTGCTGTTTGCTCGATGTAATTTACACTGTCACTGACTGGATATTCTATCTTGCAGTCGCTGTTGCTGTTATTTTTATCGTCTTGGGAGCATTCAGTATAATAACGGCTGGTGGAAGTCCGGAAAAAGTCCAGAGTGGAAGAAACTATATACTTTATGCTGTAATTGGTCTTATTATCGGTCTTATGGCCAAAGGTATTCCTGCTTTAGCTAGAGCAATTCTTGGATTAAACGCATAGAAAAGAATCGATCAGTCGATCAGTTTGATTATCTATCCCCTGCCAGCTAGCTGGCAGGGGATTTATGTTATATTATAGATGGACTACTGATTATTTTCGTCGGAGTGGCGGAATGGCAGACGCGCTGGGCTTAGGACCCAGTGGGGAAACCCGTGAGAGTTCGACTCTCTCCTCCGACATAATTTTTGTCTATCGGATTCTAAATATTTTGACCGATCCCAGCTTAAAATTAAAAACTGCTTTGAAAGCAGTTTTTAATTAATATCTTTAGGATCTCACTGAAATTTTCCTTTTCTTTTCTCTCTCAATTTTTGGCATCCTGATTATCAGGACTCCTTCTTTAAAAATTGCCCCAGCTTTGGAGGGATCAATTTCCACTGGTAAAATAATCTCTCTGGAAAAAGGACCCCAGTAGCATTCCTGATAAAAATAATTTATCTTTTCATCCTTGGTCGGCCTTTCTCTTCTTCCTCTTATTGTTACCTTATCACCTTCGATAGCAATGTCCAAATCTTCACTTTTTAACCCTGCAATAGTTGATTGGATGACAAGCTCTCCTTCTGTCTGAAAAACGTCCACTGCCAACTGACCTTCAGTTTCAAGCCATTTATCTTCCCGATTTTTCTTACTTTCTTGCGTTTCAGAAATCTTTATAGGAAAGCCTTCTCCTTGATTTCTGCTCTCATTAAATTGTCTTCCGTTTTGCGATTTTTCAAAAAAAGATACCATACCCAGTAGGAGAATTTCGAATTTTAATTTCTTCGAAATTCAATGTTAGCCCAGTGGAACTGTTCGAAATTCCTCTACTGGGCGTATTCTTAAATTTTACCCGCCCGCTTTGATTTTGTCAAAACGAAGTCGGGCAGGCACACACTTTTTATTTTTTTCAACTCCCTAAAACCCTGAATTACAAAAATTGCCAGACCAATTAAAATGACAAAAAATACCATACTCCAAAAAATAAACATTATATTATATTGACCATCAGTTTCAATTAAAATGTCGTAGATTTTTGTTATGGCTATATCAAAAAGTCCATGAAATATCGCGCTGAGGATTAAGCCGATTGCGATTAATTTTGTTTGATGTCTCGAGTAACAAATAGATAGCGCCAAGAAATACCCTATTGCTCCTGAGCAAAGGGCGTGCAAGAAAACGGCAGTAAAAAAACGAAAAATAACTAAAGCTAGGGATTCAATAAATGGTTTATTTAACATTGTTTGAGATGAAAAAACTAAAATATTTTCCAGAGCGGCAAAGCCTAAACCAGAAATAATCATATAAAGCATGGCATCCACTGGTTCATCAAATTCATAATGTGATAAAATTAGCAGTCTAACTACAAGATATTTTAAAAACTCTTCTATAAAACCTACCGCTACAAACCAATAAAGGAGAAAAAATGTTATTGAAGACAGGTCAAAATTTAATAAAGAAAACTCCTCTTGAAACCCGGCTCCATCCATCGCGGCGATAGGAGCTATTATGGCTCCGAGGAAAAAAACTGCCAAAATCATATTTTTTGGCTCGGGATGGGCATCTTTCCGCAAAAAAAACATTAACCAGATAAAACTAGGTAATATTCCAAGTATTATTGCTATTATAAAATTCATATAAAATAATTGTGCGGCTCTATACAAAATTTCTTTTGGAAATTTTGTCGAGCCCGACACAAACTTTCTAGAAAGTTTGTGTATGGGGCCATTCTTCGATTATCAGAAATTTGGTCTTTTTTTTAATTGACATTTTTTGATAGATCTCTTCGGTTAAAAAAGGAATAAATGGGTGCAATATTTTTAAAGAAGTTAAAAGTACGTGAATTAAAACTTTCTGGCTTTCTGTTTTTGCTGTCGCTTGCGATTCCCCGTAGGATTGCTTCAATTTTTTAAACTCCTCAATGTATTTATCGCAAAAATCATGCCAAAAGAAGTCATAAAGTTTATGACTAGCCCGGCCAAAATGAAAGCTTTCTAAATTTTTATCAATTGTTGTTATAGTCTCTGACAGTTTTTTTAATATTTTTTTATCCGCTGCGGCTAATTTTTGAGTTTTGATTTCTTTTGAGCTAATATATGGCCGATGACCTTCCTTTGGCTGCTCGAAAACTTGTTGTAAAACAAACCTGGCCGCATTCCAGATTTTATTGCAAAATTTTTTACCCATTATGATATTATCTTCAACAAATTTTATTTCCTGGCCTTCCATCACTTGCCAGATAATACCAAAACGAGTGCTATCTGCTCCATATTGTTCAATAAGCCGCATTGGATTTATTCCAGTGCCCAAAGATTTTGACATTCTTTTGCCTTCTTTTGTTAAAACAGTTGGATGTATAAAAACGTCTAAAAAAGGGGCTTTTTGCATAAATTCCATTCCGGAAAAAACCATCCTCGCTACCCAAAGATTGATTATGTCTCTGGCTGTTGTTAAAACACTGGCCGGATAAAAATATTGAAGATCTTTTGTTTTTTTCGGCCAACCTAGAGTGGCAAACGGCCAAAGAGCTGAAGAAAACCAAGTATCCAAAACATCGTCTACGCCTTCCAAAGGAATCTTATGGCCCCACCAGATTTGTCTGGAAATGCACCAGTCTCTGATATTTTTTAACCAATCTAAATATACTTTTTCCCATTTTTTGGGTCTGAAATTTACTTTCCTGTTTTTTACAGCATCAATTGCTACTTTCGCCAATTGATCCATTTTTAAAAACCACTGCTTTGACGGAAGACATTCAAGAATGGTTTTGCATCGATAGCATCTTGGGATAGGAACTTTATAATCTACCGCTTTTTCTAATAAATTCTGAGCTCTTAAATCTTCGATAATTTTAAGCCTGGCTTCTTTCGTTGATAATCCCTGATAAGCAGCTGGAGCTCTTTTGGTAATCCTGTTATGCTCGTCAATTATCTTTATAATTTCCAATTCGTGTCTCAAGCCGATTTCATAATCTTTGATGTCGTGGGCCGGAGTAACTTTTACCACCCCGGTTCCAAATTTTGGATCAATTAGCATATCGCTGATAATTGGGATTTTTCTCCCGGTTAAAGGCAAAATTACCTTTCCTCCGACTAATTTTTTATATCTTTCATCTTTTGGGTTTACTGCCAGCGCTGCATCCCCTAACATTGTCTCTGGCCTGGTCGTAGCCACAACAATAAATTCTTTTCCGTTCTTTTTTTCTTTTGATTCTTTTAATAAGTAACGAATGTACCAAAGTTTTCCATTCTCTTCTTGGTATTCTATTTCCAAATCAGATAAGCTCGTCTGGCATCTTGGACACCAGTTTACCACTCTTTCTCCCTGATAAATCCAGCCTTTTTTGTAATAATAAGAAAAGGCCTCTTTCACTGCTAAAGAATAATTGTCATCCATTGTAAACCTTGTTCTCGACCAATCGCAAGAAACACCCAATTTTTTAAATTGATCCAAAATAATATTTCCATACTTCTCTTTCCATTGCCAAATTCTTTCGACAAACTTTTCTCTGCCTAAATCAAAACGTGTTTTCCCTTCTTTTTTTAATTCTTTTTCCACTACGTTTTGAGTGGCAATGCCAGCATGGTCAACGCCTGGCAACCAGAGAGTTTTAAATCCTTTCATTCTCTTCCAGCGGATTAAAATATCCTGGCAAGTTGCGTTCAGGGCATGACCCATATGAAGCTCTCCGGTTACATTGGGCGGAGGAAGAACAATAAAGTAAGATTTTTTATGCCTCTTAGGGAGTTTATCGGGATTAAAAAAACCGCTCTTTTCCCAGAGTTTATAAATTTTTTCTTCCACCTCTTTTGGATTATAGGCTGTAGGGAATTCAAAATTCATTATCTATTATATTTAAATTAGCATTTGCCAGGACTTCTTTCCAGTTCTTTTTCTTAAAACGATGGAAATAAGCTGCTATCGCGACCATTACTGCGTTATCAGTAGAAATCTTTGTTTCTGGAAACAATAGATCTAATTTCTCTTTTAAAAAGGCCTTTTTAAACTGTTTTCTAAGCTCTTTATTGGATATAACTCCGCCACCAAGAATTATTGTTTTAGCTCCAAAATATTTTGCCGCTCTTTTCGTTTTATTCAGCAAGACGTCGATTATCGCTTGCTGGGTTTCTTTACAAATCGCTCTGATATATTTTTCTGACTTCTTGCTATCTTCAGATTGCTTTTTAAAATTATATAAAACTGCTGTTTTTAATCCCGAAAAGCTAAAATCATAATCTTTGGTGTTTATCATCGGTCTTGGCAAACTAGTTTTTATTTTTCCATCAGCTTTTCCTTCTATAATCGGACCTCCGGGATATCCTAATCCTAAAATCCTGGCCACCTTATCAAAACATTCGCCAGCTGCGTCATCTCTGGTTTCACCCAGAATTTTGTAGCTACCTACTTTTTTCATCAAAAAAAGCAGAGTATGGCCACCACTGGCTACCAAACAAACTGCTGGAAATTTCACTTTTTTTCTTTTATTGAATATCTCTATCCAGTTGGAAAATACATGGGCCTCAATATGGTTCACAGTAATTATTGGCAGATTCCACCAAAAAGATAAAGCTTTAGCAAGATTTATCCCTGACCATAAGCAGGGTTCCAAACCAGGTCCAACCGTTACTGCCAGTACATCAATTTCAGGTTTTTCGTATAAATTTAAAAACTTAATCAATCTCTCGTAGAGAGACTCTTCTCTTTCTAACATCCTTTTTATTGCTCTAATTTTTCGTTTTTCTATGTTATTCTTTGCTTTTTTAAGTAGCTTTGCTTTAATTAAAGCTTCTGTCAAAACTGACACTAAATTTTTTTGATGTTCTCTTTTGGCCATAGTTGGATAAACGCCTCCCCATTTTTTGTGGATTTCCACTTGAGACGAAATGATGTTTGACATAACTCTAAAACGAGGGTTTTTCTCGCCAGAAATTTCAATGACTGCTACGCAGGTATCGTCACAAGATGTTTCAATAGATAAAATCTTCATAATTTTACATTCTATATTTTTTCTTGATTTTTTTCAATTTTTAATCTAAAATTAGAATACTTGGCATCTTGGATAAATATCAAAAAAAGACCAAAATATGGCCCCATCGTCTAATGGTTAGGACGGCAGGCCTTCAATCTGCTAATATGGGTTCAATTCCCGTTGGGGCCGCATGGAGTTAAAGACAACTTTCGAAGATGAAAATCTTTTAGTAATAGATAAACCGGCTGGAATTACTGTTTTTTCAGAAGGGGAAAACAAAGAAAAGACTTTAATAGACTACCTTTTGGATAAATACCCATACCTAAAAAACGCCGGAACTGCTCCAAGGTATGGAATAATCCACAGATTAGACAAAGACACATCGGGAATTTTACTGGTGGCAAAAAACAACGAAGCCTTAGCTTTTTTCCAAAATCAATTCAAGGAAAGATTGGTAACTAAAAAATATATTGCACTAGTGACTGGAGAGATAAAAGAAGAGGGTGGAAATATCAAAACACTAATAGGCAGATCGCAAAAAGACAGAAAAAAGCAGAAAGCTTATTTGCCCTTTGAACCTGGTTCTCAAGGAAAAAAAGAGGCAATTACTGAATACAAAGTTTTAAAAAGATATAAGGAGTACACTCTAGTTGAAGTAACGCCCAAAACTGGAAGAAAGCACCAAATACGCAGCCATTTTACCTATTTACATCATCCAATTGCCGGAGATAAGCTCTATCAATTCAAAAACCAGCCTTCTCCTAAAAACCTAAAAAGACATTATCTTCATTCTTATTACCTTAAAATCAAATTATTAAATAATAAAATAGCAGAATTTAAATCCGAGTTGCCAGAAGATTTAAAAGATGTTATCAAAAGTTTATGAAAAAGGAAGTAGAAAATTTCTTAAAGCCAATGATAAAAAAAGACTTGCCCCCAATTAAGTCGGGGGACACTATTAGGGTGCATCAAAAAATCAAAGAAGGAGATAAAGAAAGAGTTCAAGTATTTGAAGGCCTGGTTTTAGCCCGAAAACATGGCAAAGAAGCAGGAGCGACGATTACTGTCAGGAAAGTAATATCTGGAATTGGCGTAGAAAGAATCATCCCCCTTCATTCTCCAACCTTGCAAAAAATAGAAATAATGAAAAGCGGCAAGGTCAGAAGGGCAAAGCTTTATTATCTTAGAAGATTAAAAGGAAAAAAAGCAAGATTGAAGAAAAAAGAGTTTGCCGAAGTGATATCCGAAGAAAAACCAGTCGCTGAAGAATCAAAAGAAACAGAAGTTGGAGTAAGTAGGAAATAATGCGGACGTGGCGGAATTGGTATACGCACAAGCCTGAGGAGCTTGGCTCTTTTAGAGCGTGTGGGTTCAAGTCCCACCGTCCGCACCAAAAAGGGCGCGTAGCTCAGTTGGCAGAGCGTCTCGTTTACACCGAGAAGGTCTCCTGTTCGAGCCAGGACGCGCCCATTAACCTTGAAATTAGGTTAAAAACAAAATAAAATCAGAACAAATGCCGTGGTAGCTCAGGCAGTAGAGCGCGTCTCTGAAAAAGATGAGGTCGCCGGCGCACGTCCGGCCCACGGCACAGAATTGCGGGAGTAGTTCAGTGGCAGAACGTTTCCTTGCCAAGGAAAAGGCCGCGGGTTCAAATCCCGTCTCCCGCTCCCCTAAAAGACTTGACAATCATTTTAAAATAAGATAGTATAGTAGAACCCTTTAAAAGGGGTTTTATTATGACCAAAAACAGGAAAAAATTGACTTTAAACTTGCTGTTTACTTTCATTATTGTAATTAGCTGCCTTTTGTTTGAAATCCCTCTTATTTTTGACAGGAAAGATGAAAAAACAGCTTTAGCTGAAGCTATTATTCAGGGTTCTTCTGATAATATAGGAGAAAAATTAACCATTTCCGAAGGAAATAGCCTTATTTCCTTAGCAAATCCTGCTAATCCTGATCCAAAGGTGGTCAGAAAAATAAACATGGCTGTAACCGCTTACTCCAGCACCATCTTCGAAACCGACGAAACTCCTTTTTCCACTGCTTCCGGCAGTACTGTTAAAGATGGGATTGTGGCCAATAATCTCTTGCCTTTCGGAACAAAGATTAGAATACCAGAGGTTTATGGTGATAAAATTTTTACTGTTGAGGATAGAATGAACCCAAGAGTCGGATTCTATAATACAGATATTTGGTTTCCGTCTTATTCGGAAGCTAAAAACTTTGGGGTAAAAATAACTTACATTGAAGTCTTGGAGTAAACATATCAAACAAACCAAAAAACCGCCTTAAGGCGGTTTTTTGGTTTGTGCCCGGGGTGGGAATCGAACCCACACGAAGTTGCCTTCAAGAGATTTTAAGTCTCTCGTGTATACCAGTTTCACCACCCGGGCGAAAAACTTGAGGCCAGGGTGGGAGTTGCACCCACGTATAACGGTTTTGCAGACCGTTGCCTTAGCTACTTGGCTACCTGGCCACTAATTTATCTTATATTTATTTTTGCCTTTTTTTCAAGCTCCAAAGCTAATCATCATCATCTTTTATTTTTTCCAAAAGCTCCTCGATTTTAGCCGCCTCCACCACTTCTTTTTCTTCTCGGAAGATAATTTTGGGAATAGGCCGCATCCTCAGTTTTTTGTTAATCTCTTGCTGGAGATCATAAATACAGTATTTCAAAATTTGTTGAACTTTCTTATTTTCAGAGTTCGGCATTGCGCTTATACTTACAATGGCTTCCCTAAAATCAGGCGAGGTTTCAACTCTAGTAATGGTGACTAAAACGCCTTTTGGGAATTCTATCTCCTTAAGAAAAAGTTGCCCTAATTGCCTTTTCAAAAGTTCATTAATTTTTAGGATGCGTTTCAACAATTTTTTAATTTTTAAGAATTTATTACAGTTCGCCTTTTGTTCTAGTTTCTTGATACATTACTAAGATATCGCTTACTTCAACTTTTACATCCCCTTCATAGAGTATTCCGCATTCATCACCTTTTATAACTTTCCCAACATCTTTTTTATTTTTCTGCAGAGAAATTAATCTTCCTTTGCCTATCTTTTTTTCTTCCCTAAAAACCTCAATCGACGCTCCTTTTCTAAATTCCCCTTCAATAACTTTTCCGCCGATTATCTGACGATTTTTCTCAGCAAAAAATAAAACTAGGGCTTTCATCTTTCCAAAATCTTCTCTTACTGTTTCTGGTTCTAAAATTCTTTCCATTTGCTTCCTTATTTCTTCGACCAAATTATAAATAACATCAAAATCTATTATCTTTACTTTCTCTCTAAAGGCCAAGTTTTTAATTTCCTGGGACGTCTTTACCCTGAACCCCAAGATTTTTGCCTTAGCTGGCTTAGCTATCTTAACATCAGATTCGTTTACGTCTCCGACTTCAGATTTCAAAATCCGCAAAATGACTTTTTCCTGGGGCAAACTTTTCAAAACACTTGAAATCGCTTCTATCGATCCCAAAACGTCGGTCTTTAAAATTAAGTTTAGAACTTTTTGCCCTGGTTCGATGGAAATAACTCTAGGCGTAATCTCTGATTTCTTTAAAGTCGCTTTCTGAGCCAGGTCGAGGCTGGGAAAAAGCTTAAAGTTATCTCCAACTCCGGGCCCATCTTCTAGGCCGATGACTATCACTGGCATAGAGGGATAAGCTTTTTCAATCGGTTTCCCTTTAAAATTTTCTAAAATCTTTATCTTTCCAGCAGTAGAAGGAGTACCAATAATATCTCCAGTTTTTAATACCCCATCTCTCAAAATTAAAGTAGCAGTTGGCCCCCGTTGATTATTCAGATATGATTCAACAACTACTCCTTCAGCTGGTTTTGTAATATCGCCTTTTATTCCCTCCATCTCGGCAATGATTAAAATTAATTCCAAAAGCTCTGGAATACCTTTCCCGGTTTTAGCTGAAACATTAACCGCAGGTATTTTTCCTCCAAAAGATTCAACGAGAATACTTTCTTTTGATAATTCTCTTTTGACTTTTTCTGGGTCGGCCTCGGGTTTATCAATTTTATTTATCGCCACGATAAAAGGAATGTCGGCCTTTTTAATGTGGGAAATAGCCTCTTTTGTCTGAGCTTTTAATCCTTCGATTGCATCAACCACTAATATAGCAATGTCAGCGACTTTTGCCCCTCGAGATCTCATTTGAGAAAAGGCTTCATGACCGGGAGTGTCAATAAAAGTTATTTTTCTGCATGATTCGCCTTCTTTTTCTACAGGAGCAGGAAGTTCTACTTCGTAAGCTCCCACGTGCTGGGTTATTCCACCGGTTTCTTTTTCAGCCACATGGCTTTTCCTGATACTGTCTAAAATTGAGGTTTTTCCTGAATCGACATGACCCATAACAACAACAACCGGAGGACGACATATTAAATTTTTATTCTCTAAAGAATCTTTCATAGAATTTGACTGGTGGCCTTTTCTAAGGCCTCTCTTTCTTCTCCAGAAAGCATATATTTTGACTGACTATTCTCTATGGGTTTGGCAAAAATCCTATTCCCCTCTCGAGTATAAAGACCAGTGATAATAAAACCATTATTTTTAGCATCTAATAAGGCGATGGAGAAACTCTGGTCCCCTCCGACTTCCTTAAAAGGATTGAATCTTATAACGCCGATTTTCTGAAAACAAGCTGCTGAAGTTTTATTCAATTTTTCTATTTCCGAAAAAATTTTTTCTATATTTTTTCCCTGATTCTCAAGGCCTTTTATTTGCGTAGTTAAAATTTCTCCCAAATCTTTGTCGCCTTTTTTAAAAAATATATCTAATCTCTTTTTGTTTTTATAGTTCTGAAAAAAAAGATACATGAAAAAGAAGAGGAAAATCACTAAGGCTGCATAGATTATAATAAAGTTTTCACTAATCATGTTTTAAAAAAAAATATTTTTTAAAGCGGGGAGGGCAAGGTTTGCCCCCAACCTTTCACGCGGAGGGTGCAGGACTCGAACCTGCAAGGGTTTTAACCCACTGGTTTTCGAGACCAGCGCATTACCATTCTGCCAACCCTCCTTGAATATTATAAATATTTATTTTCTTTGTACCACTCGACCATTCTTTGGGCTGACTCTTTAAACGGTCTAAATTTCATTCCCAGTTCTTTTTTCGCTTTTTCATTTGAGTAATAAAGAAATATCTTATTGAGACGGGCGTTTTCGGGAGTAAACTTCGGTCTTTTTTCTGTTAAGTAAGAAGTCCAGTTTAGAAAATAGCTCAAAATTAGAAACAAAAAAGAAGGTATCTTTGTTTTTGGCGGATTTTTTCCTAAAATTTCAGCTACTGTCTTTCTTATTTCGTAAAAACTTAAGTTCTCACCAACTAAAATATATCTTTCTCCCTTTTTTCCTTTTTTCCAGGCTAAAATTTCACCTTGAACAACATCTTCAACATCAACTATTCCCAAACCACCATCCACATAGAAGAGACTGAAAATTCCTTTCGGGAAAACTGGATCTTCTTTTATCCTCCTTATGTCTCCTGGACCATATATTGACCCCGGACAGACAATGACCGCATCTAAACCTTCTTTTATGGCTTTCTGAACTTCTTTTTCAGCCAAGTATTTCGTATCGCAATAAGCTATACCGAGATTTCCAAGATTAAATTCCGTTTTTTCATCAGCTAAACCTCCGGGGTTAAAACCCACTGCCGCAGTTGAACTGGTATAAATCAGTCTTTTGACTTTTGCTTCCAAGCACGATTTAACAACGTTCTGAGTTCCATTGACATTAACCTCAAACTGCAGATTATTTTGTCTACTCCAATAAGAAATTATGCCTGCTAAGTGAAAAACGATATCACAACCTGAAACCGCTTTTTTTACCAATTCAAAATCTCTAATATCGCCCTCTGTTACTTCCAGCTTTAAATCCTTTATTAAATCCATGGGGCTGGATTTATCCTTTAAAATCCTAACATCATATCCGTCCTTCACTAATCTCTTGACCAAATGGTGCCCCAAAAATCCGGTTGCTCCTGTCACCAATATTTTCATGCCCAGTAGGAGAATTTCGAATTTGAATTTCTTCGAAATTCATTTAGCCCAGCGAAGATGTTCGAAATTCCTCTACTGGGCATAATTTCTTTGAAATATAGCACTTTTTTTAGATTAGGACAAGAAATTAAATTAAAAACCGAGGCGACCTCGGTTAATGGATTTGCCTTGATTTTTTAATAAGATTCAATAATTTTATCTATAAAACCTATTCTGAACTCAAATTCGTCAGGTATACTATTTTTAAGCTGACCACCAAGAAGATCAGCCTTAGCTAGCAAGGCAACCTCAATAAAAATATCAGGATTTTGCTTCTTAAACTCTAGCCATTTGGCATCAGCATCTTTCAGGCGACTATTCGCATGGATAAAATCATGGTTTGCCACTATTTTGATCACAAATTCCTTTTCTTTTTCCGTCAAATCAAATCTTGGAAGGATATTCCTAAGCTTTTCTGCGCCTATTTTTTCATGATCCAAATATAATGCTTCCTTAAGCGCTTCTTTTTTCCCTATATCATGAAAAATAGCAGCTAAAATCAAAAGCTCTTTAATAGAATAATTTTCTATTTTTATATTCAAGCGTTGTTTAATTTTATCACTGGTTATTTCAATCAAGGTATTTAATTCTGAAACAACCGAAAGAGTATGGTTAAAAACAGAATCATTATCATGCCAGGGGTTATTTTGAATTACCTTTTCCAACTCATAAAGCTCGGGGATAGATTTTTCAAACTCCCGATTTTTTATCTTCTCAATAGTAAATTCTGATAATTTTATATTCTCCATGTTTTAATTCTAACAAAAAATCGCACAGAAGGCGATTTTTATTTAGTGGACCCGCGGGGACTCGAACCCCGGATTCGACTATGCCATAGTCGCGTGTTACCGCTATACCACGGGCCCGTATTTTTTAATTAATGCCCTTAGAGGGAGTCGAACCCCCATCTCATCCTTAGGACGGATTTGCTCTGTCCATTGAGCTATAAGGGCGATGGCTTCAAAATTGATGATAGCAAATTATACACTGGTTTTCAATATGAATTTATAATATAATCAATTAAATATCAATTATTCATTTCATTATCCCAAGAGGTATAATCAATCTAATGTCAGAGCATTCTAAGATTACAAAGTTAGCAAAAAAACTTTGTCCAGCTGTAATAACAATCGTTGTTTCTAAAGACCTTCCAAAAGTTGAAGGTTTTTACATGTTTCCTTTTGGTGGCCAAGATGTCGTTTTCCCAATGATAAAAGGGCAGGAAAGAGAAAAAACAAAAATAGGCGGTGGGTCTGGCTTTATTGTCTCTCCTGACGGACTAGTCTTAACAAGTTGTCATATTATCAATGATCCAAAAGACGAATACACTGTTATTCTGGAACCTGATAAAAAATATCCAGCCAAGATTCTAGCTCGTGATCAAATAGATGACATTGCTCTATTGAAAATAGAAGGCCAGGGATTCCCTCATATTAGATTAGGGGATTCTGAGAAGATTGAACTCGGCCAATCAGTAGTGGCTATTGGAAACGCTTTGGGAGAATTCCATGATACGCTTAGCGCCGGAATAATCTCTGGCCTAAGCCGAATTATAACTGCCGGAAGCCCATTTTCTATGCAAGCAGAGAGGTTAAGAGGATTGATTCAAACTGATGCTGCAATTAATCCAGGTAACTCGGGAGGCCCTTTAGTGGATTTAGATGGCAAAGTAATTGGTATTAATACCGCCATGGTCATGGGAGCTCAAAGCATTGGTTTTGCTATTCCAATTAATTATGCCAAAAAGATTTTAGACGAAGTAAAAAAATACGGAAAATTAAGAACTCCGTTTTTAGGAGTGAGATATATTCTATTATCCAAAGAAATGTCTGAAAAGAATAAATTGCCGGTTGATTATGGCGCTTTTGTGGTCAGGGAAAACTTGGGGGAATCGGCAATAGTTAAAGGAAGCGCAGCTGATAAAGTAGGTATCAAAGAATTTGATATAATCTTGGAAATAAACAAGGAAAAAATTACTATCGAAAATCCTTTAGCCCATATTCTACAAAAATTTAAATTAGCAGAAGAAATTGATTTAAAAATATTAAGAGAAGGACAGGAAATAATGGTAAAAGTAAAGCTAGAAGAAAAAGACCAGGGTTGTTAATCTAAGCTCCCAACAAAAAAACAGCCCGGCGGGCTGTTTTTTCTTGGAATTATAACTTTTTTGTATTGTCTTTAACTTTTCCTATCCAAATCGTAAATACAACTGCTATCACCGTTACAACAATAGCATAAAATAGCATGGGTATTAGCCCTTCAGATGTGCCAAAAATATTCTTGAAAATAGCTTGGATGGCACCATTCCAAGCCAGAGCTGCAACTAACCCAAAAGCTGTAGTTATTAAATCCGCTAATTTGTCTATAATTTCTGCTTTCATAATTATTTGCTTAAATTGATTATTTTTATATTCTAACAAAAAATCGTCCATCTGTCAGGTTTAAGACGATTTTTTTATTTATATTGTCAAAGATTATAAAATCGAAAATTGCTCAAAAAAAAGAGCCATTTTGGCTCCTGATAAAAAAGGTGGGTTCTCCTTTCTCCTTTTTTCGGAGTTTAACAAAACGTCTTAATGACGCACACTATTGACAGTGTTGCTCCGAAACCTCCTACGAGGACTGCTCCTGGTACGGCAATTATGCTCAGATGCACCGTTGCAAAGAAATTATATCCATAGAAAGCTACAGCAATCATAGATATTCCGATTATGAATCCGCAGAGTCTTCTGAAGGTCGCTGAACTTTTCCATAAGGACTTGCCTATACCGAGTCCTTCCTTGCCTATTCCTTTTGCCTGTTTACCTAGTTCTAGTGTTCCTTTTTTCAATACGCCTTGAGCTGTCTTGCTTTTATAAACCAAGCTTCCCAGGAAGCAGATCGCAAACGTACATAGCCCAGCTATAGCTAACCAGAACCATGGCTGGAATCCGCTTTCTAAAACCGGCTGTGCTGGTTTTCCTGATTGCTCTGGCCTATCGTTGGCGTCAGATATGGTTGGTATTCTTGGCGCTCTTAGCACGAAACGCAATGTGGTCGAGTTGGTTATGACTTCGTCAAAACTTCTGCGCACTGTGAAATTAATCACAGCTTCTGTGTCGTTTTCAACTCCTTTGTTCGTCAGGTAGAAATCTATCACTTTGGTTTCATTGCATTGCAGGGTTACGGTTTGCGGAAATCCATCGATTTCTGCCTTGTCGGTTGATAGTTCGGCAGTTATTAGAGCGCTGCTTTCTATTGTGGCAAACTGTTGCAATGTCAGTTGTCCCCATAGGGTTTTACTTGCGTTGCATTCAGATCCATTTACCCAGTGGGAATCCACTATTTCCATTTTACTTAAAGGTGCATGCCAGACTACTGTGTCGGCTAGACTTGATGGCAAAAGACAGTTTATGATCGGTGTTCCAGAATATGCTCCCCAAGGCAGCTTTACCACCACTGCTGATGGTTTACCGTCTGAGTATTCAAGATTCCAGTCGTATCCTTCAAGCCACGTTGTTGCTATGTTGCCCATTGAACATTTTCGGTTTAGATAGCTTATCAACGAGTCGCTTCCGTTTTCTGGAAAGATGACAGGCCTAATCGGCTCTCTTATAACATTGAGTGGAACTGATGCATCTTTCCATCCCTTTCTTACATCGATTTCGGCGAAACCTCCTAAAATTCCACCACCTAGGTATTTGTATGGCGCTGGTGTATCCATTTCCGTGTCTCCGACTTTCCATCTGACATCTCCAAACCAGTAAGCAGAGAAAGCTTCTGTGTCTGATATGCGATAGACTATAGAGTTTTCATCTTGTGTATGTGTTTTGCCGTGGTCATATCTGATATACTGAAGCGCTTCGTCAGAGTATATGTAGTCCTCCGAGAAAATCACCGGATCTGTTGGCACTTGTGGGTCTTGCACGTCTGGAGCAAGAGTTCCTACACATTTAAACATTGCGTCTCCGTATGGCGTTGGAACGATAAGGGTCTTAGTTCCTGCATCAGTGTTCATTGTAGCGTTGCCAATTAGCGTCCCATTGATTCGTATCTCTATTGTAGAATTGGTGGACCTTGTCCAGGCTCTTTCAGCCCAGGTGTAGTGGTCGCAAATCAGAGGATCTATAGAAACGCTTTTATCTATGCCTCCAACCCCAATACCAAACCATTTGTAATCAATGCCGCCTTTATAAACGATTGGCGTTACGTATCTGTTACTGATCTCTGATTCCATCAGTTCTCGGCGATAGGATGCTTGCTGTGGTTTGATGGAAATCTCTACGCTC
>Ga0315274_10007152_pt1 | contig 16186 bp, 10 predicted proteins | sample YL17G02_20_MG_FD_203700 | JGI IMG/M metagenome (GOLD analysis project Ga0315274, IMG submission 203700) | Sediment microbial communities from Yellowstone Lake, YNP, Wyoming, USA - YL17G02_20 | ecosystem: Environmental > Aquatic > Freshwater > Lake > Sediment | place: USA: Wyoming | collected...
CCTCCGCGTGAGTTCCTGGTGCAGCAGGCCCTGGACATTCCTCCAGGATTTGGCGTCATTTCGAGCGGACTCCGACAAGGGGGTAAGATCAACCGGCCCAAACTTGCTCACGCTCAACATCGGGTCCCAGAACTCACTGTGGCGCGCGTTTCTGTCCGTCGCCACGATCGCTTTCTTGAGGTCATCGGTTGGCATGCGCGCCATCTGGTCCCTGAGAATCACCGGGTCCCTATGCAGGAAGTCTCTTACGGTGACGTTCAGCTTCATTCCTTCCGACGTTGTGGGGGCTTCCTCCAGGGGGGCCATGACGGTATTGATGACGATGTCGATGTTTGCCTTAGCCAGTTCCCTTGTTGCCGAGGATTCAAAGGCGGCGGCAAAATCCTTCAACGCCCCGGCGACGTTCTTGGGATCCTTGCTGTAACCGATCTTTGCGCATCCGCTGCCGTTTTTCGCAAGGCCGAATGCCGGTGACTGCTGAAGGGCCTTGCTGTAGTTCTCCAGCGCGCCCTCGGGCGCTTCCTTGAGGACAAGGAGCACGCCCATGCTTGCGTAAGCGTCGGCGAAAGCGGGTGCCGCCGCGCAGGCCTGCTCGATATCCTTCAGGGCCTTGTCGAACTCCTTCATGCACGCGTAGGCGACTCCCCTTGCGTTCAACGCGAGAGCGAAGTCCCTCCGGACGGCCAGGGACTCAGAGTAAGCGGCGACGGCTTTGTCCCACTCTTTGAGCCGTGCCAACGCGTCGCCCTTCAGGTAAAGCGCCACAGTGCCGGACGGGTTAGCCGCGGCGAATCCGGACGTCCATTCCTTCCAGGCCGTCCTGTCCGCGTCGCTTTTCAGGGAGAGGAAAAGCGCAAGGGAGTCGTCGTTACGGTTCAAAGCAAGGCAGGCGTGCGCCTTCAGTGCCCGAAGCACGGGAGAACTGCCGAGCCCCTCGGAGGGGCCGCACAACTGGGCGACCTCACCCCAGTCCTGTGCGAGCAGGGCCTGCCGTACGTCAGGGCTTACCGGTGCTGATTCACCGGCCGCGGCCGCCCCAAACGCCAGGGCGGCGCCCGTAAAGCAGAGAAAGCACAGAGTCTGCAATGTTGTTCGCAGGTTATCCTTGAACATTGTGAAATCCTCCTCTCGATAATAGGCCAAGTATCTCGCAGCGTTGTCAGCGCTGCGCCCCCGACAGTGCAAGGGGTATCCGCTTCGTATGAATAGAACTGCGCTCGGCCGAGCACATCTATCGCCTGTTTCCGAATGGCTCTATTTCCGCCGGCCTGCGCGGCGCCGCACGCGTCAGGAGGCCGTGCCGCCGGTCCGTGTGGAGCCGGTGTGACCGGGACCGCCGCCTTGCCGAGGGCGCAAGCGGCGGAGCCGGAAGCCCGAGACCATCCGGGGCACGAGCGCCGCCCGGCAATGCGATGGCACGCGTCACAAGACGGCCGGAGTATGCTTTCAAAGATCACCGCCCCCAGGAAGCGCTCTCTCAGGGCTTTGCGGCGTCTACCTCGTACGGGTCAGTTGCCCCGGCGGGCGCCGCGGGATTAGCGGCGTCGCCGCCCTGAAGGGACTTGACCGCCGCGTCCCAAGGGGCAACGTCGGCGTCGTACTGAGTCTGTCTGTCGGCGAGGGCGGCCCGTGTAAGGGCAATCTGCCTTCTGGTCCTCGACAGTCTGATGTCGTCAATGAGGCCGCGTCTTCGGGCTGACAACTTCGCCTCGAGCGCCAGGAGGCCGTCAAGCTGTTTGCGGTACTTAGCGATGTCGGCCGTCAGTTTGTCCGCTTTCGCCGGACGCAGGCCGAGAAGCAGTGAGGCGAGCGCCTTGCAGACGCGCTCATTTTGAGTCGAGAATTTCCCGCGGAGGTCATCGAGGCTGCCGGCGACCTGCCTGAGGCCGGCGGCAGCGGTTTCCGACGAGGCTGCGACCCGGTCGCGGATCTTGTTTATCGAGTCCTCGAGCGCGGCGATGGCGGCCTCGTGGCGGGCAAGGACCTTGTCCTGGATTTCCCGGGAGCTCGCAAGTTCACGGCGTGCCGCTTCTCCCTCGGCGCGGAGGGAATCGAGCGCCAGGGTGATGCCCTGCAGTGCCTGCAAAATCTCCCTCTCGCGCGCGGCGAGGGCCTTCTCCGACGCCTCTCTGACGTCATCAATGGTCGCTGGTCCGGGGGCCTGCGTACCGGCGGCCGGTATGCCGCCGGCCGGGGCGGTTGAAGTGCTCTTCCGAGAGGCGACAAGACACAGGGAAACCGCCAGCAGGGCAATCACGCCCGCGAGCACTGCGTAGTAGAGCTTGGCGCGCAGGACGGCTGAGCCGGCCTTCGTGTCTTTCATCTGCCGGGCCAGGGCGACGCCGCGTTTGGCTTCTTCGTTGTCACCGGCCATGGAAAGCACCTCCTGCCATTCGAGAATGGCCTGATCATATCGTGCCTGTTGTGCAAATATCTTGGCCCTGAGCAGCCGGACCTCGATCGCGTTCTCTGCGGGAGGCAGGCCGGCGAGCAGCGTCAACGCCGCCTGGTATTTCCCCGATGCCGCAAGCAGTTTTGCGGCGTCCAGCATCCCGCGCGTTTCCACCTTTGTCACCTGTCATTCCTCCAATCCGGCGATATTTCAGTGTGTCTTGGGCGTCGCCTTTTCGATGTCGCCGCCGATGTCGCGGATGGTCTTTCCGGGTATCTTGCTGAGGGCCTCCGCGCGAAGTTGCGGCAGTTCAGGGAACACCTCGGCCATTCTCCTGTGGGCGGCGACGAGGGCGGCGCGGTCGGAGTCCGTCATGGCCGCCATGCCCCCTTTGGCCTCTATTGTGTTGATGAGCGCGACGGCCGCATTGCCGACCTCGACCTGGTGGGGCGGCCATCGCCGGTTTTCCAGGGCCATCACGTCAATCAGGACCTCCAGATACGGCCGCTGGCGAACCTCGGTGTCGATTTCCTCAAGCGACTCCTCGAGACGCGACAGGGCTTTGCCGTCGCCGGACCTGTCGGCCTGTTCGAGTTCAGTTTCGATGTCCGACAGCGCCTTCTTTTCGCCGTTTTCCACGAGCCCCTTCAGTTCCCTGACGCGGCAGCGGACGCGCGCCGACGTCTGGATTTCGCGTATGAGGTTGAGGGCTCCGGCAAGTTCCAGAACTCTCGTGTACGCGCGGTAGAGCGCGTCCCTCTCGCCTTCCTTGGCACGGGAAAGCTGTTTGGTGATGTCCTCCACCACCTTGAGGTTCCGGATTACGGCCAGTTTTTCTCCGACGTCCGCCACGGGCGCCTGACCCTGAACCTTCTCAGATTGCTCCAGGGCGAGCTTGAGACGCTCGAACCTCTCCGAGATCTCATCGCAGGAAACCGCAAAAACCCCGCGCGTCACCGTGGCCTCGAACTCCTCGTCCAGCAGCAGCACGTACGCCGTGCAGTGGATTTCGCTGGAGCCGGTCCCCTGCAGAGTGACGTCGATTTCGGAGCCCTGCGGGAGATCGTACCTGAGCCGCTTGTCATCGCCCTTGATGGTCAGAGTCCCCACGTGGACGTTGCAGTCCGCTTGGTCGTCCTCTACGCCGAAAAGGTGCGTCCTCCCCTCGAGTATCGGGATGCTGAGGATGTCCTCGCGGCTGCCCTTGCGAAGGGCCTTGAGCGTTACAAACCTCTCGCGGCCCGTCGCCGGCAGTTCGACTCCCTGCTTGACCAGGACCTCGGTCTGGTTGCCTTTGACGGCTACCCGCAGGGAATTCGCGAGGCGACCCTTGCCCTCGGGGTAGGGGTACCAGATTTTGGGCTCATCGACGGACGCGAGCGTCCGGCCCGCGCTGTCGGTGACGGTTGTCGTAAACGACGAGAGGCGGGGGCTTCCTTCATCGATGAGGCCGACGTCGGTCGAGAACATGCCGTCCTGATCAATCGGAAGCATGCCGCTGGACCAGCGGCCGTCCGTGCGCCGGATTTCCACCGTGGCGCCCGCATCGGCGGCGGTGAGGCCGTCGACTGCGCCGGCAACAAAGCATGTCGGAAGTTTCGAGGCGCGTTCGTAGTTGAGCGTAACGTTGACCGGCATCGCGACCTGGATGCCGGGTTCGCTGAGTTCCTGCGGGAGTTCCACGGTAGCGGCGTAGATGGCCGCGCCCTGGGCCACCGCGGTCATCGGGTTAACGGATATGCCGACGTCAACGCCGAGGGAATCCGCCAGCGCCTGCTGGATGCAGGGGGTCTTCGTCGGGCCGCCGATGAGGATTACGCGGTCAAGGTCCCTGGGTGCCAGGCGGTTCATGCCGAGCAGCGTCTTGCAGATGTGAACGGCCTTCTGCACGTGCGCCGAGATCATCTTCTCGTACATGTCGCGGGTGAGCGGAACCTCGACTTTCACGTCTTTTCCACGTTCATCCTTGCAGAGGGCGCCGTCGACTTCCACAACGGCCTCGCGGCGGGTGGACAGCTGTATCTTCGCGTCCTCGCACGCGATGAGGAGTTTTCCCCACGCCTGACTGTACGCCTTATTGTCTTTGGAGAACCCCTGCAGGGCATAGGTCTTGCGGAGTTCCTGCCTGACGTATTCGATGATTTCCCGGTCGAATTCCCTGCCCCCCAAGCGGTTGTCTCCCGCATGCCCCTCTTCGGGGACCACCATCTGGCCGTTGCGCACTATGACCAGCGACACGTCGAGTGTTCCGCCGCCCAGGTCGAACACCATCCACTGAGCGCGGCGTTCGGCGGCCGTAAACCCGTAGGCCAGCGCCGCCGCAATCGGCTCCTGGAGCAACTGGTTGTAGGAAAGGCCCGCGAGCCTCGCGGCCTCGCTGGTCCCCATCCGGGCGGACTGCTCGAACTTCGCCGGGACGGTTATGACCGCGGCCTTCGGGGGCTGGCCGTGAGTGTCCTCCTGGTAGGCCTTGAGCAGCGCACCCATGACCAGGCCCCCAAGCTGCTGGGCCGTCATGGTCTTCTTTGCGGCGGTGAACTCGTAAAGGTCGTTCTGGCCGATCTGGAGTTTGTAGCCGGTATGTCCGTCCCCTTCCGTGAGGTCGTTGACCCACATCGCCTTGTATGCGGCGGCGCCGACGTCCGTGCGCCCCCTCCCGCTCATGTAGACGACGGAGGGCATGATCTCGTCGACGCTGTTGACCTTGATGATCCTCGGCCCGGTATCCTCCATAACGGCGATACTGGAGTTACTGGTGCCGTGATCGATTCCCACTGACATGTAACTCTTTACCATTGGCGGTCTCCCTCGATTACGCGCTTCCGCGCGCGGGCTTCTGCACCACTCCGCGCGCCCTCTGTACCAGTTTACCGTTCAGGACAACCACGGGCCGTTCGCAGGCGGCGATCAACTTGCGGTCAAGCCCGCGCACTTCCTGCGCCTGTCCCATGGGTTCGAAGTCCTCACTGCGTTCGTCGAAATCTTTGCCTGTCAGGTCGAAGTACTGAATCCCGTGTCCCTTGAGAAGGGCGTCGACGTTTTCCACCGCCCTCCGGATGCTCCGGAGTTCCTTGGTTTCACCGCCCTCGCCGGCCATCTGCTGGACGTTGCGGCGAAGGCGGAAAATGTCGTTACAGATGGACGCGGCGAAGTCGGCGTCAATAGCGGCGCCCGGCTTGCCCACGGGGCTCGTCCCGGAAGCCGGAGGGGTCCTATCTCCGGCAGGGGCGGGCGCGGGCGGGGCGGCCGCCGCCTGTGCCGCCGCCAGGGCGTCCTTCACGGCCGCGACAAGCAATTCGGCCGCGTCCGCCTGGCAATCCACACTGATCCGGAACTCGGGCGGGAACGTCCACTGCCTGAATCGAAGCATTGCGGCCATTGTCACCACCCTCCAAACCGGTTGCGCATCCTGCGTTCGGCTTCCGCGCGCTCACTGTAGGTCATTTCCATATCGCTGGAAGAGGGCTCCCGGCCGTCCGAGTACCCGTTGGATTTGGCCTTCATGTAGGCCGGGAACTGCTTGCTTTGGTTCTTGGGTTTGATTTCTACTGCGCGGACCAGCCGTTCCTGGAGATGATTAATGGCTGAGGAGGCCCTTTTCCCGATCTCGGCAACCTCACCGGCGCACTTCTTGCGGAGCGCCTCGACCCGCTTGTCGTATTCCTGAGCGACCTTCTCCTTCTGCTGCTTGAGGTCTGCTGCGCGGGCCTTGGCGCCAGCGACTACCTTGTTACCTTTCGCCTTGAGATCCGCGATGGCCTTGTTCATCTCTGAGTCGATCCTGCGGATTTCCCGTTTGAGCGACTTCCTGGGCGCTGCGACGGACGCTTTGGCGCCGTGAATGCGGGCCATCCTGATCATGCGGCATATCCCCAGGGCCAACAGGCCGGCCGCGGCGCCGTAACCGGCGGCGTCCGCCCTGCCGAGATACATCAGCATTCCGCCAACGGCAAGACCCGCCGCGGGGACCAGCGGGGCCTCGAGCCGAAGCATTCCGCGAAATCCCCTGTTGGCCGCAATTGTCTGCCCGGACTGTGTTTCGGCACGGGCGATATCTGCCTCTGCGCGTTCCTCGGCCTGGGCAATCGCTTTCTTGGCGCGTTCGCGCGCATCGTCGGCCTGAGCCTTGAGTTCGGCGCCGGTTTCGTTCACCTTCTTGTGGAGCGCGGCCATTTCCGCGGCGACCGTCTCCTCGTGCTTCGCCAGGGCGTTGGCGCGGCGTTGAACAATCTGCTTCACTTCGGCTTCGCAGTCGCTGTTTTTCTTCTCGACTTCCCTGGCTGCTGCAGCCCTGATTCGCTCCGACTCGGCGGAGACTTCCGATGCGGCTACGCCCCAGAGGCAATTGACGAGGTCCCTGACGGTCATTCGGCCCTCCCGGCAGTCCCTCACCTTTGCCGCGATCACAGCCTGGCCGCGATACTCAAACCACGAAGCGAGGTGCCCCTGGCTGACGTGGTACTCGGCTTCCGACAGGCGCGGAAGGCAGAGGGCCGCCAGATCGAGGATCGTGTGGGCCTTCGTGCCGTCACGGAAAACGAAGGGCTGCGTTTTGCCGGGGGCTACCGGCGACCAGAGGGCCGCTGTCTCCGGGTTTGCGCTGCGCGGCGGCGGCACGACATTCTTCTTGCCGTCGTGGAACGCCTGCGCGCGTGCGGAGCGCGGCACCAGCACGCGCCGCGACTCATATGAAACCCGTGTGCCCCCGGTGCCCGCGATAACGTCGACCTGCAGCTCGCGGGACGTGATCTTGTATACCTGGTAGGTTATGCACGCATCGGGGTCGGCCGGTTCGCCTTCCGCGAACCAGCATTCGGTGGGATCCATCTCGGGGGGGAGATCGAAACCCGTGTACAGAATGTCCCTGTCGCTGCGAAGCGACGCCTCGAGTTTGCGGCGCGTGTGCGGCGATATCGGCAGCGTCAGAAGCCTCTTCACGAGGAGCATGCCGTACAGGATGTCCTTCTCGCGATTATCGCCCTGGTAATCGATCTTTGTGTTTATGGCCGTGAGGATTATGTCGCAAAGCCGGTCGAATTCGGTGGTGTTCGCCAGGTCCCGGGCTATGCCCAACTGGTCGATCAGATAGCGTACGACCCCGACCGCATCATCCAGGATGGGAGAACAAAGCTGGTTGAATGCGTTTCGCTTGAGTTTGCCGGCGGCGCCTATGAGTTCTTCGTTGGCGCGCTGGATCACGGGATCCAGTCGGCTGATGGCAATCATCCTGACCGTGGAGATCAGAACGTCCTGCGACGCAGAGGCCGGCGCCGCTACCGCCGCGATGAGCGAAAGATGCCTTCGGCAGTTCGCGGCGTCACCCGACTGGGAATAAGCGCGTGCGAACAGGGAGTTGAAGCCGCAGATGATTGCGGGCAGATGCGCGCGAACGGTTTTCACGTCTTCGGAACAGACGCGCGGGTCGTCCAGCCGCGCGGCGCGCTCCTCGAGATATTTCCAGAAGCATTCATTGCGCAACACGGCGTTCCAGGCGGAGATTGCCATGTCCCAGCCCGCCGGCTGACTGGAACGCCCCTCGATGCAGTCGAGCTCGGCGGTGATGGCAAGATTGTGACAGGCGATGGCGAGAGCATGCTCCAGCAGCGCCGCCTCAAGGCCGCTTCGTCCGCTGGAAGCCTCCGACAGCGCCCGTATCACGTCGGGGGAGCCGATGCAGCCGATTGCCTTGATTCTTGCGAAGACATCCGCGGGAACGTGAGGCCAGAAGACTTCGCACAACAGCCTGCAGCGGGGGTTCTGGAGCCTTGCTGCCGAACGGACCGGGTCCTGGATGGGAAGCCTCTGATCGTAGCCGGTCTGAATGCTCGGGCGCGCGGCCGAGGACGACTTCAACTGCGCCATCGTCCGAAAACGGCCGATCTCCCGCACGACGGTCTGCTGTTCGACGCAGGCCGATACGCCGAGGAGGCGGAAGCCGTTTGCGGAATATACGTCTCCGCACACGTCGATCCCCAGCAACCGGCTGTTCAGCGGAGACGAGAGGAGACGCGATACCTCCGCGGCCAGCCGGCTCCCGCCGGCGCCCCTGGCGCCGTGCGACGCCCTGCCCTGCGGTTTATCTGCCTTACGGGTCATTACCATTTCTCCTTTGGCATCTGCTGTTGTTGGCGACCACCTGCGCGGCACAAAAGCGCTATCTTCCTGTAGGAGCAAACCCCGTGCCATAAGGCGTGTTTGTGACTGCGATAGCGCACAACGATGCAATCGGGCCGGAAAATGGCTGAAAGCGGCGCCCGGGAACACGAGGTCACAGTGTTCGTCTCCCGGTTTGCCGTATGTGTTTCACACTTGCGTACGATATTCGTACGCCGGCGATTGAGATCGGGCAACAGGGCCCTTGCCAAGGACCGTGTTCCACCACCATATGAACGCAGGCGAATCCTCCCCGTGCAGCAGAATCCAAAGCCGGTGACTCCACACCGTAAGCCGGCCGAACAACTGCAAGTCGTGAGCGGCCCCCATGCGCCGCAACGTATTGGATGCGGCGCGGCCATATTGTATGCGGCACGCCGAGGAAAAACCACTCTTTTTCCCGATTGAGTATTGCAGAATGCCGCAACGTTACTTGCCCTGTCTCTGGCGGACCGGCCGCGGGACAGCATTGATCAGCCTGTTTCACAGAGGAAGCGGCAGCAGGGGTACGCCGTCACGCGGCCGCTGGAGGAATACTCAGAGTTCCTTTGGTATGCGGAAGCGCCCCTTGGACTGGGGCGGACGATGGATGATAACCTTGGGGACGGGCCGGACTCTATTGCGCCCAAGCATCAGACGCAGGAGCCCGGGGGCCTTGAAATACCCCAGGGCTGCCAAGGCCCCGAAGAGATGCGCTACGTGAGCAATTCGGTCCCCCTGGGGGCCAAGCGTCAGGTAAAGTTCGATCCCGCCCATGAGGAGAACGGCGTATTTCATTTTCAGCGGGAAGAGCGCGAAAATCACCAGAAGGCTGTTGGGGTACAGGATTGCCTGGGCGACGAGAATGCCGAAGATGACTCCCGAATACCCGAGGGTAATCGAGCCGGTGCCCCAACTCAGGATTAGAAATCCCATCATGGAGCATTCGGCGCATAGAAGCGTGAAAATGATATAGCGGACGCGCCCGAGGTGCCGTTCCACGGCGGGGCCGAGCATCCAGAGGGAGAGCATGTTGAAAAGGAGGTGAGTAACGCCGCCGTGCAGAAGCGGAGCCGTCAGGAACTGATACAACCAGAAGTGCCGCACGATCCCGACGTACGACAATCCGAGAAGCGAAACCGCCTGGCGGCTGCTGACGATTCTGAAGAGGTCCAACAGCCCCACGGCGACGAAAAGCACGGTACATATACCGACGATCAGCAGAGACACACTGCCCCGGCTGCGCCGCCACAGGTTGCGGAATACACCCCCGGCGCCGCCAGCGTGACTTGGAGCGCTCTTCATCCAGACTGCTCTCATATGCGACCCTTTTCGGTAAGAGCGCCTAATAGAACCGGCGCTGTTGCAGCGCGAAGGGCACAGCCGATCGCTCCGTGCCCTGAATAGGCCAAACCGCGGAATCCCTCGAACAACCATGCAAGGCCGCACGGACCGGGCGTCTCGCTTTGTTCAGGCTGCAATGGCACGCCCTACTCCTTATACATCCCCTGAATGTCCCGGCAGTAGTTGCCTTCGGGGGTTTCGACCACGATATAGCAGAACTGCCTGTTGACCGGGTGAGCCTCCAATAACGCCTTGGCCGACGCACCATCGGGCCCCTTGTGGACGCGATAAGTCATTGTTGTGCCCATCTGCTGCCGCCGGTCTTCCCTGACAAAGACGGCCTTTCCCGGCCTGGCAGGCTGCGCCTTGGGGACGGCGGCACGGCTGGCAGGTTCCAGGTCATTCTTACGGCGGCCGCCGTGTTTGGCGAAACGCGCCTTGGCCTTTTCCCACAATTCGTGCGTCAGGTCGTCGCCGCAGACGATCGCCTCGTACTTGCCCTCTTCGGTGCGGCAGCAGCCGAAGATCAGCACTTCAGTGCAGATCAGTTTTCCAGAGTCACGGGCGACGTGTATGCAGGGCAGATCCAGAAGGGCGTCCCGCGCCGCGTCCTCCGTGTCAAAGGTGTAGAGCACAAAGGGGTCCTTCTTGGGTGAGGTGATACGAGCCATCCAGTATGATGACGCCAGGGAGACAGTATCATGCCTTGTGCCTTTGTTGTCCTTCTCCCCGAATGACTTGGGGCCCTGTGCCGAATCCGATGTTTTCTTCTTTCCGAACAACCAACTCAGGAAACCCATCTGCTCTCCTCCTTGCCTGGGTGCCGCCGCTTTCCGCCGCAAGCCGGCCGAGGCCGCGCGACGCAGGCCAAGCCGATTATTCCATGCGGCCTCGCGTTTGGGAGTGCATGATTGTCCTGGCCAGGGATGCCGCGGGACGTACTACCAGATACCGGATGATTGCGCGCCCCATCCCTGAGCGGCCGATAGCCCGGGCGATCGGCGGCGAGGCGGATTCGTAAAGCCTTATTGCGGCGCGGCCGAGCGCGGCGCGCTGGAGTACAGCATCGCGGAATTCCCGGAGGCACACGACGTCCGGCGCATCCCCGGCGCCGCACGCTGCAGTTGCGATGAAGCACTTTGACTTGCCTGCGGGCTTTCCCGGCGGGACGGACGGTCCGGATCCGGCCGCTCTGGCACTCTGCACGGGATCGTCCTGCCGGGAACCGTATTTCTGCTCGGCCCTGGCAGCCGCCAGGGCGGCAATTGCGGGATCGCCGGAGACCCTGCTCGATGAGACGCCCGTAGGCTTCGGCGGCCCCTCCAGATAAGGCCTGAGTGTCGCCATGCAGCCGGCACAGATGTTCCAGTCGGACGTATCCTGGGCGACTATCTTGGACTTCCAGTCGTTGTATGCTACGCTCGTGTCGAGCCCCAGCATGCCCATCATCTCTCTTGCGCCGGGGACCAGGCCGAGGCGGAACGGATCGAACCCGTTCTTGAACACGGCCTTGCGCATGTCCTCGGAACTGATGCGCGTTCCCGTGCCGGACTTGTTGCAGATGTCGCATACAGCCATCAGTTTTCTCCTTTCTGTTGAACGCGACCCTTCAGGCGCATCATGATCTGGCAATCGCCGGCAGGACCTTCTGGAGTTCCTCCGTCGTCAGGCGCTCTTTGTCGACCAGGGCGAGGGAAACGGCGTCGAGGTGGAGCCGGTTTGCCTCGAGGGACTTCAGCGTCCTGTCCATCTCCTCTTTGAGAATCCTGTTTGCGGCGTCGTTGAGTTTCAGGTAGACGGGGCTGCTCAGCGCCCCTTCGTACTTGGAGAGTTCCGGCGTAACGACCAGGCCGAACTCCTCATCCATACCATACCGGGAAACCATTGCCCTGGCGATGTGGGTGGCGTTCTCGAGGTCCTGGGAAACCCCCGTCGAAAGGCCCCCCTCGCGGCCGTAGTAGAGAAGTTCGGCGGCCCTTCCGGCCAGGCTCACGCGTATGTCGGCGAGAAGTTCATCGCGCGTGCGGCTTGTGCGCTTTTCGATTTCGGCGGCGTTGGGGGCCATGTAGCCGCCGTGGCTGCCGCGCGACACTACGGTCACGTAGGCGGGCCACCAGCCGGAAAGCCAGTACATTATCGTGTGGCCGGCCTCGTGCCGGGCGGTCCTTGTCATCTCGGCGGCTTCCCTGGGACGCGCCTCGCCGAAGCGCACCGTTTCGAAGGCGTCCTCAAGCAGTTTGTCAGTGAGTTCCCCTCCGGACTTGACGGCGTTTCTGGCCGCCGCTTCGATGATCGACTCGAGGTTGGCGATGCTCATGCCGGACGAACGCTCGGCCACGAGTTTGATCACTTCGTCCGACACGCGTGATGCAGCCCGGTCTTTGAGCCGCTTGGCCAAATACTCCTCGCGCGCCGCCCGCTCCGGAAGGTCAACGAGGATAGTGCGGGCAAACCTCCTTACGAGCGCCGGGTCCAAGGCCCGCGAAGACCTTTCGGGAGCCTCCGTTTCCTCGGCGTCGACCCTGAAATTGGTGGCCGCAAGCACGAAGACGGGACGGTCAGGCGACGGGCTCGTGAAACCGTCCATTTCGACCAGAAGCGCGTTGAGCGTGTTTTCCTCGGCGCGCCCCGCGCCCGCTGTCCCGGACCGGGCCTTGCCGATGGCGTCAAGTTCGTCTATGAAGATGATGGCGGGAGCGTACCTGCGGCCGCGTGCGAAGAGGTCGCGGACGTTCTGGGGGCCGCTGCCCTGCCAGATCGTGACGAAATTCGTCGCGGAAATGGGGATGAACGCGACATTCGATTCGCCCGCCATCGCCCGCGCGAGCATCGTCTTGCCGGTTCCCGGCGGCCCGTAGAGGAGGACGCCCTTCGGGGGCCTGAGGCCGAGAGCCGCATAGCGCCTGGGGTTCTTCAGGTAGTCGATAAAGAACTTGAGTTCTTCCTTCGCGGCGCCGGCGCCTATCACGTCGTCGAACCTTGTGCGCGGGCGCTCGACGTCTTCCAGGACCTCTCCCGCGTCCGCGGCGGCAATCGCCCTCGCAAGGCGCAGATTACGCAGTCGGATGCTGATTTCCTTCTTGTCCCGGTCGACCTGCGGCACGGTGTCAAAGGTCAGGACCTTGCGCTCCCGGCCCATTCGTTCCGCGGCCTTCTCCCGGTACAGCCGCCGGCACGTGACGAGAAGGTCTGCGGCGAACTGGTCGCGGTCGTCCTGCCAGGCTGCGGCTGAACCGTCGACGAACCGGCTGAATATCATCCCGCGCGCCCCTCCCCCCTGTACGCACGCCAAAAAAAGTTCCTCGTCTATTGAGCCGCCGGGGCGGTCCCCGCCATCGCGCCTGGCGAGCGACAGGAGGTATACCGGCATATCCGGGAGGCGTTCGCGCACTTTGCGCAGGAGCTCCTGTCCCTGGTCGAGGCCGCGCGCCGCAGCGGGTACGTGGTCGAAGTGCTGGATGGTGCGCGACGCGGTCGAACTTGACTTGCCCATCCAGAGATCGACGAGCACGACGTCCACTTCCTCGTCCGCAAGCACTTGCAGCGCGTCATCGGCGGTGCTGGCGGCGTACCAGGTCACCTCGGGCATGGCGCCCCTGTAAAGCTCGGCCAGGCTCGCATCGGCTACCAGGAGCACTCGAGGGAGTTCCCTGGGCTCGAAGAGCGACCGGACCTCCTCGTCCATGTCGCGGGTCTTGTCGTCGAGGGCGAAATGCACCCGGTCTATGAGTTCGAAAACCTCTTCCAGCCGGTCGGTCTGAAAAAGCTGGCAGAACTTGAAGACCTCCGTCTTCACGAATGCTTCAGCCTGCGAGCGCAAGGTCCTGGCATCGACGCGCGCTCCTTCGCGCAGCACCAGGCACATCGGCAGGAGTTCGTCGAAACTGACGAACTTGTAGTATTGCCGTTCGAGCAGCGCCGCGACGCACGCCAGGGCAGCCTGGCTCACCCTCTCCAGTTCGTTAACGCGCAGGTAATTGAAAAGCACGGGATACCCGGTCGCCATCCGCGAGCAGATGGCGGGCGGGAAAAACGGCTGGCCGGTCTGCGGGTCCTTTTCGGTTTCGAGGGCGTCGAGTATGGTCTTGCGGTGGAAGGAGGCGTTAGCGATGTGGACGCCGCTTTCGTTGGGCCTGTCATACAGCTTGCGGCCGACATTGGTGGTGAAGATTATCGTCGTGTCGCGAAAGGAAATGTTTCGCTCGTGGTACTTGTCCTCGAGGGTGCCGGCGTCGAGTATCTGAAGGAACAGGTGGATGGCGTTCGCGTGGGCCTTTTCGATCTCGTCGAAGAGGAGCACGGCGTTGGGGTTCTTCTCCACGAACTCCGTCAAGAGCCCCGGGTGAGCGCCATGGTAGCTCTTGGCCATTCCTACAAGCGCTTCATTCTGGTAGTGGCCGGAGTACGCGCTCATGTCGAAGCGTTTGAACGGGCGGTCAAGGTACGAGGCTCCGAGTTCGGCCAGGAACGTCTTGCCCACGCCCGGCGGGCCGGCGAAGACGAATACCGCGCGCGGGGACCGGCGCTTCGTATCGGCGGCGGCGACAACCTCCGCGTTGAACAGGCCCTCTACGAAAGAATGGACGGCATGATCCTGCCCGAATACGGCGGAGAGGAGAGCCGTTCGCATCTGGCGCAGCCGCTGGGTCAGTTCATCAAGGCGCGGGGCCTGCGCTTCACGCTCATGCTGCGAGCACAAGAGAGCCACCGCGTCCTCGCGCGGGAGAGGGGTCACGCCCAGAATCGCGCACGCCTCCATGGACATCGCCAGCGCGCAGGCGAGGTGCGGCAGGTCGATTAGCCCCGGATGCGAGCGATCCGGAACCTCCTCGGCGAGTTCTTTCGCCGCCGCGAGCGCCGCCCGGACAGGCTCCGCCAGAGACATTTTGCCGGGGCAGAATGCGGGCTCGGGCACGGCCGGGCACGCAGTCTTGAGCCTGTCCGGCGTCAAGGCGAGCATGTCCGCCAGCAGTATGCTGGCCTGGGCATCCTTGCTCATCGCGGTCAGGACGGCCGTCAACTGCATTTCAGTAGAGCCGCTCGAGAACGCGTAGTCCTTGGCGAGATCGATGACCGATTGAGCCCTGTCGGTAAACATAGTGGCCCTCACGAAATTCTATAGTTCGATTGGAACGTCATTCTGTCTTTCCTCGCGGATCCAGATCGCCTGCGCCATGCGTTTCCATACCGGATCTTTCTGCGCCCACCGCCGACATGCTTCGGGGGCGATCCTGCAGATGCATCTGGGCGAACCCTTTACCGCGGCAGCCTGAAGTATCCCGGCCCAGTCGCCGGGCTTTTTCGCATCCGGAGGCGCCTCTATGCCGGGAACGAAAAGAATGACGTTGCCGGCGGAGCCCGCCTCAGCAAGGACGTTCTGCAGGCGCTGGAGTGACTCAAGGGTGTCGGCGCCGGCCGACACGCCCGTCACGTCCACAATCCTTGCGCCCTTGAGCGCGGCGGGAGCGTCCTTCTGGGCCGCCGCGTGGGCCATTGCGCCGGCGACCTCGCGTGCCGCGGCATCGCTCTCAGTTGCCAGAAGGACCACCGAGCAGTCCCTGCGGCCCAAAGCGGCGCCCACGGCTTTGCATTCCGCCTGCCTGCCCGGGACCGGAAGCAACTTGCCGTCCGCCGCCAGGCGGCTGAGGTCCTCGCCGCATTCATCAAGAAGCGGCGTCTTGGAACGCTTGACCGCTTTGGCCGAGGCCGCGTCGCCCAGCACCCTGTTGATCGCGGGCGTCGCCGCGGCGAGGATCGCCTGGAAGAGATGCCTGGCCATGAGCGTATCGCCGCCGGAGTCGTCCGCAAGCCTGGCGGCTGCGTCACACATGTCCCTGGCCGCCTGCGAGCGGTGCATCTGCCCGCCGTCGTACGGGCTGCCGCCCCTGCCGAGAACCGAGCGCAGTTCGCGCCGCACGCGCGTGCTGTCGATGGAGCGGCTTTCCACCTCCTCCCGCACTGCGACTATGTCTGCGGTGATCGCCTTGACGACCTCGGCTCCGGCTCCGATCTTCTCGACCTCCTCCAGCGGCAGTTCGGAGAACTTGAGGAGCGCAGCGAAGAAGTGCTCCGTAAGGATTTCTTTGAACTCGGCCGCAATCGCTTCCTGCCCCGCCAGCTGCCACACCAACTCGACTGATGCCCCTATCTTCATAGACGACGCTCCCTATTCACTTGCGTGCTGTCTATCGCGCATTGACGTTTCAATACTTCAGGCTTTCGACACATAGTTCAGTGCCGATAAGCCTCTCCCCATTGTCAAGACCAAAAAGAGGCTGGAATAAGATAGTCTCACACGATGACGGTTGCTGGAACGTA
>Ga0315274_10007153_pt1 | contig 16185 bp, 11 predicted proteins | sample YL17G02_20_MG_FD_203700 | JGI IMG/M metagenome (GOLD analysis project Ga0315274, IMG submission 203700) | Sediment microbial communities from Yellowstone Lake, YNP, Wyoming, USA - YL17G02_20 | ecosystem: Environmental > Aquatic > Freshwater > Lake > Sediment | place: USA: Wyoming | collected...
CGGAGTGGCGATGCCGGTTCCGCGATCTCGATAAGGTCCCGAAACATGAATTCCGACCGAAACCGAAATCCCGTTTCCGGGTCGAGCGCGTGCGGCATGCGCGTGAGCTCGGGAATGCCCACATCGGCAAGCTTCTTGAGAAAATCATTGCCCATCTGCATAAATCGGGCGGCGACCAGCCGATATTCTTTCTCCGCCTCTTCCTGCTCGATCCGCAGCCACGGGAGGACGTGGCGTCGCGCGATTTCCTGAGCTGCGTGCATCAAGGTGCGCCGGTACGACGGCCCTGTCCTGCGCGATACCGATCGTAGCGTTTCCTCGAATTCCTGCTTGGCCTGAGGCAGCAGCGAGGCGAGGAAGGCCTTATGGCGGCTTACGAAAACGTCGGAGAGATGCTGTTGCTCAGCCATGAGGAGAAAACCCAGCTCCCGCATCGAGCGTTCTGCCTCGGCGAGGGTCGCCTTCATCGCGGCGATTCGCCGCTCGGATTCCTCGACGGGCCGCTGCAGAGCCTCGCGCTCCTCGCTGATAAGGGCAAGCAATTGCTCACTGAGCCGCTGCACACCACGTCCGCAAGCCGCACGGATGAGCTGCCGGCCAGAGTCTTCGACAAGCCGCTCAAGCGTCGCAATCAGTTTTCCCCAGTCACGCTCGGGCCCGCGGTTCTCGAGCCGCTCCGTGGCGCTGACCTCAAAGATCGGTCCCACATGCCGTTGTAAACGTTTTTCCAGTACCTGGCGGGAGAAGCTCACCGCCGCCGCTTTCTCTTCATCTGTGGCTCGGTCCGCCTTGTTAAGAACCAGGATCAAATCCTGAACCTGTCGGCTTACGCCTTCCACGAGCGCCAGCTCTTCGCCCGCCAGCGGAGGATCCGCGCCCACGACCACTAATGCTGCATCGATGTGAGGTATGAAAGCTTGAGTTGCTGCCGTGTTGCCAGCAAATACCGATCCCAGGCCCGGCGTATCCACCAGGCACATCCCGGTCGCAACCAGGCGGCCGGGCACGAAAACCTCGACACCCATGACTCTCTTCGTATTCTCCGGGTTGTGCTCTTCTGAAACGTACTGCTTGAGATCGGAGACGGCTATTTCCCGCCAGGAGCCATCTCGGGCCTGTATACGTGCTCTCGGCTGCTCTCCGAATCGGATCACGGTGGGCACTGCGGTCACGGGAATAAAGCCAACCGGGAGAACGGGCTCACCGATCAGCGCATTGATCAGCGTTGACTTCCCTCGCTTGGTCTGGCCGATGCAGGCCACGTAGAAGCGGCCCTCCGAGACGCGGGCGGCCAGGGCGCGCGCTTCCTCACTGACTGGCCGCGTGCCGAGCTCTTCGCCCAATGTCGCAAGGCGAAGAAGTCTGGCCGCACCATCAACGTCGCTCGTATCAGCGCGCCCCACGAAGACGCGGTCTTCCGGCGTCGTGCTTACCGTTGCCGATTTGCCGTTTTCACCTGCCGCCATGGGCTCTCTCGGTCAGTTTGGGAGGAGCGAGTGAATTGTATCCGTTCACGAGGGTATCGATATGGATTAACTTGGTTTTGATCTGCGACCCATGCTGATAACGTGGTTCCGCAGCAAGGGCGCACATCTTGACCAGGGTGCCGGGAATCCGCCCACTGAGGCGAACCATCTCCTCCCGGAAGCCCGCCGAGTTGAGACGCGCGAGACTGAAGCGTCGAATGCACCATTCCAGGAAATCGCGCGCCGCCCTTTCCGGCAGTGGGCCGAGACTCATGCGCTGGCGGTCGCACCAATAGAGATCGGTAACGTGGCCGATCTCGGATTTGCTCAGGCCGCGAGCCAGAAGAAAGACCGGCGTGTTGCGCATCTGAACAAGCTCTTTCACCACTTTGGCAAACGCGTGCGTCAGCGGCGGCATGTGGTCGAGGACAATCCGATACTGGCCCTTCTCCACCGACCGATAGAGCGCGCCCTTCAGCTGGCTTGTGCCGAGAGAGTTCAGCCATGCCTTAAACGTTCCCTCTCGAATGCCCTCCGCATGAAGTTGCTGGCGCAACGTCGCGTCACCGGCCTTGTGAAGCTCCCGGAGGAGCGCACGCAGCAGTGGCCGCAGGCCGTGGATGCTGCTGAGGCAGAGGGTCGCACGCGCCACATCCTGTGGAAGCTGGCTCGAAACCTTCGCCATTAGCGCCGTCTTGCCGATTCCCGCCGCGCCCCAGATTAAAAGGCTGCGGCGCTCCTCGATCGCTTGGCGAAGGCGTGCGCGCTCGACGTCTCGCCCTACCAGCAGAGTGGGAGGGATACGCACTTCCCGGCGGACGTCTGTGCGGGTTGGCGGCGTCATGGCCATTGATTTCCCGCTTCCTCGACTTGCGCTTCCAGCATTTCCAAGGCACCCAGCGCGGCACGCCTGGCCCGAAGCGTCCCCTCTCGGCTCATGAACTCCAGGCAAACCTGGGCACGCGGATCGCCGATCCGGCCAAGGGCCACAACGACGGCTTCCTGAACGTAAGGATCGGAGGTTGACAGACCCAGATCGATCAACGGTGGAACGGCAGCCTTCGACCGGCGTTTCCCGAGAATTTCGGCGACCCGTCGAGGGGTTGTGGGTTCAGGGTGTTGCAGGGCGCGAATCAGCTTCGCTTCGTAGTCCACGTCATCCACGGCGCGAAGGTCGGAACCACACTGCGGGCAGAATTCACCCCTGCCAATCTCATTCCAGCAAATGGGACACAAGTAAGTCATTTCGGATTTCCCGTTGTCCTTCCCCTTGGGGAAGAAAACCGAGCAATCATTTCACCGAGGAACGGAGGCGCGCCAGGGCTGCTCCCCCTCCTAACATCAACGCGGCGGCATACGCAAAGCCCGCGACCGGCGAAACCGCGGTCCACAGGACACCGACGACGGCACTGGCGAATAAATCGCCGATCCCATTGACTGTCCCGAGTGCGCCAAACGCCGTGCCTCGGAGCTCCGGCGGCACGAGGTCGGCGGTCATGGCTGCTTCGAGCGCCTCCTCGACGGCCACGTAAATCCCTCCCGCCGCAAACACGGCAAGGAGGAATGGGACCGCGGCCACGCTCCAGGCAAACGCCGCAAGGCATCCGAGCGCGGTGATGGCTCCCAGGACATACCCCGCGACCAGCAGGCCCTTTCGTCCCCAGCGGTCGGACAGGGCGCCGGCCGGATACGAGGCCGACGCGTAGAAAACGTTGTGGACGACGTAGAGCAGGATGGCGATCTGCGCGGCCCTGGCCGTGCCGTAGCTCGGTGTCAGAAGCTCGGTGGCCGCCAGAATGAGAAGCGTGTGCGCGAAGTCGCCCATGCCGAAGACCCCCACGGCGAGAAGGAAACGCCGAAAGGGCTGCGGCAAGTTCCGCAGCGCGGCCGTGAACTTCGTGGGCGACGGCGCCCGGCGGCGTTCACGCACCAGCGTGCCAAAGGCCAGCGCGGCGCTCAGACCCGGGATGAGTGTCAGGAGGAAGATGGTCCGGTAGGATCCCGAGGGATTCGCGGTCGTCGGCGGCCAAAGGGTGAGGACGCCGAAGGCCAGCAGCGGGCCGAGGACAGCTCCCAGCGTATCGCCGGCTCGTTCGAACCCGAAGGCTTTCCCGCGCGCATGGTCGGGCACGGAGTCCGCCAGGATTGCATTGCGGAGCGGCGCACGAATCCCCCGCCCGAACCAGCCCACGACTCGACCCACAAGAATCAGCGGCCAGCCGTAGGCGAAGGCGAAGAGTGACTTGGACAGTCCCGTCAGGACATATCCCCCCACCGCTATGGCTTTACGATGGCCCAGACGGTCGGAAATCCAGCCGGCCCAGAGCTTGACGAAACTCGAGGTCGCGTCCGCAATGCCCTCAATCACCCCCAGCGCCGCGGCGGGAACCCCGAGAACCGCGAGGAATGCCGGCAAGACGGCCGTGGCCATTTCGTGCCCGGTGTCGGAAAGAAGGCTGGTGAGACCGATCACGAAAACATTGCGGTTGAGCCACGAGGCGCGCGCCTGGACATCACATTGGTTACCAAGTTCAGAACCTTGCATCAGGCCGTCTCGCTTTCCTGATAGACAGTGCTTCGACCAGCTTCAGACATTCGACGACTCGACCCACCAATGGTAGAGGGAGAGAACGGGACACGGTCGATCACCTCTCGCTTTTCATCGGCCTTTCGAGCGCCCGGTTGATTTTCTTCATGATGGCCAGCATTCCCTCCACGCTGGATCTCAGGTAGGAAGCCAGCACTTCGGGCACCTCTCCGTACCCTTTGAGGTATTCGGGATACAATTCCTCGATTCCGACGGCCATCGATGTTACGAGCGCTTGGGCCACGCGTTGGGGATCGAGCTGGGCGGCTTCGAGCTGAAGGTCCGCCTTCATTCCCGCTATTTTAGCCCGCAGTTGAGCTGACAATTCCCTTACTTCATCAGCTCTTTCCTCCGGCAGAGCCCCACGCTCTAAAAGGGAACGCGCCTCGGGGTGGAACAAATCCAGCAGTTTGAAACAATCCTCCTCCAACATGCGCAGGCGGACGGAAAGAATCCGTCGGTGATTGCCACTTACCTCATCCATGAAGGGCTGCGCCGGCGATTCCATCAGTGGTTCTCCGGAGGAGGGGAAACCCAAAGCCCGGTGCTACTTCACCAGCAAGACTGAGCAAGGGGCAAGCCGCGTCAGGTTCTGGGACGAGCCGCCCCAGATGCGGTCAAACACGCGGCTGTGGCCCATGAAGCCGACCACCAGCAGGTCGAAATGACCTTTGAGCACGCTTTCCTTCAGATTGGCGCGGAGAACATCCGGGTCGATTTCCGCGCCTGCCAGGAAGGTCAGCAGGACGCTGCCGAAGCCGGCCAGAAAGCTGACCCACTCATTGGGAGTGAGATGGAGAAAGTTGCCCGCCAAGACTCCTACGCCAATTTCCACGAGGGCAACGGAGATCCCAAGTCGAATCGAGAACATCGTGGCGACGAGCGCCAAACCCACCCATAACGACGCGACTAACCATGGATTCACTTCAACCTCGCAGGTCACGGAGCGGGCAGGCCCAAAACGAAAAACCCCTACCACGACCCGAAGTCATAGTAGGAGTTATCACCCCGCAATGCGGGTGGTTCGTTAGGCGAACTCCATCGCCTTTCTTCCTGGTATTATACCTCAGCCCGTGGCGCAAGCGAGAGCGCTACCGCCAGATTCGAAGGACGCATCCAAATGCTACGGGAAGAAAGGGTCCGGTGTTCGTGCAGTTGATGGGATCGCAGACGTGAAGAAGGGTCAATCCACACCTCGCCTGATCGTGCTCTCGGTTGACGGCATGCACCCGGATTTCTACCGGCGGGCGAAGGACTTTGACGTCAAGATTCCAAACATCCTCGGGCTTGTTGAGTCGGGCGCGAGCGCCGATGCTGTAGAGAGTGTTTACCCTTCCACGACCTACCCGGCGCACGCCACGCTGGTCACGGGCGTTCCTCCGCGCGTGCATGGTATCTACAGCCACCTTGCTTCGCTCGACCCAACCGAAACCGCGCGCCCGTGGCACTGGTTTGCTCAGGCGCTGGATGTCCCGGCGCTCTGGACCGTGGCGCGGGTGGAGGGGCTGAAGACGGCGGCGATTAGCTGGCCGGTGAGCGCCGGGGCTCCCATCGACTACAACATGCCGGAAATCTGGGACCCGGGGGCCGCCAATCCGCATGAGGATTTCAAGACTGTCGCACAGCATTCGACGCCGGGGCTTTACGAAGAGCTCTTCAAGGTGCTGGGACCGGTCCTGGGGCGAGTGAAGCCCGACCGCTTGCGGGCCGAGGCAGCGCTCTATTTGCTGAAGAGACGCCGGCCGGAACTGCTGCTCGTGCACTTCGTAGAATACGACTATCAATCTCACAGTTGCGGACCCACGTCGCGCGAAGCTTTGGACGCGCTTCAAGAGACGGATGTGGAAATCGGTCGGCTCCGCGAGGCATGGGGCGATGAAGTCGGGGTCACGATCGTTGTCCTTTCCGATCACGGATTTGTTCCAGTCGAGAAAGAAGTCGCGCCGCTGGTTATTCTCTCGGAAGAAGGCCTGTTTGGCTTGAAGGCGCACGGCAAGCCGGAGCTCAGACGACTGGGGGCCGTCCAGGCCGGCGGGTCGTTTGCTCTGTACTGGCTGGAGGAGCCATCGGCAGAGGACCGGCGGGCACTCGACCGAGCCGTCAACCGACTGCGCAAGACCGGCGCCGTATCGGAGGTCGTGGCACGTCCCAAACTGGAATCTCTTGCGGCCGACCCAGACGCGGAGTTGATGCTCGAAGCTTCCACGGGATACTGCTTTTCGGATCGTTTTAGGGGACCGGGGGTGCAGAAGACCACCACCGACCACGGCACACACGGGCATCTCCCTTCACGCGCCGGCCTGGAGGCGTCCTTCGTTATCGCAGGGCCGGGAGTAACGCCTCATAGGAACCTGGGCCGCGTAAAGTTGACCGATGTTGCTCCCACCCTGGCGCGGCGCATGGGGTTGCCACCCGGCATGCTGGCCAGTGAAACCGAACCTTTGCAGCTCGCATAATGAGCTCTCTTCTCTGATGTGGGAGAGCGCTGTTGCGGTTTCACGCGTTGCACTCCCGATCGAGTTAGAATGGAATCTGATGGAGATCCTCCCCATTCCTTCACCGGCTTCAATTGAGGAGTACTTGCGTTCGCTCCCACGGTGGATTCGCTGGCGGCAGTGGGCGAGCGGCCGAAGGTACCGCGTGGTGCGTTTCGCAGGTCGAGCGCGGCCGCTCGTGATTGTCGCTCACTCGTTTCGCGACGCCGCGATGGCGCGGCAAGTAGCGCTGTCGGTGGAACAAGTCTGGGCCGGGGTTCCGGGCCTCTGCCGCGAAGTCTATGATGAGATCCTCTTCAAAGCCCCGGGGCTCGTCGTTGTCCAGTTGCGGCGGAAGAACATCTGCGGCTGCCTCGGCCATCGGCATGTCGTGGTAAGGGAAGCTCCCTTTGCGGAAACCCACGATGCTTTCGGCGGCGCTCGAGTCGGCGAGATGGACATCGCCTACCAACGCATCGAGACGTGGCAGGCCCTCCCTTTGTCCGACACCGCGCTCGATGCGAAATTCCTGGAAGGTACGCGCCTGAAGGAATTCCGCGCCCAGCAATTTCGACTGCGTCTGTTGAGCGTTCTCCTGCACGAGACCAACCATCTGGTTTACCCCGACGAGCCGGAGACTTCGGTGAGATCGCGCAGCCTGGCCTTCTACCACGACGCGCTGGCGGGCTACGTCGAAAACGCGGTTGCGACGATGTCGCTTACGATTGACCGGTCTTTCTCGCGGCTGGGAGAGTAGAGGCTCGCCCACGTCAAGCGCCGTGCCCCCAACCTGTCGAAGTGGCGGTATGACCAGGCAATGGAGTTTTCCCTCGACGGATTCCGGTCCTGTCCTTACAATGAGAAACTCGCTCCCATGAGAAATACCCTGCCGTCCGGATTTCGCAAGAGCGTATACGTTTTAGCGGCGCTGACTTTCGCCGTCGGGTCGCTGGCCTGCAGCCGCACCAAGACGCGGCCGGTTACAACCCAGGTCGTCGTCCTGGGCTTCGACGGTGCCGATCCGAAATTGCTTTCCAAATGGATCAAGGAAGGCAAGCTGCCGAATCTCGCTCGCCTCGCTCAAACCGGAACCTTCAAGCCGCTGGAGACAACCAATCCCCCGGAATCGCCGGTAGCGTGGGCATCCTTCGCCACGGGACTGAATCCCGGCGGAACGGGTATCTTCGACTTCCTCAAACGCGATCCTCAAACCTATTTGCCGGAACTGGCGCTTGTCTCGCGCGAGAAGGCCCAGTTTCTGTTCGGGCTGATCCCCATCAAGCCTCCCAAGGTGACCAACGAACGCGGCGGGGTGCCCTTCTACAAAACCGCAGCCGACGCCGGGTTCAAGACCACGGTCATCCGCATGCCGCTGGAGTTTCCTCCCACCGACTTGCCCGGAGGCAAACTCTGGGCCGGCCTGGGTGTGCCGGATATCCGCGGCACGTGGGGAACCTTCTTCTATTTTGGCTCCGATTTGACGCAGTGGGATGTGGGTGACACGGAATTCGGCGGCAAACTGGTCAGGCTGGAAGTGAATGACAACGAGGCAAAGTCGGAGGTGGAAGGCCCCGTCGATCCCACTTCCCAATCCTACAAGCGCATTTCCGTGCCCGTGCAGTTCAGGGTCACGCCCGAAGGCAACGCGGTGACCATCAGCCTTGGCGACCGCACTGAGACTGTGGCCGAACAGCATTGGAGCGACTGGTTCCGGGTGAAATTTCGGATCACACCCTTTCTCTCCGTCCGCGCGATTTGCCGTTTCTACGTCTTGCAGTCGTCCCCGGATCTGCGTCTCTACATGTCGCCTCTCAATCTTGATCCCGAGTCGCCTCCACTCCCAGTTTCGTCTCCGTCGGACTTCAGCGCGGAACTCGTCAAGAAACACGGCCTCCTGAAGACACTCGGCTGGTGGCACGATACCTGGGCGCTGAATGAGGAGAAAATCGACGAGGGAGTTTTTCTCGAAGATACCTTCCGGACCATGGAGACCCAGGCGGAGATCACTCTCGACGAACTGAAGAACGATCCCCCCAGCCTGTTGGTTTCGGTCTTTACCGCGACCGACAGCGTTTCACACATGTTCTTCCGGCTGATGGACCCGCAGCACCCGCGCTACGATGCCGAGCTGGCAGCGAAGTACGGCGACGCAATCCTGAAGACCTACGAGCGCATGGACCACATCGTCGGCGAGGTCGAGCGCAACATGAAACCTGGTGCAACGCTGATCGTCGTTTCGGACCACGGCTTTCACACCTGGCGTAAGGGCTTCAACACCAACACCTGGCTGGTGCAAAACGGATACATGGCTCTCAAGAAGGCGGGTGCCGAAGAGAAGACTTACAACCTGGACCAATTGTTCGGGCAAGGCAGCTTTTTCCCCAATACGGATTGGAGCCGAACCAAAGCCTATGCCCTGGGACTGGGGCAAGTTTACCTAAACCTGCGCGGGCGTGAGAAGTTCGGCATTCTCGATCGTGGCCCCCAGACCGATCGTCTGCTCGAGGAACTCCGAGTGAAACTTATGGCGGTCGAAGACCCGGATACGCACCAGCCGGTCATTCATACCGTCTACCTGGGAAGCAAGATCTTCCACGGCCCTCGCATGGCCGATGCGCCCGACCTTCAGGTTGATTTCCGCGACGGCTACCGAACCTCCTGGCAAACCTCGCTGGGCGCCATCCCTTCGGGCATTGTGGTGGCCAATATGAAGAAGTGGAGCGGCGACCACTGCGCCTCGGATCCCAGCGATACTCAAGGAATCTTCTTTTCAAACAAACTCGTCTCGACGCCGAACCCCAGCATCCTCGATGTGGCCCCCACGGTCGCCAGGATTCTAGGTGTTCAGCCTCCCGGAAAACTGGATGGTCAGCCCCTGGAGTTTGTTGCATCTCGCTCGGCGAAGTGAATTCCTCGCAAGAACCATAGTGCGCTCGACGCCATGTCGGCCCTTCCTGCGAAGGACAACTTGTCAATTCGTTGAGAACCCGACCGTCGTCAGACTGGGAGTTCACTGTTGATAGTGTTATGTAAGTGGTGACCTTACAGAATGGTATATATGAATTGTTGACATGCCACCGGCCGGTCGGTTAGGGTGGCGCCGTCTGGGGGGGCCTGACTGCAGATGCTGTTCGTCCTGTGGTGGAATCCTAATCCACAGTGCGTTTTGGGAGTTGCGGACTGAACAGTCGCGCGCGGACTCTTCAATTCCTCTAAGCGTGCCCAGGATCCTACTTGAGAAGACTCCAGGGTGCAGACCTTGTCCACCAGATGCAGTTTTTTCGACGAACTGAAAGGCTGATCGTTTGATCGCGATGGCTTCCTAGATCACTCAACTTCTGCAAGTTGTAGAATCGTAGTGCAAAACCTGAGGAGGAAGGCACTCCGGATTTTTGAATATGGAATCTTGTAGATTTCGGCGTAAAGTCGCGCTGCTAAACAACAAGATCTTTACCTTCAACTAGATGGCTGTAATTGTGTTCCGTCGAATTTGGCCCAAGTATTGCTCGTACAAGGATGGGAGCACGGCTTGTTAAGACATTAATTCTTAAACTCCTCTTGACAAGCGTGATGTAAGTAGATTACTTTTCATCGGTTTCTTAAGCCTTGGGGTCTTTACCCAGACTCCGACTCAGCATTGCTAGGACGCTGGTTGTTGCAACAAAAATTGGGGATTCTATTTACGGGAACTGCCCTACCTATCGGTAGGTCGGTGGATTATTCTTTCCCGCCAAGCCGCAATTCTTTTTCTTTACTTGTGACATGTGTGCAATCCAATCTAGTTACGCTCGAAAAGGGGGTAGCAGATGCTTAAGGACCGGAGTTCTTTTTGCGATTGGAAATTGACCGTTCTCGGTGTTGTGATCGCGCTTGGGTTGGTCTTGTCGCCACTCAAGCTAGGGGCGCAGACGACGATCTCCACGGGCAGCATCCAGGGAACAATTTCAGACCCCACCGGAGCCGTCATTCCTGGCGCCGCGATTACCATCTCGACCAAAGAGACGGGGCAGTCGATCAGCCTCAAATCGAGCGGCTCTGGGACTTACTCATCGGGGGCATTAGTTCCTGGCAATTACACGGTGAGAGTGGAGTCCAAGGGTTTCAAGACGGCGCTCCAGACCGTCAACGTGCAAGTGGGTGTGACATCGCCCGGCAACGTCACGCTGGAGCTGGGCCAGGAGACCACCGTGATCTCAGTTGAATCCTCAGGGGTCGGCGTGAACACGGAACAAGCCACTGTTCAGGGAGTCCTGAGCGCCCGCCAAATCGACGCCCTGCCCACGAACGGGCGGAGCTTCCTCGATCTCGCGGCCATTGAGCCCGGCATCCAAATCCAGGACGGAGGGAGCTTCGACCCCACGAAAAATGGGTACGCCGCGATCTCGGTGGGGGGCCGTCAGGGCCGCACGACCCGCATCGAGTTGGATGGTGTTGACATCACCGACGAAACCGTCGGCACTACAGTGACAAACGTCCCCCTGAGTGCCATTCAAGAATTCTCGATCGCCCAGTCCTCGCTCGACATATCCACGGAGCTCACGTCCTCAGGCGCCGCCAATATTGTGTCACGGTCGGGCAGCAACCAGTTCCATGGCGAGGGCTTTCTTTATGCCCGGAGCGACAAGACCTCGGCTCGCTATGGTCAAACCAAGGTGCCCTTCGATCGCCAGCAGTATGGGGGGCGTTTTGGCGGGCCGCTGATCAAGGACAGGCTCTTCTTTTTTGCGGATTGGGAGCGGACGGTTCAAGACCAGCAACAGGCCGTCACCCTGCCGGACCCCTTCACGGCCCTGTCCGGTAGTTTCAACTCGCCTTATCACGAGAGCATGCTGGTGGGGAAGCTCGACTGGAATATCAAGTCCAACATTCGCGCTTTTTACCGCTGGACTTACAATCAAAATAACAACGAGGCCCCGTACCTTTCCAACACTTACGAGCCCTACTCCAACCGCGACAATGTTCCGGTTCAGGCCGCCGGCCTCGACGTCACGATGGGTAGTTGGAGCCATACCATTCGATTCGGCTATACCCGCTTCCGCAACGCCATCGCTGATTCGCAATCACGCAAATCGACGATTGACGTGGCCCCCGGAGTTAACGTCCACATCGGGCCACTCACCGGCTGCACGGGCGCGGGAGACGTTTTCTGTTCCGGCATCAACATCCTTGCTCCCCAGGCGACGGTGCAGCACAACACACAATTCAAGTATGACGGCAGCAAGATTATTGGATCCCACATTATTCGGTACGGGATAGGAGTCAACCGAATCCTCGGTGGGGGATACGCCAGCTTCTACTCGGCCCAGCCAATCCTCCGGGGCAGCTTTACTGACAGTGCCCGGGCCTTCGCCGACGCCGGACCTTTCCCGGGAGGAGAATCGAACCCTCTCAATTATCCGGTCGGCCGCGGCAGATTCGGGAACGGTCAGGGATTCTTCACTGAGATTCCCCAATTTGGTTACCCCGCTGGCGGCCAGTTTGATACCCGCTTTGCCTGGTACTTCGGGGATACCTGGAAGGCGCGGCGCAATTTGACGATCAGTTACGGAGTCCGATACGTCCGCGACACGGGGCGCAGCGATAGCGATATGCCCGCGATTCCTTTGCTCAATGAGTGGGGCGCGGGATTGGGCGACCGGGTGCACCAGCCCAATAGGAACTTTGCCCCGCAGTTGGGGATTGCCTGGGACCCGGGGAAAAATGGCAAAACGGTGATCCGCGCGGGCGCCGGCCTCTATTACGAGAACGCGATCTTCAACAACATCCTGTTCGACCGCCCGGGCCGTCTCCCGAAGGGGCTGTTCTTCGGCATTCAGGACTTTTGCCCCGCGGGCGCCCTTCTCCTTCCCGATGGAACCTCCATCGACACGTCGAATATCTGCGGCGCGCCGATCGGCACCGTGGTCGATCAGGTGATCGCGCTTCAGTCCGTGTTCCAAAATGCGGTTGCGGTGGCAGGTGCTACGGCGAACCCGAACTACATCGGAGAGAACTATGCCCAAGGAGATTCCTCCACCGGCAACGTGTTCATCGCACCGAACTACCGCACGCCGTTTTCCTGGCAGTTCAACATCGGCGTCCAACGCGAGCTCAAGCCCGGCACGATCTTAAGCGTGGACTATGTCCGGAATGTTGGTCTGCACTACCTGCTTTCCTTCGACGTGAATCACATTGGCGACTCGCGCTATTTGAACAAAACGGCGGCGATGAACGCAATTGACGCAACCAACGACGGGTTCGGCTGCCCGCTGGGGACAGCCGGCATCAATTGCGCGATTGCCGCGGGAGCCACAATCGGGGACTATGCCGGTAACGGCCTGGATTCAGGAAAGCAAGTCTTTAGTGGCTTTCCCGCCTTCATGTTCGGCGCCACTCCCGACACGGGCGCGGCGTTCCCGGGCATGAACCCCAATCTGGGCGAGATGCAGATGCTCTTCCCCATCGGGCGCTCCGTCTACAATGCTCTGCAAGTCGCGCTGCGGTCGAACAAAGACAATCCCTTCCGCGGCGTAAGGAACATGGGCCTGCTGGTTACCTACTCACTTTCGAGATTCAAGAGCTTGGCAAACGATCAGGACTTTGTGGAAGGCGCTACCAACGACAGAAACATCAATGCTTTCTTCGGGCCCACGAGTCTTGACCGGACGCATCAGATTGGGTTCGGCACGTCCATGGATTTCCCGTACGCGTTCCGGCTTGCCTTTAACGGGCGCGTTGCGACCGCACTTCCTCGAACGCTCTCCCTGCCCGGCGGAACCGATCCAGGAGCGCTCTTCTACAGCGACTGGTACGGTGATGGGAGCAATCAGGGACACGTCCTTCCGGGGACCAACATCGGCTCCTTTGGACGCGACGTTAAGGTGGGGGAACTCAACAGCGTGATTAACAGCTACAACAGCAACGTCGCGGGCACCCTCACCCCTGCCGGACAGGCACTCGTGGATGCGGGGCTGTTCACGAAGGATCAGTTCACGGCTCTGGGCGGTGTCATGGAAACGGTCTCCCCCGCACCGGCCGGTCAAATAGGCAACCCACCTTCTCTGAATGTCAGCACGCGGTTCGGCTGGGTTCTTAAACCGAGCAAAGTGTGGAGTTCCGTGCCGGAGACCTTCACCATCGAGCCCAGTATCTCCATCTTCAACCTGTTCAACTTCGCGAACTTCGGCCGTCTGGATGGAGAACTCAACGGTGGAGCCCTTTCGCCCAACGGCACGACCAAGGGAGACCGGACCAATCGCATCCGATTTGGCTCGGGCATCTTCTCCTCCGGTGGGCCCCGCATGTTTGAATGGGGAATCCGCGTGACGTTCTGAAGGCTCGACTCCTGAAGTTGGTAACTCTTCCGCCCCCCCGCGGTATCACCTCGATGCCGCGGGGGTTGGTTTTTGTGACCGCGACCATTTGTCGGCGCGTCTCCCGCTCGCACACGACGATCGAACCTCTGCTGTCTTCTCTTGAACTTGAATCGCTCGCGCAGTAGCCTCCGCATGACGACAGAACAGTCGCGGGTAGGTCCCATGCGGGGCACGTTCACCCGCGGCATTCTCCTGGTGCACAATTGGCGGGTTCGACGACCGTTTGGGCCACAACACTCACTGCATCCCGAGCTTCTCTGAGGTCGACCGCTCCTTCTTTAGGCACGCCACTTCCTGCGCGCGCTCGAGGATGATGGACGCCATCAAGGGATGCCCTTCGAGCGACTGACTCACCTCAATCATCAAGTCAGGGTATTTCTGCTTCTGAGGCGCGATAAGGCTGGGCAGGTCGCGTCGCAAATGGATGCCGACGGTCAGAAAATACGGAATGACAATAACCCGCCGGAGGCCCGCCTTCGCGGCCTGCGTAACGGCTTCCGCCAGGTCAGGATGAGCCAGCTCCAGAAACGCCGCGCACACGTAGCCGTACGGACCGAGCGCCTGAACTTGCTTCGCCAGTTCGCGCACTCCCACGTTGGCTTCTTCCACGGAGCTGCCATGGGCGAACAACACAATCCCCGTGGCCTGGTCTTCTTGAGCCATTTGGATGTTCCCTGAACCCGATTGCTATTCTACAGCGCGACAAGCGAGTTGGGTAGGGTGAGCAGCGGTTGGTCCCGCTTGAAGCCGGGCGGTCACCGCCGCGCGGCGTTGGCGGGAAACGCGGTTACGCGGCGCCCGCCAGCCCCCACTTCAAACGAATTCTGTCTTCCAGTCTCTCGAAGACCAGGCGGTTTATTAAGTTCCCGATGGCCATAATCATAACCATCACGGCCAGGACCTGGCTCATGTCGTTCAAGTCGCGACCCATCATGAGCAGGTGGCCGAGGCCAAGGCTCACGAAGATCATCTCGCCGGAGATGAGCGACCGCCAGGCAAACGCCCAGCCTTGTTTCAACCCCGCAATCAGGTGAGGGAGGCTCGCCGGCAACAGCACGTGCAGGAAGAGTCGAAGGCCATTCGCTCCCAGGTTGCGCCCCGCCAGGAGATAAATCCTGGGGACGTGGCGCACTCCCATTTCCGTATTAATCGTGACGGCCAGCAGCGACCCCATCACCACGACAAATAAAATCGCCTTCTCGGTCAGCCCGAACCAGAGCACCGCCAGGGGCAACCAGCAGAGGCTGGGGAGGCTCTGCAAACTCAGCACCAGTCCGCCCACCGTGTCTCTCAGAAACTCGTTCGCCGAGATCAGGAACCCGAGGGTAATGCCCAACAGGACGGATAGGCCGTAGCCGATGCCGATCCGTTTCATGCTCACCCCCAGGCCGATCAGGAAGCTCCGGTCGGTGAACCCCGCGCGCACAGACTCCAGCACACTCTGGGGCGTGGGAAAGAGGTAGGGTGGCCAGATTTTCAGGTCGGAAAGTATTTGCCAGACCGCCACCAGCCAGAGGTAAAAGGCCAATTGCCTAATGGTTCTCTTCATGGTTGTACTCTTCCTTCACCGCCTTATTGATTTCTTCTTTCAGTTGCGCCAGGACCTCGCGCGCGGTCAAGGCCAGTTCGGGATCTTCCAGGTGGCGGGGCCGCGGCAGGGTGATGTCGAATTGGCTCTTGATCCGTCCGGGCCGGAACGTCAGCAGCATCACGCGGTCGCCCAGCCGGACCGCCTCGCGGACGTTGTGGGTGACAAAAACGATCGTTTTGCCGGTTTCCGCCCAGAGGCGCGCCAGTTCTTCGTGCAGCAGATCGCGGGTCTGCGCATCGAGCGCGGCGAAGGGCTCATCCATCAGCAGCACATCCGGCTCGGTGACCAGCGACCGCGCCAGCGCCACGCGCTGCTTCATGCCGCCCGAGAGTTGATGCACGTAGCTCGTCTCGAAGCGTGAAAGATGGACCAGGCGCAGGTAGTGCTGGCTGCGTTCGCGCCGCTCCTGCTTGCCGACGCCTTGCATGCGCAGGCCGAATTCCACGTTCTCCTGAACCGTGAGCCACGGGAACAGTCCCAGTTCCTGAAAGATGACGATGCGGTCGGTGCCCGGGCCTTCCACCTGCCGCCCGTCCATCCAGATTTCTCCCGCCGTGGGCCGGTCCAGACCGGCCAGCAGGCTGAGCAAGGTTGACTTTCCGCACCCCGACGGACCCACCAGGCAGAGAAATTCTCCCTCCCGCACTTCCAGGTGGATGTTCTCGAGCGCCACAAGCAGACCGCGCGGCGTCTTGAACGATCGCGAAACACC
>Ga0315274_10007154_pt1 | contig 16185 bp, 16 predicted proteins | sample YL17G02_20_MG_FD_203700 | JGI IMG/M metagenome (GOLD analysis project Ga0315274, IMG submission 203700) | Sediment microbial communities from Yellowstone Lake, YNP, Wyoming, USA - YL17G02_20 | ecosystem: Environmental > Aquatic > Freshwater > Lake > Sediment | place: USA: Wyoming | collected...
TGGCGAGTTGGCGGTCCATGACGTATACCCGGTTGCGGGCAACCGCGGGGCCGGCATAGCCACCCCCGATGGGCGTTCGCCAGCGAACCTTCGGGCCTTCGGCGGGAAACCGGTCGAGGACGCCGGTCTCACGCCAGACGCCGTCGCGCTGCGGCCCGAGCCACTGGGGCCAGTCGTCAGCGACGAGACTGAACGCCAGGGAGAGCAGGCTGGCCGCAGCCAGCAGGGGGGGCGGCAAACGGCGGGTGCGGTCAGCAGTTTTCATATTGGCCGGGCGGCGGTCCCAGCACCGGCTAAAGCCGGGACTCCAAACGGGAACACCGGCGAAAGCACTCCGGGTGCGGTCAGCAGTTTTCATATTGGCCGGGCGGCGGTCCCAGCACCGGCTAAAGCCGGGACTCCAAACGGGAACACCGGCGAAAGCACTACAAGGCGCTCCGGAGCACCTCGGTCAACTCTTCCGCCGTCAGCACGATGGGATTGCCCTTCATGCTGCTGGCCTGGATCGCCTTCTGCACCAACTCATCGACGTGCTGCTCGGCGACGCCCTGGCTGCGGAGCGGCGGCACCCCGAGCTCGCGGACCAGCTCGCGCACCCAGACGATCCCGTCGCCGGCCGTCGCATGCTCCTTGTCCGTGAGCAGTCGCGCCACTTCCTCGTAGCGGCGCAGTGCGTCGTTCTCGGGGGCGCGCTGGCGCAAGGCGCGGACATTGGCCCTCATGACGTGCGGCAATAACGCGGCGCACACCGCGCCGTGGGGCGCGACGAACATCCCGCCGATCGGCGCGGCGAATCCGTGAACGGCGCCCAGCCCGGCGTTGGCCAGCGCCAGGCCGCTGAACACACTCGCCAACGCGAGGTCGGCCCGCGCGGTCTTCAGTTCCTCGGACCGGACGGGCGAAGCGGCGTTCGCTGCCGGCGCCAGGCGATAGGCGACCCGCAGCGAACGGCCGACCCGCCGCAGGCCGTCGCGGCAGACGGCGTCGGTCATCGGGTTGGCGCGACACGAGACGAACGGCTCGATCAACTGCGTGAGCGCGTCGAGCCCGGTGGACGCGGTGACCGTGGGCGGCAGATCGTACGTCAACTCCGGATCCACGATCGCGAGCCGGGGCAGCAGGAGCGGGCTGCGGAGGCTGACCTTCAGGCGATGCGCAGGCGAAGCGAGCACGGCATTGCGCGTCACTTCGGTGCCGGTGCCGGCCGTGGTCGGGATGGCAATGAACGGCGCGGACGGTTGCTCGAGCGGACGCGCCCGGCCGATGACTTCCAGGTAGTCGAACAGGTCGCCGGGATTTGTGAGCAGCGCGGCGATGGCCTTGCCGGCGTCGATCGCGCTGCCGCCGCCGAAACTGATCACAACCTCGGCGCCGCCCTGTTTGGCGGTCCGGACGCCGAGCAACACGTCCTGGGTCGTTGGTTCGCCGGGAATCGAGAACAGATAGGGCGCCCGACCGGCGGCTTCGAGCGCTTGAGCGAAGACACGGGCGCGGTCGGCGGACCGGCCGGTGACCAGAAGCACGCGATGGCCCAGTTTCCGGGCCAGTTCAGGAACTTCCCGGACCACACCCGGGCCGAACCGGATTCGCGTGGCCGTGGCGAACTCGAAGTTCATCCTGAGAGGAGCCGTGATAACCACCGATGGACACAGATGAACGCAGATTCGATCGGGAAGATTCCTTCACGCCAAGACTGATCTCTTCGCTTTCTGCAGTTCTTTCTTATCTGTGTGCATCGGTGTCCATCTGTGGTTTTCCTTTCTCTCCCGTTTTCAAGTGCAACTGCCGCATTCAGGTTCATTTGGGGATCGAGTTGACTGGGAATCAACCGAGGACTCGCGAGCACCGCCACTACTTACCAACCCGCGTCGTCGGGATAGACGTTGCTGAACTTCACGCTGGTGCGCGGCTCGGCCATCATCGGCGCCACCGCATCGCGCCACTTCGCGTAATGAGCCGTCTCCTTGTGGCTCGCCGGCGCGTCGGCGCTGCGATAGCACTCGACCAGCACGAAGCGCGTCGGGTCGTCGGATTGTTGAGCGACATCAAACCGGGCGATGCCGGGCTCCTGCACGCTGTGGCGCGCGTTCTCGAGGGTGGCCTGCCGGAAGGCCTCGACACACTCCGGCTTGACGTGGACATGGACGTGGACAATCAGCATGGCCGCATTCTTCGGCGGAACCCGTCAGGTGTCGAGCCCGAAGCCGCAGCGAGGCCGACTTTCAAGGTGCGTAGCGCGCCCGATAAAACCGATACGGATGGTTGGTCGAGTCCGGGTCCACGAATTCCCAGATCGTGCTACCCGGGAGAACATTCGTGGCCAGGGGTGTCCAGCTCACCGGAGGTTCCAGGTTCGTCGCCGCCTCGATGGCGTAAGGTTGGGCCGCGATGCCCGTCAGTTGGAAACTGAACTGGCCGTTGGTCATGGACAGGCTACCCGCCGTGAATGTGGGCCGGGCATCCAGCGTGACGAGATCGACCCCGCCCGGTTGATAAACCGGGTTCAGGAAATTCCCGGGAGGCAATGGGTCACTCAGGAAACTGGCGAAGGTCCCGAGGCGCGAACCGCAAGTCAGCACCTCGAAACGACTATTGAATCCGGGAACGAAACCGCTCATGAGCCTCGCGTGGAGACGCCCGTCGAGCGTGGCCTTCCCGCTGATCAGCAACTGGTCGAACTGAGTGCCCGGCTCCGTGCCCGCCACTTGAAGGTCAACGCCGCGCTCGCCGTCTGAACGTACTCGCCGACAATGCGCAGTACGCCCACCGGATCGCCGGGATTGACCAACCCGCTGCAGGTGACCTTGGCCGTGATCGTGCCGGAACCGCCCAGGCTGCCGCCCTGAATGTCCACACCATTCGGAGTGGTCAGGTTGCCTCCGCGCAGGATTGTGCTTCCTGTGGTCTGGACGTACGGCTGGTCGAAGTAAAGCGTCCCGCTCTCTATCTCCAACGTCCCGGTGTTTCGGAACCGCACGCTCGTAAACTGGGCGGTGCCCGTGCCTGCGCTCTTGCGCACCAACCCCCCATTGTGAACCTCGCCCTGACTGCCCCCATCGCTGTCCCAACACTGGTAGTCCCCTTGAATCTCCAACACGCCCCCCGCCGCGTTGCTCCATACCCCCGACTGCAGATAGAAGCTGCTGTTGGTCCACACCACCGTCCCCGCGTTCTCCACCCTGCACCCGTCCACGACGACCTGCCCCAACGGCGCCAACTCCCCCTGCGCCCCCGCCGCAATCACCAAACTCCCCGGCCCGTTCATCGTCCCCCCCGTCCAACTCAACGCGTTGCTGATCGTCAAGCTCCCCGGACCCGCCACCGTGCCACCGCGCATCTCGAGGTCGGCCACGTCGGCATCAGCCGTCAGATCGACGGTGCCGGAGTTGATGATTGCCCTGTCCGCGGCACCTGGGACACCGCTGGGGCTCCAGTTGTCTGGGTTGAACCAGTCGAACGGCGCAGAACCGTTCCAGGTGTAGGTCGCGGCTTGGCCCACTGCGAGGCTGGCGAGGAGGGCAACGGTAACCGTGATGAGGTATTGAAGCGTTCTTTTCATAAGCCTGATGTCGACTCGTGCATCCGGCTCCGGCGCATCGGACCTCTCCCGAATTGGGAGAATGGCGATTCGCCAGAGGGCCTTGGTGACGCTCGCGTGACTACTCCTTCACCCGCCGAAAGTCAAAGTCGAAGATCGAGTCTGGCTCCTGCCGGGTTGCACAACGCCGGCGGAGGACTATGCTTCTCCCACGGTGAAGATGCTTGCCTTCAGATTGGCTCAGGCCCTGGTCGTCGCGCTGACGCTCGCAGCGTTGGCCGGCTGCACGTCGCTCGAAACCCGCACCATGCCCTACGTCGGGGCGCCGCGATTGGCGCCGACCGACCCAGCCAAGGTTGAGCTGCTGCGCGCGCCGCCGACCCGCGAGCATGACCGGCTCGGCGAGGTGACCGTGGACGCCTCGGTCGATCCCTCGCCGCCGATGGAGAAGATCGAGGCCGCGCTCAAGCAGCAGGCGGCCGCTCTCGGTGCGGACGCCGTGGTGGTCGTCCACGACGGCATCCATCCGGTGGGCTACTACGCGTGGGGGCCGTGGTGGTCTCCGACGATGAGCACGATCGCGGGCCGGATCGTGGTCGGCATCGCCGTCAAATACAAGTAGGCGCCCGGCGTCAGATCGACACTTCCGTTGCTTCGTCCTGAAGTTGGAGATACTCGATGATGCGCGCCACGGATTCCGCCACGGTGAGTTGGTCGGTCCGCAACTCCACCTCGGGCTGGAGCGGCGCCTCGTACGGCGCCGACACGCCGGTGAATTCCTTGATCTCGCCCGCGCGCGCCTTGGCGTAAAGCCCCTTCGGGTCGCGTTCTTCGCACACTTCCACCGGCGCGTTCACGTGCACCTCGACGAACCGGCCGCCCGGCACCATGGCCCGCACCAGGTCACGGTCGGACCGGTAGGGCGAGATGAACGCCGTGATGCAGATCAGGCCGGCGTCGGCAAACAGCGCCGCCACCTGCCCGATGCGCCGGATGTTCTCCTTCCGGTCTTCCGGCGAAAACCCCAGGTCGCGGTTCAGCCCGTGGCGGACATTGTCGCCGTCCAGGACATAGGCGTGTTTGCCGAGGTTGAACAGCTCACGCTCGAGCTCGGTGGAAATGGTGGACTTGCCGGAGCCGGACAGCCCGGTCAGCCACACGACGTAGCCGGAATGGCTGTTGCGCAAGGCGCGTTGGGCGGGCGTGACCCTGCCGTGGCTCCAATAGATGTTCGCGCTCTTGTGCTGCGAGTCGGCCGTGCGACGCGGGTAATTGTCATCGACGATGATCCCACCGCCGGCGACATCGAGGCCGTCCACGATGACAAACCGGCCGGTGGGGACAATCTCGGAAACGGCGTCGAACGCCACCGGGCGCTTGGTGTGGAGCGTGAGCTCAGCGACCTCATGCCGCCCGACATGTTGCTGGTCGGCGGGCCGGACGAGCGTCTCGAGGGTCGAGGCGTCGAGGACGCGCTGGATCGAGTCAATGCCGCATTCCACCTCTTGCGTGGCGAGCTTGAGCTTGTAGCTGCGGTTCGGCCGGAAGGGTTGTCGGCCGAGCCAGAACAGCCGGGCTTTGAACTTGGTGAGTTCGTAAGGCGGCGCGCTCTCCCAGGCGGCGATGGAACCGCGTTCGACAAAGATCTGTTCGGTGAGCGTGATGCCGATGGATTCCCCGGCGTCGGCACGGTCGGTCTTCGGCGCGTTCCAACGTTCGATGGACTTGACGGTGCTGACCTTGTTGCCCGGGCAGAAGAGCAGGCGGTCGCCCACCTGGATCAAGCCCGCCTCGACGCGGCCCGCGAGGATGCGGCGTTCGTCGAAGCGATAGACGTCCTGGATGGCGAAGCGGAGGGGTTGGCCCTCCGGCCGCTCGGAAACATTGAACTCATCGAGCGTCTCGAGCACCGTGGGGCCGGACCACCAGGGCATGTTCGCGCTGCGCGAGGCGATGTTGTCGCCGTGCTTGGCGACGATGGGGATGAAGATCTTCGGCGTGAGGCCAATGCTGCCCAGCCATTGGCGGTACTCGGCCTCAATCTGTTGGAACCGCGCCTCCCGGTAATCCACCAGATCCATCTTGTTCACGAGCACGGTGATCTGGCGGATGCCGAGCAGGTTGAGCAGGTAACCGTGCCGACGCGAGTTCTCCTGCACGCCTTCGTGGGCGTCTATGAGCAGGAGGGCAGCCTCGGCGTTCGCGGCCCCGGTGACCATGTTCTTGAGAAACTCCTTGTGGCCGGGCGCATCAATGATGACGTATTGGCGTTTGGGCGTCCGGAACCAGATCTGGGCGGTGTCGATCGTGATGTTCTGATCGCGCTCGGATTGGAGGGCGTCCATGAGGTTCGCCCACTCGAAGGGCACGCCGCGGCGTTCGGCGATCTGTTGGAGTTGCTCGAGCTTGCCCTCCGGCAGTGAGCCGGTGTCATGGAAGAGCCGGCCGACGAAGGTGGACTTGCCGTGGTCCACGTGGCCGACGATCACGATCTTGAGCTGTTCGGTGGACGGTGAGAGGACGGTCATAGGGTTCAAAGGAATCCGAGATCCCGAGCTGGACCCAGTCACTCCTTGCGCTCCGGTTCCTCGGCAACAATGTCGGCTGCCGAGCGCAACGGCGCCGGGAAGCGTTTCTCGTACTCGCCCCGGAAGCTTTCCAGCAGAGGCAGTTCGACGGCATCCTTCTGCCGGCCGCTGGCGCGTTTGCTGGCGATGATGTCGCGCAGGTTGGCGACCCGGAAGAGTCCAATGGTGAGACTGCGCCGCCGGGCTTCTTCGAAACTGGCAATGCCATCCGGGGCAAACACCAAGTCCACATCAAAGGGACCGCTCTTGATCTGCACAAAGTCTTTACCGGCCAAGATGGCCTGCTCCAGGGCCGGCTCGATCTCGAAGCCGATCTGGCGCAAGGCCGCGACGATGCGCCGCCCGTTCTCGGGCGACTTGGCGGGGAAGACGTCCACGTCCTGCGTCGTGCCCGGATAACCCAGCAGGATGGCCGCGCTCTTTCCCAGGAACAGGTAGTCCACCCCCGCGTCGTGGAAGGCGCGCGCGATTTCCTCGGCTTGGAGCGGATGGAACTCGGGCCGGGTCATGGGGCGGCCGGTCTGAATCCGAGGTACTCCGGCAGGTGGGTCGCACACCAAGCCCGGTACTCGGTCATGGAGTCAAAGACCCGCCACGCGGCGTCGTCCAGGACCGGCTTGTGGGTGCGACAAAAGCCGTACCGGATGCGCGCCTCCAGGGGACGATCCATCTGGCGGCGGCATTGTTCGCGAAACTGCAGATCGGAATGGTCTTGGGTCGGGTCCATAACAGCCTCAAGACTCTTACCGGGTTGCGACGCGCTTTTCAAAGAGATCCTTTCGGCCGTCGGAGTCGGCACCCGCGACGCCACCTGATCCGGTTGACTTTTGCCAGCGATAAGCTACTCATGCTCGCATCCGGATCGCCGCCGAGCCCTCCGAGCCTGGCGGCCGCCCCGGGCGGAACCACCGCGAGCAAAACAACATCGACAACACGTTAACCAAGCGAGCAAACATGTGTGAGGAAAAACTGGTGAAGGTCGGTCAGGACGTGCCGAATTTTGAGATGGAAACCTACGATCCGGCCGAGCGCGAGTTCGGCAAGATCGCGCTGGAGGAGATCAAGAAGAAGGAGAAGTGGACGATCCTCGTGTTTTATCCGGCGGACTTCACCTTCGTGTGTCCGACCGAGTTGGCCGACCTGGCGGAGAAGCATGAGGCGCTCAAGAAGCTGGGCGCCGAGGTGATTTCGGTCTCGACCGACACGAAGTTCTCGCACCTGGCCTGGCGGGACGGTGAGAAGTTGCTGGCCGGCGTGAAGTATCTCATGGGCGCCGATCCGACCGGCGCCGTGAGCCGGCTGTTCGGGGTTTATGATCCGGCCAGCGGGCTCGCCCTGCGCGGGACCTTCATCATCAATCCGCAGGGCCAACTGGCCTCGTCCGAGGTCAACTTCTACAACGTGGGCCGTAACGCCGACGAACTGCTGCGCAAGATGGAGGCGAACGTGTACCTGCTGAAGCACCCGGCCGAGGCCTGCCCGGCCAAGTGGCAGAAGGGCGCCAAGACCCTCAAACCGAGCGAGAAGCTCGTGGGCAAGGTCTTCGAGGCGCTGCAATAACCTCTCGCCGATCACATGTAGCCGTCGCGCCGGAGCTTCTCGAACGCGTCCTCGCTTTCCTTGTCCTGGGCGCGGCCGGCCCGCTCCGGCACGTTCGTGCGACGCAGTTCCTCGACGATCTCGCGCACCATCTGGGCCTGGGACTTGATCGGGAAGGTGCAGGGATAGCAGCCGATGCTGCGGTAGCGCTCACCCTTCTCATTCGCGAAATAGAGCGGGATCACGGGCACGTTCTCGCGCTCGATGTACTCCCAGATGTTCACCTCCGTCCAGTGCAGCAGCGGATGGATCCGGATGTGGGCGCCTTTCTCGAAGTCGGTCTTGAACTGGTCCCACAGCTCCGGCGGCTGGTCCTGGACGTTCCATTCCATGTTCTTGTCGCGCGGACTGAAGTACCGTTCCTTCGCGCGCGTCGGTTCCTCGTCGCGCCGCACGCCGACGATGACGCCGGTGAACTTGTGCCGGTCCAGCACGGCCTTGAGCGCATCCTTCTTGAGCGTGCCGCAGCACTCGACGCGCGTGGCCTTGCCGTTCGGGTAGGTGACGCCGCTCTGGAGCACCGCCTCATTCTTGCCCACCACGAGTTGCAGGTTCCAGTCGCGACACAGCTTGTCGCGATACTCGATCATGGACGGAATCTTGTAGGTCGTGTCCACGTGGACGAGCGGGAAGGGGACGTGGCCGAAGAAGGCCTTGCGGGCGAGCCACAGCAACACGGTGGAATCCTTGCCGATGCTCCACAGCATGGCGAGGTGCTCGAACTTGTGGAACGCCTCGCGCAGGATGTAGATCGACTGGTTCTCGAGCTTTGACAGGGGGTCCATGATTCAAACGCGGAGCGCGGAGCGCGGAATTCGGAACGCGCCTGACGACGGTCGATCCCCGGCCTCTGGCCGGGGCCGGATGCCCGTTCCCGGTCCGCTTTTCGTGTGTTTCGTGTGTTTCGTGGTGGCCTCCGCAGCGGCGCGGTTCAGATCTGGAAATCCACTTTCTTGGGCAGGAAGGTGTGGATGCCGCACTCGACCTTGTTGAAACCGGTCCAGCGGCCCGCCCGCTCGCTGTCGCCATTGCCGGTCTGCTGCGTGCAGGGCCAGCAGCCGATCGAGCGGTAGCCCCGGTCGTGGAGCGGATTGTACGGAATCCGGTGCTCGCGGAGGTAGGCCCACACCGCGTCCCGGGTCCAGTTGGCCATCGGATTCAGCTTCACAATGTCGCGCCCGCTCGCTTTGTCGAAGACATACAGCTCCACCAAGCCGATCTCCGCCCGCGTGTCGGACTGCTCGCGACGCAGGCCGGTGATCCAGCAGTCGAGGTCGGCCAGCTTGTCGCGCAGGGGCAGGACCTTGCGGACGGTGCAACAAAGGTCCGGCTGCCGGCGCCATAGCTCGGGGCCATGAATGTCTGCCTGCTCTGCCACGGTCAGATCGGGCTCCAGGCGCGCAATCGTGATGCCCAGGAAGTCTTCGAGTCGAGCCTTCAGGTCAACCGTTTCCTGGAAAAGCAGCCCCGTGTCCAGCGTGAAAACGGGGAAGGGCAGGCCGTGGACCTTCGCGAGATGCAGCATGACCAGGCCGGCGCCCTGGAAACTCGTGCCGATGGCCGCCCGCGCCCCAAACCGCTCGCAGGCCCACCGCAGGATCGACTCCGTGGGTTCGCGATCGAAGCGCTCGTTCAGCGACTTGAGTTCGGCAGACGCCAGCATGGTGTGGGTTCAAGGGCTGAGATTGCCCGCGGGCCCCGGCAGAGCCGAGGAGATGGGCGATCGCTCAGCCGGAACGACCAGGGAAACCGCAGATGGACACAGATGCACACAGATTCCCGAGTGAAAACGAGTTTGGCACGAGCCAATCCGGGTCACCCGACAGTGCGGTTCCGAAGGAGCGCCGCCGATCATGATTCCTCCCATCCGATCTGCGTTCATCTGCGTCCATCTGTGGTTTCAATGGAGTTGATCAGGCTCAAGCCGCGGTCGGCTTCTCCTCCCACAGCACACGCGCCGCCCAATCGCCGAATCGCTCCGCGCCCACGCGCTCCTTCGCAAACCGCGTCAAGACGGGTCGCAGTTCATTGACCAGCTCCGGATCCTTGACGTTGTCCTTGTAGAGCCGGTTCAGTCGCGTGCTGCCCTCATTGCCACCGAAGTAGATCTGATAGCGGCCCGGCGCACGGCCCACAAAACCGATCTCCGCCAGATAGGGCCGCACGCAACCGTTCGGGCAACCCGTCATGCGAATGATGATCTCTTTGTCACGCAAGCCGATCTCCGCCAACAACGACTCGAGGCGCCCAAGCAAACCCGGCAGGAACCGTTCGGACTCCGCCAGCGCCAGCCCGCACGTGGGCAAGGCCGGGCAGGCCATCGAGGCCCGGCGGATGACGGAAGCCTGGCGCTCGACCGGCACGCCGTGCCCGGCCAGCAGCCGGGTGATCGGCTCGACAGCTTCGGCCGGCACGTCCGCCAGGATCAGATTCTGCGACGGGGTCAGCCGGATCTGCGGCCGGAATCGCGCGACGACCTCCCGCAAACCGGACTTGAGTCGGGCGCCTTCCTTGTCGCGGATACGCCCGGTCTCGACGAACAGTCCTAGGAAGTGCCGGCCGTTCGTCTGCTCGTGCCAGCCGAAGCGATCACCTTGGCGCGAGAATTCAAACGGGCGGGCCGGTTCGAGCGGATGCCCCATCCGCCGCCCCACCTCGGCCCGGAACCAGTCCACTCCACGGTCCTCGAGCACGTACTTGAGCCGGGCGTGCTTGCGGTTGGCGCGGTCGCCAAAGTCCCGGTGGACCATCAGCACCGCCTTCGCCGCATCGACCAGCCGCCCCGTCGGGATGAAGCCGATGACATCCGCCAAGCGCGGGAAGGTTTGGGCGTTGCCGTGGCTCATGCCGAGGCCGCCGCCTGCCAGGAGATTGTAGCCGAGGAGTCGGTCGGCCTCCATGATCGCCACGAAGCCCAGGCAGTTCGAGAAGACATCGACGTCGTTCAGCGGCGGGATGGCGAAGGCGATTTTGAACTTGCGCGGCAGATAGGTCCGGCCGTACAGCGGGTCGTTGAACTCCTTGGCCGCCGCTTCTTCGAGCTTCAGCTCCAGCCCTTCAAGCCAGATTTGGTGATAGGCCCGGGTCTGCGGCAGCAGGGCATCTGACACCCGTTTCGCGTCGGCCAGCACCGTTTCGACCAGCGGGCTCGTCGTCGGCGTCGGGGGCGCCATGACGTTGCGGTTCACATCGCCGCCCGCCGCCAGCGTCGTCGCGAGGACATCGTTGATACCCTTGATCAGGGGCCGGAGACCGCTCTTCACAATGCCGTGGAACTGAAAGCCCTGTCGTGAGGTGATCCGCAGCGTGTCATTCCCATATCGGGCGGACAAGTGGTCGAAGGCCAGATACTGTTCCGGCGTGACCCGTCCGCCCGGCAGCCGCCCGCGGACCATGAAGATGAACTTCTTGCCGGTCTTGCGGAGATCGCGGTCATCCTGCTGGTAGATTCCGTGGAACTTCAGGAACTCGTAGTCGTCGTCCGTAACGTGATCCGCCGCGCCGTCCTCCAGGGTCGGAAGAAGGGTGCCGGCCAGCGTCGGGTCCGCCTGCTTCAGGCCCTCGTTGCGGGAGAGCTTGAGCCCAGGCACGTCAAGGTTCAGTAGGTCGCTCATACGACATAAGTTATTGTGACGCTTGAATACAAACAAACTTCTGTCAACCGCAAAAGCCCGCGCGGCCTGGCCTCTCCGCGGGGCGGAGCATCCCGGATGGGCGCCGCCGGTTCCAAGTTTGCCGGGAGAAAAAAAGCGCAAAAAACACCCGCAAAAAACACCCGTTATCGAACTCCTTACCTCCTCCTGGGAAACCGATAGCGTACCGGCCGAACCCATAGGCTTATGAAACGACTTCACCTTCCTCGCCTTCTCTGGATGACGGGCGCGCTGAGCATACCCTTCATGTTGCACGCCCAGCCGGACCTCGTCGCCGTTGGGTTGAGCGCGCCGGCGGAGGCGGTGAGCGAGCACCGGATCAGCGTGTCGTGGACGGTGGAGAGCCGGGGCGACGGGGTGGTGGCGGCCAGTTGGTATGATCGGGTCTATTGGTCCACCAACGACACCTGGGATGCCAACGACCCCTCGTTGGACACCTGCACCCGGAATCAGGCGATCGCCGCCGGCAGCAACTACGTGGCGACCGCATCCTTCACCGGGCCCACGGTCATGCCGGGAACCTATTACCTGATCGCCCGGGCCGATGCGTACGACTCTCTGCACGAGACCGATGAGGCCAACAACACCGTTTCCCGCTCGATCATCATCACGCTGACGGGCGGTTTCCGAATCACGGCAATCGAAACGCTGGCCAACGGACGGATCCGGGGTGGCATGTCTGACCATCGGCGGTCTGACGTACGGGCTGGAAAGCAGCGCGAGCCTCGAGGCGCCAAGCTGGCAGCCGCAGGCGTTCTATCCCGCGCCCGACTCCACGGAATCTCGCTTGACCACACCGGGCACGGGTTCGGAACTGAGCGTCTATGTCGTGCCGACCGGCGAACATCGCTTCTACCGGGCCGTCGCACGCTGAAAGTGATGGCGTCCGAAGCCAGGTTGTGACGAAATAGTCGCCGAGCTGCATGAGCGTCCGGGTCAAAATCTGCGGCATCACCAATCCAGATGACGCGCGGGCGGCGGTCGAGGCCGGCGCCGACGCGCTGGGCTTCGTCTTCTGCGCCGGCAGCCCTCGTGTCGTCGCCCCCAAGGCTGTCACCGAAATCACGCGCGGCCTGCCCGGCCGCGTGTTGCGGGTGGGCGTGTTCCTGGATGCCGCACCGACCACCATTCTACGAACGGTGTCCGCGTGCCGGCTGGATGCGGTCCAGTTGCACGGCGACGAATCGCCTGAGTTCTGCGACGCGCTCGCGCCGTTCCCGGTCTGGAAGGCCTTTCGCGTCCGCAGCCGCGACGTGCTCCAACAGCTCGCCGCGTATCGCGACATGACCGCCGCGTGGCTGTTGGATGGCTATATGGAAGGGCAAGCCGGCGGCACCGGCGCCATGTTCAACTGGGACCTCGCCGTCGAAGCCAAACAACTCGCGCATCCCATCGTGCTCGCCGGCGGGCTCACACCGGAGAACGTCGCCGAGGCCGTGCGCTTTGTCCGGCCCGCGGCCGTGGACGTTTCGAGCGGCGTCGAGTCCGCCCCCGGAAGGAAGGACGCCGACAAGGTCCGCCGCTTCATCGCTGCCGTCCGGTCAGTGGAGCCAGATTCGACCTCCCGCGGCTCTTCAGAATACTGACTTTCGGCTTTGAACTTTGGACGCGAGACCTAGAGTGAGCGCGTGGCGACAGATTCCGAATCCGCGCTGGACCGGCTGTGGCGCGAGTATGGCCGGGTGTTCCAGGACTTCGACGACCTGACGCTCGCGCGCTGGATGGCGCAGACGCTCGGACAACTCCAGGGCCGCGCCTGGCGGATGTCGCACCCGCTCCTGGGCGCCTACCGGCTTGCCGCCCAAATCAGCCATGACCGGGGGCTCTGGCTCAAGCGCCTGGCCACCGCTCCCGCCGCCTACGTCGAGGCGCCGTGTTGCCGCGCCCCCTTGCTGCCCTTGCTGACACGCGACGTGATCGAGTCGGGCCTCGTTTGCCAGCATTGCTCCGCCACGGCGGTGCCGTTCGATGAGATTCCCGCAGACGTGCGGAATGCGCTCAAGGATTGGGCGGACGAATACGCGCCGGTCCATGCGGTCGCCCATTGGGAAGATGCGGAGCGAAAGCGCAGCGGCAATTACGATCGCGCCTACGAGGAGGCCGCGAAACAGGCGGAGCAACTGTTGGCCCGGCTCGGCGCGGACCTGGCGCCGCAACTCCTCGACTCCCACCCCGCCGTGGTCTGGGAAGATCAGGACGAATGCCTCGAAGTCCGGCCCGAGGATATCCCGCTTTGAACCTGAGAATCGAAGCCGGGAGTGGCGCAGGCGCCCCCGCCTGCGGAACTTTGGTTGTTTAGGTTGAACCGGATTCCGCCCGGCGCAACGACTACGGCACAAGCTGGGCTCGATAGAAACGGCTCGTGACCGAGGCCGCGGCGGGATCGGCAATCTGAACCTCGGAGGCACTCAAGACGAGGTTGGTCAGGAGCTGCCACGCCGGCGGTTCGGAAAGGACATCCGCATAATGGACTTCGTAGCTGCGGCCGGGCGTGCCGCCGATCGTGATGAGGGGAGCCGGCGTGGAGGCGAGTTCCAGGCGTGGGACTTCGCCGCAGACAACGCGCACCGGCGCGCTGGTCGCGGTTCCGAGGGCGTTGCTGGCCACCACCCAGTACTCGTGCGCCTCGCCGGTCTGAAACCTCCCGAGCGGAAGCAGGGATTCAATGGCTCCCGGCACCAGGTTTCCATCTTGGAACCAGTGGTACTGGATAGGCGAAGTGCCGGAGGCGAGCGCTGACAACGTGATGAACCGGCCCGGCACATACGCCTCTGATGGCGGTGACGCGACGAGGGTCGGCGCCTTGGGCACCAGCGGATCGGACTGAACCACGACCGCGCTCGCTCCAGACGCCAAGATGGTGTTGGCGCCGAAGCAGACACCATAGAAGGGATAGTCCGACCCGGTGTCCCGCTCCCGCCAAGTCAGGCCGTCCGATGACGTCAATAGCGAGCTATCGATCGCAGCGGTTGTTCCGCTGGAAGTCCACGTTCCCCCTGCCACTACGAAGAGGCCCTCACCGGCCGCGAAGTCGAGCCGGTATGACGACACCACTGGGCAGTCAATCGGTGTCCACTGGCTCGCGTTCGTGGACACGAACAGCGCGTTTCCATCGCTCACGGCTGTGAAGTAACCGTCCCCAAAACGCAACCGGATCAGTCTGGCCGGCTGGTTGGTCGGGTGGTGAATCCACTCGGTGCCGTTGGTCGAGGTCAAAACCGTCCCGTCCCTGCTATCCAGCGCCGCGAAGACGCCGTTGCCATAGCATAACCCACCCAAGCTGCTTTCGTCCGCGAACACATGGCGAGTCCAGTTGGTGGCGTCGGTCGCGGTCCACACGGCGCCGGTGGCTCCCACCGCGACGAACTGGCCAGCCCCATAAACAAGCCCTGAGAGGAAGTCCGCCGCTGGCGCGGGCTGTGGTTGCCAGTTGATCGCATCGGTGGAGGTCGCAACCCAGCCGTTGCCACCGACGGAAACATAAAGCCCGTCTGCGAACGCGACGTCGGCGAAGGAGGCGTTCGTCGGCCCGCGAGCCGGAGTCCAGAATACACCATCCGGTGAACTGGCTAGTCCCCAAGGGAGGTACCCACCGGCGTAGTCCCATTCCATGTTGAATCCAAAGAATCGGTCACCGACAAAGGTGACGCGCTGCGTCTCCGGCAGGTTGTTCTCAAAGCAGTTCCGCCAGGTACCATCCGGACGCCGCATCAACAGCACGATCTGTGGCGCGTCGTAGGGCACTCGTCCTGCGGCGACAAGCGTGCCGCTTCGGATCGCCACTCCTTCGGTCAATTGGCTATCGCCAGTGGCTTCGAGGTGCCAATGCCGCCCGTCCAGCGACGCGGCGTAGCAGCTCCCGACCACGAATTCCCATCCAATGAATGCCGCAAAGCCAATCACGTCGTCGAACGCCATGCACCGAACGGGCGCGTACAGGCCCAACTCCACCCATGAAACCTCTTCCCAAGCCGCCCCGTCCTCCGATGTCAGCACGGCTCCCGTTCCGACGAACTGTGGGAAGCGATACAAGGCCGTCACGAACCGCCCTCGCCCGTACGCGATGGCGGTCAGCGTGCCGTAAGCGCTCGTCTCGCTCCTCCGCCAGACCAGACCGTTCGTGGACACCAGCACGAGTGGATCGGTGGGAGCTGGAGAAGGGGGCGCCGGCCAACCGCCCGTCGACCGCTCAGGTACGGGATCTCCACCGACGGCCACAAACCGTCCGTTGCCGAACGCCACGTCGTAAAGCATGTCCTGGCCGCGGGCGCATTCGAGCCATTGCATGCCGTCGGAAGAGCTGAGGATGGTGGTGTTCCCGCCGACAGCCACAAACTGACCGTCGCCGTAGGCCACCGCATTCAGGTCGGTGAAGACGCTCGTGAATTGCTCGGTCCACTGGCGACCATCCGGCGAGGTCAGGATCAAGCCGTAGTCGCCCACTGCCACATACATACCGTCGCCCCAGACGACGTCGCACAAGTCCTCGGTCACGCCGCTCTGCTGGCTGAGCCAGTGTTCGCCATCGGGCGAGGTGAGGATGGTGCCATGAGCGCCCACGGCGACGAACTCGCCGTCCCCATAGGTGACGTCGAACAGGGGTTGGGCGGTTGGCCGCGGATTACGCCAGTGCCAGATGTCGAGCGGGTCGGCGGCGTGTGATCGGCTGATGAAGGCAATAGGCAGGGCCAGTGCGCACAGCAAGATGACCGGGGAAGTTCTCATGGAGATGACGTCTTCGTGTCGTTAATGGTTGCCGCGGAGCCTGACGATTCACCTCGCGCCAAACAAGGAGAAAACGGCGCGG
>Ga0315274_10007156_pt1 | contig 16183 bp, 11 predicted proteins | sample YL17G02_20_MG_FD_203700 | JGI IMG/M metagenome (GOLD analysis project Ga0315274, IMG submission 203700) | Sediment microbial communities from Yellowstone Lake, YNP, Wyoming, USA - YL17G02_20 | ecosystem: Environmental > Aquatic > Freshwater > Lake > Sediment | place: USA: Wyoming | collected...
AATTTCTAACGGGGTTCACTTATGATTCGTGATACCGGCGATAAATCGCCGGTCTATTTTCGAATATCCCTATTGGGATCTTCACATAAATCTGCCCCTTGTTCATAAGTTAGCGCTTATGCCCCTCTAGGGGGAGGGTTTTCATTGTCTTTCGGTATGTTACAGAGCGGTTTTTCATAGAAGTTTTGACAATATCTCCCTATCTCCCCATTTTGATTTATCTGTCCAAAACCTCACGAACCTTTCGCACCAGGGCCGCTGGCGAGAAAGGTTTTTCGAGGAAAGCAATATCGGGATCGAGCAGACCATGTTGGACAATGGTATTGTCCGTATAGCCAGAAGTGAAAAGAACTTTGATACCGGGCCGGATGACCCTAAGCCGGTCGGCTAATTCTTTCCCCCCCATTTGAGGCATCACGATATCGGTCAGCAGGAGGTGAATTTCTTCTCGGGCATGCTCATAGGCAACGCGGATGGCCTCGCTACCATTGGTCGCCTCCAGCACCGTGTAGCCCTGATTACGGAGGATGCGGACAGCCAGATTCCGCACCAACGGCTCGTCTTCCACCAGGAGCACTCTCTCGTTTCCCTTCGGCAGGTAGCCAACTTCGTCTCTTCGGGGCAGGGAGCCAGGCTCTTCATCGATTCGCGGCAAATAAACCTTGAACGTTGTCCCTTGGCCCTGTCCACTATAAACGAGGATGTGACCGTTGCTCTGTTTGATGATCCCGTAGCAAGTCGCTAATCCCAAACCCGTTCCCTGGCCCTTTTCCTTGGTAGTGAAGAACGGCTCGAAGAGGTGTGCCTTGACCTCATCGGTCATCCCGATCCCATTATCACTTACAACCACCCTGACATACTTGCCAGGGACCCTCCCCGCATGTTGGTGAACATAATCTTCGTCCAGCGTGACATTGGATGTCTCAAGGATGAGTTTGCCTCCATTGGGCATGGCATCACGAGCATTGACCACGAGGTTGACAAGGACCTGTTCAAACTGACTGGGATCTACCTTGGCTGAACCCAAATCCTGCGCCGGTAGCGTCACGAGTTCAATGTCTTCCCCAATGAGTCGGCGGAGCATCTTGTCCATATCGAGTAGGACGTGATTGAGGTTAATCACCTGGGGCTTTTGTGGCTGCCGACGGGAGAACATCATCATTTGACGGATGAGCTTTGCAGCCCGGTCGGCGGCATTCTGGATTTCTTGGAGATCTGCGCGCATCGGATCACTGGATGGCAGTGCACTCACCGCCAGTTGAGAATACCCCACAATGGGTGTCAACAGGTTGTTAAAGTCATGGGCGATGCCACCTGTCAGCCGCCCGATCGCTTCCATCTTCTGGGATTGACGTAGTTGATCTTGAAGGGCAACCATTTCTTCTTCCGCCCGTTTGTGTTCGGTGATATCGTTTACAATGACTACGGCATAGCTCGTTGTCTCCTCACCCTCCCTATAGATCCGGGGTGAGATTGGACAAACTTGAATATGAAGATAGCGGCTGATTGTCCTATCCTCGACCTCACATTCGGAAGGTCTGCCTTTGGCTAATTCATCCCACGCCCGTTTCCAGAAGTTCTCCAGATAACAAGCCGGATCTGTGCAGACAGGATGAAGAAGTTCATGCAGACTCTGACCCTTCACATTTATGACCTGCCCAATATTCCACCTCTCCACCGTCCGATTTGTACGGAGGGTGTAGCCCAAATCGTCAAGGAGGCAAATGAGCTGTGGAAGGGAATCGGCGGTGGACTCCCACTCCCTTTTTACCCGGCCGATCACCATGAGGCTCTCTTTGAGCGACTCCTCCGCACTCACCCGCTCTTCTATTTCCCGCTTGAGTTTCTCATTGGTTATTAGTAGTTGGGCAGTCCGCTCTTCCACCCGTCTTTCCAGCTCATCATGAGCCTTTTGCAGCACCTCCTCTGCTTGCTTGCGTTCGGTGATATCACGCAACATAAGGAGTCGTCCATTTAAGCGATCGTGTTGATCGCGAAGTGGGGAGATGCGGAGGTCAAAATAACGCTGATTCCCATCTTTACCTGACACGATTTCTGAATGTATCTCTGTCACGTCGCTATAGCGGCCGACCAGGTCAGGCCAATTGGATAACATCTTTCCCGCCCATTGTCCGATAGCTTCTGACGCTGTGCAGCCGATGATCCGTTGTGCAGCCGGATTGAGATCCACCATACGGTTCTGCATGTCGAGCACGATCACCACATCACTCATGCTCTCAATGACGGATTCACGCGCCACCGGCACGATGTCCAACAGTCGAAAGCCGAATACGCTCCAAGTCAGGGCCAGGCCCGTTATCGTAAAGGCGAAAGGGGTCAGGTCCAGGTTGGGGATGGGGTTCAACCCAGAGATATATAACGCATTTCCAATCCATGGGACTAACACCGCAACCAACAAACTGCCGGTTTGTCTCCGGTAGAGGTGTGGTGAATGGATGAGCCCGTGGACAATCAGGATTGTGCCGATTAAAAGTAATACATAGGCATAGGATGCATAGATCCAGAACCATTGACCGTAGGTCGAGATACGCATCGAATACAAGCCTCTGGAATCCAATCCGACGCTCTTCCAGATCAGACCGTGCAGCCCATTCGTCCAGACAAGCAGCAGCGTGATAAAAGGTAAAATAGAAAACAGGGCGATGTTTCGGCGTGTGAGCCACTGTTCTCGCCGGGTGTATTGGAGGAGGAAAAACAGCCAAGCAACGGGCACGGTGACGACGCCGAAGTATTTAATGTTGGCCCAAAGAACTTTGCTCTGTAAGGAAGTGCTTCCCAGTTCAAAGGCATACGCCAACGCCCACTCCGCCACAAACAGCATGAGCACGATGAATGGCATGGCGCCGGGTGCACGGCGATGTCGCCATCCATAAATCGTGAGCACAACCGATACAACTGAGGCGGTCACTAAAAGAGTCAGAGGGGTGTATAAAAAGCCCATTATTTTACCTCTCTATCTAACACCTCGCGCACCTTCTGTGCTAAGGCCGCAGGGGAGAAGGGTTTTTCTAGGAAAGCAATACCGGGTGTGAGCACACCGTGGTGGGCAATCGCATTGTTCGTGAAACCCGAAGTAAAGAGCACTTTGATCTCGGGACGAATGGTTTTGAGGCGATCCGCTAACTCTTTACCACCCATTTTGGGCATGACGACGTCGGTCAAGATCAGATGAATGGGTTCCTTCTGTTCCTCACAGATCATCAAGGCTTCACTTCCGTTTGAGGCCTCCAACACCTTGTATCCCTGCCTTTTTAGGGATCGAAGAGCCAACTTTCGAACCTCCTCCTCATCCTCCACCACGAGAATCGTTTCACTTCCGCGAGGAAGCTCCTCCCCAATCATCGCCCCCCTCACCTCCTCGAGGGGCTCATCCACCCTTGGCAGGTAGATCTTACATGTCGTGCCCTGACCCGGTTCACTGTAAAACCAAATGTTTCCCCCACTCTGCTTCACGATCCCATAGACCGTCGATAAACCCAATCCCGTCCCCTTGCCCTTCTCCTTGGTTGTAAAGAAGGGTTCAAAGATCCGTTCCTTTACCTCCGGTGTCATCCCCACTCCGGTATCACTTACCGAGAGCATCACGTGACGACCCGGTGTCACAGCAATATGGCTTCGAGCATACCCCTCGTCCAATTCCACATTGGCCGTCTCAATGGTGAGTTTCCCCCCGGATGGCATCCCATCCCTGGCGTTGACCGCAAGATTCATGATGACCTGTTCCATCTGTCCGGGGTCCACTTTGACTCTCCACAAATCCTCCGCCAAGATCGTCACCAACTCGATGTCCTCACCAATGATACGGTGCAACACCTTGTCGAGATCTCGTAAAATGGAGTTGAGATCGAGCACCTTCATATCCAAGATTTGACGCCGGCTGAAAGCCAAAAGGTGGCGAATAAGGTCCGCGGCCCGATCGGTGGTTTTCTGAATCTCCTTCATGTTCCCCCATAAGGGATCACCTTCTTTCAGTTCGAGAAGGGAAAGTTGGCTGTAACCTTTGATGATCGTAAGGAGGTTATTGAAATCATGAGCAATGCCTCCTGCCAGCCGGCCAATGGCTTCCATCTTCTGCGATTGACGAAGTTGCTCCTGGAGGGCTGCCTTTTCTTCTTCTGCTCGCTTGAGATCGGTGATATCCAAGAGAGAGGCAACGCTCTTTTTTGTCTTTGGAATCATGGAGACTGTAAGGAAGATGTTTCGAATTTGACCCTTCGCGTCAATTGATCGGAACTCATAGTTCTTCGGAGAAACATTTGGATCAATTCTCCGCAAATGATGATATTCTATCATTCTCTCCAAATCTTCTTTGACGATGAATTCTGTCCACTTTTTCTTTCCCTCCACCTCCTCTCTGGAATAGCCAGTGAGTTCTTCGGTTTCGGCGTTTGCAAGGGAGATGGTGGTGTCTTCTTCGAGGATGAGCATAGCGGTTCCCGTATTCTCAAAAATTGTTCGGTATCGAGTCTCTGAGTCGCGCAACGCCTCTTCCATTAGCTTGTGCTCGGTGATGTCACGGATGATACCCTGGTATCCCAGGATACTTCCGTCGTTTGACCGCCACACAGTCGAAGTCAGCAGGCAGTCTATCTCTGTCCCGCCTTTCTTACGGAGCTTCAACTCATAGTCTCTAACGAATCCCTTCTGCCCTATCTCTTTTTGAAACTTATCTCGGTCAGTGGAATTCGCATATGTCTCCTGGACATTCAAGTTCATCAACTCTTCTCTGGTGTAGCCAAAAAGTTCCAACCCAGATTTGTTGATATCAATAAACTTTCCCTCTCGAGTGGTAATGTAGATCGTATCCCTGGACCCCTCGAAAAGGGTTCGGTATCTCTCCTCGCTTTCTCGCAACGCTTCGTCGGCTCGGTTGCGCTCGGTGATGTCCTCACAGGCCATCAAATTTTCTCCCATCTCTAATTGTACTGGTATGAAATTGATGATCTTTTCCGTTCCGTCTTTACAGGTAACTTTAAAAGTCCTGGGCCTTTTCTCTCCTGGACTTACACTTTCTAAATCGTTCATCCAGGTCGAGATCACATTGTGTCGGTATGTCGGATCAGGATATGCTTTCCTAAACCAGGTTCTTCCATCAGGGACATCACTTAGATCATAACCAAATATTTCTCTAAATTTAGGATTGATGTATCTGAACGTCCCATCCTGATCAATCATCACCATCCCGAATGGAGCATTCTCAATTAGAGTCTGAAATCTTTGCCTCTCGGTGCGCAGTGCCTCCTCCGCCTGTTTCCGCTCAGTAATGTCACGGGCAATACCCCGAAAACCGATTGGTTGCCCTTTTGAATCCTTGATGAGAGAGACTGAAACTTCTCCAAACAGTTTCGTCCCGTCTTTTCTAAACACCTCCCAACCAAATCCTTTAGTGGACTTCCCTGTCCTGTAGACTTCGTTGAAGGCTTGAAATAATTTTTTCCGGTTCTCTTCATCGGTGTACTGTTGGTTACCCATGCCTAACATTTCATCTCTGGAGTAACCCAACATTCGGCACAGGGAATCATTGAAGAAGGTAAAATCACCGTGAAGATCGACCTCGTAGTAGCCATCTTCAATGTTTTCAAGAATGGTTCGATATCGTTCTTCCGATTCCCGAAGTGCCTCCTCGGCTCGTTTACGCTTAGTGATGTCTTGCATCAGGGCTAGGACATGGGCGATACCATCGCCTGTTTGGAGAACCGAGGTGGAAATGGAGAGCAGGCGCTTTTCGCCATCGGCGCGGGTGATCTCCCATTCCTCGCCCACTATGTTGTCGCCTTGCCGCATCCGGGCCATCCGCTCTATGGCCCGAGCCTGGATCTCCGGATCCGGGTACATGGTCTGGTACCAGCCCAGGCGGTTGATCTCATTCATCGTGTACCCAGTTATCTCGATCATTCGATCATTCCAAACCGTGAATGCGACGTGGGGAAACTCTACGCTCTCATGGCATACACAGAGGCCCTCGGTCACATGGTCGATGATTGCGCTCCGGAATAAACTCTCTTGCCGCAGCGCTTCCTCTGCTCGCTTGCGCTCGGTAATATCTCTCACCAACTCGATAACCTTTACCTCCCCATCCACATCGGTGAAAGGAGACGAACTCAATTCATAATTCTTCCCATTCGGTGCAACCAATTCAATTCTTCTTGGGTTTCCTGACCCGATTGCTTCTTGGATGCAGCAGAAATTGCATGGTTCTTCTGAACCCATATAAGCCGCATAACATTTTTCTCCTACCCTATCTCCGTAATATTCGCGAAGAAGTTTATTCTGAAACTCAATAATGTAGTTTTTGTTAATAATGTCTACACCATCACTGATGGCCGACAGCATTCCTCTAAACTTATCCCGCTCAGAACGCAGTGCTTCCTCAGTCTTCTTCCGTTGAGTGATGTCTTGAACATGAGAGATGAAGTATTGGGGTACGCCCTGGGGATCGCGGACAAGCGAACTGGAAACTGCCCCCCACACGATATGACCATCTTTGTGAAAGTATCGTTTTTCGAAATGGGTATACTCAATTTCTCCCGATGTCGCCGTTTGGATAAAAGTTGTGCTGATATTCAAGTCTTCTGGATGGGCAATGTCATTAACGGTCATACCTTCAAGCTCTTCCTGGCTGTAGCCGAATATTTCACACATCTGATGATTGACTTTGGTCAATCGCCCTTGAAGATCCACCAGGCACATTCCGATATTGGCATTCTCGAAAGCCAAACGGAAACGTTCCCCGATTTCCTGCAACGCCTCCTCTGCCCGCTTTCCTGACTGTTTGGCAGACCGTTGATGAATAACGGCAGAGACCCTGGATGGTCGTGTTCTTTTCCGATCTGTTAAATGGGAATTTGCTTTTTTTCTCTTAGGTTTTTTGGTTGCCATACTTATTTTCCCTTCTGATGCTATAGTGAACGGCCCTGAAAAGTAGTCATTGCGAGGAGCGAAGCGACGTGGGTCGTATCGACCTTCACGGAGTTTATCCTGAGCAAAATAATGAGATTCTTCCCCCGTACTTGATACGGGGTCAGAATGACAAAAGCGAAGGGTTCGCAATGACACATGGCGAATGTCAACTTATTTATGTCGTTCACTATAGTAAATGACTCTGTTCAGTTTTTTCACCATCCTGAATTAAGCTACTGAATACATAAAATTTACCGAGGATCAAATAGCAAGTTTTGTTCCAAATTGTTCCAAATTTTCATAAAAAATCAAATTTGTTGCATATCTTATTGTTATCTATATAGTTTTTAAAATTTTAGATGAATGAGATAACGAAAGTTCAGGGGGTAGGATCAATTGCTAAAAATGGACAATTTATGACAAAATTGCATAAAAAGTGACACTTTTGGACAAGAATTACGATCTCGAATCCAGAATTGAGGAGTCAGAAGTCAGAATAGAGGAGGAATACGCTCCCAGCAACTTGCTGATCTCTCAAGTCGAGACATCAATTCTTCAGTATCCCCATACCCGAGGTCTTTGGAAAGGATTAAGTAGTACCGGCATTCTTCTGCAGAGTCTTGGGCAATGTTCATAAACCGTGCTTTGTCACCTTTTGTTTTTTTCTTAAATCCCTCTGCGATATTTGCCGGAATGGAAATAGCTGCTCTTCTCAGTTGGGAAGTTATTAGTCAGTCCATAATTGTATAGACATCAAAAACTAAATCCCTCCTCCCCTCCCTTTACAAAAGGGAGGCGCCGCCGTCCAGAGCCGCATTACTCACTTCAAGCCGGGCATTGGGACTCTGGCGCCGGACGGAATTACCCCTCTTTGGCAAATGGTTCGACGAGACTCACCATCCTGAGCTTGTCGAAGGAGAGGGGCGAGGGGAGATTTTCTGAGCAATATGTCTACTCAATTATGGACTCCTTAGTAATCCATATATCTCATTTTTCGGAAAACTATCAGTAAGGCGGTAGATAGATAAAACGAATTGATGACCTTTCTGCCAGACAATTAGGTCTTGGAAACTTCTTGCCGGTATCCTTTTCATCATTTCTTCTTAATTCTGACTACTGTCTCCTGGATTCTTCTTTTTTTCTTTCTTTGAGTGCAGCTAACACCTTTTCTGGAGTGATGGGAAGATCTTTCATTCTCACCCCTACTGCGTCATAAATGGCATTGGCAATGGCAGGTGCTGTTGGGACCAATCCCGGTTCACCAATCCCTTTTGCACCGAAGGGTCCGAATGGATCATTCGTTTCGATGACAATCGTCTCAATATTTGGAACATCCTTAGCTGTGAGCATTTTATAGTCAAGGAAGTTTGGATTCATCACCTTCCCATCTTTTAGGATGAGCCTTTCGGTTAAGGCATAACCGATTCCCATGGTCGCGCCACCATAGACCTGACCTTCCAAAAGCATCGGGTTGATCGCTCTCCCTACATCGTGAGCAGCAATATATTTCAGGATCTTTACCTGACCGGTTTCCTTATCCACTTCCACCTCTACCCCATGAGTTCCATAAGCATAAGTGACCGATAGATTTCCCTTAAATTCTCTATCTAAATTCTCGTTTGTAGGATCGTAGAAATATTCCGCCATGACCATGCTTCCGCCAGCGGTATAATGGGCAGCCCTTAAAACCTTTCCCAGAGGTGATTTCTTCTCGGGATCTTTCTTAGAAAAGACGGTTCGATCCCGAATATCTAAATTCTCAGGACTTTCACCCATTGATTTGGACGCTACCTCGAGAAGTTGTTCCTTCACTTTTTTCGCTGCCCCTCTGGCAGAATTTCCAGCCACAAAGGTCGTTCGACTGGCATGGGCTCCAACATCCCAGGGGCAGATATCGGTATCCGTATGGGTGACGACGACATCCTCGACTCTAACTCCCAGTTCCTCTGCAACAATTTGAGCGATCACCGTCTCGGATCCCTGTCCCATATCTGTTGCACCAGTGAAGACGTTGACGGTCCCGAAGTCATCCATTTTGATAATTGTACCACAACCATCCGATTTATAGACTCGGGCGCCTCCACCAACATGGATCATTGAAGCCATCCCCATTCCTCTTCCGTCTCTTCTTCCTCGATTCTGTCGCCAATCCAACTTTTGAGCTACGATGTCAATACACTCCCTCAGACCACAAGTGATGATCTTAAAATTCTGAGGTGTAACTTCGCCTGGCGTATTAGTATTTCTCAATCTGAAGTCAAGAGGGTCAATCCCTGCCATTTCAGCTAAGATGTCGATCTGGGAATCGATGGCAAAGGTAGCTTGAGGATTTCCATACCCTCTCATTGCTTGAGAATAGGTGTTATTGGTATAGACGCATTTGGCGACATATCGGACATTGGGAACTTTATAAAGAGAGGAGATAGGCATCATCATGACAGAGGGTGTGGTGGCACCCCAAGAAGTGTAAGCGCCATTGTCGAGGACCATTTTTATATCGCGAAAAGTCAGTTTTCCATCTTTGGAACATCCCTGAGCAATATCAATGATGGCAGGCTGCCTAGGCGAAGTAGCAAAAAACTCCTCTTCACGGCTGAAGAGGATCTTGACTGGTTTTCGGGTCTTATGAGCCAGGAGGATGGCAATGTATTCGAAGGCGTAGGTATCGAGTTTGCTTCCGAATCCGCCACCGATCATTGTTTTGATCACTCGAACCCTTTTGTCCTTCAATCCCATGGTAGCGAGAGCATCCATGTAGTCCCTTTGAGCTAAGGATGGGATCTGAGTGATACTATACATGGTGAGATTATTTTTCTGGTCGAACTGAGCCAAACATCCACTCGTTCCCATGCAACAATGAGCAACCCAGGTCACCTTAAAGCGATCCTGAGCAACATAGGCAGAGTTCTTCCTTGCTTCATCCACATCTCCCGCAATAAGCCTCCATGGGAAATTGAGGACATTGGTTGGTTTTTTCTCCTTTCCGCCCACATGTTCTTCATGGATGAGAGGTGCACCTTCCTTCATGGCCTCTTCAGGATCGAATATGGCTGGGAGGATTTCATATTCAACCTTGATGAGATTGAGAGCCTCTTCAGCAATTTCAGGGTCTGTGGCAGCCACAGCAGCGACCTCATCCCGCAAGGAACACACTTTATTTGCCTTGAGAGGAACATTGTCTTTATAGACACCGAATTTGATGGGAGGAATGTTGTATCCCGTTAAAACAGCCTTCACCCCTGGAAGTTTCTCTGCCTTAGAGGTGTCAATACTTTTTATTTTCGCATGGGGATGAGAACTGTAAAGGATTTTTCCATAAAGCATCCCTGGGACCTTCAGGTCATGAATGTAGATCGCCTTGCCGGTAACCTTTTCCTCTGCGTCCATCTTGGGGATTCGTTTTCCAACATTGATGAACTCTTCCATGATAACCTCCAGTTATTTCGGAATTCGGAATTCGGATTTCGGATTTTTAAATCAGCATTCCGCAATCAGCAATCTGCAATGCATTATTGGCCACTGGCTGCTTTGATGGCCTGAACAATTTGGAGATAACCGGTACAACGACATAGGTTTCCAGCAATCCCGTTTCGAATCTCTTCCTCTGTCGGTTTTGGATTCTCATCTAAAAGGGCTTTGGCAGAAATGACCATTCCCGGTGTACAGAAACCGCATTGGATGGCTCCATATTCAACAAAAGCCTTCTGAATGGGATGGAGATTACCCTGGGCATCGGTTAGACCCTCAATAGTGGTTACACTCCTTCCCTCCACTTCCATGGCAGGGAAGATACAAGAGTTAATCGTCTTTCCATCTAAAAGGACGGTGCAAGCGCCACATTCACCCATGCCACACCCTTCTTTTGTTCCTGTTAGTTCCAATTTATCCCTCAGCAATTGTAAAAGGGTGAGATGGGGTTCGATCTCCACCGTTACGGGTTCTCCGTTTACTGTAAAACTGAGTGTTTGTTTGTCCATGAAATACTCCTTTCAAGATCGCTATACTTGAGGATCGCTTCGCTTGAGGAGCACCAATGGTTTAAGGATCACTCCGTTCGAGGATCGCTATCGCTTGAGGTCAAAGCAAAATCTTTTGCCTCTAACCTCAAGTCCCGAAGGGACGCTCCTCAAGGCTGAAGGCCGCTCCTCTTTTCTCTATCGAGGGCTACCAAAGCCTTTCAGGAAAGACATTCTCTTCAGGTTGGATCACTCTCTCAATCGATTTCATCGCCATCCGCTTCACCAAAACCATGATCATGTCTCTCCGATACCAGGCTTCACCCCGGATGGAGTCTCTGGGCTGTGCTTCCTTCGAAGCGGTCTCAGCCACCTCTTCTAACAGTTCGTCACTTATTTTCTTTCCTCTCAGAAGATTTTCTGCCTTGATAGCCCTGATTGGCGTAGGAGCAGCTACTCCCAAGGCAATCCTCACTTCCTTGCAGACAAGTTCATCCTGTTCCATTGCATGAAGGATAGTTGATATCGGGGAAGAGGTGCAAAGCATGTCTGAACAGGTGACTTTGTTTTTATCCAAAGAAAGAAGAACGGATACACCTAAAATGGGAAGATCTAAGGCGAGGCGCCTCTGAAGTTTATAGTAAGCAGAACCTGTATTAGGTAGTGGGTTTGGAATGATTAACTCTTTAATCATTTCTCCCGTTTTCAATACAGTTTCTCCTGGTCCTTTAAAGAACTCCTCAATGGGAAGGGTTCTCTCTTCTTTGAGGTTTTTGATCTTGACTTGAGTCCCGAGAACCAAAAGGGGAGTGGCTGTATCTGCTGAAGGGGCAGCCGTACAGATATTGCCACCAATGGTCGCCACATTTCGAATCTGAATGGAGCCGAGGAAATCGGCAGCATCGGCTAAGGCAGAGAAATTCTTTCTGATCGCCTCAGATTTCTCGATTGCCCGATGAGTGACCATGGGCCCGATGCTCAGAGATCCATTGGACTTAATTTGGTCCAGGCCCGGAATCCCTTGTAGGGAGATGAGAATATCGGGAGACATCGTTTTCTGCTTGATCATGACGATGACATCCGTCCCACCCGCAATCAATTTTGCTTTCTCGCCGTATTTAGCAAGAAGGGTGAGAGCTTCCTCGAGGGTCTTTGGCTTGAAATAATCAAACTTTTTCATAGAAGCCTCCAGATCTATCTGTGTCTTGTTTTCTTATAAATCAAATACCATTCAGGCTGAGACCTGTGTCTTCATGGGGTAATGGCACGATGAAAACCGGTTTCCGGGACCGATCCAAAACGGAGCGTGCCACACTCCCGAGAAACGTCTGTTTTAGAAACCCTTTTCCATGTGTTCCAAGAATGATGACCTCGCACGCCTCTTCATCTGCAGCCTTCAAGATTTCTTCAACAGGATGTCCTGGTTGGACAAGAATCCTTGATACCAAAAGGAGACATCGGGGATCGTCTTGAGATTCCCTTTTACAAAACTCTTGTAAACGTTTTTTTATCTGGTCGATAGCCATTCCCTGTTCATATTTAATTTTTTCTTCCCATTTGGCTTCCTCCACATATACACTCACATAATGTTTTACTTGGGGAGGAATGGGTTCGATCACATGTAAGACGACGATTTTTGCACCGTATTTTTGGGCCATGTCCATCGCATATCGGTATGCATAAACAGAGTTTTTGCTTAAGTCTGTAGCATAAAGAATTTTCTTAATCTGTGGGATCATTGCTTTCCTCCTCGGTGCGGTAAGGAAACTGTCATGAAATTACTTCACTAAACTAGGTAAAAAGAGTGCAATCCGGGGAAAAATGATCATGAAAGCCATGGTGATGCAATAAGCAGGAATGAACCAGACCACCCCTTTGAAAACAGTTGAGAGAGGAATATCCTCGGCCATGCCGGCCACAATGTAGGCGCATATTCCTACAGGCGGTGTGATTGCCCCCATCGTAGTGACAACCGTGAGGATACACCCGAACCAGATCGGATCATACCCTAATTTCATAGCCATGGGGTAGAAGATTGGGATGGAGATCAACAGGAACCCCAGGGCATCCATTACACAGCCTGCAATACCATAGATAATTAAAATCCAAATTAGAATGACATAACCTGGGATATTGAGAGAGGCAACAAAATCAACTGCTATAAAGGGAAGCCTGCTGATCGTCAGGAACCGACCGAAAATGACTGCCCCCCAAACGATCACAACCACCATACACGATACTTTTAACGCATCCACAATCGCTGAACCCAGGCCCTTCCATGATAGCTTTCTTCTCATCACACCACCCGTTATGAGGGCGAAAAAGGCACCTGCAGCCCCTGCTTCTGTTGGGGTAAAGGCACCCGTATAAAGACCTCCCATGACCAGGCCAAAGAGAACAATCATCTCGAGGGCTCCAGGAAGGGCTTTGATCTTCTCTATAATAGTTGTCTTAGGCCCTCCGGGACCCCAATTGGGGTGTTTTACGCAGAGGATGTAAATCGTGATGCAGAAGAGAGCGGCCATTAAGATTCCGGGCAAAGTCGATCCCCAGAAAAGTTTACCAATGGACTGGCCAGTTTGTATGCCATAGACAAGAAGCACCAAGCTCGGAGGGATCACCACTCCCAGCGTGGAACCACAAGCAATAGAGCCTGAGGAGAGTATCTTCTCATATTTGTATTTGTTCATCTCTGGCAAGGCAACGGTCGTCATGGTCGCTGCGGTGGCCGCATTAGAGCCACAGATGGCCGCAAACCCAGCGCATGCCATCACTGTCGCCATGGCCAAACCGCCCCGCAGACGGCCGAACAATTTGTAAGCCGTAAAGTAAAGGCTTTGGTTTACTCCCGAATAAAAACAGATGGTCCCCATGAGAACAAATAGGGGAATAACCGTGAGACCATAAGAGGAGAACTGCGACCAAGTTTCTGTGCCGATCGTAGACAGGGCGGCGCTCAAACCGCTGATATACCAGATCCCGCAAAAGCCCACTACCGCCATCGAGAAGCCAACGGGTATCTGTATGACGATCATGACTACAAGAAGGATGAGAATACCGAGCAGCCCGATCATCTATTTCCCTCCTTTCTCGGGGGCAAGCAATTTCACAAAGTCAATAAACAATACTAAGGCGAGGAGGGCACAACAGAAGGCGACAGTATAAACGAATGGGTAATAGATGATCCTCAACGTCTCTGATGTTTCACTTCTCTTCCAAATGGTTGTCGCAAAGACAAAGACTTGCCAGGCCACCAAAGCAAAAAAGATCATGGACAGAAAAGAACTGATAGTATTCATGATCTTTTGCGTCCGTTTTGAAAATTGAGAAGCCAGAATATCCACGGAAATATGGGCCCGAGTAATCTGGGCATAACCTAATGGTAAAGCGATAGTTAGCGCACCTAAAAAGCCGGCCAATTCGTATGCCCCTTTCAAAGGTACTCCGAAAGGCCTTAGGAACATATTGGCACACGAAATTCCCATCATTATCAAAAGGGTAGCTCCACCTATCCAGATAATCCATTTGTTTAGAAGATTACTAACTTTTTCCAACACTCCGATCACGATTTACCTCATAATATAATCCCCCCAACCCCCCTTAGCAAAGGGGGGATCTAGGGGGGATTACAAAAGGGGTTCGAAAGAATCACTTAGCGTATTCTTTACTGTAATTGTCTTTGGATTTCATCACATCATCAAGGATCGCTTTCGTTGGTATTCCCTTTGCTTCATATTCTTTCAGATATTTATCGTTCATTGGCTTGAGCAATGCATACCACTTGGCAAGTTCCTCTTTTGAGAGGGTGTACATCTGGAAATCTTTATAGGTTTCCTTGGACCATTTCAGGGAGTTATTCACATGATTGTCCACATACTGGCCGGTCCAGATGGCCTGTTCTTTTTGAAGGTCATCGATTACCTTTTTAACATCCGCCGGTAATGATTCCCATTTGCCTTTGTTCATCACGACAGCGAAGGAGACGACGAAGAGGTTGACATTGCTTGTCACATGGCGGCAGTACTCAGCATATTTGAAATCCTTCAACACTTCCATGGAGGAGACATTTCCTTTAATGACCCCCTTTTGAAGGGCTTCGGGGACATCGGATTGTGGCATGGCAACGGGTGCAGCCCCGAGGAGTTCAAGGATCTTTGCGCCTGTTCCTGAAGCCCTCAGTTCGTAGCCTTTTATCTCTGCAAGACTGCGAACAGGTTTCATCGACATGATGTTTGCCGGTGGACAAGTGAACATGGTAAGGACCTTCACCTTTTCAAATTCTTTCGGTTTATATTTGTCCACCAAATCCCAAAGAGTAGCACTTGCCACAGTGGCATTGGGCCATCCCAAGGGAAGATCTACAGCCTCCACAACAGGAAAAGCCCCGGGTTGATAGGATGTTGCCAAACAGCCGATGTCAGCTGTTCCAGCAATAACCCCGTCGAACATATTCTTTGCAGATAAAAGAGTGCTCCCAGGATAGGTATCGACTTTCACCTTTCCGGCAGTTCTCTTTTCTACTTCTGTCTTCCATCTTTCCATTTGAACGCAGGGGAAGGTCGGAGCAGGCGGGAAATTCGCATAACTCAATTTAATTTGAGCCTGGGCGGGGACAGACAACAAACTGATCCCAAATAAGAACGCTACCATTACCATGATGGTTATACTTTTTTGTTTCATTTTCTTTGCTCCCTCCTTTTCAAGTTTAAAAAAAATTAGCGTATACTGTATACAATATTTTAGGCTCCTGTCAAGCTTTTTTTAAATCCCATCACCTCCTTTTCCTGATTTCAAAAACATCAAAATTCTCCAATAGTTACATCGGATTCATCCTGCGGAAGGGGAATAATAAAAACTGGTTTCTTAGCTCGATCCAATACCGATCGGGCTACACTGCCAAGAAAGGTTTTTTTTAAGAATCCCTTTCCATGGGTTCCAAGGATGATCACATCGCATGCCTCTTTAGAGCCCACATCCAAAATCTCTTCGACCGGATGCCCTGGCTGAACGAGAATTTTTGATACCAAAGCAAGGCATCGAGGATCATTCTGAGTCTCCCTATTACAAAATTCTTGCAAACGCTTTTTGATCTGTTCAATGACCATCTCCTGTTCGTATTTGACCTTTTCCTCCCATTTGGCTTCATCTACATAAATTTTCATATAGTGCCTTGCTGCAGGAGGAATAGGTTCGATGACATGCAAGACAATGATCTCAGCATTATATTTTTGGGCCATATCCATCGTATGTCGGAATGCATAGGCAGAATTTTTGCTCAAGTCACTGGCATAAAGGATTTTCTTTAT
>Ga0315274_10007157_pt1 | contig 16182 bp, 17 predicted proteins | sample YL17G02_20_MG_FD_203700 | JGI IMG/M metagenome (GOLD analysis project Ga0315274, IMG submission 203700) | Sediment microbial communities from Yellowstone Lake, YNP, Wyoming, USA - YL17G02_20 | ecosystem: Environmental > Aquatic > Freshwater > Lake > Sediment | place: USA: Wyoming | collected...
GCCTCGCGGATGAACTTCTCCTCGCCCTCCTTCATGGAGATCGAGTTGACGATCGGCTTGCCCTGCACGTTCTTCAGGCCCGCCTCGATGACCTCCCACTTGGAGGAGTCGATCATCACCGGGACGCGGCTGATGTCCGGCTCGGCCGCGATCAGCTTGGTGAACCGGTCCATCGCGGCGACGCCGTCGATCATGCCCTCGTCCATGTTGATGTCGATGACCTGCGCACCGACCTCGACCTGCTGCAGGGCGACCGACAGGGCGGTGTCGTAGTCCTCGGCCTTGATCAGGTTGCGGAACCGGGCGGAGCCGGTGATGTTGGTGCGCTCACCGATGTTCACGAACAGGGAATCGTCGGTGATGTTGAGCGGCTCCAGGCCCGAGAGCCGGGTGGCCACCGGGATCTCCGGCAGCTCGCGCGGCGGCTTGCCCTCGACCACTTTGGCGATCTCGGCGATGTGCGCCGGCGTCGTTCCACAGCAACCACCGACCAGGTTGACCAGGCCGGCCTCGGCGAACTCAGCGAGGTAGCCGGCCTGACGCTCCGGGGACTCGTCGTACTCGCCGAACGCGTTGGGCAGACCGGCGTTCGGGTAGCAGGAGACGTAGGTGTCCGCGATCCGGGCCATCTCGGCGATGTAGGGCCTCATCTCCGGTGCGCCAAGGGCGCAGTTGAGGCCCACCGCGATCGGCTTCGCGTGCCTGATCGCGTTCCAGAATGCTTCGGTGACCTGGCCGGACAACGTCCGCCCGGAGGCATCGGTGATGGTGCCCGAGATGATCACCGGCCAGCGGCGTCCGCGGTCCTCGAACAGCGTCTCGACCGCGAACACCGCCGCCTTGGCGTTCAGCGAATCGAAGATCGTCTCGATGATGAGGAGGTCGGAACCACCGTCGAGCAGGCCGTTGGCAGCTTCGAGGTAGGCGGCAACCAGCTGGTCATAGGAGACGTTGCGGGCTCCGGCGTCGTTGACGTCCGGCGAGATCGACGCGGTCCGCGTCGTCGGCCCCAGCGCCCCGGCGACGTAGCGGGGCTTCTCCTGGGTGCTGATCTCGTCGCAAGCTTTGCGGGCCAGGGCAGCGCCGACGTAGTTCAGCTCGTAGGCCAGCTCATGCATGTCGTAGTCGGCGAGCGAGACCGCGTTCGCATTGAACGTGTTGGTCTCCAGGATGTCGGCGCCCGCCTCGAGGTACTCGCGGTGGATTCCCTCGATGATCTGCGGCTGCGTCAGGTTGAGCAGGTCGTTGTTGCCCTGCAGAGCGGTCGGCCACTCGATGAACCGCTCGCCGCGGTAACCGGCCTCATCCGGCCGGTCCCGCTGGATCGCCGTGCCCATCGCGCCGTCGATCACCATGATCCGCTGGCGCAGAATTGCCGTCAGCTCCTCGGTGCAGTCGGGCCGGATGTTCGACGCAAGAGTGTTCGACGCAGAAGTGTTCGACCCAGAAGTGTTCGACCCAGAGCCGTTCACGGGGGCGTTCACATGCGCTCCTTCCTCAGCGGAAGGCGTCCTTAACTCTGCCGAGCGTGGCGGATATCAGGGGGCCCTGGCCCCCCGAATAGCCGTTGCAACGCCTCTCGACCTTGAGAAAGTCTACGTCGTCACCCGATCGGCTTCCGGACGCCCATCTCGTCGCTGCGACCCGCTTGCCGATCTCGGGGCCGACAACTCGATGTCGCCGCCACCGTGGTTAACCAGACTGCAAGCGAACGTATTTGGTCTTGACCGCGTCAGCTCCGACTTCGCCGTGGTTGCGGTGAATCTGCTCGATGACGGCGGGCCGGTCTGATGCGGCTCATCGCAGCCAAGCAGGGCTTAGGCTGGAACCGTGACGGCGTGGAACTTCAGCGGCACTCAAGGCCCCAAACTGCCCGAACTCCACAACACCATCATCGTTGCCGCCTTCGAGGGCTGGAACGACGCCGGCGACGCTGCCAGCGACGCCCTGGAACACCTCGACGCCATCTGGGAGGCGCAGCCACTCTTCGAGATCGACGACGAGTCCTACTACGACTACCAGGTGAACCGCCCGGTGATCCGCCAGGTCGACGGGGTCACCCGCGAACTGGTCTGGCCGTCGATGCAGATCTCTCACTGCCGCCCGCCCGGCGCCGACCGCGACATCGTGCTCATGCACGGTGTCGAGCCCAACATGCGCTGGCGCAGCTTCTGCGCCGAACTGCTCGGGATCGCCGACAAACTCAACGTCGATACCGTGGTGATTCTCGGGGCGCTGCTGGCCGACACCCCGCACACCCGTCCGGTGCCGGTGTCGGGGGCGGCCTACTCCCCCGAGTCGGCCAAGTTCTTCGGCCTTCAGGAGTCCCGTTACGAGGGCCCGACCGGTATAGCCGGGGTGTTCCAGGACTCCTGCGTGGCCGCCGGGATACCCGCGGTGACGTTCTGGGCGGCGGTGCCGCACTACGTCTCCCAGCCACCGTGCCCCAAGGCCACCGTCGCCCTGCTGCGCCGCGTCGAGGAGGTGCTCGACATCGAGGTTCCGCTGGTCGACCTGCCCACCGAGGCCGAGGAGTGGGAGCAGGCGGTCACCGAGATGACCGCCGATGATGAGGAGATCGCCGACTACGTGGCCAGCCTGGAGGCGCGCGGGGACGCCGAACTCGACGTCAACGAGGCGATGTCCAAGGTCGACGGTGACGCACTGGCCGCGGAGTTCGAGCGGTATCTGCGCCGACGTGGGCGCTGAACGAGCCGCCCGCAATGCTGCGATAACGTGCTGTCACCGGCATCCAACGAATTAAGAGGTTGTCTATAGTGAAACTCACCCTGAGCGAGGCCGACTCCGCGTTCCGCGACGAACTGCGGGAGTTCTTCACCACCCGGATTCCCGCTGAGATCCGCGAACGCGCCCGTAACGAGAACCTCAACTACCCCGAGGACGTCGTCACCTCCATGCGCATCCTCAACGCGGCCGGACTGGCGGTGCCGCACTGGCCGGTCGAGTGGGGCGGCAAGGACTGGACCCCGCTGCAGCGACAGATCTGGGCCGAGGAGATGCGGATGGCCTGTGTGCCCGAGCCGCTGGCGTTCAATACCGGCATGGTGGGCCCGGTCATCGCGCACTTCGGCTCGGATGAGGTCAAGCAGCGTTTCCTGCCGGCCACGGCCAACCTCGACATCTGGTGGTGCCAGGGCTTCTCCGAGCCGGAGGCCGGATCGGACCTGGCGTCGCTGCGCACCACCGCGGTGCGCGACGGCGACCACTACATCGTCAACGGCCAGAAGACCTGGACGACGCTGGGCCAGTACGCCGACTGGATCTTCCTGCTCGCCCGCACCGACCCCGACGCCCCCAAGAAGCAGGCCGGTATCTCGTTCATCCTGGCCGAGATGTCCACCCCCGGGATCACCGTGCGCCCGATCAAGCTGATCGACGGCAGCTACGAGGTCAACGAGGTCTGGTTCGACGACGTCCGGGTCCCGGCGAACCAACTCGTGGGTGAGGAGAACGCCGGCTGGAGCTACGCCAAGTTCCTGCTGTCCAACGAGCGCAACGGCATCGCCCGGATCGGTACCACCAAGGTGTGGCTGACCGAGGTCAAGGAGCGCGCTGCCAAGACACCGATCGGCGACAGCACCCTGCTCGAGGACTCGTTGTTCGCGGCGCGGGTCGTCGAGGTGGAGAACGAGTTGCTCGCTCTGGAGCTGACCCAGTTGCGAGTCAGCGGCGACGAGGCCGGCGGCAAGCCGAACCCGGCGTCATCGATCCTGAAGTTGCGCGGCACCCAGTTGCAGCAGGCGGTGACCGACCTTCTGGTGGAGGTGGCCGGGCCGGATGCGCTGCCGTTCGACGCCGGTGACACCGTCGACTCCCCGGGCTGGGCACAGCACGCCGCGCCGCGCTACCTGAACTACCGCAAGGCCTCGATCTACGGCGGCAGCAATGAGGTGCAGCGCACCATCATCGCGTCGACGATCCTCGGACTCTAGAAGGGCTTTCAACGGTGAACTTTGACCTGACCGAAGAGCAGCAATTGCTGGCTGACACCACCCGCGAGGTGCTGTCGCGGAGCTACGACAACACCGAGGCCCGCAACAAGGTCGTCGACGCTCCGCTGGATTCCGGACCGGGCTGGAGCAGGGACGTCTGGGGTCAGCTGGCCGAGATCGGCATCCTCGGCCTGGGTCAGGATCCCGAGGAGTCCGGGCCCCTCGAGGTGATGGTGGTGATGACCGAGATCGGCCGACGGCTGGCACCCGAGCCGGTGGCGACCGCCGCGCTGATCCCCGGTGCGGTGATCGCCGAGTACGGATCCGACGAACAGCGCGCGCTGCTCGACGACGTGGCCGCCGGGGAGCGGCTGCTGGCATTCGCCCATACCGAACCAGGCCGGCGCGGTGCCGCCGAGTTGGTGACCAGGGCCGGCGAGCAGGGTGGCTCGTGGACGGTCACCGGCCGGAAGAACCCGGTGCTGGCCGGTGACGGCGCCGACACGCTGGTGGTGACGGCCGCGCTGCCCGGTGGCGGCAGCGGACTGTTCCTGGTGGATGCCGTCGGGCCGGGGGTGACCCGGCACGGCTACCGAACCTTCGACGGGCAGCGCGGTGCCGAGATCGCATTCGGCGACGCACCCGCCCGGCCGCTCGGCGCCGGCGGCGACGCGACCGACGCGATCGGGGCCGCGGTGATCCGGTTCCAGTCCGCACTGTGCGCGGAGGCCGTCGGAGCGATGGACGAATCACTTCGGCTGACAACGGATTACCTCAAGACCCGTAAGCAGTTCGGGGTGCCGCTGAAGACCTTTCAGACCCTCACCCAGCGTGCCGCCGACATGTACGTCTCGCTGGAACTGGCCCGCAGCATGAACTACTACCTGGCGGTGTCGGTGGCCGACGGCCGGTTCGACCCGATGGTGGCCGCCAGGGCCAAGATGCAGATCGGCCGCTCGGGCAAGCACATCGCCGAGGAGGCCATCCAGTTGCACGGCGGAATAGGCGTCACCGCGGAGTACCCGATTGCGCACTACGCCGCCCGGCTGACCGCCATCGAGCAAACGTTCGGCTCGTCGACCGATCAGCTGCGCTACCTGGTGGGCCGGGTGAGCGGATACGGCACCGCCGTCCTCTAGGGGTGCGGTGTCTCCAGATGTTGGTTACGCGATGATCCGCCGAACCTGTCGACAGAACCCGATGATTAGCGCTCACGTAGGGCCCGCGCGGTGAGCAGGTTCGTGACGCCGGTCACTTTGAACGGGCAACACTGGGTCGCGCTCGAACCGCTGAGTGAGAACCACATCCCCGAGATCGCCGCGGCCGCGGCCGACGGCAATCTCGGGTCACTGTGGTACACGAGCGCGCCATCGCCGGAGACGGCCTCGGAGTGGGTGTCCAAGATGCTGGCGATGCAGGAGGACGACGAGGGTGTGACGTTCGCGGTCCGGCGGCGAACCGACGGTGCGGTCGTCGGTTCGTCGAGTTTCTTTCACGTCGACGCGGCTAATCGCCGGCTGGAGATCGGGCACACCTGGTACTCCGCCTCGGCGCGCCGCACCGGCGTCAACTCCGAGACCAAGCTGATCATGCTCGAGCACGCCTTCGACCATCTCGGCTGCGTCGCCGTCGAATTCCGCACGCACTTCTTCAATTCGGCCAGCCGCACCGCCATCGAGCGTCTCGGCACCAAACTCGATGGGGTCCTGCGCAGCCACCAACTGCTGCCCGACGGGTCCCGGCGCGACACCGTCGTCTACTCGATCCTAGATATCGAGTGGCCTGCGGCTCGGGCCAATCTGATGTTCCGGCTCAGCCGACCCTCGTGAATGTCTCGAGTCGTTCACACACCGGTCGCGGTCAGCTGACCTTCACCACCTTGGGCGCCTGCCAGCTGCCGTCAAGCGCCGCGGTCTCGGGCCAGTACAGCCGCAGGAAAAGTTGGAACGGTCCCGGCGGGGCCGGCAGCCAGTTGGGCTGCTTGTCCGACGCCGGCGGATTGTTCTGAATGTGGATCGTCAGGCTGCCATCGGGGTTCTTCACCAGGTCGGGCAGCATCGGCGAGTTGATCACGTAGCGGTTGATCGGGTTGTCCACCAGCAGGGACTCGGGAAGCTTGTACATCGTCACCGACCAGAAGGCGTTGACCGGCGGTAACTGCCCCGGCGCGAAGGTGAGGGTGTACTTGTCGGCCCCGGTGAGCGGGGCGCCGTCGGAATCGGTGGTCAGCACCGGATACATCGCCTCCTCGTTGGAGTTGGCGTAGATGCCGATCACCGCGCCGGCCATCCGGTACAGGTAGTTGGCGTTGAGTTGCTCCTCGGTCCCGAACAGCTGGCCGGACTTCACCTCGCCGGTGTCGATCTTGTCCTTCTTGAAGGCGGCGAACTCCGCCCAGGCGTCGGCCATCCCGGCCCTGAACGCCTCCTGCTTCTCGGGACTGAGCTTCTCGGAGTCGAACTTTCCGTCTCCGGTCAGGCCGATCGACGCCAACCGCGCACGGACGTCGGCCTCCGTCGGCAGGGTCGGGGCGTACGTGAGCTGGAAGTCCAGCAGGTCGAAGAAACGCAGCGAGGTCTTCTGATCATCCGGCGTGAGCGGTGCGGGCCAGTTGACCGCCGGCGCTTCGGGGGACGTCTTGTCCTTGAGGAAGGTCGACAGTGGCTCGGCCTTGTAGCCGGCCTGGATCTTCGCGACGTTCTCCAGGTCGTCCGGGCCCAGCAGTTGGGTTCGGTAGGCGACCAGGACGAAGTCGGTGTCGGCCTGGATGACCTCTTTGATGCCCTCGGGCTTCTCGCCGGTCCAGCCCGGCCCGGCCAGCAGGTAAAGACCGCCCTCATTTCCGGTGGTGCGGCTGCCGACATAGGCGAAGTTGAAGGTGTAGCCGTCGATGAACTGCAGCGAGTAGTAGCGGTCCTTGTCAACCGGCGGAACGAACAGGACCAGCGGCTCGGCCCGCAGATCCGCGCCCAGCATCGAGTACGGGGTGTCGGAGTTCGGGGTCTGAATCGTGGTGTCGGCAGGGGTGAACACCCTTGCGGCGCTGTGCACTTCGTTCCACGGACCCTTGTACTCGGGGCTCGCAGAGTCAATGAAGTAGGAGTACTGGACGCGGTAGCTGTCGACCATCGGGAAGCCGTAGATGTAGGCCTCCTTGGCGATGGCGCGGACCTGCTCGGCGGTGAGCGGACCGCCGGGCGCCGACCGGACCGACGTGGTCTCAGTCGGTTTGGCCTGGTTGGAGGTGCCGCATCCGGCGATCGCAGCCACAAGCAGCAGGATGACGAGGACGACCGAGTTCCGCACGAAACTCCTGTTCATCGATGCAGGCACCCGGCGGCATCGAGAGCGCACAGTCTCACAGGTTCTCCCTGGGCGGGGTGGACGGCAGCGGTGCCGCGTCGATATCGGTCAACACCAGCTTGGCGCTCTTGCGATGCAACCGGCGTGCGACGTCGGCGCCGATCCCCCTGGCTGCCCCGGTGATGAAGGCCACTTTCTATTGACAGTGCTCATGGCGGCCAAACCTACCGGACGCCGAGCAAGGCATCCACGGCTGCCGCAACCGCGGCGGGCGCCCCCGAGTCGCTGCCCCCGTACTCCATCGCATCGGTTACCCAGCCGTCAATGGCGGCAAGGGCTTTGGGGGTGTCCAGATCGTCGGCGAGATAGCGGCGCAGCCGCTCGATGAGGTCGGCGGCGTCCGGCCCCGCCGGCAAAGTGGTCGCGGCGCGCCAACGCCCCAGCCGGTCGACGGCCTCGGCGAGCACATCGTCGCTCCAGAACCTGTCGCTGCGGTAGTGCCCGGCGAGCAGGCCCAGCCGGATGGCGGCCGGATCCGCGCCGGCAGCCCGCAGTGCGGAGACGAGCACCAGATTGCCGCGGCTCTTCGACATCTTGTGACCGTCCCACCCGATCATCCCGGCGTGGACGTAATGGCGCGCGAATCTTCTCTCGCCGGTGGCACATTCGGCGTGCGCGGCGGAGAACTCATGGTGCGGGAAGATCAGATCGCTGCCACCGCCCTGGACGTCGAATCCGAAACCGATGCGGCTCAGGGCAATAGCCGCGCACTCGATGTGCCAGCCAGGCCGGCCAGGGCCGAACGGGGACGGCCAGCTCGGCTCGCCCGGGCGCTGCGCCCGCCACAGCAGGGCGTCGAGCGGATCGACTTTCCCGGGGCGCTGCGGGTCTCCCCCGCGTTCGGCGAACAGGCGCATCATGGTGTCGCGGTCGTAGTTGGACTCGTAGCCGAACTGGACGTCGGCGTCGGCCCGAAAGTACACATCCGGATGGGCCGGGTCGTCGACGACGTAGGCGGCCCCGGACGCCAGCAGTTTCTCCACCATCTCGACCACTTCGCCGATGGCCTCGGTGGCCCCCACGTAGTCCCGCGGCGGCAGCACCCGCAGTGCCGCCATATCCTCGCGGAACAGCTGGGTCTCGCGCGCTCCCAGGTCACGCCAGTGGAGCCCGTCGCGGTCGGCCCGTTCGAACAGCGGGTCGTCGACGTCGGTGACGTTCTGCACGAAGTGCACGTGGTGACCGTTGTCTAGCCACACCCGGTAGACCAGGTCGAACGTCAGATAGGTGGCGGCGTGGCCGAGGTGGGTGGCGTCATAGGGCGTGATGCCGCAGACGTACATGGTTGCGGTGGGTCCCGGGGCGGTGGGCCGCACCTGGCGGTCCGCGCTGTCGTAAAGCCGCAACTGGGGTCCCCGGCCGGGCAGCGAGGGGATGTCGACGGACGGCCAGGCCTGCATATCAGTTGTCCTGCCACATGGCGTCGAGCAGCAGTTCGGCGACCTCGGACCGGCACATCAGCAGGTCGGGCAGGTAGGGGTCGGGCCGGTTGTAGCGCAACGGTGAGCCGTCGAGGCGGGTGGCGTGCAGGCCGGCCGCCTGCAGTACCCCGGCCGGCGCAGCGGAGTCCCACTCCCACTGGCCGCCGGCGTGAATGTAGGCGTCGGCGTCGCCGCGCACCACGGCCATAGCCTTGGCCCCGGCCGAGCCGATCCGGATGAACTCGAAGTCGAGCCGGTCGCGAAGCAGCCACAGCACCGCCGGCGGTCGGTTGGCGCTGGCGGTGATGCGGATCGGGCCCGCGGGCGCCGGGGGCGGGGCGGTCACGGTGTCAGTGCGGTGGACCTCGCCCATGGCCGGCAGCGCGACGGCCGCATCGGTGATCGTTCCCTCGCCGAGCCGATCGAGTCCCCCCGGCCCGGCGGCTCCGGAACCCGATGTCGCCGGCCCGGCGGCTCCGGAACCCGATGTCGCCGGCCCGGCGGCTCCGGAACCCGATGTCGCCGGCCCGGCGGCTCCGGTGCGCTGCCAGAGCGCCACGTGCACAGCCCAGTCCTCGCGGCGCGGCATGGAGTACTCGCGGGTGCCGTCGAGGGGGTCGATGATCCACACCCGGTCGGCGCGCAGCCGGGCCAGGTCATCATGAGCCTCTTCGGAGAGCACCGCATCACCGGGGCGCTCGGCGCGCAGGCGGCGCAGCAGCAGTTCGTTGGCCCGGAGATCACCCGCGTCGCCCAGAGCGGGCGGGAAACTGTGGCCGACCTCGTCGCGCACCGCCAGCAGTAGCCGTCCGGCCTCCTCGGCCAGATCAGCCGCCAGCGCGGCGTCGGTGCGACTCACCCCGCCAGTATCGCCGACCGGACACCGCACGTCGGAGCGGGCCGGCGGTAGATTGCTGAGATGCGGATTGCGTATGTACTCGGCGCGGCCCTGGCTATCAGCGCGGCCGGTTGCGGCTCGGCCTCGGCGGCCGATCCGCTGACCGGCACCACTTGGCAACTCGTCGGCATCGACTCGATGGCGCCCGAGGAGGAGCCCAACACCACCATCGAGGACCCGTCGAAGTACACCGTGAACTTCGGCGATGACGGCCGGGCGACCTTCCAGGTCGACTGCAATCGGGGCAGTTCGACCTGGCAGGCCGGGCCTGCGGCGCCAGATTCGGGATCGCTGACCTTCGGACCGGTCGCGCTGACCCGGATGTTCTGCCCGCAGCCGTCCGCGGACGCCAAGGTTGCCGCGGCACTGGGACAGGTTCGGAGCTATCTGCTCTCGGACGGGAAGTTGCACCTGTCGCTGGAGGCCGACGGCGGCATCATGCACTGGGAACCGCTGCCGGCCCAGCAGTGACTCTCGACGTCACAGTGTTCGCGCTGATGGTCGCGGCGGTCGCGCTTTTCCTCGCGGCGGCGGTGGTAAGTGGCGGCCGCGTGGCGCTGGTCCTGCTGGCCGCGGCGTTGTTCACTGTCCTGGCGGCTCTGGCGGTCGCGATCAACACCGAGTCGCTCGCGGCGCTGGACACCTTCGTCGAGAACTGGGTCGACAACCATCGAACCCAACGCCGAGAGGTGGTGGCATCGGGTCTGTTCGGATACATCGGCCGGCCGCTTCACGTCCTGGGCGTCGCCGTGGTGTGCGGCACGCTGCTGTCGTTGTTTAGGCGATCTGCGATCCCGGTCGGCTTGGTCATCGGGGCGGTCGGGATCGGCGTCGTGGTCGAGGAGACGCTCAAGGCGACGATCGGGCGGACGGCCACCGCGGGGCCGTTGCTGGATTATCCGCATTCGTTTCCGTCCGGCCATGTCACCGGTAGCGCGACGTTGTTCGGCATGATCGCGGTTTGCCTCGCTGCCGGGGACAGTCGCCTTGCGAAGGCCGCGATCGGACTTCTGGTCGCGCAGAGTGTCGTGTTCGTCGCCGCCCTTGCGGTATACAGCGGCGCACACGTCTTCAGCGACACCATCGGAGGTATGGCTCTCGGCGGGGCAATCGTGGCCCTGGGTGCCGCAGTTCTGGATACTTTGACGCCACGACGCCACGACGCCGGGTGACGGCCGATCGCGGGCAGTCCGCCTTTTCGCGGCGATAGTCGACGGCCCGACGGTTCAGAACGCCGGCCAGGGCAGCGGGCGTCGGCCGTCGGGCTTGGGCATCACCGGGTCGTCGAGAAGTCCGCGCACCCGCCGCCGAAGCGCCGCCAGTTCCGCCGCGGTGATGTGCTTGCGCAGCCGACTGCCCAGCGCGCCGCCCAGTCGGCCGTTGAGGTCGCTCAGCACCGTCAGGGTGTCGTCGTCGATCGGTGAGCCGGCCCAGCCCCACAGCACCGTGCGCAGTTTGTCCTGAACGTGCAGCGCGATGCCGTGGTCCACGCCGTAGACCCCGCCGTCCACCCCGGCGAGGATGTGCCCGCCCTTACGGTCGGCGTTGTTGACGATCACGTCGAAGACCGCCATCCGGCGCAGTTGCGGATCGTCGACGTGCACCAGCGTCACCTCGTCGCCCGCGTAGTCGTAGGCGGTGATCACCGAGAGATAGCCCGCCGGCACCGCATCGGCGGGGCACAGGTCCACCAGCCCCGGTTTTTCGGGCCGGCCAGCGGGTTCCTCGTGCTGCTCCACCCACGCCTGGACCATCCCCGGGCCGGCCGGACCCTGCCGAATAACGGTGTGCGGAACGACGTTCCAGTCCAGAGCCTCGGAAATCAGAAAGGCTCCGTATTCCCGGCCGGCCAGGGTGCCGTCGGGGAAATCCCACAGCGGCTGCTCGCCGGCGACGGGTTTGTAGACGCATGCCACGACGCTGTCTCCCAGGCTGGACTCGCACACGAACGTGGCGTTGCTGGCCGACCGGATGCGGCCGACCACGGTCAACTCGCCGCGTTGCAGCGTCTCCCGCGGCTGGCCGCTCACGAGTCGGGGTCGTCCTCGGAGCCGTCGAACGCGCCGCGCCGGTACCCGTTGGTGCGCACACAGAGGTGACCCGCGGGGTCGAGGGGCTCATCGCACAGCGGGCAGGGCGGCCGGCCGGCCGAGATCACGCGGCTGGACCGGGCGGCGAATTGCCGGGCCGACTCCGGAGACAGGAACACCCGAACGGCGTCGGGACCTTCCTCGGTGTCGTCGAGGATCACCGAGGTATCGAAGGCGGTGTCGGTGACTGCGAGCAACTCCACCACCACGCTCTGCGCGTCGGCGTCCCAGCCCAGGCCCATGGTGCCGACCCGGAACTCGGCGTCCACCGGCGTGACCAGCGGGCTGAGGTCCTCGACGTCCGCCTCGGGCGGCAGCGGGGTGCCGAAGCGGCGGTTGACCTCGGCCAGCAGCGCCCCGATCCGCTCGGCCAGCACCGCCACCTGTGCTTTCTCCAGCACAACGGAGATGATCCGATTGTCGTGGACGGCCTGCAGATAGAACGTCCGGTTTCCAGGTTGACCCACCGTCCCGGCTACGAACCGGTCGGGGGTGCGGAAGACGTGGATTGAGCGGGCCATGGTCACATCCAAAGTACCGGCAGCGGGCAATAGGACAGGGCGACGGGGGCTGTCGACTCAGTCTGTCGAGCCGCCGACGACGGCGTCACCGGCCGACGCCTCCTCGACGCGGCGCGGCGGCGCGCTGAGTGCCGACGCCAGTTGGGCGCCGGTGTGGTTGACGTGCAGCACGAACGGGCGCATGTCGGTGTAGCGGACGACGCTCATCGACGCCGGGTCGGCGGTGATCCGCTGAAAGCTGTCCAGGTGGGTGCCCAGCGCGTCAGCCAGGACCGCCTTGATCACGTCGCCGTGGGTGCAGGCCACCCACAGGGCGTCCCCGCCGTGCTCGGCGGCGAGCCTTCGGTCGTGCTCGCGGACCGCGGCGACCGCGCGGGTCTGCACGTGCGCCAGGCCTTCCCCGTCTGGGAACACCGCCGCACTGGGCTGCTGTTGGACCACCGACCACAGCGGTTCGCTGAGCAGTTCGCTGAGCTTACGGCCGGTCCACTGGCCGTAGTCGACTTCGGCGAGGCGTTCGTCGATCGCCGGCTCCAGGCCCAGTGCGGCGGCCAGCGGTTCCAGGGTGAGCCGACAGCGCAGCAGCGGCGAGCGGACCAGCGCGATGACAGGCAGTCCGTCCAACCGGTCGACGAGTGCGGCGGCCTGGGCGGTGCCCTTCTCGTCGAGTCCGACCCCCTCGGAGCGGCCGGCCAGGGTATGGGCGGTGTTGGAGGTGGACCTCCCGTGACGAAGCAGGATGACGGTCATGGCCGCCGCCGACGATGCAGAGCGCAGCGATGAGGAGGAGCGGCGCGACAGGCCCGCCGCCGACGATGCAGAGCGCAGCGATGAGGAGGAGCGGCGCGACAGGCCCGAGCACCCCTCATGTGGCGGCCACCACGCCGGTGGCCAGCAACGCCATCAGGGTCAGCGCCAGCACCACCCGGTAGCCGACGAACCAGTACATGGCGTGGTTGGTCAGGAAACGCAGCAGCCAACTCACCGCGAGGAATCCGATCACGAAGGTGATCACGACCGACACCGTCAACTGCGCGCCGGTGGCGCTCATGCCCTCGCTGACCGGATGGAAGGCGTCGGGCAGCGAGAACAGTCCGGAGGCGAACACCGCCGGGATCGCCAGCAGGAACCCGAAGCGCGCTGCCAGCGGCCGGTCCAGGCCCAGGAACAATCCGGCGCTGATGGTGGCGCCCGAGCGCGACACCCCGGGAACCAGCGCGAGGCATTGCCCCAGTCCGACGAAAAGGCTGTCACGCCAGTTCAATTGGCCGACGTGGCGATTCTGCCGGCCGAAGTACTCAGCGGCGGCGATCACGGCGGAGAAGACCAGCATCGCTGTGGCGACCACCCACAGGTTGCGCACCCCGGTGCGGATCAGGTCTTTGAACAGGAATCCCAGAACGCCGATCGGGATGGACCCGAGAATGACGTACCAGCCCAACCGGTAGTCGACGTTGTCGCGGTGGGCACGCGACGTCAGCCCCTTGAACCAGGCTGTGAGGATCCGGAGGATGTCGCGGGCGAAGTAGATCAGCACGGCGGCCTCGGTGCCCAGTTGGGAGACGGCGGTGAAGGAGGCGCCGGCGTCGCCGTGGAAGAACACCCGGGACACGATCGCCAGGTGACCCGAGGACGAGACGGGCAGGAATTCGGTGAGCCCCTGCACGATCGAAAGAACAACGACCTGCATCCACGACATCGTCGTCACATCCACGCCGATGACCGTACCTGTGCCGAGTGGGAAGTCTGGGGTCAGCGCACAGGTGCGGCGGCCGACACGGCGTCGCGGACTGCGGCCGACAGGCTGCGGGCGTCCTCGACGTCGAGATCGGTGAGGCCGCGGGTTGTCGTCGCGATGACGTCCTCGGGCATCGGCACCGGCCCGGCCAGCCGAGGGTGGTAGACCTCGACGACAAGTTGGCCGCGATGGACCCGGAACGCGAAGCTGCGACCGTCACCGAGACGGCCGAAACCGCTCGGGAACAGACCGGTGCTGAGGTCCTCGATGACGAACTCGGCATCACTGCGATGAGAGGCGGCAGCCAGCGTCATGATGTCACCATAACCCCGGTTACGGCGACGCGAGGCCGAACCGCCCCCAAGGGGCATCGTGTTCTGCACTTAGAATCTCCACATCGAGCGTGCCGACTCGATCGCTGCACCGACATATCCGGGGGCTACCCGTTGCCAGAGCGCCGAAACCGCGTTTCGATGCGCACGGTCGTGGTCGGGTTCCTCGTGGTCGCGATGGTGGCCGGCGGGTGCTCGTCGAAGAAGGTTGACGCCCCGCCGCCCACCATCGAACCGGCCCGTGCAGCGCAGTCGCCGCCCACGACGACCGCCCCGGCCGGCCAGATCATGCCCTTGGGCGGCAACCCGCAGGCGGCGGTCTTCGACGGGGGCACCGGATCGCTGGTGGTCCTCACCCCGGGGACCGGCGGCCGGGTCGGCGCAACCCTGACGGTCTTCGACCGGTCCGGAGAGTCGCGCACGGTGGCACTGCCCGGCACGGCCACTGCCGTCGCCCCTGACGACCGGGGGTCGGTCTACGCGGCCATCAGAGGCGGCTTCGTCACCGTGGACCTGGCCCGGGGGACGGTCGCGCCGACACTGATCAACGGCGAGTCCCGCACCGACTTCACCGCGATCGCCCGCCGCGGCGACGGCAGGCTTGTGCTCGGCAGCGCCGACGGCGTCGCCTACACGCTGGCCGAGGACATGAGCGTGGCCGCCAAGGCCGACCTGTTCGCGCGGGTGGACGCCATCGCCGCGCAGGGCGACACCGCCGTCGTCCTCGACCGCTCCCAGACCTCGGTGACGGCCCTGACGCCTGACGGTGGCCGCTCGCTGGCGTTGCGGGCGGGCCTGGGTGCGACCACCATCGCGGCCGATTCCGTGGGCCGGGTCCTGGTGGCCGACACCCGCGGCGGGCAGTTGCTGGTCTTCGGCGTCGACCCGCTGATCGAACGGCAGGCCTACCCGGTCGGAGAGTCGCCGTACGGGATTGCCGGCTCCCGCACGCTGGTGTGGGTTTCCCTGACCGCGGCCAACACCGTGGTTGGCTACGATCTGGGCACTGGCATCCCCGTGGAGAAGGTGCGTTATCCGACCGTGCGCCAACCCGATTCGCTGGCTTTCGACGAATCCGCCGGCACCCTGTACGTGGTGTCCGGCTCCGGAGCCGGTGTCCAGGTGATCCGCGATGCGGGCGGACCGCGATGAGCGCGCCGCAGGGCCGGATGCCCGCCGCCTGGGAAGCCGCCCTTTCCGAGGAGTACGAGTGGATTCCACTGCGCCTGCCTCCGGATGTGACCCGGGTCAGTGCGTCGACCCGGCTGTCGATCGAGGCCGAGTACCGCGGCTGGGAGCTGACGCGGGTGCGCCTCTACACCGACGGCAGCAGACGGGTTCTGTTGCGGCGAAGGAAGTCCCGCTCGGAGATGCTGGGGGACAATCCCCCGGCGATCGATCAGCCGGGACTGTGATCTACGACGCGCTGCGCGGCGTGCTGTTCCAGTCGCCGCCGGAACGCATCCACACTCTGGTCTTCGCGGCGCTGCGCGGCGCCACCGGCACCGAAGTCGCACGCCGCGGGCTTCGCCGCGCGCTGGCACCGCACGACCCGATCCTGGCCAGCACCGTCTTCGGCGTGCGCTTCCCCGGACCGCTCGGTCTGGCCGCGGGTTTCGACAAGGACGGGCTGGGCCTTTCCACCTGGGGTGCACTGGGATTCGGCTACGCCGAGGTCGGGACGGTGACCGCCCAGCCGCAGCCCGGCAACCCCGAGCCCAGGCTGTTCCGGCTGCCGCAGGACCGCGGGCTGCTCAACAGGATGGGCTTCAACAACCACGGCGCCGGACAGCTGGCGCTGCGGCTGGCCCGCCACCACCCGGACGTGCCGATCGGGGTCAACATCGGCAAGTCGAAGGTCACCCC
>Ga0315274_10007158_pt1 | contig 16180 bp, 30 predicted proteins | sample YL17G02_20_MG_FD_203700 | JGI IMG/M metagenome (GOLD analysis project Ga0315274, IMG submission 203700) | Sediment microbial communities from Yellowstone Lake, YNP, Wyoming, USA - YL17G02_20 | ecosystem: Environmental > Aquatic > Freshwater > Lake > Sediment | place: USA: Wyoming | collected...
TGGGTTGACTAATGTAACTATCAAGATTACAAACGCTTCAGGAGCTACTCTTAATGAAACTACGATAGAAACCCATGGAATATTAAGTTATGTTTTCGGAATACCTTTATATCTAATTGACGGAATGTATAATTGGATAGTTACCGCTTGGGATATTTCTTCAAACTTCGTTACTTCAACTGTAATGACTTTGTTTGTTGATACAACTTTACCTTCAATTACAAGCCAGAATTATACAATTACAATTTCCGAATTCAATGATACTTTTGTATATAAATTAAACGCTACTATCATAGAACTTTATCCAAATCAAACAGGAATTAATCTCGATGGTGTGAATTACAGTATCTATAATATTAGCGCGACAGTCTATGAATATAATTTTACTAAAAATTTAACTTATATTCCTTATCAAAGAACATTCTATTTCTGGACAATAGACAACGCTAACAACTACGCGCAAAGCGCGACTTATTATGTGAATGTTAATTGCCCTTCCGGATGGGATGTATTTAATAATTCTTACTGTATGGAAAAAATGATTTTTAATATCGGTGGAGAGAATAAAACAAGATATTTATCTGTGCCTAATTCAATTGGCGGTTTTACTAAAGGATATTTGAATTTATCAACAAATCTAGTAAATTGGACAGATAAGTTTGAAAATTGGACAGATAAGTATAATATAAATGGTTCATGGGGATTTCAGGGCGGAATGCGATTTTATTTAACAAATGGAAAAGCTACATTGAAAAGTGTTATAGTAGATAATTTAGCAACATATTCGAATGTTTCTTTGAGATTGACTGCGAATGGAACAAATTTAACAACTGGCACAAGAATTGGAAATACAGTTATATTAAATTACAATCTTACAAATGGAACTACTTACTGGTTAATTTCTTCAGATGATGGAGACCACCAATACAGTGGCGCTGGGTCGCCTACTTTTCCAAAAGACAGTGGAGACATTATTTGGGATAGAGGAATAAATCCAACAAATGGTCTCGAAGATACAGGTAATAACGGATACGATATTCTAAAAATAAATTTAATATTTTTACGGATAAATTTAACAATTGGCAATACAAATGTTGATATTAGAGATGGACGCACTGGACGCACAGATAATTTAGCAAATTACATAAATCAATATCTTACCTCGAGTTATCTTGTCGGAAGCAATTATTTAATTCCATTTTTCTTTTATACAGATAATGCAACTGTGCAATATTCAGATATGTTATATGATAATCTTGGTATTTTAGAAAACTCTCAAACTTATAATTCAACAACCTATGAAACTTCAACAGAAAATTTTGTAATAAATCTATCCTATGATTATTTGCGTTATACTTCAGCGTCAGCGAATTTAGTTTACAATGGAACTTCTTATCCTGGGACAAAGGTTGGAACTGGAAATAATATTCTATTCACTAAAACTTTAGGAATGGCTAATCCTGCAGCGAATAAAACATTCTATTGGAATATTAGTTTATGGAATGGAACAGGATTCGAATATTACACTTCAACAGCCCATAATCAAACTGTTCAATCTTTTGTATTCGCGCCGTGCAGCGCGTCTGTTACTTTGAAAGTTTTGAATCTAACTTTTATAGACGAAACAGCTGGAACAGGAATGAACGCGACTTTAGACGCTTCGAGTTGGAGTTATTCTATCGGTGGAACAGCGTGGAAGAGTTTCATATTTTCCAACGCGACACATAATCTAAAATATGAGTTTTGTATCCTGCCCGCGGATATTCCGTCTTTCTATTCAACTGAAACACTTCAGTATTCTTCCGCTGAAGGAGCGACGTATCCACAGAGAAAGATTACTTATACAAATGATATCTACCGCAATTCAACATTGACAACCAAATCATTGTATCTTCTTAATCTTAATAATGGAATTACTTCAACTTATCAGGTTATCAGCATAGGCAATCAGGTTATAGAAGGCGCGCAAATTTTTGTTCAAAGAATAATTGGAGGAACACTTGTTACTTTGGGCGATGGATTTACCGACGCCGCTGGAACATTATTCTATTTCCTTAATCCAAACTATGAACATACATTTACGGTTTCTAAAGCGGGATATTCAACATTGATTAAATCCTTGTTCCCTTCCCAGACAACTTATACATTTACTCTTGGAACTTCTTCAAGTTACTTTATGTATAATTATACTCTTGAAGGAATAACTTACACTTACTGGCCGCCAACAGGACAAATAGAATCCAGCGGGAATTACAATTTTACTTATACGGTTTATTCCAGAAGCAATAACATTCTTAATTGTTCTTTCTACATTCGAACTCTTAATGGAACATTGATTGGCTCCGGTTCTGGATGTAATTCTCTTTATCCAGCGATGGGGAACGGCGGGACAGCGAGCAGGATGATAAACATAACCAATGTCAGCGACGCCAGATTAATCGGGCAGTATTATATTACCATGGCGAATAACACTGTCATAATTGTAGAAGGCGGAGCGATGTGGTCAAGAATGAATGTTACAGGTGTCAACCCATACGGAACTTTAATGGACGCGATTAACGGACTGAAAAATCTTCCTGAATGGGGCGGAGAATGCACATTCGGTTATACTCTAAATGAAACAGATATGTATTGCTACGCTGACAGCGGAAGCGGAGACCATTACTGGAATAGGACTTCTGACTTTTCAAGGATAGTTTTCTTCTTCTTGGTTCTCGCTGTAGCCCTGGCGATAGTAAATTTCTATACAAGTTATGATACCGCTTATCCCGGAGCTTTCTTTTACATAATCACTATCCTGGTTATTCTTGGTTCCTTTTCAGGAGGATTAACAGGCACAGGATACTTCTATCTTCCCGGCGCGACAGCGGGAGCTTACTTCTGTGATTATTCTTTGAATCCAATAGCTTGTTCAGCTTCAAAGTTCTTTGATAATTGGATATTAGCTATTCTATTCTCCGCGTTGTCTGGAATTTATTTCCTTACCACGAACAAGAGATACCAGTCAGGATAAAACAAAATGAAACAACAAAAAAAACCAGCAAAAGAAATTAAATATCTTGGAGGCATAGAATAGCGATGGCGCGCATCATAACTATGTTTTTTTTATTGATTTCTATACAGGCATGTCTATTGCTTTATGGAGCGCCAACTCCCGCGAATACAAATCTTTGGGATTATGTCACAAACATAGACAATTGGAATAGTCTGACTTTTATTATGACGCTAGTCTCAATCGCCGCTGGAATAGGATTAGTCGGCGTAGCCGCTGGAAGTATCTTTGGATTTAAAACAGATTTCTTAATGCTGGCTCCGGCGATAGGCGGACTTATTTCAATGGGTGTTGTATTTGTTAATTTAGGGAATGTAATTAGAAGCGAATTGATAAGCAGAGTTTTCACAGACTGCACAGGAGTCTTAATTAACTGCACACCCGTTAATTTTATATTAGCCATTACTCTCGCGCCTATGGCGCTGTTCTATGTATGGACTGTAATTGAGTGGTGGCGTGGACGCGATTTTTAGTCCTATGGAGTAACAATGGTAAAACAAAAAACAAACAAAAAGAAAAAACAAAAGTTTTGGTTTGAACATAATCAGGACGCTCAAGGATATAAACCAAAAGACAATCGGGCTATAGACTTGCGGGAAGACAGACGTGAAGTGGTTCGGAGGACCTGGAATTTTTAAAATGGATATTTCGCCTCTCGACTTGTATCAACTTTTTGTAGTTTCCGTTTTTGGGTCTTTTTGGTTCGCGGTAGTTGGATTAGTTCTAACGATGTTTATTATAATGGGAGTTCTTGGTAGAATTTCTATTTACACTTGCTCATGGTATTCCTTAATGTTCGTTCTCGCTATGGGACTTGGCTATGGTTATATCCTTGTCAATATTGGAATTACTTTATTAATCCTAATTGGATTTATATTCGGCTGGAGAAATTACTTTGATAAATAGTGAATTAATTTGACAAAAAATGACAAATAATAAAACAGTTTATATAAGTGAAGAGGTATTAAATTAAATGGAAAGTTTAGTGTCTTGGAAACAGAAGCGCGATAGATATTCCGACGAAGCGGACGAAGACGAACTTGGAGTTCGAGGTCCCAGGCTGACAAACACCATACAGGAATCTAAATTTATTATGCGCGACGAAACAAACGCTAGAACAATGAGAAGGTTAAAAATAAAATGGTAAGTAAAACAAATTCATATTGGATAGGTTCGCCGCTTACGAAGAACAAGCCGCATAATTTCTTTAAGACTTCTAAAAAGAATATTCCTTCTTATATGTTTAGAGATAATGATAGAGATGGTGTCGCTAATGTTTTTGACTGCAAACCAAATGACCCTTTCAAACAGGGATTTGTAGACGCTGTGTTAAGCGCGGGAAAAGCTGTGTTTACTAAAGGGGCGAGTGTAAAGAAATCTTGGAGAGAAGGAATGAGTTCAACTAAATCTTCCAGAAACTTTGAGAAAAGGGCGAATCAATTTGAAAAAGAAAAACAAGCGGAGCGTTCCAGAGCTGAACAAATTAAGAAGATGCTCGCTAAACCTTCGGTTCAAGTCCCTACGCAACGAAGAGGTTGGACGCCGCCGCAAGAGAAAGAATTTGAAACAACCGGGAGATTATCAAAACGGGAGTTTAGAAAACAAAAGGAACTGGAATATTTAAATAAAGAGATGGCTAAAAGAGTTGAGAATCAATATGACATAGAAAATCTTCCAACAGCCCAGCGTTGGAAAGCAAAAGCGGAGAGTTATGGAAATAAAGGAGGAAAAGCGGTTATAAGAATGATGCAAAGACATAATCCAAGTTATTCACCGGCGTTAGAATATAAAAAGCGAAGGATAGCGGAAATAAATGAAGCTATAACTAAAGCGAGAACTTCAGGACAAAAAACAAAGTTAAAACGCCAGTTGGAAAAAGTTCAGTTTAGAATGGATAAAGTTCAGTTTAGAATGGATAAACAGCTTGATGAAAGAAGCGCCAGAAAATTAAAGTCAATGCACAGGGCTGTTGAAATGGTTTTCCCAGTAACTTACCTCGCTTCTTATGGTTCTTCTTCCGGCGGTAAAACAATATCTGGAATACCCGGCAGAGGAAGAGGGCGTCCGACTGGTTCGCTTGATAGAAGATACGCGCCTTATGGCGGTGTAATGGGATATAGAAAATATGTTTCCGCGCAGAAGAAGGCAATGAGGATTCAATTTCAACAGCAACAGCAAACGCTTAAAATGAATAAGATAAAGCGAATGTCGCAATATGAACAGATACAGCAGGCAAGACAATTGGAGCAGGGGGTTCAAGTTCCACAGGAAATACAGGGGGCGGCGCAGGATTATAGTCAATACCAAGAATTACAAGGACAACAACCGCCACAGCAACAACAACAGCAACAACAACAGCAAGAGCCACAGCAATATTCTCAACCACAGCAATATCAACAGCAGTATGAACCGCAGTATCCTCAACAGCAATATCAACCGCAGTATTCGGAGAAAAAACCAATAGCGACAGTGTTTAAAGGAAGCGGCGGGCATCCGTATCCGCCTGTAGACAGAAGACCATTAACTCCTTCAAGACAAACTATTCAACAAGGTTATATTGAAACCGTGGATTCATTTTCAGGAAAACGCATAATAAAAAAGTTGCCTGCTTCAGAGAAGTGGGCAACGGGAGGGTAAAAAAATGAAAGAAGAAAAAGGACATACATTTTGGCACAAGTCAATAAAGACAGAAGAACATAGCCAAAGCTCCTGGGCACCCAAACATAAAGTTTGGTTTCAGAAGAATGACGATAAGAAATTGGGCGCGCTAAAAGATTTTGAACTAATGCTAAAGACTTCAGAATTAAAAGCGTTATCCAAAACAAGTTTGGAAAGACCATTAACAGATAGAGAACATTCAAAGATTATGAAATTAAAATCGGAGGTATTATCCTAATGCCAACTAATGGTTCAATAATATACAAGGGAGGTAAAAAATAAACATGGAAAAATGGTTACAAAGTAAAGGCAATCCATATTCAAATCATATAAGCCAAACTAAACAAATTAAAAAGGTTTCATTAGCGAATCCTTTTCTAAATAATTCAAGAAAAGCGATTGGCAAACCGAAAAGATTAACCTACGCTTATTATGGAAAACCAGTTCAACTCTTTAAGGACAGCGATAAAGACGGAGTAGCGAATGTGTTTGACTGCAAACCTTTCAATAAACGAAAGCAGGATGTTTTATCTCCAATGAGTGGAGGAAATCCAATGCATGAAATGCTTCAAAGAAAAGAATACTCAAGACAGCAGGGAGCTTATAGGAACCAGCTCGAAGAAGCCCAAAGAATTGATTTAGCGAACCAGAAGGAATACTTAAAACTTCAGGAAGACCAATTGGCGGAATTACGAAGACTTTCTAATGTCGAGGTTATAGACCAAACAAAGACTATTGTTCAGCCTATTTATGTCGGTTCCAGCGGCGGTTCAAGTTCAGGGAAAAGCGGAAGTTCCGGTTTAAGCGCGGCTGATTATAAGGAATATTCGGCGGCTTTACAAAAACAGGCGGACAAGGCGAGAATTAAGGCGGGTTTGCCAACAGCTAAAGAAGCGGCTGCGGCGGATGTCGCGCGTGAACGAGCTTTTATAGCGGCGGGTGAAAGAAGCGCGGTTATCATTAAAGCGGCAGTAGCTAAAGCGAAATCGGCACCTGCGCCAGCGGCAACGGTAAAAGCATCGGCGAAACCTTCATTAAAAGACGTGGCGGTTAGTTATCTAAAACAAACGTCAGCGGGAAAAGCCCTCTCATTAGCAAAAGGAGCGAAAAAATGATTAGTATTGAAAGGAGGGCAGAATAAATGGTAAAGAAATCAAAGTCGAAATCATTAGTTGGACAAATGATAAACACAGGTATCGGCACAATGGTTGGCGTTGGAATGATTGGAGCGACAGCTGGGATGGTTAATGAACTTCCAGTTGGAACCGCGAAGAGTATCGCTGGTGTAGTTCCAGGATTACAAAGCGCCGCTTTATTGGGACCGAATATAAAACTTGTTAAGACATCCTTAAAGAAATCGAACGGTTATTGGTAAAACCATTTATATATCTGTAAAGAATAAATACAATATGGCTAAAAAGAAACGTAATGAATGGATTGAACATCTCAAGACTGTTAGAAAGGAAAATCCTAAAATTAAGGACGTGGCTAAATTATCAAAGCTAGCGAAAAAATCTTATAAATCTAAGAAGTGCTGATAGGAGAAAAAAATCAATGACAAAACTAAAGGAAATGGAATTTAAAAGAAACAGCCTGGGCAATATTCGAAATATTGAAAGGAGGTTTAAATAAATGGAAAAATCAAGTGTAGGCATAATAATAGCCTTCGCTTTAGCTATCTTGGTTGGAGTAATCTTCATTCAGATAATCGCTAGTGAAACCGCTCTTAAATCGCAGCTTTATATGGTAACAGATTCATTTAGATTAGTAAGAGTTCCTGATGGAGGATTGTATAATACTTCCGTGGGAATTAACACAACTTATACATATACACTTTCTAAGGTGAATGACGCTTGGAGACAAGATATAACTGAATGCGCGAAAAAAGCGATAGTAGACCCTAGTGGTTCTCCCGCAACTGGAAATCTTTGGATTTACAATTCTTCCGGAAACATACTTGCTAATGGAGCGGATTATGTTGTAGTGTCAGGAGTAAATTCAATTACATTCAAAAATGTAGAGAATGTAAATGGAACCGCGAATACAGCGACAGCGGTTTATAAGACATGTCCAACAGAATATGTGAATGGATGGGGAAAGACAGTATTTCAATTAGTCCCAGGGTTCTTCGCGTTAGCGATACTTATTGGCGGAGCGTTCATAATATTTTATGTGCTGAAGAACGAAGGTATATCACTAGACATTTAATTTAATTTTTTCTCGAGCGGAATCCGTAATGACAGATTTTCTAGTGATAAGTTGGTTAGTCAATAGACAATTACCATAAAGGGTCTCCGAGACTATCACATAATGGTTTTTCCCGAAGGGAAAGTATTTCATAGTTATCACGCCCCTTTCTTTTTAGAAAACCATAATCAACCATTTCCTGAATAATTCCTATTTGATATTTGCGCGGAATTCTTATAGTCCATTTTATTATTGGATGTATTTTAGAAACATGAATTATACTTCCGCCGTTCGCTTCTCTTTTAATCATACCGTAAAGGTAAAGATAAACAATCGAATTTGAATTCATACTATTTTTCTAATACCATCGTATTATTACCACCACCTAATATAATCGGCATTGTATTTTCGTATTGTGTTTCGTTTCTTATTCCTTGAATAAGTTCGCATTGATAATTACAAGTCCGAATACAATTCTCTTTATCTCCGGAGAACATTGGCTTTATCCAATCACGGCATTGTTTTGTTTCATTGTTATACGCCCACGCCAAAACCAAAACCATAATTATCACAAAGGTTATTAAAAGTTCATTTACATCGAACTTTGGTTTTAATAAACGCTTTAAATTCTGTTTAGTTATTCCCCGAACCCTTTTAGTTACAGCGCCGCAGCAGGAGCACAGTTCGTCAGTCTTATTCCAATTATCTTTGACTGTTTGTCTTACTGTTATTTCTTCCGCTTTAGGTTTTGTTTCTGTTTCCACTATTCAGACACTCCAATTATTATTCCACCAGGTTCAGAATCGCAGTTGATATAACCCTTGATAAGATAACTGTTGTATCTAATTGTTACTTTTGTTTTCGCTTGTTCATAGCCTTTGAGTGTTTCAATCAAAGATTTGTCTATTAAACAATAAGCGTCTTCCTGCGACGACTGCGGGTCTGTCTTGACATAAACAGTAACTGTCTTAAATATTATTCCAGATGTTTCAACCGCGCTTATTGTTCCAGTGTGCGTTCCATTTACAACTGTTTGATATGGAATGCCAAAAGTTTCTATAGCCAGCGCGATTAAACCAATAGCTATCAGAATTGTTAATCCTTTCATATTGCTTTTACCTCCTTTTTCTTATTCAGTTCAATTAATTTTTTCTTCTTCGATTGTAATTCTTCTATTGTGCGACTGCATTCCCTTATTAATAATTCTGTCTTTACCTCTCCAGGAAAAGTATCTCTTAATTGCTTGAACATAAAGTCTACTGCAATTGCTAAAACAAGGAATGCAAGTAACCACCTAAATAAATAAGGTTTTAATGTTGGTAGGACAATAACAAAAGCAAAAATTAACATAAAAGGTTCTATAATCGTAAATCTTTTGAAGAAAGAATCCCACTTAGTTAAAAAAGAAACTACCTTTTCTTTTTTGGTTTTATCTGTTATTTCGATTTTCATTTTATTTTTGTTTCTGTTTCCATTTTTAATTCATTCATATATAAATATGAACTCCCGAAAAATTAAGGGGAGTAAAATAAATTACTTCTTCGTGGTTCGCTTAAAGCACGATTGTATAATCATTCTTGGTGCCGTCGCTTTTAACTACAACATTAAATTCTGTTCCAGTTAATTTTCCTTTGTTTACCGCCAAGTTGACTAACTGGCCATAGGTTGAGGCTAGTGTCGCGCCTTTTCCAAATGTCCAAGTCTTTTCCTCGCCATTGACTAAGATTTTAATCTTAGCTTGGTCATGGCTTTCTTCATTTGGCTGTCCTTTGTTCTTAACGTATGGTTCGGTATCTTCCAGTTCTGTCAATGATTTTACCTTGAATTGTCCCGCCTTAGGCTTCCAATAGTTTCCGCCTTCCTGCAGTCTTTTTAATTCGTTTTGGTAGTCCATTTTAACTTACCTCCTTTCAGTTGATTATTATCTTTTCGGTCAAAAATCCATTCAGTAAGTAAAATTACTACGCAAATCATTATGAAAACAATCCAGGCTTTTGATTTCCATTCACAGGGTATGAAACTTCCAATAGCCGCCCCGACAAAGAAAAGTCCCCAAGCGGCGTATTCTTTGCTTACCATGTTTCACCGCCGTAAGAAATCTCCTTCCTTTTGCTTATATGAATTTCTTCTGAACTTCCTGATATCCATCCCCAAAGCTTAGCTAACATTGGAACCACCCATGGACCAATAAATTTTGTATAAAGAAAACCCGCGGCTATTAAAATCAAAACCGCGGGAACTACAAAATTTAGAATTTCGTCAATTGAAGCCATCACCACTTCCACCACTTCTTTATTTTATAATAAGACACCCCTTCCTTTCCTTTGGAAGAAATTATCCTGCTTAATGTTTTAAGGAATTTCATATCGGATAGCGTATAAACACTAACGCCAAAGTTCTTTAAATCGTTTATAGTCAAAGGATAGGCGTGTTCTACTTCTCCGTCGGTAAGGAACTGAACAAGTTTCTCTTTCCCCGGGGAGTTCAAATCATAATCAATAGTATTCATTAAGTGTTTCTGAATGCTTTTAGTGTATTGTTTTCCTATCATCGCGAATGAAATACTTTGGTCTTCCGCCTTTTTTCCTTTGAATTTTACTATTTCATCCCAGCATTTCGCGCTTCCGTATCTAAGGAAGTTTCCAAGCTGAGGGTCAATCGGTCCTAGACAAGCGTTAGGTGTCATTAGAAGCTCTTTGCATGAAAGAGCGAGCAAACTGCCGCCTGACATGGAATATAATGGTATAATAGCTCTAACCTTGCCAGGATATTGTTTTATTAAACGAGATACGGCGAGAGAAGAAAATATATCTCCGCCAGGAGTATGAAGTATCAAATCAAAATCTTGTCCTTCCAGCTTATTCATTACTTGGCTCAAATCACTTAAACATCTCTGGTCTATCATTGACGCGGAGAATAAAGCTTGTTGGGTGTGCTTTATCATTACCACATTTCGTTTAGTGTAGCGAGAAATCTTTGATAATCTTCCGGATTTAATAGAACTCCAAATACTTGGAAAATAGATAATAATAAAAAGTCCGAATGTTCCCAAGAGCGCGAGTGACGCGGACAGAAAGAACTGTGTCCAATTCGTCGAGGATTGCATAGTTACCTTTATTGGTATCTGTCCATTCACGAATAGATTAGTCAAAGTTTGATTTATTGTTTCATTTAGCATTTGCCGCCTTTACCCAAAAATCTACACACGGTTTAATTATCCACCAAATCATTACCAAATTAACTACCCACATATTCCAACCCCAACCAACACCCCAACCAATAGAAGTTTTCGTCGCGATGGTAAAGAAAATAACTACAGTAATTAGCGTTCTCGCGGAAACTTCAAACATTAATCCTAACAAGGACGGATATTTTTCTTTCTTTTTTTTACTTTTGCTCATTGATTAACTCCGCGCCTTCTTTCTTGGCGTCTTTGATTATTATCTTCTTTAACGCTTCATCATCTTTAGCCAATTCATATTCCATTTGCTCTTCTTTAGTTACCTTGAACAGTTCGCCAAACCAAGCGGGAAGTTTATTCCTGCTTAGCAAAACTTGCCTGTTTACTTCCGCTAGATTTGGCGGCTGATAGGGAAGAGTATATTTCCCCATTATACCTAAAATGGATTTATTATTAATAACAAAACTAAAATACTTTCCACTTTTTTTGAACATCAGCGTTATCATGTTTTATTGCCTTGTTGAATAATAAGTTTCAATGAACTTTTTTATCATAAGGAACTGATATATCGCTAAAGCGATAGCAAGCAAACTTCCATATACCGGGGCGTAAAAGACAGCCATTCCGGCTAAAATTAACGCTGGAAACATAAGTATAAACGACGCGCTTGTCGCTTTCTTCGAAACAATCCCATCAGTTTCTATTTCTTTTTCCTGATTCAACTCTTTGATTTCCTCTTTTAACTCCTTGATTGTTTCCCTACTCATTTTCCTTTAAACGAAGCTGTTCCAATGATTGTTCTATTCTTTGCAGTCCGCTGTATATTTCATTAAACATTTCTTCAATAGATACTATTTTCGGAATAGCTATATATTGGACTTGCTGTTCTTGTTGGACTTGCTGGACTTGCTGTTGAACTGGCTGTTGTTTAGGCGGCTGCTTAACTGTTTGTCTTGGAAGTTCTTCTTCCTCTTCTTCCTTGTCTTCAAATTCTTCTTCGTCGTCTTCGAATTCGTCTTCATAATTTTTTGAAGCGGGAAGGAACTTGCCGCTTTTACTTCTTTCTTTAACCATAGGTTTAGCCGTAGGTTTTGCCATAGGTTTAGCCATAGGCTTTGTTGGTTTCTTTGGTTCAAAATCTTCTTCCTCATCGTCTTCGAATTTTATTGGTTTCTTCTTCGGTTCTAAGTCCGCGAATTCATCTTCAAATTCCTCGAATGTTTCTTCTTCCATTTTCTTTCCCTCCTTTCAATTTGTTTATTTCTTTATAAGCGTCAAGATAATTCCTTCTCATTTTAACTTGTTCTATTAAAGCGAATATTAAACTGCCGGCTATTCCTATGGAACCTATTAAAGAAAATAATTTAAAATACCATTCCCAAGGCGTAAAGAACAAAAGGAAAACTCCTCCCGCGACCGCTCCAACAAGTATTCCCGAAGTGAAACCAATCTGCGCCTCCAACTTTGTTAATTCAGACATCATAATTTCTTTCTTCCTTTTCCTGCAGGTTTCTTGCAGGGTTCACAGTAGATACCGTGTTTTGAAGTTGGGCGGAATATCTTACCGCATCTTCTGCAAACTTTCTTGTAGATAATAATACTTTCACCCATAATCGCCTCCGCCACCGCCTTCAAAGAACATTCCAATTACAAAGCCGCCGACAACTACTCCAAGAATACCTCCCAATAAACTCCACCTGACACTTCCCGTAAGGGTTGTGATAACAACATTCAAACCTAATCCCACCGCTAACGCTCCCGCTAGATTAAATTGCATTCCTAATAAATCTTCAGCTTGTCTTCGAAGGACAAGGGCTAGGAAGAAAGTAATAGCGATAGAAAACCACCCCATACTGCACCCGCCTAAAATTCCAGTATCAAATCCTTCGCAGGACATTAAATTGTAAGCCATTTACTCTTGTCCCCCATAATTTTGACCGCTTCTTTGAATCATAAAGATAGAGATTACTCCAAGTATAACCCCCGCGAAGCATAATATCCAAAGACCAATATGGGAAGTTTCATTCTCACTGTCGGAAATAGAAGTAACATTCAATGTAAGTTCATTAAGTTTTCCAACTAAAGTATCGAACTCTATTCTTGAAGGAAAAACAGCGGAAGATTTGTATATATTAAAATCATTAATGGAAAGAAACTTCGCGTTTGTATCCAAGGAATTATAATATTCTGAAGAATTCATTGTGGAATTTATATAACTTGTATAATTCGTGTAATTAATATAAGTGCAGTTGATACAGGTTAGATTAGTGTAATTGATGTTCGTGTAATTCGTGTAACTTATATTCGTGTAATTATGAAGAACATAGATAGTAAAATTAGTTGAATTAGAATTTGAAGTATTCAAATCAGACAAAATTCCATTTGATAAATTCAATTGATACGGCCACGCTGAAACTGAAACTACAAAACCAAATAAGATTACTACCGCTGTCAACGCTCCTAGAACAATACTAATCCAAAAATTTCTATCTTCTTTAGTCATCTTGTAACTTTCCTTTATGAGTTGGCTCCACGATAAAAAAATAATTTCCAGCTAACTTATAGTATCTCTTTTGCAAGTTTTCCATTGTTCTGTCGTAGCCTTCGATTAACATTCCTTCATGAGCCATACTATCTTGAACATCTCTTAAACTTAATATCAATTCTTCCAGTCTTTTTATTTTTTTATTCTCTTCCATCATCTTCTTTTTCTTTTTCCCCTCCCCCAATAATATCCTACAATCAATCCTAAGATTAATTCAGCGAGCATTCCACCAACGGTCCACCAGCCATCAGCGTTCATTTTCCTTCTCCCTTTCCATTTGAATTTTACAAAATGGGCAGACTATCTTTGTTTCTCTTTCTCCTTTAAGAAACGCGACTTTCTTTGAACAGCGGGGACATTCCAATTTAATTACCATGTTGAGTTTCCTTCAGTCGTCATTCTTCTACCTCTTTAGTTAGTTTAATATCCCTTGCTATAAAAAAGAAGAACATAAGAACTACGTTGTAAATAGAGAATCTACCATAAGCGCAATCCCCTTCCATGGAGTTTAATTCACAAACTATGTTTCCTTTTATGGATAATAAAGTAATCGAAGCCATAACTATTAACATAAAAATTATAATCACTCCGAGATAGTTTGTTTTAAGTTTCTTCATTCTCATTATTTTCTCCTGAAATTACTTCTTTAATTTCAAAATAAAGATACAGGGCAAAGAATACCCAAAAGAAGAACATAACATTATTAAAAATCCAAGTATCCAATTTTAAGAAAGTTGGAGAAATGGAAGTTATATCTGTTCCGTATTTCTCATTCATATAGTATAAAGCCCCATTCAAAAATACCAAACTGACAATACCCCAAGCAACTTGTGTTACAGCCATGAAAAATGATTTACATATTTTTAGTAATACTAAAAACGATTTCGCAAGAAAGGCCATAATTACCATTCCTTCTCCTTCGCTTTCCAAAGTTTCCAAACCTTTAGAAGCTTTAGAATAAAAACATTATCTGTTCTGGTGTCCTTCAATTTTCTAAACTCGATAAATGTCGAAGGTTTTACAGGTATATGCTCGTAGCGCGCGAGTGTTTTCTGTTCAAGATTTATTCTTTCGTTAGAACCCATACCTAATGGTGTTTGTCTTACTATTTAAATTTTATGTTAAAGATTTTACAACTTAATAAAGACAAAGGATATAAATAAGCATGTAATCTTTTAAACATTATACAATATGATAAAAATAAAACCAAACCATTTCGCGGGAATGCAGGGAAGCCATAAGGTAACGCGCTCCGACGGAATAAGATATACTGTCAGGGACAACCGCCATAGAATTTTTTACCCGGATGAGTGGATGGCGTTTTATGATACGCTGTCTACGCGGCAGAAAGTAACTTTTCATTTTCTTATCAATACCGGCGCGAGAATAAATGAAGTTAGAAATATTCAAGTCCAGGATGTTGACTTCGACAGAAATTCAGTTATAATCCGCTGGACTAAAGCGAGAAACTATGACGGCACAAGAAGAATGAGAGTTCTTTCCGTTTCAACGGAGTTTATAAAATGGATAAAAGCCGTAATAAGACATTTTAAGCTGAAGCCCGAAGATAATTTTCCAATACTTACAACTCCTCCCGCGAATATTTGTTTAAAAAAGGCGCTGCGAAAAATAGGAATTAAAGACCACATGATGTTCTCTGTTCATAATGTCAGAAAGACTTTAGAAACTTGGTTAATCGCTCTTGACGTTGATTCATTGAAAGTAGCCAAACACTTCGGACATTCTATTACAGTAGCTTCTACATTTTATGTTTCCCCGGATACATTTAACTTCGACGATAAAAAAGCGATTAGGGGAATTATCGGCAATCTCTATTCACGCCAAAGATTCGAAAGCTATCAGTGACTGCAACTATTTACCATTCCCTTCTCCTGAAGAATGGGAGATGGCTTTTTTGGACTTGCTCCCGTTACATCCATCAAGCCCATGAATTTGTTTAAGGTATAGTTCAAATAAAAATTTAACTGTTTCCAAATTCCTTATCTCTCTACCTAAGCACATTTCTGTAAAATTAATATAAGATTGAATAAGCTCATCTGCTTTCATTTCCCTTCTCCGCAAATTTGTTTCTTTAACTTCTCCGCAATAGCTTTTATAACATTTACAGTCACAGCGTTACCCATCATTTTATATCTTTGAGTATCGCTGAATCCCTCTGTCCATCCTTTAGGGAATGATTGTAAAAATTCGCATTCAGTTGGAGTTAATCTTCTTATCTTCATAGAAGGTTCAATTAGAATTTCTTTTGGTTCTCCAGCTTGAACACATCTCGCATCTTCATTTTGGGGAATATAAGTTGATAGTGGGCGAATTTCTCCATGTTGTAAATCTATCTGAACAGGTTTATTTTCTTGAGATGCTATTATCTTTCCTATAAATAACGCTTCCTCGACATCTCTGGTTTTTGTTGCTAACATATTTTGATATGGAATTGCAATCTTCGGTTCTTGCCATCCTCCAGTCTTTAAATGTAATGCAGGACTTAATCCCTCTGGAGAATAAATCCTTGCTATCTCTGAATCTGATTGTTGAACCA
>Ga0315274_10007159_pt1 | contig 16179 bp, 15 predicted proteins | sample YL17G02_20_MG_FD_203700 | JGI IMG/M metagenome (GOLD analysis project Ga0315274, IMG submission 203700) | Sediment microbial communities from Yellowstone Lake, YNP, Wyoming, USA - YL17G02_20 | ecosystem: Environmental > Aquatic > Freshwater > Lake > Sediment | place: USA: Wyoming | collected...
AATCTCGCGGTTTCTTCAACTGACGGCTATTCAAGGCAGTTTATTGTTCCGGCTAATGTAATGGGAAAATCAATCAATGTCACAATTGTGGGAAGGTCAATATACGCAACAACTGAAGACGGAAAGCATGCGCTTTCGCAGCAGCCGCTTACAGCTGTTGTTGGAGATGTTCATGTTGGCTCGAATGTTATTGAGAAGATAAACGGGACAATTTATCTTAACAGATAAAATTCTTTGATAGTTAAGTTTAAAAGGCATTATTTTAATAAACTAATATGGAAAGATTCAGTCATTATCATATTGTGATTACGCATGAAAAACCTGCAGATAGAATCAGGCTTAGAGAAGCAGCCAGGGAATTTCATAGAAAAAGCCCAGATACAGAGAGGGTTTACCACGATCTTGGACATAATAATGGGGATCATTATTTTTTAGCAAATCCAGGGCTTGTTGAGATTATGATAAATTATGCTCTCAGGGAAGAGCGTGAACGTCTTCGTGTTGCGTCTGTTCCTGATGTTTTAAGAGGAAAATCCAAATATTCTGTTCCGGAATCTATAGTCCAAAAAATAGCAAAACTTCTTGAAGTTCCTTCAGAATTAATGCAAGCTGCTGGATAAGATTTTTAGATTTTTTCTTGCTTAACTTCAGGGTTGGTTTCTTGACTGTTATCTTGAATGGCTTTGGCTTCCTTTGCTGCTTTTTTTGCTTCCCATTCTGCTCTCAGTGCCTTGTTGACTTCGCAATTTATGTTAAAGCAAAATTCCCATGGGCGCTTGCCTTTTCGTATTGCAAGGATTTTTGGGAAGTTGCATGACTCGCAGATTTTGTCTGATTTTTTTATTAATGCATTTGGGGGCAAGGAATAAGTTTGCTTGCAGTCAGGATAAGCTGAGCAGGCAACAAAATATCTATGGGAAGCGCGATTAAACAAAATTCTCAAATTTCCTTTCTTGCAGGTTGGGCATTGTATCAAAGTATTTGCCTCTTGCTGTTCTTTTCTTAGTGTTTCAAGTCCTGATGCGAGCTCTTTGCCAATTTCAACTTCTTTCTGCTTGAATTCTTTTGAAATGTCTATTATTATTTTCTTTGCTTTTTCAACAACATGCTTTTCTTCTGCTTCCAGGCTTGCTAAATCTTCTTTTGAATTTTGAATTTTGTCCATTTCTTCTTCCAGCTGCCTTGTTAAATTTTCATCCAGAATTATTGAAGAGTATTTTTCAAGCGCTTCAATTAGTTTCAAGCCAAGAATTGTCGCTTGTATGCTTTTTCCGTCCAAATATCCTCTTTCAAACAAAGTATCGATAATTGTTGAACGTGTTGCTTTTGTTCCAAGGTTCTTTTTTTCCAGAATTGAGACTAAGGATGCTGGAGTGTATCTTTTTGGAGGCTGGGTTTCTTTTTCTTCAATATCTATCTTTTCTATTTTGACTTTGCCATTGATATCTGGCAGATTTGATTCTTCCATGCTTGTTGGATAAATTTTTGTCCAGCCCTTTTCAATTATTGTCATTGCAGATGCTGTGAATTTTATGTCTTCATCCTTTGCTTTTCCTTTTTTAACTGCTGTCAGGACAATGCGCTTGTTGGCTGTTATTGCATCTGGGGAGAATGCTGAGATGAATCTCTTGACAACAAGGTTGTAGATTTTTTCAGCTCTCTCCTCAAGTTCCTTGAATTCTCCTGTTGGATAGATTGAAGGGTGTGCTGGGTCTGATTTTTTTCCTTCAATTGGATTATCTCTTATGGCTTCCTTTGTTTCTGGGAAATGTTTGCTCAATGATTTGAGGATTTTCTTTGGCTCTATCTCTTTTGGTATTTTTTGGGATGATGTTCTCGGGTATGATATTAATCCGTCAATGTAAAGATTTTGCGCAATCTTTAATGTCTCTGAAGGGCTTATCTTAAAGTGCTTGTATGCTTCTGTTTGCAACGTGGTAAGATCAAAAGGCACTGGTGGGGTGATTTTTTCTTCTGTTTTTTTTGTTTCTGCTATTGCTTCTTTGATATTCTTGAACTTGTCGAGCTCTTTTTTATCAAAAATATCTTTTGGATGCTTGAACCTGCAATCTCCTTCTGGTTTTTCCAGGCCAAGAGATTTCCAGTCAACATTTGCAAAAATCTGCCAGTAGGGTTCTGGCTTGAAAGCTGAAATTTCTCTTTCCCTGTCAACTATTATTTTTAATGCAGGGCCCTGGACTCTTCCGATTGACAAGATTCTGAATAAGCCAGATGTTTTTATTGCTGACATTAAAGCTCTGGATAGGTTTATGCCATAAAGCCAGTCAACAATGTGCCTTGTTTCTCCTGCAAAGGCATTTCCCCAGGCTAATTCAGGCAGAGGATTATCATATGATTTTTCCAATTCAGGCGCTGTCAGGGTTGAGAACTTCATTCTTTTTGCGTTTTTTTGCTTGCAGACAAATCTTAGAACATTCCAGCCAATAACTTCTCCTTCATTGTCAAAGTCTGTTGCGATTACTACTTCTTTTGCTTTTCTGCAGAGTTTTTTTAATAATTCAAGATATTTTTTTGTAAATGCTGCTGATTTTTTCTCATAAGATGGCTCCCATTCTGTCTCAAAAATAGGCCAGCCCTTTTGCCCTTTCTGGTAAGTCAAATTAAACAAGTGCCCGACAGCTGAGGCAACAATTATTTTTTCATTGTTTCTTTCAACTTCATAATAGGGAACTCCATCTTCGGCATATTTTCTTGGTTTTCCAAGCGCTGAAGCAATTTTGAGAGCTGCCTGAGGTTTTTCTGTTACAATAAGAATTGAATCTCTTTTTGGCGCTTTTATTGTAACACCTTGCTCGGGCTGCTCATTATCAGACTCTTTCGATTTTGATTTTTTTGTTTTCTGTTTTTTGAATTTTTTCATTTGCTTTGCCATGAAAGAAGCTGTGACTGGCTTTCCAGGTGTTTCAATCGTGGTCAGCTCTTGTATTGACGGCTTTTGCTTTACTTCTTTCTCTGTTGTTATTTTAACATCTTTTACAGGAATGAATGACTCAATTGCCATGGTTTTTGGTATTATTCATGGTTTAAATATTTATTATTAAATTTCGATGATTGTGCCTGACTTGCCGACATTGATTACTTTTGTTTTTCCTACGATTTCTTCAATTCCCTCTGCTTCGTGGATATGTCCATGGATAAGAATGTCTGGCTTGAATTGGGAGATTGCTTTTGTTATTGCCTTGCTTCCTGGAATTCCTGATATTTCTGAAAGAGTGTCAGACGGATGCATGTGTGTTATCATGATTTTCTTTTCTATTCCTTTCAAGCCATTATGCGCTTTTTTCAAGGTTTCTAGGAGTTCTTTGTCTGAGGTTCTTCCTGGGCCAGGGCCTTCTGCGCCTCCTGCTCCGAAAAATCCAACATTGCCGCACCTCAAAGAGTAACCATGAATGTTTTTCACGCCGTAAAACTCTGCCAGGAAATCAGCTGTTGCAAATGAATCCCAATTGCCTGGAAGAATAATCACTCTCTTGTTTTTTTCCTTGAAGGGCTTTATTATATTGCTTGTTTCGCTGAATCCCATTATGTCGCCGCATAAAATAACCAAGTCAACATTTTCTTTTTCTGCCTTTTTTGCTAGTTTTAAAGCAGTTTTTGATTCTCCATGAATGTCTGCTGCTGCGAGTATTCTTAGTTTCTTTTCCATGTTAATCAGCTATTGCCCAGGCAGTTATAAAACCTTTTTGCCTTCTGTCTGTGAAATTTTTTAGATATGTTTCTCCGAGAGTGATGTTGCCTACTTCGTGCCTTTCGCCATTGCAATAAAAGTAGCTGTCATTTATTTCAATTAAAGTTTTATTGCAGCTTGCGAAAACCTTGTCTTTGCAATAAGTATATTCTCCTTTTTCCTCGCAGACTGCGAAGGTTGCTACTTTAGTATTATTTGAATTGTTTTCTTCACTTGATATAAAACTGGTAATTTTTGGCAAAGCAAGGAATAAAACAGCTCCGACTAGAAAAATTGAGAAAATAACGATAACTGCTATTTTTCTTGAGGTTTGCATAATTTCATTATTTCTAAGTCATATATAAGCCTTTTCAAAGATTTTAAAAAAGGCGATTCATTAGATGGTATATGAGTAAAATGAATAAAAAGGGTGCATTCTGGTTGTGGATTTCAATTATTTTGATAGCTTTGTTAGTTATTGTGACTTTTCTTTATTTTGTGCTTTTCAAAACAAACAACGAGAGTGTTTATGCGGGAATGCAGATAGCAAATCCTGTTGAGGGATTGGATGACAAGCAGGCTATTGTTCTATTTGATGAGAGTTTTGTATTTTATCTTCTCTATGAAATAAAAGCGTACAATCTTCATAACCCTCCATTGAGCTCAGATTATCCAAAAATTCAGATAAATGTTGGAGAGCAAGTTTTCAATGCCAATATTAAAAAAGGAATGATTAATGTTGCTAAAGATGAGATTGAAGATGAGGATGTTGTAATCAAAACAAGTGCTGAAGAAGCTGTAAAAATGCTTCGAGATAAGAATTATGTAACAAAGTCTTTCAATGATGGAAAATCTGAAATTGAACTTGTTGCTTCAAAGACAACCTTATTTGCCAAAGGTTATCTCAATTTGTACAATGAGGTTACTGGAAAAAGCATAACTGGAAATTTGATAAGAATTTACACTGATTAATTTTCCGACGGAAAATTAATTTTTAAAAATAAACATTAAAAATTGTTGTCCTTATTTTTTACAACGCGTTGTCATTTTGTTACTAAACAAGATAACAAATTATGAGAAAACTTTAAAAGCTGTTTAAATTGTAATATATAGATTAAATAATATATATCCAAATAACAGGTAATAGAACATGAAAGACAATTTCGACATATTTTTCAGGCGAAAACCTGCCTTGATGCTGGTAGCTTTGAAAAGAATTGCGAGAGCAAGATATGGAAGTATTCTTGCAAAAGAAGTTGACTGCACATACAGCCATGCTGTAAAAATTCTTCAGAATCTTGAAAAGCTGGGGCTTGTGGTCTTTGAAAAGAAAGGAAGAATAAAACTCATAAAATTGACAAAGAGAGGGCAGGAAGTTGCTGACGACATTGAAGATATCAAGCGTGTTGTAAGTTAAGATCTTAAAGAAGTTCTGATTTGTAGTATAATGTTTTAATTATAAAAACTTCTAAGGGCAGATATTATTAATTTTGATTTGCTCTCGCCTTGAGGTTCCTCGCCTACGCTGCGGACCTCAATTCTTCGGCAAACAAAATGGCCCCGAGGGGATTTGAACCCCCGACACCTGGATTGCTCTTGACATATTATTAAGAGTCCAGTACTCTGACCGGGCTGAGCTACGAGGCCATTAAAATAACTTTGTCATTATTGTTTAATAAAGTTATTGTTTGCAAGAATTCCAAAATACAGGGTTACCTGTATTTTCGCCAGGTATGCTTGCACTTTGTGCACTTGTAGAATTTGGTTTCTGACTCATCGGATCCTCGTGTTTGCATCGTCCAAAAATATGCTTTTTTGTTCTTGCATTTCAGGCATTCTATTTCAACTACAGGATGAGTTATGTCTGCTTCCTCCTTGATTATTTCTATTTCTCCCTTATGCTCTGTTTTCTCTGATGATTCTATTTTTGGCTTTTTCTTAAGCTTGTGGCCGCATCTTACGCAGGCAGCTTTACTGTCTGTAACAAGAATCATACCACCGCATTTTTCGCAAAATTCCATTGTTTATCTATATACTTCGGGTTTATAAATTTTCTTGACTTATTTGCAGAAGCCTCTTTGCTCTGAAGGCCTGAGTGGTTCAAAGAAAACGAGCTTTAACCATCCGAGTGCAGGTATTTTCATGACAGCTTTACCCAAGATTTCTTCTTCTGAAATATCATGCTCAATGTCTAATTGTCCTGGATTATGGTCTCCTTTTGTTGAAATTTTATTGTCTGAAATTATTCTATGAATAAGAGGGTATTTTGTAGGCGCTTCAAATATTATGATGTCTCCTTTTTTATATTCCCCATAACCCCAGACAATTATTATGTCTCCCTTGCTTAAGCCATTTTTGAACAGGTAATTTTGGAAATCCTGCTTTGATATGTTATTTTCTTCATACCAGGCTGAATTTCTAAACCACCAGTCCTCAAAGTTTGTCTCGTGGTACATTGAGCATGATTCAACAACAACTAAAGGCAGGGGTGAGCCTGTAATCAGAGACAAGAGCGGAAAGAAAATAAATTTTATGAAAACAAATACTAATATCAGAGAAACTAGCCAGGAATCCCAAGTGTCTCTTTTGAGATATTTCCAGATTTTATTCCATGCTTCTTTGATATTCATATATTATTATCACAAATGTTGTTTTTAAATTGTTTGTGAAGAACAAAACAAAAAGAATTATTAATCATCTAAATTAATAATTTTAAAGCGGCTTTGATCTAATGGCTATGATTTCGCCTTCCCAAGGCGAATGTGCGGGTTCGATTCCCGCAAGCCGCACTCAGGGGCTGTGGGCCAGCTTGGTTATGCTTCGAGTTTAGGGTACTCGCGACCCCGGTTCAAATCCGGGCAGCCCCATTTGAATTAGGAATGTTTTTAAACGAAAATAAACTCACAAAAATGAGACCGCGTAGCTCAGTTGGTTAGAGCACGGCTCTGATATCGACGGAAGAATTATGTCAGAAAGGCCGGGGTCCCAAGTTCAAATCCTGGCGCGGTCATTTTATAGTTTCTAGTTTTAAACTCTCAAGAGCTATTCCTTGATATTGTCTTTTTGAGATATCCTTATCTTCACCGAGAATATTTATCTTAAAGCCCGCATCTTTTATTATTTTTATATAATCTTCTTTTTGCAAAGCCCCTGCAACACAACCTGTTAATAATCCTTCATCCCTTTTTTGTTCTTCAGTTAGCTCTCCCAATAGCACGATGTCTGAAACATACATTTTCCCTCCTTTTTTAAGAACTCTCCAAGATTCCTTGAAAACTTTTGATTTATCTGGCGCAAGATTAATAACGCAATTGCTGATTACAATGTCTATAGAATTATCTTCAATTGGTAAGTTCTCTATATCTCCGAGCCTGAACTCTACATTTTTATATTTGTATTTTTTTGCATTCGCTTTTGCGCGCTCAATCATTTCTTGAGTCATATCAACGCCAATAACTCTTCCTGTTTTGCCGGTTCTTTTTGATGCAAGAAAACAATCAAATCCTGCGCCGCTGCCCAAATCAAGAACAATATCTCCCGGTTTTATTTTGCTTAGTGCAACAGGATTTCCGCAACCTAAGCCTAAGTTTGCTTCTGGAACAGCATTTATTTCTTCATTAGAATAACCTATCTCTTTTGCTATCTGCTCGCTATTTTTTCTGCAATTGCAACAGCAAGAGCCTTGTTTAGCAATTTTTTTGTAGCTTTCTTTGACAATCTCTTTTATTTCTTCTTTCTTTATTTCCATTGTAAGAATTTATTTTTGCGTCTTGAACTCTATAAAGAGGTTTTTCTTGTCAAAAGAAAATGCTTTTATTGGAAGAGATACAGGCAGGCTATTCACATAAACTTTCTTCTTGCCTATTGCCTTGATTTCATAGCCTGATTCTAATTTGGAAATTAAGACATCATCAGGAGATTCTATTCCTGGAGCTGCCAGCTCATAGATAATTTTGTCACTTAGTCTCCTCATTTTTGTTTTTGCCTCTGCTCTTGGGAGCTTTGACATCTTATCGAGCTGCTCTTGGGTTATTTCTTTTCTTTTTTGCTGTTTTGGCTTCTTTTGATTAACTTGGGAAGGAATTCCGATTTTGATTTTTATTCCATTAGGCAATTGTTCGATATGAGCATTGCCTTCTGATTCCATTTCTGCCGTATTTTGAAATTCCTTGCTTAGAGATTTCATCATATTATTCATCAGGGAATTTACGAGATTGTCATCTATTCCAAATCCTGAGAGAGGATTTTGCGATTTCTCTTTTGGCTTGGAAAAATCATTTCTTCCAAGCAAGCCAAATTCTTTTGCTTCTTCCTGCTCATCTATTGTTGAGTAGCCGCAATAAGGGCAGAAATTGAACTCTTTGTCTATCTTTGAATTGCAATTATCGCACTTAATTTTATCTTTTCGTCCAAAAAACATTATAATCCTAGCAACTTCAAACTTTTAAACTTTCCTAAAATTTTCTCTGGAAGGTGAATTAGCTTTATGCTTTCAGAATGCAAGAAGTTCAGTGGATGGTTGAAGAACATGTATTGTGATGGGAGTTTTTTGACTGCCCGGACTTCTTTTATATTCGGCAAGAAAAGGACTGCAACCAAGAATCTTGAAACAGCTGCCACTATAAAGACAAATATGAAAGGATTAATGGCTGCAGGATGGAAGTAATTAACAATCAAGCCACCAATCAGGGAACCAAGAAGAGTGCCTATTCCAATCAAGATATTTGTGTAGCTGATGCAGATGCTTCTGTGCTTTTGCGAGACAGAATCATAAGTAAAATTGGAGAATGATATAACTGATGCTGCGCTCGCAATTCCAGAGGACAACTGGGGAAGGAGAATTACTGCAAGAGGGCTTTTAGCGAGAGTATATAATATAGGCGTCAAAATAAAGAATATATTTGTTATTATCGTCAATCTTCTGTTTCCATATCTATCTGAGAATTTGCCTGCAAGAGGCAAGAAGAGAAGATAAAATATAGTATAGCTTACTGTCGCTATTGTAAATGTTGTGTAGCTGAAGTTCAGGACCTGGAGCATATAGACAGTGAAGAACGGGCTCGCTATCATTATTGCAAGATTGAAAAATCCCTGATAGACAGCAAACTTGCCAAAATTGTCATATCTTTTGATGAAAGACAAGAATGAGAAATAATCTTTTTTCTTCTGCCTGAATTGCGGGGCATACTGCTCGTGAAATAACATATATGAAATGAATCTTGCCAGAAATGCGAGGGCAAATAAAATTGAGAATGCCAGGAGCACTAGTCCTTTGGTTTTGTAATAGTCAAGGAAAAAAGCTGCAAGAAGTGTAGCAATTAATCCGAATGTGCTGGTTATTCTATTTCTCTTTCCGAAATATTGTCCTTTTGTCTTATCTGGGACAATGTCTCCCATCCAGGAGAACCAGGCAGGATATGCTATTCCTCCAAGAAACATCAGAAGTGAGTAGAATATTATCAAGAACCAGATTGAATATCCATTAAAAAGATTTTTCCAGACAGAGAGAGCTACAAGTGAGATGAATAGCCACATCAAAGCTTGAAGAAAGACAAACCAAAGAACAATTTTTTTTCTTGAATGATTTTTCATCATTTTTGTGCCAAACAGCTGGGCTAGTTGATAGAGAAATCCTGAGAAAGAGCTTAAAATGCCGATATGAATTGGCTGGGCTTTCAGGGCAAGGGCAAAAGGTATAATGTAACTATCACCAAGGCTTGATGAGATATTTGCTGCTGTGCCTTCTTTTATGCTTGTCTTCAGTGCTTTTTCTTTCAGGGCTGGAATATGATTGTGATTGTAATTATTATCTGTTTTCATCCCTTTTTTCATGAAAAAATAGAGGGAAATGAATTAATAAACATAACTGGAAATTATGTGATGGAAGATAACAAAATTTAAATACCTGTATATACGAGTATGTGTATACGAATTGGGATTCACAAAGATGACAGAGATAAGAGATGCACAAGTTTTTGAAAGTCCATTGGAATCAGTTCCAAGAATTTCTTCAGAATCAATAAAAGAATGCGAATATGCTGTAAAAGGGCATAATTTTAGTCCTGTTCAGATTTGTACAAATCCATATGGTGAAGGTTGCCCGGATAGAATACCTGTTGGGCATAGGACTTATTGCGGGAGAGATGTTCGCAAGGAGAATGTGGCATGACAGACATATTTGACACTAAGATAATGTGCAAGAGCTGCAATGTGCAGATGAAGCCAAAGGTTCTTGAGAAAGACGGATTGCAGCTTAGGGCTGTGGAGTGTGGAAAATGCAAGGACAAAATAATTCATCCTGCTGACTTGAATTGCTTTAACAAGTTTAATGATTTGAAGGGAAAAACATTCAATGTCAAATTAAGGATGGTTGGAAATAGCCACGCAGTGAGCATTCCAAAAGAGATTGTTGATTTGATAACTGAACAGCACAAATTAATGGGCGAGCAGCACAAAAGAATCAGCAGAGACATGGCTGAGATGGTAAAGCTTGCTTTTGATGATTTTGGAAAACTGAGCTTGAATTTTTTTGACGAAGAAGAATTGGAGGAAGATGAAAATGAGCGATAAAATTGACAAGAGTGAAAAAGACAAAGAAAAAACAGGCAAAAAAGTTGAAGGAATAAGATTGAAAGTTGTTGAAGCATTGCAGGATGATGCTTACAAAGGAATCGCGAGAATTGACCCAACTTTGATGAAGTCCCTGGGCTTAAACAGGGGAGATGTTATTTTGATAAAGGGGCAGAGGGAGACAGCTGCGATTGTTGACAGAGCTTATCCTGCCGATGTTGGAGAGGGAATCATAAGAATTGACGGATTAATAAGAAGAAATGCAAAAACAAGCGTAGGAGAAAATGTTATAATAGGAAAAGCTTCTGCAAAATCTGCGCAGAAGGTTTTGATTGCGCCGGCACAGCAGGGAATAATGGTTCATGGTGATCCTGAGATGTTCAAGAACGGATTGCTTGGCAGGGCTGTTGTCAAAGGTGATATTATTTCTCTTGGCGGAGCGCAGAGAAGAAGAGATTTGATGAGCGAGGGATTTCCAGATATTTTTGGGGATTTGCAGGACTTGTTCGGGCAGAATTTTGGATTTTCAGGATTTCAGCAGATAAAATTTGTGGTTGTCTCAACAACTCCCGGGCAAATATGCATAATTACAGAAGAGACAGAAGTTCAGGTAAGCTCCAAAGCTGTTGAGGTTTCAGAAGAGAATGTGCCTGATGTTACTTACGAAGACATTGGCGGCTTGACAGATGAGGTTAAGAAAATAAGAGAAATGGTAGAACTGCCTTTGAAGCATCCTGAGATTTTTGACAAGCTTGGGATTGAGCCGCCTAAAGGAGTTCTTCTTCATGGGCCTCCTGGAACAGGAAAAACTTTGCTTGCGAAAGCTGTAGCTGCAGAGACAGAAGCTAATTTTATTCTTTTGAATGGGCCTGAAATCATGAGCAAGTTTTATGGAGAGAGCGAGAAAAAGATAAGGGATATTTTTGAGGATGCCGACAAGAATGCTCCTTCAATCATATTTATTGATGAGATTGACGCGATTGCTCCGAAGAGAGAAGATGTCCAGGGAGAAGTTGAGAGAAGAGTTGTTTCGCAATTATTGACAATGATGGACGGATTAAATTCAAGAGGAAGAGTTGTTGTAATCGGAGCAACTAACAGAGTAAATTCTCTTGACCCCGCATTAAGAAGGCCTGGAAGATTTGACAGAGAAGTTGAAATTTCTGTTCCTGACAAGCAAGGAAGATTGTCTATCTTGAAAATTCATACAAGAAACATGCCTCTTACGAAGAATGTAAATCTTGAGTCATTGGCTGGGAAAACTCATGGTTTTGTCGGAGCTGATATATGCGCATTGACAAAAGAAGCTGCAATGATTGTTCTTAGAAAAATTCTTCCTGAAATAAAATTAGAAGATGATGAAGCAATTCCATCAGAAGTTTTGGATAAGATTATTATTGCGCAGGAAGATTTTGAAGATGCTCTAAAAGTTGTGAGGCCTAGTGCGATGAGAGAAGTTCTTGTTGAGGCATCTACAATTGGATGGGCTGATATTGGCGGGTTGGAAAATACAAAGCAGTCATTAAGAGAAGCTGTTGAGTGGCCAATAAAGAATCCAGAAGCTTTCAAGAGAATTGGAATAAGGCCTCCAAGAGGCATATTATTATATGGACCGCCTGGAACAGGAAAGACGCTTTTGGCAAAAGCTGTTGCAAAAGAAAGCGAGGCAAACTTTATTCATGTCAAGGGGCCAAGCTTGCTCTCAATGTGGGTTGGAAAATCAGAAGAAGGCATAAGAAAGATATTCGAAAGAGCAAGGCAGGTATCTCCTTGCATTGTGTTCTTTGACGAGATTGATGCGCTTGCTTCGAAAAGAGGCCTGGAAATGGGAACAAAAGTTACAGAAAGGGTTTTGAACCAGCTGCTTGCGGAAATGGATGGCTTGGAGGGCTTGGAAGATGTTACAATTATTGGAGCAACAAACAGGCCAGACATGCTTGATTCAGCATTGCTCCGCCCGGGAAGATTTGACAGAATAATTCTTGTTGATGTGCCTGATATTGAGAGCAGAAAAATGATATTCAAGGTGCATACAAAGAGCGTTCCGCTTGGAAGCGATGTTAATCTTGATGAGATAGTGAAGATAACAGAAGGATTTGTCGGCGCTGATATTGAGAGCCTGGTTAGGGAGGCTGCAATGAATGCTTTGAGAAGAGATATCAAGACAAAAGTTGTAACAAAAATGGATTTTGATGATGCATTAATGAAAGTCAAGTCATCTGTCTCTCCTGAAACAGCCAAGAGATACAAGAAACTTGAGGATTATTATCTTAAGAGCGTGAAATCTGGGCTTGAAATGGGGCCGATTTATACTGGCTAAATTAATATAAGCCTGATTTTATTACTATTATACAATTACAACAGATTAGAAAGATTTAAATATATCCTTTTTTAGTAATTCTTATATATTAGGGAGCAAAAAATGAAAGAATACAAGCCTGATAATGGAGAATTAGCTGAAAAGATTGCAATCTCTTATAACGGGAGAAGAATCTCTGATGGATTAAATAAACATGATGCTGTCAAATCTATTGCTGGAGAGTATGATATTTCTCAGAAAAAAGTAAGAGAGTTATTGAACTATGCTGAGGATGGCGGAAGATATATTCATTCAAGAGGAATTAAGGGCAAAATTGCTGATGCAATATATGGAATGAGAGAGGATGGTGCGCGTGCCAGCTTAATTGCTGAGACGCTTGGGATAAGCGAAAGTTCTGTTTATAGGCATTCAAAGAGCAAATATGAACCTGCTGAACCTGTTCAAAATGCTGAACCTGTTAGAGCAGTCAGCGCAAATCCATATATACCTTTTACACCTTTTGAACCTGCTAGAATAGCCAGTGAGAATCCAAAAATACTTCATTTTGAAGACTATCATAAAGCAGAAGCTGAAAGATTAAAAGTTGCTGTTGGCGACGAAGTTGCGCCAGACAGAGAAATTTATGCTTCTGCCAAGAGAAGCAAGGCTGGGGGAGATGCACAAGAGAGTGAACTGTCAGAATTGGGAGAACAACTGGTAGATGATGGAGATATTACTCCTGCAACTGGCTCGCCAAGTCATCGTGCTTTTAATTCTGAGGGAGATGCTGAGGGAGATGCTCGCGCGTCATTTAACAAAGATAAAGGCAAGAAAAAATCTTTGTGGAAAAAAGTTGGCGAGTATGCGGCAGCAGGAGTGCTCGGAGCGGCAATATTTGCAGGTGTATTTGGCGGTTATAAGGTTGTGGATAGAGAAGATGCTCATGCCAGGGCAGAAATTGTTGCAAGTGCTAGTGCAGAAAGGATTGCAGATAATGACAAAAAGATAAATGCTGGGAATAAGAAGATGAGCGGCTTAGAAGCAAAAGTAGATTCTGCAATAAATGCAACAGATGAAATTAAAACTGAAGTTGGCAGGACAAATAGCGCAATAGGTGAAGTTAAGGACAAAATTGAAAAGGTACAAGAATCAATAATAACTTATAGTAAAGGAAAATTCGAAGAGTTGGGCTCAAAATTATATGGTGTTGGGCAGAGAGTAGGTAATCTTGAGCAGAAGGTAGGATCAATGGAAGAAAAGGCAACACAAAAAGCAGTTGAATCTAAATCTTCTATGGTTCCTGACCCTGGACCTTCTTTTGATTCTACGCCTGAATCTAGTGTTAAAGCTAATGTAAGTAAAGAAGTGAAAGAAGAAATACCAGAAGAAAATGTAAAAGGATATTTTGAGGTAAGAGCCGGCGGAATTAGCGGAGATAGTGAGGGAGTTGAAGGAGCTGTCAGTGCAGGCGTTGATTATGATGGCAGCAACTTAAAATTTGATTCAATTTACAAAGCAATAGATGGCAATTTGCAATCTGGAGAAAATTTAGGCAGAATAACAAGCGGCGTTTCATTAAAAGGCGGAAATGAGAACTTGGAAGTTAAAGTTAATAGCGCAAAGATTAATGAGGAAATTAATGGAAGTTCAAGAAGCATGACAGATAATAATGAGGCAGTGTTTTACAGGGTGTCTGAAAATTCAAATTGGAATCAGGATTCTGAAAGAAATCTAAATTCAGTTGAAGTTAAGTCCAAGGGAGAGAAATTTGACTTCTCTTTTGCTTATACTTCTGATGTCAAGGAAACAGGCAATAAAAATACAACTAATGTTGATGTTACATTCCCCGATAATCCTGAATTGCAGCCAATAAATATTGTTAGCAATGTAGAAGCTGAGACAGAGGTTGATGAACAAACAATAAGAGGAGAAGCAAGCTACAAGTTTGGCGCATTTGAGCCAGGGGTTATTGCAAGAAACAAGACGATTTATATTGACTCAAGTGCTGATATTAATGGACAACCAGCTATTGATGAAGATTATAAACTTGATATTACCTCATTAGGGGCATTTTTAGGATTTGAGAATGAGAAATTAAGAGGAAGAGTCTTGGCAATGCGAAATTCTGGAGATGGAATTGATAGCGATTTGAGAAATGAGGGTGCTGCAAACATTGTTTTTCCTGTAGGAGATAACAAGGCTTTTGGATTTGGCTATATAAGAGCCAATGGAGAAAACAGAGGGAGTGCCTTGGCATATTTTGGCGGAACCTCAACTGATAATCCACAAAATCTTGAAGAGCTGTTAAGAACAAGAGAGAGTAATGATTTGTTCCCTGAAGGAAGCTTGGATGAGCAGAAATCTTTGGAGTTGCGAAGAATACTTATGGATTTGGGAAGAAAGGGATATGTTATTTCAGGAGAAAAAGGAGAAGGTGATAATTTAAGCATTGAAGGCGCAATGCCTTTGAACCTCATACCTGGAGCTTCTATTGCAGGGGGCTATGAAAAAAATGAGCAAGGGAATAGTTATTTTATTGAAGTAGAGAAACCATTAACAGAGAGTCTTTCAATAGGTGTTTATGGTGAAGGAGAGCATGATGATGAAGAAGGCAATAGCAATACTATCGGAGTGAGAATTGGAGGCAAATTCTAATGAAGTGGACTAATAATATACTTGGATTTGCAGCAATGATTTTTTTGGTAGTTTTAATAACCAGCATAGCGACTGCTTTAGCTTTACCTCCTACAGTAACTATTGTTGCAAGTCCTAATCCTGCACAAACAAGTTCAACAATAACTGCTGTTGCTGTTGATTTAAGCGGAACAGGCATTGCATGGACTAAAATATTTGAGAATGGGGCTAAAGTCAAAGAGTGTTCAACCTCGGTCTGCGTTTATGTTGCTGTGCATACAACTCCTGGAATAAGAACTTATTATGCTACTACATCTGACAATGGCGGGAGAACAGCAACTTCAAGCACGATAAATGTCAATTTTGAGAATAGCGCTCCTGTGCTGAATTATATTGGCAACAGGGTTGTGGATGAAGGTTCTTTATTGGAATTCACAATAAGCGGATATGATTATAATAATGATACATTAACATATTCTGCATCAGGTATTCCAAGCGGAGCAACATTTGATGCTATAACAAGAACATTCTCATGGACACCTGGAGCAGGGCAGGATGGAACTTGGAATGTCAATTTCTCGGTTTCAGATGGAACATTAAGCGATTCAGAGGTTATTGTCATAACTGTGAATCCTTTAATTGTAAATCACGCGCCTGTGTTAGATGCTATTGGCGACAAGGATGTTGAGGTTGGAGAACTTTTGGAATTTGCAATAAATGCAAGTGACGAAGATAATGATACATTAACATATTCTGCATCAGGTATTCCAAGCGGAGCAACATTTGATGCTATAACAAGAACATTCTCATGGACTCCTGTTGTTGGACAAAATGGAACATACAATGTCAATTTTTCTGTAAGCGATGGGAGCTTGAGCGATTCAGAGGTTATTGTCATAACTGTGAATCCTTTAATTGTAAATCACGCGCCTGTGTTAGATGCTATTGGCGACAAGGATGTTGAGGTTGGAGAACTTTTGGAATTTGC
>Ga0315274_10007160_pt1 | contig 16178 bp, 12 predicted proteins | sample YL17G02_20_MG_FD_203700 | JGI IMG/M metagenome (GOLD analysis project Ga0315274, IMG submission 203700) | Sediment microbial communities from Yellowstone Lake, YNP, Wyoming, USA - YL17G02_20 | ecosystem: Environmental > Aquatic > Freshwater > Lake > Sediment | place: USA: Wyoming | collected...
CCGGTAACCGCAGCCGTCTTGCCGTCGAGCCTGAAGGAATTAAGGATGCTCATGTATTATCTCCTACTGTATTATGTATTAGGCGCGTAAGCCAAACGCTATGCTTTGAGACCCGTCATAGTAATGCCCTGGATGAACGTTTTCTGGGTAAAGAAAAACAGTACAATTATCGGTAGCACGACAAGTGTGGACGCCGCCATGAGCATATTCCATTCGGTACCACCGTGCTGGCTTTGATAGAACTGGAGTCCTAATGAGAGCGTGAAAGTCTTCTGGTCAATGAGATAAATGAGTGGTCCCATGAAATCGTTCCAGTTATACATGAAGTGGAACAGAGCAACAACGGCAAGAGCCGGTCGCGACAGGGGCAAAACCACACGACGATATATTCCCAGTTCCGTACATCCATCAATTCGAGCCGAATCCGAGAGGTCTCGTGGTATGGTCATGAAAAACTGTCGAAGCAGAAAGATGTTGAACGCGTTCCCAAACCAGGCAGGCACCCAAAGCGGTCTGAATGTCCCAATCCAGTGGAGGTTACGGAAGATACCGTAGAGCGGGATCATCGTCACCGGGAAAGGGATCATCATCGTCGCGAGGACTATCACAAACAGGACATTGCGACCTCTCCAGTCAATGCGGGCGAATCCGTATGCAACCAACGAGCTGCTCAAAACCATGCCAGCAGTGCCGAGAAGGCAGATCGTCAACGTGTTACGGGCGTATGTGAAGAACGGTATGAAATTGACGGCACGCAGGTAGTTCAGAAACTGCACCGGGTTGGGAATCCACTTTGGCGGCATGACCATCGTTTGCTCGATGGGTTTAAGTGAGGTCGAGATCATCCATGCCAGCGGGAAGAGAAATACGAAGCTTCCCGAGATGAGCACCGCGTGAATCAGAAACGACCGGAGACCGCGACGGGGGACGCGCCTCACACGATGGGGGATTGTCATTTGGCTATCACGTTCCGCCATAGTAGACCCGTCCGCGGCTGATTCGCATAACCGCCAGCGTCAAACCCAGAACGATCAGGAAGAGTATCCATGCCATTGCACAGGCGTACCCCATCCTGAGATATTTGAACGCGCAGTTGTACAGGTACATTGCATAGAACGTCGTTGACCGCACGGGTCCGCCCAAACCGCCTGTGAGCACGTACGGGAGAGCAAACACTTGGAACGCGCCTATTAGACCCATCACAACGTTGAAGAATATGACCGGTGAGATGAGAGGGAGCGTCACGTGCCCCAGCTTGGCAAACCAACTTGCCCCATCAATATCAGCAGCCTCGTACAACTGGTGAGGCACGTCTTGCAGCCCCGCAAGGTATATCACCATCGCATGCCCCACACCCCATAAGCTCATGAGAATGATTGCCGGTTTTGACCATATTGTCGTCTGCAACCAGTCTGGCGATCTCAGCCCGAACACGCCCAAAACCGGATTGAGGAAATGGTTGACGACTCCGTATTCCCCGTTCAGCATCCACATCCATAGGATAGCTAGTGCAATCATAGGCGTGAGTGAGGGCAGAAAGAATATCGTGCGGTAGACAGCCATCCCACGGACGCCGGTATTAAGCAGGAGCGCAAGCGCGATAGCAAACATCGCGGACAGTGGCAGATAAAAAACCGCAAAGTAGAGGGTGTTCTGAAGAGATTGCCAGAAAACTGGGTCTTGACCGAGTTCAGCGTAGTTGTCAGCAGCGATGAAGACTGCCGGCTTGAGCACCGAGTAATCGCACAGGCTGTACCATACCGACGCCGCAATCGGGTAGGCAACAAATGCCCCAAATCCTATCAACCACGGCGCAATGAACAACAGCCCGTTGCGAAGATCATGTCTCTCACGTCTTGTCAAAGCTCACTGCTCCCTCACCTCAGCGGTAGCGCGTCGTTGCATGCGCCGACGCGCTTGGTCCAACTTGTGTTGAACCCGCTGCTGTATTTCGGGCAACAACTCTTCGGGCGTCGCCTTTCTCAAACGGATAGCATCCATCATTGGCGCGATCTCGTCGGCATACTCATACCAGATGCCCATCCGGGGCGCAGAAAAGACGTTGGGGCTTTTTGCCAAGTCACGGAACATTTCGACGTGCGGATTGGGGTTGTTTTCAATGAATTCACGGCTCACACGTCTGAGAGGGGTGAATTTCCCGTGCTGTATGTTGAGCATCTCACTGCCTTGTTGTCCGCACAGAAACTCGATGAATTGAAACGCCTCCTGGGGATGCTTGGCACCCACCGGGATAGATACTGAATCCGACTCGGCCATTGCTACACCCGTGAGACCAGGCACCGCAGACGGAAACGGTGCAGCGCCACATCGCACGTGCGGCGAGTACCGAGCGATAACATTGTGCACCCAAACACCATCCAAGACCATCGCTACCTTGCCGCAGAGAAACCCATCCTGCGCCGACAAATAGTTCCCGAATCCGCTCTGAAACGTCTGCAATTGGTTGCTGCCGTACCGTTGACTGTAACTCTGTACCCACTTATATGCTCGGACATTTTCCGGCGAGTTCAACGTGATCCGTGAACTGCTGTCCCATAACTTGCCTCCAAACCAATATCCCCACGCCCAGGGCCACCACGGAGGTACGGACGGGCTGAAACCGAGCCGGACAAGGTTTCCACGATCATCGTACTTCGTCAACCGCGCTGCCATCTCGTCGAGCTCATCAAGAGTCCGGGGAGGAACCTCCGGGTCAAGACCAACTTCCTCAAACAGATCCTTGTTCCAGTGAAGCGCGTTCGTAGCTGGGGTTGTGGGCAGAGCATACATCTTTCCCTCGTAAGAATTCACTTCGATGAAGATATCTATGAAGTCTTCGCGACGTAAGCCTCCTCGTTCCATGAACGGATCGAGGCACATCAGTGCTCCTTGCTCGGCATACTGGGGGACATCACCACTCCATAAACCCACAATGTCCGGCGGCTTGCCCGAGGCGATCGCCAGTAGCGCTTTCTGGTTTATCTGACTTACAATCAGAAGGTCTACATATAGGCGATCTTGGCTCGCGTTGAAGTGGTCCACAACGGAGCGAATTATCTCGCCGTAGACACCTCCCCACTTCTCCCAGTAGGCGACCCGCAGCTTTCCGTCCACATACTCATCGGTCGGTTGTGGGATAAGAATGGTACATCCAGAAAGCGCCTGAACGCACACAAACAGTGCCAGGAAGCGGCTGACGCTATGTGCGCAACGCAACTTAAAAGAAGACGCTAACGTCGTCATCTCACGGTTCGAGAACCAACATTGGGAAGTACTTGATGTCCGGATCGCGCCCCGGACTGAGCCCGGCTTCCATCCACCCTTTCCGTCCCTTGCCATCATTATCGTTAACAAAAACGTTGAAGCGTATTCCTTGCCTGAGGACCTTGTCCGATAGCCCGACAATTGCACCAGGCAAGACAATCTCATACGTTCGGTTCGCATTGTCACGTACCACCGTCATGTTCGGGCGCGAAGCAGCAACGTCCCGAGGCAACGAACCGCTCACCACCTCGGTAACCGCGTGCCTTCTTACATCCGCGAGGTCAAGCTGCAATAACCCCTTTTGTCCGGGGATCTCCAAAGCCAACCGTACGCTGTCACCCTCACACAGACGCTGCTTGACCCCGCTTTGAGAAAACACGTCGTCCTGAACGGCAACGTGTACCTTGAGTGCGCCGTCCGCCCAAGCAAGCCACACTTTCGCCGATAGATCGCGGGGATCTGTCCACAGAAGATATTGGGAATTGGGATCATGCTCCGCGAGGTTGACCACCTGGTCTTGGCGATTGAGCGTAAAGGCCGGTTCCTTCGGGAAATCTCCCGGCTTGACGAGGATGGCACCCAGCACCATGGGAATGTGTAAATCTCCGGACCAAGGTGTTCCCGCAACCTGGTAGTTGAGGTCCACCGTGTGGACATCGCCATACCTTCCTCGGAGTGTTTTCGGCACTGAAATGTCTAATCCAATCCGTTTCCGGGATCTGGGAGCGACCAGTACGGAGTCACCGAATTGTCGTTCACCTAACGGCGACGGTACGAACCAACGGTATCTGAACTCAGACTCTTTCTCAAACGGATTCCAGATATCCGCCTCGACACGTTGCGTTCGTCCGGGCACCGCCAGACAGCGACCGGTAGCAGTCAGTAGTTCCCCCTCAATCTCCGGCTCCTTGTCCGAGGCTGGCAGAATAAGGTAGCTTGGCGCGTCTCCCGTCTGTAACACAACCCGTCCCTCTGCAACGTCGGCACGCGAACGGTTGCCCATGATGTCTTGCACAATCGCATTATCGGCATTAGTTCGCAACACGAGATGAGGCGCAGCCGTGCGTGCATTCTCGTGCCAGAAAACGACGACCTCTTCCTTATCATCGCCAAAAAGAAGAGCCCAACAGTCAGGCGTCGGCTCAAACTGCCTTATATAGTGTTTGCCGGCAAGCGTGCGGTTGAGTGCGCTGCACGCAACATAGCTCGCCTTTGGAAGCCTGTTCCTGGTGAAGAGACCGTAAGTCTCGCCATGGGTTCGATCTTGGTCATAGAGGTTGAACCATGTGTATGCTATGGCGCCCCGCGACCAGGCAAACGTGGCTTTCTTGACAAGCGTAATCGCTTGATGACGCTCGCTCACGCGTGTGTCCATGCCGGTCTCGGTAAAATAGAGCTTGGGCGGTTCGGTTAGATGCGTTTGAAGGAGCGGCAAGAGTTGCGTGTCAATCTCACGCTGGAACTCGTCAAAGAAGCCATGCCTGTGGTAAGCGAAGATATCGAACCATTTGTTTCCGTCGCGCACTACCGTTTCAATCATCCCGGGCTTCCGTCGCGGATGAAGAAACGATGCGAAGCCGCCCGTCAGCACCTGATTCTCCGGGTTGACTGCTTTCAGTTCCTCATAGGCGGCTTTCAGCAACTGCAAATACTCTTCGGTTGTGCCGTTGAAGAACGCTATATCCGGCTCGTTCCAGATCTCCCAATAGCGAACATGCCCGTCATAGCGTTTCGCCAACGCGGAGACCCACTCCCGCCACGGCTTTTCACGAGGCGGTCGGTTCCGAGCGCTCTTCATGCCGGGAAGAGCGGCTTTGGCTGCCCACTCAGGAGCACCACTCAGTAACGGCTGGACCTCTATACCATACCTTTCGTGCGAAGAGAAGATCTGATCCGCGACTTCCCAGTTCCACACTTCCTCCTGCGGCTGGATCCACTGCCACGGGATATGGTCGCGCACGATTTTCGCGCCACACATCGCGCTGAGATGCGCTGCACCGTCACTCCAATTGTCGCCCCCCGCGCCGTACGCAATGCCGAACTGCACTCCTTCCGTTTTGCCATACGTTGGACCCGCTGGATGCATGTATGCAAACGCCGTCTCCTCATCGGGCATCCGGCGACCGTCTACCTCAAGGCGGTACCGCACCCATTTGATTCCGAACGATCCCAAGACCTCCGGAGGAATCTCCTGACGTTTGATATCATTGGGTGGAATGGTCAGATTGAACGTCGCTTCCCCGATGCTGCCGTCAAACGACTCGACGCTCAGATATACTTTGACAGCGACAGCCTTCTGCGTCGGGTTCGAGAGAACCAGCGCCAACTGACCCTCCGTCCCCCAAAACAAGATAGGAGCGGGATTTCGAGTGTCAATCCATGCCCTAACGTCACCCGAATTTTCGTTCTGGGGCAATAAGTCTTCTGTGCACGCGGGAAAGCTCGCAACACTGCAGCCTATCGTCATGAGCACGACCAGCAACATTCGCACGACCTAAAACCTCCTCCATAGCCCTTACTTTACCGCCGTTACATGCACACCTGTAAGCGTTGTTTACGGCACCAATTAGCGACCCATTTCAACCGTTCGAAAGCTTCGTCTCCGCCACCCTCCGGCAGCTCATCGGAAATCCCCAGAATCAGGCGCGGATAAAACATGCTAACAAGAGTCTCTGCGCACTCTTCGAGTTCCTCTCGGGAATGATGATCCAGGAAAAGCACCGCCGGGATGCCATCGAGCAGGACCTTGCTGCCGATATGATCGCGGATTTCCTCTAACGTCACGTCGCCCTGCGGTTTCGGAGTCAGGGCTTCCAGACCGTCGAATGGTAGGTCGGCTAGGTACCGCAAAAAGGGCTTGAAGTAGCCGTCAATGTGGATATGAGTGAAAATACCGGCGTTGCGCAACTGCCCAACTCGTTTGGCATACCAAGGGATAAGATACTGCTCGAAGTATCGTGCTGACAGATATGCCGCCACTATATTCTCGCCAAAATTGATGATACGAACCACGCCGGTTGATGTGAGCTGCTCGTAAAGGTGGTCGTATGACTCGTCCATGACGGTCATGATGTCCTCGACCGTATCGCGGCAGTCGTTCAGCGCATAGATGAAACCCTCCCATCTCATCCATTGCTGCGCGAGTGAAAGGTACGGGCTTTTTGGAACCCAGAACTGCGGTTCGCCCCGATCGCCAACGTATGCTGCGCCCCGTGCGAACTTCTCCGGGCTGAACGTTATCACTCGACGTGCTAGAAGCCACCGCAGCGGTTTCAGGTCATCGCTCGTCTTGGCAGGGAATTCCACGGTACGCCAGGCTCTGTCCTGCGTCAGTTTGCGCGTTTCGAATAGCGGTCCGAATGGTGTATCGTAGCAACGCTTGATCCGATCCTCCTCACGTTGTTCCGAGACCTTGACCTCGTCCGTAAAGCGCATCTCGACAGGGTCGGGTTGACCGGTGTAGTAATGGACCGTCCGCATTGACGCGCCGACAAGGTCGTATGCCTCTGTCAACGAAAGACCTCGCAACTCAGACGGCAGACTGTCAAATTGCGTATGCCAGTCGAACCACGGCTCGAAGCGCGGTTGAAAGAACACATGCGGCACCGGCTCGCCACGGAAAACGCGGAGATTCATTTCCTTGAATGTCATCATGAGCTCTTTGTGTCACTCATTGGACCGCTTCATAGCCACGCTTCAAACGCAGCTTCGATATTCGCCCGGGAGCCGTCTTTACCCCATTCGCATTGCGCAATGACACCACCACGACCATCGTCTAACGCCCTCCGGACTCGCAGAACACTCTCGCGAACCTCTTTTGGCGTTCCGAACGGCATAACGTGCTGCCTGTCCAATTCCCCCCAGAACGTGACGCGACCCTTGTACTTCGCTGCCAGTCCCTCAATGTCCATACAGAACAGTTGAGAGTTGAGGGCATTAACGCCGACCTCAATCAAGTCGCCATAGATCGCTTCAATGTGACCGTCAGAGTGAAAGAACACAAACTTCCCAGCCTTGTGGATGATGTCGCAATAGTCTTTGTACAGCGGCTTGAATACCGTTCGCCACATCTGAGGACTGATGAGCAATGCGCGTCTCGATCCCCAATCGTCCATCAAAAAGACCGCGTCAACATTGGAGTTTGCCCACCAAGATACGTCTTCCAGATAGAACTCGTGGACCATCTCGAGCAGTTTACGGAGTTCATTGGTGTCATACGCCAAGTCAACATAGAGGTTCTCGGTGCCTCGCAGAAACTGCAAACGCTCGAATGGTCTGGCGTAGACCGGCGGCAACATAAACTTGTTGCTTTTCTCACACGATGCGTTAACGCGACCCAAGTCCCGCTTGCGGATCAGGTCCCATGGCGGCTGAAATGTCGCCAAATTCGACCAGTCGGCAAGTGCCGGCTCCTTGACCTCGCCGATGACGCCGGGCTCTCCGACATGCCACACGCTTCCCCATTCGTCAACGTACGTGCCGGCTGTCCTGTACTTCTGAATGTCGTCACCGCCAGTCCCGGGGGTCAACTCAGGTCTGCCAAAATCAAGCGGAAAACGATCAAGCACCGCCTCGAGCTCATGCCTTCTGAACAGTGAGATATATGGTAGCGCCCACAAGTCTCGCGGAGCACGGTCAAGGCGAGAGAACATGAGCGTCGCTTTCACTCTATCTCTTCCAGTCATCCCTCAGCCTTCCTCTCTTATAGCAACCTGTTTTCACCGACAGCGATGTGCGCCGCACGCTGCAGGCGCTCACTTTCCGGCGAACTCTCTGATCCAGTCATTCATCCACTTCCATGTCGTTGTCAGGTCATGCTTCTCCGGAGGGTCATTGAGCGGGATCCTTCCAAGCCTTGCTTTGTCCATGTTCTTTCGGCGATAGGTCTCGGCTAGGCGTCGGAACACTTCGCCCTGGGGTTTGATCGTCTGGTTTTGCGTAATGAGTCCCAGAGAATACTCGAGCTTATCAAAAGTGAGCCTTGGATCAATGTCGTGGCTTGACCACCACGTGAACCACGTCACTCCACCGGCTATGCCGTTTATCGTGGCTTCTTCCAAAAAGCGGGCTATCTGTTCTTTTTCCATCCACTCTTCAGACATGCCGTACTCCTGAAGCCAGACCGGTTTGAAAGCGTCACCCGCATAGGATCGGGCGAGCGCCGCCATTGCGTCAACAAGATGAACGATTGGATCGCCAAAGGGGTCCCCGTTAGCCTGTTTGAAGGCTCCGGTAAAGTATGTCCAGCTATGTTGGGCGACAATTCTCTGGCTCGTGGCGAGGTTTTGCGGCGAAAAGGTGGTTGGATAGAGCCAAGGCTGATGATCAACCCCATTGACATGCACATGTTCCGGAAAGAGATCATGGAGGAGTCCCATCAGTCGGTTATGCCATCTGTCTCCATCCTCAAGCTTGTCGTTCTTCCAGCAGCAGTTCATCTCGTTGCCAAGGTCAAACCCCAAGAAGTTGTCGTGCTCTCTCAAGACGTCGCTCGTCTTCTTGAAATAGAGCTGTTGCGCTTCCCACAACCGGTTGCTGGTGAACACAGACTCGCCGTTCTCGAAAAGCGGCCTGAAACTGTATCCCGAGAGCCATCCGACAAGCATGCTGGTGCACACATCAAGACGTCTCTCTTTAGCTAACTCCATCAGCGTGTTCAGCCGGTCAAGATGGGCTGAGCTTACGAAACTCGGATTGGGCTGGAAGTACGGCCATACAACCATCACGCGAATATGGTCGGCACCCAGACTGGCGATACTATCAAAGTCACGTGCAACGGAATCAGCATGGAAGTCGTTCCAACAGTACCACCAGTTTCTGGACGGTGTGTAGTTCACCCCGAAACGGTAGCTGTAATAATCTGCTTTCATAACTCTTCCATACTCATTTCGCTTGATCTGACATGACAACCTCTGCCAAGTAGCCGGGCACGGAGCAACGGTCTCCGCTCATCGGCGTCCAACGCTGTCGTAATTGGCTATACTGCCATCGATGTGCACATGCAGATGGCAGCAGATGGCGGACAGAGTCTCATTATGGGTCTGAATTCTCTTCCCGGTCTCTCGCGCTTGCGTAGCTCACCACGCCTCATGACCTTGGTGGACCTGTTGACTCGCGAACAACCAGAGTCGTCGCCACCTCGTGGTGGACCGGCTCTTCGACATCCGCTCCTTCCACCAAGCGAATGAGTAACTCCGTTGCCATGCCAGCCATCTCGCTTATTTGACCGCGGACGGAGGTGAGCGGAGGTGAAAGCCTCCGCGCCCACGAGTAGTCCTCGTAGCCTGCAACGGAAACATCATCCGGTACGGTCAACCCGCTCTGGTACGCTGCCTGAAGGACACCAGCAGCCATCTCGTCGTTACTCGCGAAAATAGCCGTCGGACGAAGCTCCATCTTCAACAGAAGACGCCCATTGACAATTCCCGATTCAAAACTGAAATTCCCCTGCATAACGTATTCGGGATGGAAAGGGATCGCGTCACGCTCTAACGCCTCTCGATATCCGGCAAATCGTTCTTCGGTGACTCGGTGATACGGTGCACCCTTGATGAAACCGATCATTCGGTGTCCAATTGAGATCAGATATTCAGTCATGTCGAACGCGCCTTGCTTGTTCGTGACGCTGACCGATATTGACATCCCATCCAACGAAGGTGGCTCGATCTGCACGAACGGAATGGCGCGCCGCGCAAGCATGTCAGTGAACTCGCTCTTTCCTCCATACGGCGGTAAGAGCATGAGTCCATCAACGCTGCTTTGATCCACGAGCCGTACCACTTTCTGCGATTCTTCCGCAAGCTTGAGATCGCAGGGGTGCAGGACCACCTGATAACCGAATTCGGTCGCCTTCATGACCGCGCTTTGCAGAACGTCAAGATACCAAGTCCCAGTGGGTGGCGCCATGGAATAGGCTGCCGCGAGCATATACGACCGACCGTGCCTAAGGCGTTGAGCTCTTACGTTCGGGACGTATTTCAACTCCGCTATCGCGTGTTGCACTCTTTTCAAGGTCGTCTCAGCAACGTACGGTTCCTGATTGATTACCCGGGACACGGTCTTCCTGGAAACGCCGGCTTGCTCCGCGACCTCCTTGATCGTAGTGCCCGATTTCCTGTCTGTTGCGTTGGCGTGACTGACTGTTTTTCGTCCCAACCCTCGGTTCTCCTTCATGCCCCCCTCAAACAGCTTTTACTATATCACAGATATGTCACCGATGTCAACCCTCCTGGCGACTGGACAGCGTTTGCATGCGCGTCGAACCAGATGAGCGTGACTATTGAAGAGTAAGCGTGTGCGTCGGAACCTCTCCATTCAGAGACAGGCGATGAAGCCGAGGTGGCTATGTCATCGTTATCATATAATAGAGCGTGAATACGAAGAGACTTTCCTGACCGGGCACAGTGCGACAACCACGAGGACAGTGAATTCATAATAAGCTATATACCATGGTGTTATGACGTTATTGACTGTACAACTGCCGTTGTTTCACTACTCGAGGACGGTCTCGAAAACCGGCTGAATCTGCCGCAGAAAGCTCTTGACAACGAAATCATTCTGTGTTAAAATACTTTCAACGATCAGCAGATTAGGCAGTGTCGGGTGAAACCCAAAAGGCAGGGTTGAGTTTGGTTTCGTGCTTATCTGTATCGGGGCGAAGTAGGCTTGAATTCGTGCTATACGTGCTTTCTTGAACCGTGGAAGGAGGTGAAAGCTTCTACAATTAGGTCCTGTGAAGCAGTAGACGCGTTGGCAAGTGTTGTTCTGGCACTGCAACGAAGTAAGGGGGGACGAATCATGAAACGGAAAAGAGGATTTACGTTGATAGAGCTGCTCGTCGTGATAGCCATCATCGGTATACTCGCCGCGATTTTACTGCCGGCGTTGGCGCGAGCGCGAGAAGCAGCTCGAAGAGCTTCGTGTGCGAACAACCTGAAACAGTTCGGGCTCGTTTTCAAGATGTACTCAAACGAGTGGAACGGTAAGTTCCCGCCGATACAACTCACGCACGAACGCTTGTATGCTAACGGCGATACAACGCAGTGGAGATGGACCGGCCAATGCGAAAATACGTTCAATTTCGGGCCAAACATAGATTCGATCTACCCCGAATACCTGACCGACCCGGCGATATTGCTCTGTCCTTCTGCTTCGGTGTTCACCGTTGACTCGTTCAGAGCACCTCACAATAAGCAGTTTGAGATCCACCTGTGGTTTGGGTACGTCGGTCGTGGCAAGACCAGGACCGACGAAAACTATCACTACAACGGGTGGGTTATGGACCGGTGTGATGACGATGATCCGAGCATCGTTTTCACGTCGCATCCAGCCAACGGTCTATTTCCCGGTTACGCCAAGGTCGTCCCTCTTCAGGGGATTGACACACTCTATGCGTGGGTAGTACGCGCCGCCGCCGCTGGCCCATTGGTAACACCTGTAGCGTGCTCCGACCAGACCGCGGCTGCGATTGCGAGGGTCGCCGACAGCGACCTGACCGTGCCAGCCGGTTCTGGAAACGGAGGAGGGAGCACGGTATATCGGGTTCGCGAGGGTATCGAGCGGTTCATGATCACTGATATCAACAATCCGGCGGCTTCTGCGCTGTCTCAGAGCGAGATCGGTGTCATGTATGACATCGCGAGCGGAAACCAGGTCGCGCGGTTTAACCACGTTCCTGGTGGCGCGAACGTGCTGTATATGGACGGCCATGTGGAGTTCTTGAAGTACCCGGGCAAAGCGCCGGTTTCCGTGAATGGGGCAAACCTCGAGTTTATCGTGCGGTAGCGCATGGGAGAAAGACCGCAACTGCCGTAAGCAACGAAGTGGCAGTGAGATTCCGGGAACTTGATCGCATTGACTTCCCGGACGCGGCTGTATGTGTTTAGAGTGGATCTAGCGACTGCGCATAGAAACACCCTCACCCTTTTTGCCTCTCCAGCTGGGGGAGGGTTGGGGTGAGGGTGCTGATGCTAAGCACACACTGTCGGGTCCGGGAAGTTTTGCGTTTGCGCGTCAAGAGAGGTTATTCTTCGGTCAGAAGATGGGTGAAGGATATCTTGAGGTGAACTTTGACCGACGAGGACCGCGAACTGGACCGTCGAACGTTTATCAAGGCTGGTATCCAGATGACCGCGGGGATTGCAGCGCTTGTATCAAGCGCGAAGGATGCTCGGTCTGTTGCCTTCACAAGGGAGGAAGGGCGGAGGCTCAACCGCATGGCGAGAACAGGAGAACATACGTTTACTCCCGGAGAAGTCTGGCTCGACATTGATGGAAACTCCATCCAGGCGCACGGCGGCGGTGTGCTATACGATAAGGGCACATACTACTGGTACGGAGAGCATAAAGGCGGGAAAACGTGCAAGACGGATACGGGTATGAGCCGCGTGGATGCGATCGGTGTTTCCTGTTATTCGTCGCGCGACCTCTATAGCTGGAAATATGAGGGTCTTGTCCTGCCAGCGGTTCAGGACAACCCAGCTCACGACTTGCATCCCAGCAAGGTGATGGAACGTCCCAAGGTGATCTACAACAAGAAGACAAAGCAGTACGTGATGTGGCTCCATGTTGACACAGCCGACTATCGGCTCCGGTCAGCGGGGCTAGCCGTCAGCGGCAAACCAACGGGTCCGTTTCGGTATCTTGGCAGCATCCATCCCAACGGACTGGTCAGCGCCGATCAGACGGTTTTCAAGGACGAGCACGGGACTGTTTATCATATCTGTTCAAGCAACTGGAACAGTTGCACGATCATGTCTCGCCTCGCGGACGATTATATGACACCGTCAGGGGAATACATCTGCGTCCTTGATTACAAGAAACAGAACGCGGGCAAAGAAGCCCCAGCACTTTGCAGGCGCGAGTGCAAATTCTACATGATTGTGTCTGATTGCACCGGCTGGAGCCCAAACGAGGCGAGCTATGCGATCGCTGACGACATGGTCGGCGACTGGAGAATCGTCGGGAATCCGTGCCGTGGCGATGGTGCCGAGACTAGTTTTGGAGCGCAGAGCACGTTCATTCTGCCCGTACATGGACGGAGGGACGCATTCATCTTCATGGCTGATAGATGGAACCCCGACGATTTGGGCGATTCACGGTACGTGTGGTTGCCGATCCGGTGGGACGGCGAGAAAATGATAATAGAGTGGCTGGACAGGTGGGACCTGACGTTCTTTGAGAGGCGACATTAGAAAGGAAATGTGTCATGGGAAGAGCAAAGCTGATTTTGAGTCTCGTTCTCGCGTTCACGCTTGGGAGCACAACTGTTACTAACTCGCTCAACGCTGCCGACCAAGCTCGGTCCCCATCGAGTGATAGTAGGTCTACTGCGCCACCGCATGTCAATGGCGTAGGCAAAGCGAAACCGGTCGTTCCCACTCGTCCTCCTGAAATCCAGCCCACACAAACCGTGATGGTGCCGATGCGGGACGGCACTAGACTGGCGACGAATGTGTATTTGCCTCCAAAGGGTGGACCGGCGTTCCCGGTAATCCTGGTCCGAACTGTGTACGGGCGTGACCAGCTTTGGATGGTCGGTGATCCCACGAAGGCGGGCGTTTTTGCTGTCGTCATGCAGGACACGCGCGGACACGGCGACAGCGAAGGGAAGAGGACGGGGTTTGCTAGCGACGGCTGGGGCGAGAATCAGGACGGGGTTAATACCGTGGACTGGATCAAGTCCCAGGAATGGTGCAACGGCAAGATCGGCACGTGGGGCGCGTCAGCGCTTGGGATCACCCAAGTGCTGATGGCTCCAGCAACCTCATCAATCACTTGTCAGGCGATCTTTATGGCGCCATCCAATTTTTACCATGTGTATGTTCCAGGTGGTGTCATGCAAAAACACCTCGGCGAACGATATGCGAAGATGATGGGACACGAAGAGGTCTTAAAGGTCTACCGCCGCCATCGGACGCATGATACATTCTGGACGTATTACAATGCCGAAGCCCGGGCGGGAGACATTACCGCGCCAGCCGTACACGTGAGCGGGTGGTTCGATCTGTATCCTCAAGGTGCTATAAATAACTTCGTAACAAGACAATACCAGGGCGGCAAAGGGGCGAAGGCTAATCAGAAACTCATCATGGGTCCCTGGTCGCACCGCATTTCCCAGACAGTTGGAGAGCTCACCTTTCGCGATAGTCTCAAGTTCGACCCGAACGGTTACGCCTGGCGCTTTTTCCGGTACTGGCTCCAGAACGAGCAGAACGGCATCATGAATGAACCCGCTGTTCACTATTACATTATGGGCGACACTGAGGATCCAAACGCTCCGGGGAATGAATGGCGAACTGCCAATGACTGGCCTCCGTACCCGACGAAGGAAACACCGTACTACCTGAGGAAAGGCAGTCGTCTGAGTCTCGATAAACCAACGGAAACAACTGCGAAACTCACGTACACGTTCGATCCAGCGAACCCGTGTCCGACGCACGGCGGTACAAACGCCGGCATAGAAGGAGCACTACCCGCAGGTCCCTTCGATCAACGTGTGGTGAGCGGCCGTAAGGACGTACTGTGTTTCGAGACGGAACCGCTGAAAGAGCAGGTCGAAGTCACGGGCGCCGTACGGGTGAAGCTCTATATTTCTTCTGATGCGCCAGACACCGATTTTACTGCGAAGCTTGTTGATATCTATCCGGACGGACGACAGATGGGCATGACCGACGGCATACAACGCGTCAAGTTCCGTAACAGTTTTGGGAAACCGGATCTGCTGCCCCCGGGAAAGGTTGGCGTACTTGAGATTGACCTGTGGTCAATCAGCTTGATCTTTAACAAAGGGCACAAGATCGGCGTCCTCGTCTCGAGCAGCAACTGGCCCCGATGCGAGGTGAACCCAAACACCGGCGAAGACCTCCCTCGTTACACGGGCGTGTCTGAAGAAGGCGATTGGTTAATAGACAACACAAGCCTGCGCACCGCGCACAACACTGTGTACATGGACAAAGAGCATCCGAGCGCCCTTATCCTGCCGGTGCGAGCTCAGCCAGAGAACCAATGATCTGCGCGGCTGGCAACTGAGCTAACGCTTGTTGGAAACCCGCTCTCGCGTGCCGCAATCAAATTACAGATGCCACGGGGTTCGCCTAGCATAAAGGCGGTGCGCGATGCTCTTACAGCGCGTGGTCTGAGGCCTTATAGCCCACACCCTCACAAAGTCGTCGCAAGCTCCATTTGCCTGAATATCGTGAAGGTGGCAAGCATTTCGTCCGAAGGTGCGGTGAATTCGTTGCGGAATTCGTCCACGATGGGGAGCCACGGCTTTTTGCAGGCAGTCAATTCGCCAGAAGAAATCGCAATGTCCGTCGCAAGTTACTACTCGCAGCGCTCCCGTCAAGCCGCCAGCTTTTCTGACGAAAGATATATGAAACGGGAAGGAAACTCCTGGGCTACTGACGTTAATCGAAGTGCAGCCACATCCAGTTGCTCGTAGCCCAATGGTTCGCGCATCAGCAGCCACCGGGTCCGTTGCACGCCCTCGTTGGACTCGCCCCTTGTCCCTCCATTTCTCGCCTTCCCTTGCGAATCCGGTGAGGTGAGATCGTATCCCCTTAGGATTGACATTTTCCCTTTGGCGCTCAGGGGCGACATTCTCGCTTTGGCGGGACAGAGCTTTTCAAACCATACTTGACGCAGATATGCGACCTGGTTCATACGCTGTGCCCGCACGTCAAGGTGCTTCTTCATTGCTGCGGGGCAATTGCCCCACTCATTCCGGAGTTCATCGAATGCGGTATAGACGCCCTCAATCCTGCGCAGATTTCTGCGGCAAACATGGGCCCCGCAATGCTGAAACGCGAGTTCGGAAAGGATATCGTTTTCTGGGGTGGTGGAATCCGTACTCAGACTACGCTGTTCCACGGCTCAGTCGAGGACGCAAGAAACGAGGTCAAGGAACGGAATCT
>Ga0315274_10007161_pt1 | contig 16177 bp, 12 predicted proteins | sample YL17G02_20_MG_FD_203700 | JGI IMG/M metagenome (GOLD analysis project Ga0315274, IMG submission 203700) | Sediment microbial communities from Yellowstone Lake, YNP, Wyoming, USA - YL17G02_20 | ecosystem: Environmental > Aquatic > Freshwater > Lake > Sediment | place: USA: Wyoming | collected...
AGGGGGTCATTCCCCTGCACCATCAAATCAAGGAGGACCTGGCCATCCAAATCCGCTCGGGTCGATGGCGTCCCGAAGAGGAGATCCCGTCGGAGACCGATCTGTGCCGGCACTACGGTGTGAGCCGAGGCACGGTCCGCCAGGCCATAGCCGACCTGGTCCAGCAAGGCCTGATCCATCGGAGCCAGGGACGCGGCTCTTTCGTCAGCAAGCCGAAGCTCGAAGGCGGCGTCCTGGGTTCCTACCGGCTCTATCTGAAAGACACGCCGCTGGACGCCCGTTCCCATGTCATTCGATGCCGACGACAGACCCCTTCCCCCGAAATCCGCCGAATCCTGAGCATGGCCCGCGGCGAGAAGGTCTATCAGCTCGAGCGGATTCGGTTCGTCCAGGGCGTCCCCATCAGCCTGCAAGTCAGCTACATTCCCGCGCACCTGTGTCCAGGCCTTGAGGAGCAGGACCTCTCGAAAGAGGCCCTGTACGCCGTTCTGGAGCGCGAATACGCTGTCAGTTTCCTCCGGGCCGAGGAATTCATCGAGCCCGTCCTCGCCGACGAGTACGTGGCAGGGCATCTCAAGATTGCGGCCGGCTCGCCGGTGTTCCTGGTGGAGCGGTCCAGTTACACCTTCAACGATCGCCTGGGCGAATTCCGGCGGGCGCACATGCGGGGAGACCTCTACCGGTATCGGATTGATCTGCGGTGAAGGCAGGGCCTACACGACGAACTTTCGAGGGGCAAAGGACTGCTGGTCCCAGGCGGGGGGGGTCTCCCGCGCCTGACGAGAATGCCCACCCGATGGCCTGATCTGGAAAGGAGATAGCCATGCCAGGCGGTTTCATGGGAAAAGTCCTCTGGGCAGATCTCAGCACCGGCAGACTCTGGGAGGAGAATCTCCCGGAGCACCTCTATCGTGCGTACATCGGCGGCTATGGCCTGGCTGCCCGCATCATCTTCGAGCGACAGCGGGCGAAGGTCGATGCGCTCGGGCCCGAAAACATCCTGGCGTTTGCCGCAGGTCTGCTGACCGGCAGTGGTACTCCGAGCGCATGTCGTTTCGCCGTCGCGGGGAAGTCGCCGCTCACCGGGACCTGGGGAGATGCGGGCTGCGGTGGATTCTTTGGACCAGAACTCAAGGCAACGGGCTACGACGCGGCCTTCTTCGTGGGGGAAGCCCCTCGCCCTGCATACCTGAGTATCGTCGATGCTAAGGCGAGCCTGCGAGATGCCAGTCATCTCTGGGGTCGCGATGTGCCTGCGACCGAGGAGGCAATCCAGCACGAGATGGGCGATGAGAAAGTCCGGATCGCCTCCATTGGAACCGCCGGAGAGATGCGGTCCTTGATCGCCAGCATCATGCACGACGAGGGACGGACCGCCGGGCGCTCAGGGCTTGGCGCCGTCATGGGCGCCAAGCGGCTGAAGGCTGTAGCCGTCCGCGGGAACCAACCAGTGTCCATCGCCCATCCCGAGCGACTTCAGGAGCTTCGGGCGGAATTCCTGAAGAACTTCAAGGAGAATCCCACGCCGCAAGCCAATACCCTGACGAAGTATGGAACCGCCGGAAATACGGCAAACAACCTGACGCTTGGGGCCACCGCCCCCAAGAACTGGGCCCTGGGTGGACGTGAGAGTTTTCCGGAGGTGGACCTGATTACCGGCGACAACGTGATCAAGTATCAGTTGCGCAAGTACGCGTGCGCAGCGTGCCCGATCGGTTGCGGCGGGATCATGAGCGTCCCTGAGGGTGAATATCAGGTACCTCGGGTGCACAAAACGGAGTACGAAACACTGGCAGGGTTCGGAACGCTCTGCCTGAACAGCAACGTCGAATCCATCATCAAGGCAAACGACATCTGTAATCGGTATGGACTGGACACCATCTCGGCGTCCTCGGTGGTTGCCTTTGCGCTCGAGTGCTACGAGAACGGCATTCTCACCAAAGAGAATGCGGACGGCCTGGAGCTCACGTGGGGCAACCATAAGGCTATCGTCGCGCTGACTGAGAAGATCGCCCGCCGGGAGGGGGTCGGCGCGCTCCTCGCCGATGGCGTCAAGGTTGCGGCCGATCGCCTTGGCAAGGGGGCCGATCGCTTCGCCATGCATGTCCACGGCCAGGAGGTGGGGTATCACGATTCCAGGCTCTGCCCCAGCAGGGGAACGGCCTATGTGGCCGATCCAACGCCGGGCCGGCACACCGCCGGGGGTGCAGCCACGGCGGAGTTTGGTCGGGCGACCAGTCCGCACCCGGCCATACAGCTTCCCAAGATCGAGCGCTATCAATACACGGGCAAGGGCGAGATACAGGCGACATGGTCCAACCATAAGCAGATCGTCGAGACGACCGGACTGTGCCTGATGCCGTCGAACTGGAACTACCCTATCGAAAAATTCATCAGCGCCGTCTGCGGCTGGGACTTCACGGTCGAGGAAATGCTCCTGGCCGGCGAACGGATTCAAACGCTCCGGCATTCGTTCAACGTCCGTGAGGGCTTGCGCCCGGCTGACTTCAAGCTCCCGGACCGGCTGATCGGCAAACCCCCGCTCACGATGGGGCCGACCGCCGGGGTGACCATCGACATCGATACACTGGTCAAGGATTACTACGAGGCGATGGGCTGGGACGTCCAGACCGGCGTGCCGGCGCGCGAGCGACTTGAGAAGTTGGGCCTGTCAGAGTTAGTATCGCATTAGGCCTTGGCCTAGCAAAAAATCGGACTCGCACTCCTCACGAGCGGAGCGGAGTGAAGGAGCAGAGTGCTCCGGGCGGAGTGCGATGGCCAGTTTCAGGCAGAGACCAGTTGCTGGCGTACCAATAGGTATTGCTGCCCATGGGGAGCCACATCAGCGTCGGCTTATACTCTCCCTTTTGCGACGTAGCCGGATGCAGGCAAATCCAGGTGCCGGCTACGGCACCCGTAACGGCCGCAGCCCTCTTGCACGATCTGGGCGAGCTGTACCCGGCGCTGAAACCGTATCTCGCCGAGGGCGGCGAGCAAGGTGGCCACTTCCTTCTCGTGATCAACGGACGGTTGGCGCAGCAGGACGATATGGTCCGACCGGGCGATACGGTCTTTCTCTGCGCGCAAATCTCCGGGGGCTCAGGGTAGGTAACCACAGCGGTCCACTTTGGCCATCTTTGGCCTCGACTTTCCTTTCGGCAAGGATGTGCTAGCATGTTTCATGTAGTTCACAGTCTTTTTGTGACAAAGCGTTACGCCCTGTCGGGCAAGGAGGGCGCCGTGAAACGCGAGGGAATGCTGGCATCATTGGTGGTAATGCTCACAGGTCTGCTATGGTTCATCCTGGCGGGAGGCATCTTATGCTCTGCTGATGCTGCAGCCGGGGAATTCAACTGGAAGCGGTTCAGCGGCCAGAGCATCCGATTCCTTGGGGAGACGCTGCCCGCCACGCCCTATCTCCGCGAGAAGGTGATCCCGGAATTCACGGCCAAGACCGGGATCAAGGTCGTGTACGAGGACTATGCCGCCCGGCAACTCCGGCAAAAGATGGCCGTGGAGATGGCGGGGAAGTCCAAGAACCTGGACGCCTATATGACCCTCCCCAATGTGACGGGACGTGAGTACTGGAAGTCCGGATTCATCGAGGCGCTGGACCAGTTCATCAAGGATCCGAACCTGACCGCGCCCGAATTCGACTACGAGGATTTCAGCCCGGGAGTTCGAGCCATTTGCGCCCGGTACTTCGACGGCAAGACAGGCTGCATTGCGTTCTCGCCGCAGACGCAGATCCTCTACTGGCGGAAGGACGTCTTTGCCAAGGCCGGATTGCAGGGACCGCCCCAGACCCTGGCCGAGATGGAGGCGGCGGCTGCCAAGATCATGGAGTTGCCGGAGGGGCCAGAGGGGAAGGTCTATGGGGTCATGCTACGGGGGGCGGGATACGAGGCCGTCACCCAACTCTCGTACTACCTGTACACCCATGGCGGGACCTGGCAGGACGACAAGGGCCGGTGCAACCTGACCTCGCCCGAGGCCATCCAGGCGCTGGACTTCTACGGCCGCATGCTGCGCAAGTACGGGCCGCCCGGGGCGGTGAAGACCAACGACATCGAGGCGCAGTCGCTCTTTGCCCAGGGACGTGCCGCCATGTACAGCGACATCAACACCCGCGCTGCGGTCATGGAGGATCCCTCGCGCTCCAAGGTGGCAGGGAAGCTGGGCTACGCCAAGATCCCGCTGGGCCCCATGGGAAAGCGGCAGATGATGCTTCCGATCAACGGGCTGTTCATCTCTCCTTTTTCGGACCGGAAGGAAGCCTCCTGGCTTTTCTTCCAGCACATCACTAGCAAGGAGGTGCTCCTGGCTCTGCACCTCCAGAGCAGCGGGTCTCCTCGGGTCTCGACCTGGGAATCCCCGGAGTACAAGCGACAGGACAAGCACCCGGACTGGACGGAAGCGACGCTCTACGGAATCCGGACCGGCCTTCCGCTCAACGTGCCGGACGTACTGGCGGCCAATGAGGCTCGGACCATCATCGGCCAGGCCATCCAGGCTTCCATCCTGGGTCAGGACGTGCGCCGGGCGGCCCAGCAGGCCTGCGATGAGTGGAACGCGCTCCTGAAGAAGACCGGTGACCTCAAAGATTGACGCAGCTCCCATCGGCCTCGGCCCGTCCAGGGCCTAGGCCCGCCGCGCCCACCTCCTATAGAGAGGGTACCGTGAACCAACCGCCGGAGGAGTCGGGATCCGGCAGAATCCGATATCCCGAGCGGGCCGAGGGCTTGGCGTACCAGGCCGCCCGCGGGAGACCCCGAGCGGCCTGGACGGCCCTGGTGGATCGCCACATCCGTCTGCTGTTTCCCCTGCCGAGCCTGCTGGCCTTTCTCCTGGTCCTGGGATTCCCCATCGGCTTCATGCTGTACGTGAGTCTTCACGACTGGCCCATCTCTCCCAGGATTCCCTCGATCTTTCTCGGAGTCGGAAATTACGCGGCGCTGCTCACGAACCCGCGGTTCTGGGACTCGCTCTGGATCACCTTCTACTTCACCGCCCTGGCGGTGGGGGGCGAGCTGGTCTTCGGGTTTGCAGTGGCCCTTCTCATCCACCGCGAATTCCGGGGCCGCGGTCTGGTCCGAGTGGCCTTGATCATGCCCATGGCCGCCACGCCCGTGGCCATGTCCCTCATCTGGAACATGATGATGGAGCCCAGCCTCGGCATGTTGAATTACCTCCTCTCCTTTGTGCGGGCTCCCCGGTTGCTGTGGGCCGCGGATCCCCGCTGGGCCGTTCCTTCCCTGGCCTTGATTGACATCTGGTTCTGGACGCCCTTTATCGCCCTGATCATCTCGGCGGGGCTCCAGACTATTCCCGAGGAGATCGTGGAATCGGCGCGGCTGGATGGGGCCACGGCGCTTTCCCTCTTCCGGCACATCACGCTGCCCTTGGTACGGGCCCACGTGGTCATGGCGGTCATCCTGCGCACCATTCCGGCCCTCAAGACCTTTGACCACATCTTCGTGATCACGGGCGGGGGGCCACTCAGGGCGAGCGAGACGCTGAACCTGTACACCTTCCTCGAGGGGTTCGAGTTCTTCCACATGGGGTACTCGTCCGCCCTGGCCTTGACCCTGACCCTCATCATCCTGGTCGTCAGCGCCCTCCTCGCTCGGCTGCGCGCGCGGGAATGGAGCTACTGATGACACCGGCCCAGCTTCGCCGATGGATCGGCGTCGTTCTGCACCGGCTGGCCGTCCTGCTGGTCACGGGATTCTTCTTGCTGCCCTTCTTCATCATGATCACCAACGCCCTCAAGCCGGAGGTGTATATCAACGCCTACCCGCCTGTATTCATCTTCCAGCCCACCTTCCACCACTTCGCCGAGGTCTTCCGACGATACCCCTTCGTGAGCTACATGCTCAACAGCGCCGTCATCTCGGGCAGCGCCACGGCGCTGGGATTCGTCATCGGGATTCCCGCGGCGTATGCCATCGCCCGCTACGCGCTGCGGCGCCTCGTTACCCTGATCCTGGTCGTTCGCATGATCCCCTACGTCAGCCTCCTCATCCCCTGGTACCTGATGGCGCAGAAGGCGAACATGGTGGACACTTATCCCCCCATGATCCTGACCCACCTCCTCTTCACGATTCCCTACGCGGCCATGATCCTGATCGGTTTCTTCGAGGACATCCCGATGGCCCTGGAGGAGGCGGCGTGGATCGATGGCTGCTCCCGCGTCGAGGCGTTCCTGAAGATCGCGCTTCCCCTTACCCTCCCCGGGATCGTGGCGGCCGCCGTCATCGCTTTCACCTACTCGTGGAACAATTTCCTGTTCGCCCTGGTGCTCACCGGGGCCAAGACCAAGACGTTGCCCGTCGCCGTCTACGGCTTCCTCACGGCTGACCAGGTGGATTGGGGGGGCCTCTCGGCGGCGGCGGCGCTCATCACGGCACCCGTGCTGGTGTTCGTCTTCTTCGCCCAGCGGTACCTGATCCGCGGGCTGGTCGCAGGAGCGATCAAGTGATGGGAAGGGGAGGTCTTCCAGGGGGCAGGCATCATGCCTGAGAGCACGGACGTCCTTCGTCTTTCCCGCGGCGCCCGCGCCGAATACGGTCGCGCCCGGATCGAGCCGACCGAGCCCGTGGTCGGAGGGAGCTACGGGACCTGGAGGCTTGTGTACACGGTCGGCCGCCGGGGGTTCGCCCCGGGCGGCAGGATCAAGATCGACACCGACTCGGACAGCGACTGGGGTTGGCCGCAGGTTGAGGATCCCTCGGCGCCGGAGTACCTGACTCTCGCGGTGCCGGGGGGTGCCGAGGTGGCCCTTCGCCTGGTGGACCATCTGTCCCTCCTCCTCATCGTGACCGGCCGGCCGCTGGCAGCCAGCGAGGAGGTCGCGGTCACCTACGGCGATCGAACCCGGGGAAGCCCGGGCTCCCGCGCCCAGACGTTTCTCGAGGACAGGCGGCGCTTCTGGGTCGAGGTGGACGCGGACGGCACCGGCGCCTTCACTCCGCTTCTGGACCCGCCGGAGCTGAGGATTATCGGGGGGACGGTCTCACGGCTCGTGCTGGTCGCCCCGTCCACCGTCGTCGTGGGCGAGCCGTTTTGCCTCCTGGTAAAGGCCGAGGACGCGTGGGGCAATCCGGCAGCAGCCTATCGCGGCCGCGTCACGCTGGAGGCTGCCGGCCTAGCCATCCCCGGCGGCCCACTCGCATTCACAGAGGCGGACGGCGGCGTGCGCGTGGTCCAGGATTGCCGGGCGCTGGAGCCGGGGGCGCACCGGATCGCCGCGCTGGATGCGGAGGCGGGTCTCCGCGCGCGGAGCAACCCGGTGATCGCCAGCCGGCAGCGCGCAGTGCATCGCCTGTACTGGGGCGACCCGCACGGCGGCCAGGTGGTCGATCCTCAGAAGATCGACGACTTCTTCCGGTACGCGCGGGACGTGGCGGGCATCCATGTCGTCGGATTTCAGCGCAATGACCATGTGATGAGCAACGAGGCGTATGCGCTCCAGCAGCGGTACGAGCGGGAGTACTACGAGCCGGGGCGGTTTGTCCCCCTGCCGGGGTTCGAGTGGTCGGGCGAGCTGGAGGTCGGCGGCCACCACAACGTGTACTTCCGCCGGTTCGGCCAGCCCATCCGCCGCTCGGAGCACCGGGGTGCCCTCGACCGGTCCGACGAACACACCGATCTCCGGCGTGTCTTCGATCTGTACCGTGCATACCGCCATTCCGACGTGGTGATCGTGCCCCACGTCGGCGGGGTCCACGCCGATCTCACGTACCACGAGCCGGCGCTCGAACCGGTGGTGGAGGTCACCTCGACCCACGGGTCCTTCGAGTGGTACCTGCGTGAAACGCTGGAGCGCCGCTACAAGCTGGGCTTCGTCGGGGGGAGCGACTCCTACACCGGACGCCCGGGCGATGATCGCCCCGGCTACCAGCTTCGCCGGTATGCCAAGTCTGGGCTGACAGGCGTTTACGCAACGGGGTTGACGCTCGAGGCGATCCTCGATGCCATCAAGGCCCGGCGGTGCTACGCCACCACCGGGGCCCGCATCATCGCGACGCTTTCCAGCGACGGTCATTCAATGGGCGCCGAGTACACGACAGACGCACCGCCCGAGATCAGCGTATCGGTATGGGGAACCGCGCCCTTGGAGCAGGTGGAGGTGTATCGGGGCCTCGACCTGATTTGCCGGCACGACCTTCGCCTCCGCCCCTCCCACAACCGGATCCGCATCCTGTGGGAGGGTGCCAGCCGGAAGTCCAGCTACTCAGGTGTCGTCTGGGACGGCCACGTGCGGGTGAAGGGCGGGAAGCTCTCCGGGATCACCACGCTGCGCTTCGACAGTCCGCGGTCCCATGTCTCATTCTCTGCCGCCGACGAGCTTGACTGGCATTCCTGGACGTGCGGATACGTGAGCGGCGTGGCCTTCGACCTTGAGGGCGGACCTGACGCCACGATCGAAGTGCTCGTGTCCAGCTCGACGATCACGGGCGCTCGTTATGGCGGCCACGGGGAGGCCCCGCCGCAACGGATGTCCTTCGCCCCGGCCGACCGCGTCTGGCTCGAGGTGACACTCACCGGCCTCAAGAGCGGGCCGCGCGTCGTGGAGTTGGGCATCCTGGACCGGAAGTTGACCGTGGGACTGGCCCCCGAGCCCGGACCGGAAGAGGTCCATTTCTCCTTCCGCGACCCGTCCCCCGCTCCAGGGATCAACCCGTACTGGGTGCGGGTCGTCCAATCGGACATGGAAATGGCCTGGACCAGCCCGGTCTTCGTTGACTACGCGCCTCCTCCAGCTCGCGGAGGCGAATCTCCACGGTGAAGGAGGCTGCAGTGCGTAGCGGAATGGCGTGAGCATATCCTGAAAGGAGGAGCGAGCCATGTGGACGCGGCAAGGGTTCTCCAAACGATCTGTGGTCATCGGCGTACTCTTCACCTTGTTGCTTGCGGCGGCCGTATTGGTCCTGCCGCACACGGCGACGGCGCAGAAGGTGGCCCCCATCACCATCGTCATCAACCAATCACCCTGGTTCGGCGGCTTCAGGGGACTCGTCGAGGCGTATGAGAAGCAGACCGGCAACAAGGTGAGCCTGGACGTCCATCCCTTCGCCGGCACGCTGGAGAAGCAGCGGAGTTCGGTCCGCGAGAAGGAGGGGCAGTATGACCTGCTTCTCCTGAATGGGTCCTTCTTCGTCGAATTCTACGCAGGTGGGTTCATGCTCCCCTTGAACGAGTTGGACCCCAGTTTCCAGCTTGATCCCCAGGTGGCCACCTTCGACGACACGCCGTGGTGGGATCCGAACAGGAAGGTGGTCAACCGGCAGACCGGGAAGCTGATGTCGGTTCCGGTCAACCCCAACATCCCGCTCCTGTACTATCGCAAGGACCTTTACGACAAGGCGGGACTCAAAGTCCCGAAGACGTTCGACGAGCTGCTCGCCAACGCCAAGAAGCTGCACAATCCGCCGTCCACCTATGGCATCGTGCAGCGCGGCGGCCGCGAATTGACGTCCGTCACCTATGACTTCTTCCCCTACCTGATCGGGCACGGGGGGAGCATCTTCAAGGACGAGAAAGCTGGTGACTTCACGGTGACGGTCAACGCCCCCGAGGCGAAAAAGGCCCTCGATTTCTACCTCCGGCTCGCCAAAGAAGCCGGCCACCCGCAGACCGGCGCGCAGAACCAGGCCGAGGTGATCCAGAACCTCGTCACCGGCAAGGCGGCCCAAGTCATGTTGGTCATCGCCGCCTGGGCTCAGGTGGACGATCCCACCAAGTCAGCCGTCGTCGGCAAGATCGAGTTCGCGGTGCCACCCGCCGCCCCGGGGCACAAGCCTGGTCCAGGGATCGGCCACTTCCTGGGCGCCATTCCCAAGAACGTACCCAAGGATCGGCAGATGGCCGCCTTGGCGTTCCTCAAGTGGTTCCAGACCCGCGAGGCCCAGGTCATCTACACCAAGGCCGGATCGCCCCCGGTCCGCCTGGACGTGCTCAACGACCCCGAATTGAACCAGAAGCGGGAGTTACGCTGGATGAAGGCGCTGGCGGAGGGCCTCCTCACCGCCCGCATCTTGTGGACGGTCACGGAGGGTGCGCAGGTCAGCGCAGTGCTGGACCTCAGGCTGAACCAGGCCGTCACGGGAGAAATGACGTCAACGGCCGCCCTGAACAAGAGCGCCGAGGAGATCTACAACATCGTAAGCAAGGCAGGGTACAAGACCGGGAGACTTCCCGACTTGAAGTAGCCGAGAACCCGGACTCGAATTGGGGGAGGCCTGTCCCATGGCGAAAGCATCAGGGGAAATGGAGCGGTTCTGGCGCACCTTCACCGTTGCTCCCACCGTCGTCATCTTTCTGGTCTTGACGGCGCTGCCGATCGCCAGCCTCTTGGTGATGAGCTTTCACAGTGTCAAATGGGTGCAGGCCCTCCCCCAGTGGACCTATGTCGGGGCCAGGAATTTCCAGGCCTTGCCCCAGGATCAGCTCTTCCGCGACGGCATCGCCAACACGCTCATCTTCGCGGCGGCGGCTGTCATGACGCAAATGATCCTGGGGTTCTTCCTGGCCCTGGCCTCGTCCAAGGTGGCACGAGGGACGTTCGTCTACCGCACCATCTTCGTTCTGCCGATCCTGGTCCCCGGGATCGTCATCGGGGCCATCTGGAAACTGATGTACAACTACGACTTCGGCGTCATCAATCAGTTGACCGGCCTGCTGGGGATGGCGCCGCACAATTGGCTTGGCCAGAAGGCCACGGCGCTGCTCAGTGTCATCGTCGTGGATTGTTGGCACTGGACGCCCTTCTGTTTTCTGCTGCTCCTGGCCGGCCTCGAGTCCCAGCCCGAGGACGTGTACGAGGCGGCCAAAGTGGATGGCGCCAGCCCCTGGAGCGAGCTGGCCTACATTACGTTTCCCCTCATGCTGCCGACCATCATCGTGACGTTGATCTTTCGCCTCATCGTCGCCTTCAAGGTGTTCGATGAGGTGTTCTTGCTCACGGGCGGGGGCCCTGGAACGGCCACCGAGGTCATCAGCTTCACCATCTATCGTCGGTTCTTTACCGAGGATCGCGTCGGACATGGCTCGGCTATCTCGATCATCACCCTGTTCGTCATCTCCACGCTGATCGTCCTGGCCCTGGGTGCGGCGCGGCGGCGCGGGAGGGAAGCATGATGCCCGCGGTCAAGCGGCGACGCCCGGGAAATCCGATTCTGCACAGCCTCTTGCTGCTGGCCGTGATCGCCGTGCTGTTTCCTTTAATCTGGATTGCCACGGCCGCCTTCAAGACCCAGATTGCGCTATTGTCCGGGGCGGTGCTGTTCTCGCCGGTGCTGAGCAACTTCCAGGAGGTACTCTTCTCGAAGACGTCGGAGTATCTCAACAACTTCCTGAACAGCACCATCGTCGGCCTGGGGAGCACGGCGGTCGTGCTGGTGATCGGGACTATGGGTGCCTGGTCGGTCAGCCGGGCGCGCTGGCCATCCTGGGTCATTCATGGGTTGCTCGGCTGGGCGATCGTCTTCCACATGATCCCCCCCATCACCATGGTCGGCGCCTGGTACGTCATGTTCCGGATGGTCGGTCTCTACAACACCTACGCCGGCCTGATCCTGGCCCACCTCACCCTCAATCTGCCCCTGGTGCTCTGGATGCTGTCGGTCTTCATCCGAGAGGTGCCAGCGGAACTGGAAGAGGCGGCGCGAATAGACGGGGCCAGCACGCCGGTGCTCCTCTGGCGGGTCATCGTGCCGGTGATCCGCCCGGGTCTCGTGGCCACCGGTCTCTTGGCCTTCATTTTCAGTTGGAACGAGTTCGCGGTGGCCCTGAACCTGACGGCGAAGCAGACGGCCACTGTCCCGGTCGCCATCGCCAAGTTCGCGCAAGAGTTCGAGATCCAGTACACCCAGATGGCCGCCAGTTCGGTGCTTTCCCTGTTACCCGCCCTGGTGCTCTTGCTCCTGGGGCAGCGCTACATCGTCAGAGGCTTGATGGCTGGCGCAATCAAGTAGGCTCGTGGAGCAGGCGGTGATCGGTGGCGTGCCACCCAAAGAGGCCATGACCAAGGCGGCCGCGCGGGCCGATCAGGAACTGAAGCGCGCACAGAAGGCATGAGCTTCGCGAGGGCCGTCCGGTCCACCCGGATGGCCATCCTCGGCTGCGGGGGGTTCGCGCGCCTGTACCATGTGCCGACGCTGCTGACCGATCCCCGTGTGGAGCTGACCATGATCGGCGACCCATTCGCGGGGGATGCGACACGGGTGCTCGCCCGCGAAACCAGGCGCAGCTCTGGCAGGGGACATGGATGCCCTTGGGCGGTGGATCCAGCGTCGTGAGGGTGAGAGATGTAATGATCCCGCTGCCTGCCGAGGCTCGTCCCGAGTAAGGCAGGCGATGTGATCCTCACAACAGGAGGAGAAGGCAATGCCCGAAGAGATCAAGAAGGTACTGGTGGTAGCGCTGGAAGGCGCAGCGGGGGGCGAGGTCAATGGAAAGGTGCAGGCAGGGAAGCTCCCCAACATCCAGCGGCTCATGGCCGAAGGCACGACCCTGCTGGGCGTCGCCGCTGACGCTTCCCCATCCAGCGGTTGGGCGACGCTGGCGACGGGCGCCCATGCTGTCACGCATGGCGTGAGCGGTGATGAAACCTGCCGGGCCCAGTACATCTGGCAGGCAGCGGGAAAAGCGAGCAAGAAAGCGGTGCTGTTGGGTTACCCAGCCTCGGCGCTTCCCGAGTCCAGCGACGAACACCCCGCGGACCTGCTAAAGCCGACCGTCCGCGATCGCCCCTACTACGATCGGGTGGCGGCCTACCTGCGCTCCAGCCCCGACTGGGATCTCGCCTTCATAGGCCTGAGCGCGGATCCGGGCAGCCTGCAGGAGGCAGATGACGCCTTGGGGAAACTGCTCGAGACGGCCGACTTCGAGACGCTGCGGGTATTCGTGGCGGTTCCCGGTGGGGCGGGCGACGCCCTTGCAGTCCTGGCGGGCCCGGGCGTTCTGGAAGGCAAGACGGTCACGCGCCCAGCCGAGCTGGCCGACCTTGCTCCCACGATTTGCCACTTGGCCGAGCTGCCCGTCCCGGCGGAGTGCGAGGGGGGCATCGTCTATCAGGCCCTCGCGGACCCGGATGCCAAGATGGTCGAGTTGCAGGCCTGCCGGCGTAACTACGAACGCCTGCGCCGCAGCACCGGCCGCGGCCCCATGTGCTGATGGTCATTCGTGCTCAACGGTAAACTCTGTCGGAAAGACAATTATTCAGGAGGAACCATGGCTGAGGCTAAGGAAGCGAAAAAGGTCATCGTTCTGGGCATCGATGGTGGGCATCCGGAACTGATCCTGCGCTTTGTGAAAGAGGGAAAGCTTTCCAACTTCGAGAAGCTGATGAAACGCGGCGTCTTCAAGGAGATGATCGAACCCTTGCCGACCATCACCCCGCCCAACTGGACGACCATCACAACCGGCGCCTGGCCGGGAACCCATGGTATCACCGACTTCTACCTCCCGCACGAGCCCGGCGAGGACCTGGACAAGGTCCGACATGCCTTCGACACGCGCAAGTCGCAAGCCGAATACATCTGGCAGGCGGCGGAACGTGCGGGCAAGAAGAGCATCCTGGTGAAGTGGGAAGTCTCCTGGCCGCCTCCGCATGACGGCATTCAGGTTGAGGGCTGTGGCCCGGGGGTCGTCAACTTCTTCGAGTTGGGCCCAGTTCGGCTGCACACGACCGAAGAGCTGCCGATGACCAACCGGGTGCATCTGAGCCCGGCAAAAGGGTGGGTCAACCTGGAGGGAAAGTGGGACGCCCTAGAGGGCGAGGTCCTCATTGCCCTCCACGGTGGTGGCGAGCAAGCGTACCGGCTGTTGGTCATCAAATCCGCGGGGTCCGGCTACGACATTGTTCTCGTCTGTTCCGAGAAGGACTCCGCCAAGCCCGTTGCCCAGATGCGGATGGGCCAGTGGTCTGATTTCGTGCTCGACACGTTCGATATGTCGCCGGACCCGGCCAAGGTCGCGCAGCGCGAGGCCGAGCGGGCCAAGATACGCGCTTACGCCCTCAAAGAAGGTCAGGATCTCCAGGCTACCCTCACCCTTCAGCAGAGGGTTCGCGAAGGCCTCATGCCACAGGGCAAGACCAAGGGAGCCTTCCGGTTCAAGCTGATGGCTCTTTCCCGCGATGCCTCTCACGTGGAGCTGTTCTCGACCCAGGTCTGGCCGGTTTCTGGCTACACCCGGCCCCCGGAGCTGGGCGAGGAGTTGCTGGAGAAGGTCGGTCCCTTCTTCACCAACCCGGCGCGCGACGCCCTCCACTACGAGTGGATTGACGAGCGCACATTCTATGAGCTGATGGACTACCAGCACCAGTGGCTGGCCAAGGCGGCCAGGTACCTGACCAGCACCAAGGAGTGGGACCTCTACTTTACCGAAACCCACTGTGGCGACTACATCAACCACTTCTACCAGCAGCAGTTGGACGCGGATTGTGGGGCCACCGAGGCCGAAATCCGCAACGCCATCTCGTGGCTTACTCGGCACTATCAGTCCATTGACCGCCTGCTGGGCGAGCTGATGTCCCTGGCAGACGACGATACACTGGTCGGGGTGATCTCGGACCATGCCGGGACGCCGTCCCCCTGGGGCTACACCGATACCCGCACCGTCCTGGAAGAGGCAGGCCTATTGGTATACCGAACCGACGAGGCGGGCAAGCGCGTCATAGATTGGTCCAGGACGAAAGCCGTTCCCCAGCGGAGCGTCTATGTCTACGTAAACCTCAAAGGAAGGGATCCGCGGGGCATCGTCGAGCCCCAAGACTACGACAAGACCGTCGAGGAAGTCATCGACGCCTTGCGCAACTACCGGCATCCCAAGTCTGGCAAGAATCCATTCACCATTGTCTTCAAGAAGCACGAGGCGGAACTGATCGGTCTGTACGGCGATCGCATCGGCGATGTCGTCTATGCCCTGCGACCCGAGGCCGATCTGGAGCATGGACATGAACTCCCGACGTCGCGCGTCAAAGGTTTGAGCATGCGCTCCCTGTTCATGCTGGCCGGGCCGAACGTGAAGGAGGGGGTGCATCTCAAGGGCATGGCCTATCTGACCTCTTTCACGCCAACCATCGCGTATCTTTTGGGGATCCCGATGCCGCGACAGGCCGAGGGGGCGATCCTTTACGAGGCGCTGGTCGATCCTGATCTGCGGCTGACCCTGCAGAAGAAGGCCGAGCGGGAACGGGATCGCTGGAAGGCGATGTACCGAGGGATTGCGGTCGAGTACGACCTGAACCCACGGCCGGAGCTGCCCCCCGAGGAGGGAAAGCAGTAGATCAGGAGCCACCCGAAGATGAGCAGCGACCGAGAGGGTGAAGTCATCGTCGACGCGCATGTCCACCTCTTCTCCGAGGACAGGACCGCGTTCCCGCTGGCACCCCGCCATGACCTTCCGCCTCCGCCGAGGCTGATGTGGGGATCAAACTGGCCCATGGATCTGCCGAGCCCGAGCTATCTGGAACGACTGGATGCCCTTCGCACGCATTTCCCATTCCTGACGCCTGACGAGAGAGCGAGTATCCTGGGCCGAACGGTGCTCAGTCTCTGGGCTCCGGCTGGCAGTGAGCTCTAATCCGAAAAAACCATTGAACCGCCATGACGCCGTTCGGCTGAGCTCACGACGAAGCCAAGGTCGCCAAGGGTGCGATGTTTCGAACTCTCGACCGAAGAACGCGAAAACCGGTTTATGGGGCATTCAGAAGTTCCGTTCCTCTCCCCCCATTAAGCCATTTCGGTCTTGGCGTTCCGGGTACCCAGCGCCAGCGCTGGGTGTCCTTGGCGGTTGAGAATTTCGGATTGGGGTGAGCAGGATTGATTTTCAGCATCCGGCTGCATGGGGACGGCGAGCTGCGGTGACATGCAGAGCAATGGCGTTCCTGGATCCTGGCTGGGTTCGATTTTCGACGAGAGCCCCACCCCGTTGTTGTGAGGCGAACGTACGCAACGACATCTTTTTGGGTCGGCGGTCCGGCGTCATGGCCTGGCCGCGCAAGGGCCGAAGGAGGCTGAGATGAGCTGGCAAAACGTGTACCGGTGCCTCGTGATCTGGGGTGTGCTTTGGTTTTGTGTGGGGATGGCAGGCAGCGCTGCCGCCGGCGAGGTGAAGCCGGGCGGGACGCTGAAGATGGGCCAGGTGGGAGGGATCCTGAACTTCGACG
>Ga0315274_10007163_pt1 | contig 16176 bp, 38 predicted proteins | sample YL17G02_20_MG_FD_203700 | JGI IMG/M metagenome (GOLD analysis project Ga0315274, IMG submission 203700) | Sediment microbial communities from Yellowstone Lake, YNP, Wyoming, USA - YL17G02_20 | ecosystem: Environmental > Aquatic > Freshwater > Lake > Sediment | place: USA: Wyoming | collected...
TGATTAAGAACGACAATTAGGATACGTAGGTATGAGCGATGAAAAGGACAAAATTGAGAAGGAAAATGATAGTGAGATAAAAGAGCTGACAGATAAATTTAGGCAAATAATGGATGAAGGATGATTATTATGAAGCAATAATAATTCCTGCTAAAATTATTGTACGTGATAAGGAGTGGATTGCAATATTAGATAGGATAAAGCGTTTTGCAGAGATATGGGAACTCAATCCTATCCCGAGGGAAAAATTATATCCTTTGCTTGTTGAGTTTATTGACTCTCTTAAGAAAGAGATGGAGAAGAAATGAAAGAAATAGATCCTGCATTAGATAATATTCACTTTATGTGGGAGAGACATCGTCAAGAAATAGAGCAGTTTAGGAAGAAATGTCCTCATTCTGATGAAAGTTTGATCTATGCAGAGCATTCTCTTATTCCTTTTCACGGATCTACTATGAAATTGATTTGCAATCGTTGTGGAATGATTTTAGTTTCTCCTTCCTCCTATACTCCAGAAAGAATGTCAAAAATTATCAATACTAAAACGGGAGAGAGCAGAGATGCTTTTGTTGTGGAAGAAATTGAAATAGAAGGCAAAAAAACTTGGGTTACATTTGAAGATGATGTTAAGGCAAAGGATAAGAAACGTTTTCTTGATTCATATATTGATTTCGTTGTTGAGTTTTCTGAGAAAAGAAAAACGAAGAAGAGGAGATAGATGGCTAAACTGATTAAAACTATCAAACAATATGAGGAGATTTGCAGTCAATGTGGCGATTCTTTTGTTACTTATTTTCCCGAAAAGGAAAAATTATGTTATCAATGCGTGGAGAAAAAGGATGTTGAGACTCATAATAAAGCAACGTCTCAACTGCATAGAGATCTTCTTAATAAAAAAGTTACCATTAGTAATCTTAGTTTGACGTCCTGCAACAATAGAAATTTCTTTAATTTTATTCAGTTGACGGATGAGGAAGGGAACGTTTTTAACATTAAAATAAGATCAGAGCAGGATTTCAGTAGAGACGAGTACGTTTTCAATATCCAAAAAAGTGAGACAAAATGAAAAAAGAAAAAGTAGTAGAAAGAAAAGTTACAGAAACAGAATATTTTTGTGATAGATGCGGTAAAATTATAACTCATGTGTATGCATCTAGAAAATGTTCTCTTTGCGGAAGAGATGTTTGTGATAAGTGCTCTCATTGGTTCGAAATGTATATGGATTTGAATGATCCTTCTTTTAATTGTGATAATCCTGATGCTTGTTGCAAGGTTTGTTGGGATGATGGAATGGAAATAAGAAAGAAAATAATGGAATCAAGAGATAAACAGGAAATGGAAGAATGCGATCTAATTCAAGATTGGAAAAAACTTTGCAAAGGAGAGATTTAATGGAGTCAATTTGTTTTGGAATGGTAGCTATTGTAACTTTCGCATTTTCGGATATGCTTTTAACTTATCCTCCATTTAATTTGCCTTATGGAGAGAGGAAACTCTATGCAGGTGTAATTACTCTGATTGCTTTAGCGATAACTTTATTTCTTATGTGGTTTTTCGTGTGGCGGAAAAAGAAGAGGATCGAAGGAGCAGACTGATGGCAGAAAATTTGGGAGATCTAAAGAAATTCTTAGCTAAAAAGTTATATATTCATTTCTCTGAAATTCGTGTGGGTGCTAATACAGAGAAGTGGAACAAAATGAGAGATGAGAGAAAGCAATATTGGATTGGTCATGCAAATTCTCTTTTGCTGGACATAGGAAGAGTTTTTTCTTCTTTGAGAGAGGTTGAGCTCGATTATTTGATCAAAACAATGATGGAAGAATCGAAGGAGATGGATGAAATTTTGGAAAATGGTAGAAAGAATAGGGAGGAAAAAGAGAGAAGGAGAGCAAAGAATGAAAATTGAAGTTAGCCATAAAGGATGGATTAAACGTAAAGTTAAGTCAAGGAAAATGCCAATTATTTGAAGTTAAGATAGAAAATCACAAGAGTTTTTTGCCTACGGATTGGCGAAATAGATTATTGAAATGAGGAAAATATATGAAAATTAGAAGTGGTTTTGTTAGCAATAGTAGTTCTTCTTCGTTTGTAATTTTAGGTTTTGATACGGAAAGCAATGTTCCGGAGGAGGAACTGAAGAAAAGGAATGTTTTGTGGAAGAATAGTGATAGTGGAAGTTATCGCTTGGTGGGTAAGCTAATTGCTTGTGGTGATGAGAATTGGAGTGAATGGAATTCTGATTATTTTGATAAACAATATGCTGAAGCCAAAGAATTTATGAACAAAATTATTAGAGAATTTTCTCTGGGACCGAGAGATTTGAAACTCTATTTTCTTAACCAAGATCATTGGGAATTTGGTTTGGCTCAGGATATGGATAAAATTGAAGACAATGAAGATAATGAAAGCTCTATGTCGGAATACGGGAGTTAATAAGTGATAATTATTTTGGAAGATGATGATAATCGCATAGAGAAGTTCGTTAGTTTATTTCCTTCTGCTCAAATTGTGAAAACTGCAAAGGAGTGTATTGAGTTACTGGAAAATAATGGATGCGACCGCTTGTTCTTGGATCATGATCTCGGTGGAGAGATTTATGTGGATACCAATTATCAAAATACAGGAAGCGAAGTGGTGCGTTGGATTGAGATAAACAAACCTGAAATAAAGGAAATTGTTGTTCATAGTTATAATTCGTCGGCAGCATTGATGATGATGAATGTTTTGCTCAAATCTGGATATAATGCTCAGAGAATTCCGTTTAATTATGATTGGGAGGTCAAAAATGAGGAGAGAAATTAAAACTCCAGCAAAAGAAGGAGCTATTGATAGACAGACAATCAAGGAGGTTGTTAAGAAGAATCCTCCGAAAAGATTCAAAATGACGAGAGATGAAGTTATCGAGGAATTAATGGACGAGATGTGGAATAATTTGGAGGAAAAAGTTATAGAGAGGATGATTAAGGATTATGTGGAAGAAGTAGGTGCAGAACTTGTAGAGGAGGAAAAATGAAACCACTTAATGATCTTAGCTCCCGTAGCGATATATTTAATGATGAAAGATTGCAGAAGGAAAAAAGACATTGAGTGATATAACTGTAAATACGGGACTGTACTCTCACGATATCAAGGCTGAAATTATTGCTGATTATGAAAAGAATATTTTGCCTCAGAAGATAAAAGAAGCAACGGATAAATTGCACAAACAATGGCAACACGCTTTGTCTAAATCTAATCGTAGACTTAAAGCTATTTCTTCTCGCGATAAGTGGTGGATTGAGCAGATAGAAGTTATGTTTGAGGAAGCTCTTGACAAAATGTGCTCTGATGAACGATGCAACGTAGCAATAGAGACAGAGGATTGTAACAAGAAAATCTGTGTGTTTTATCAGTGGCAATTTCTTAAGAAAAGTTTGGAGAGAAAATAATGGGATATTCAATAGCTATGATGGACTGCATCCACTGTGGCGGAATACAGACAATGGAAGAATACTTTGATTATAATAATAATGAGTATATCTATGATTGTTCTCAATGTAGTTATCACAATCATCTGGTAATTGAAAAAGGAGATTTGATAAAAAAATGATACCGAAACTAAAAATGCACAAAATTTATGATGGTCCTCCTGATGTTATCTATGTGGCTATGAAGCATAATACTTATTGTGGTAGAATGATGACAAATAAAAAGATAATGACGTTTAAGGATGAGGAGGTAACGTGCTTGAATTGTATTCATAATATTTTTAGATATCCAGCTCTTTTGGAGAAGAGAGAGATGGAGAAGTTACTTTTATGATGTCATAAACTTTAATTTGATCGGAGACAGCAGAACTGAAAAGACGAAACGTAATCATATGCAGTCGTTCGTTTATAGGTAATGGTTTGTTAAAAAATCGTTGTTTTGTCGCACTGAGCAAATTTGCTTGCTTGTTTCCTCGTCTGATGACGAAGAAAAATGTTTCCAAGAACATTTAGCAAGAGACCTTTTTAGGGATTGCAGAAACACGAAATAGCTTTTGCTCTGCGAGTCTCCGATCAAATTAGAGCTTATGGTTGCGTTAAGTACAAAGATATGTTATAATGCCTTATACTTAAAAAGGCGGAGAAACGTAGAAGAAAGTTTAAGGCGTATCATTTTTTTATTTGATGCGTCTTTTTATTGTTTTAGGAGAGATTATGGCTCAAGTAATGGGAGATAAGGTAATTTTTGAAGAGGTTCCGTGTTGGAATTGCAAAGGAGCTAAGATAACGGAAAGAGGAATCCTTTGTCCTGAGTGGAATCACAAAGTTCGTGGTCGGTTAGGTGGTCATTGTCCTCATTGTGGTTCCAAAAGCAGGTATCAACATCAGGTTGTGGGACGAGAAACTGTGGAGTGCTATTATTGTTCTGGTACGGGAAAGCAAACGGAAACTTGCAATCATCGTATTACAGAGAATATTTATTCTTCTTTAACATATAAAGTTTATCGAGAGAAAGACAATATGAGCTCTGGGAGTAGAAAAGTTATTGATGATGCGATGATGGGCAAAAATGTATATGGAGGAATGGGAAATTGTATTGGGGGATGTACGGATTATGGTGCTTCGGTTAACAAGACTGATAAAGAAGTCATAGATAGCGTAGACAAAATTCATAATTGGAATTATCTTCAAATTATGGATGAGGATAATATGCTGTGTAGGGAGATTTCTATTGTTGTTGGAAAGTATGGATATACTGTAAGAGCGATTTTTTAGGAGGAAATTATGGGGTGTGATATTCATGTGTTTATTGAGCACAGTGACGGTCGAGGTGGTCGATGGTCAGCTATATCGGATCAAATTTATTTGGGTAGGAATTATGGATTGTTTTCTGCTATGGCTGGAGTGAGACTGTATACGGATACTATTGAGTATTTTGAACCTCGTGGAGTTCCTAAAGATATTTGTTTTCTTACGGAGGGTAAATATACTCTTCTGGTGGTTGCTGGAGAGGATACTCATGAGGACGGTTGCTGTACTGAAGAACAAGCTGATAAATATTTGGGATATGGATCTGCAATATGGGAGGAGAAAAAAGAAGGATCTGAATATTATAGGATAACTGGTCCTGATTGGCATACTCCTTCTTGGCTTAATTTGGAAGAATTTAAGATAGCTTATAATAGATATTTGGATTATTATAAGGATGAATATGGCAAGAGAGATAAGAGTGATCCTTCTCATCGTCCTAATAGAATTCCTTTGGTCGAAGGATATCTTTCTTTGATGGATAAACTGGAAGATATGGGTTTTCCGACACGAATTGTTTTTTGGTTTGATAATTGAGGAAGAAAATGAGCGAAATTGATTATTGTTTAGACAAAATGGATTTTGGATTCAAGAAAGGATTTGCAGGTAGACGAGACGAGAGTGGAGCTAAAGTTTATCGAGTTTCTTTTGGAGTTCTTGATATGCTGTTGAGACCAGAGCATAGTTTGCAGATAGTTAATCATTCTCCCGATGGTTTCGAATGGAGTTATTCTGGCTCTGGTCCCTCTCAACTTTCTCTCGGAATTTTGCTCGATGTTTTCGGAGATGAGACTCTGGCTAAAAAAAACTATCATTCCTTTAGGGATGATGTTATAGCCAGATTGCCAAAGGAGAAATGGGATATGTCTATTGAGGTTGTGGAGACTTGGATGAAAGATAGGGGTAATCCGACGGTTGGTTGGTTATTGGAGCAGGAATTGGGTTTTTCTGGTCGGCTTTTGGCGGAATCAAAGAATGATTATCGGAAGAAATATCCTGATCACAAAGTCTTTTTTAACGCCAATATCTTTGCTGAAGAAATATTATTTCGTGGAGATATGTTATTGTTGGGAAAAGTTTGGTACGGAGATTTAGATTTAAATCTTGACGAAACAAAGTTAAACGATATAGCGAAACGTACAGAGTCTAGATTATTTGTTGTTAAAGAGTTGGATGGACGCTTTGAAAATAAAAATTGTGATTATGGAAAAATTTGTGTGTGGAAATCAAATAACGAAAGTCAATTGACATTGAAAAATTAAAATTAAATTGAAACAAAAAAAGGAGGATTTAAAATTATGGGAACATCATTGGTGTTTGAGGATATTCATCGGGGTGTATTTTTTGAGATTAGGAAATGGAAGTTGGAGGAGATGACCTGCTGGAACTATTATCTGAATATTAAGGCGAAGCAATTGTCTGAAGAAATTCTCAAGGAAGCTATTCTGCGTTCTGATCCTACGGATGTTCATCCTCGTTACGACTATGAAAACGGTATTTTTTCCGATCTGGATTGGCACGGAGGCATTACTTTTTATGAGAAAGTTTATGATAGTGAAGGACAGTTGGAAGGTTTCAAAGTAGGTTGTGACTATCAACATTTCTTTGATCAAAAACATTGTTATACTTATGATATGATTTTGGACGATTGCTTTCACAGCATAGATAAATTATGGGAAAAGTTTCCTGATCTGAAAATCAGATGTTCATGGAATGGCAGTTATCATTCTGTTGAAGGATGTTCTCAGGGACGCACAGGCGAAAACAGGAAATTCGAAAATAAGTCGGATTGGAGTTTGTGGACTGGAGCAAGCAAATGAATCATGGTGGAATTATAATAACGCAGGAGGATCTGGATAAGGCTAAATTGGATTTGGCGAAGGAAGTGAAGGCTTTGAAAAAGAAATATTCTTTTTTGAATAGTTACGAAGTAAGATCTATTGTTTTGAGAGAATTTGCTTCTGGAAAAAATCCGAGAAAGGATTGGGGAGAAGATCATCGATGAAGCAATTAAAGATTGAGAAGTAACAAGACAGTAGACAGTAGCCTTGCGTGAATTGTAAAGATTAGCTATAATGGGCGTAATAAAATAAATTAAACAGGAGGCAAAATCTATGGAAAGTGCTCCCATCGTAAAGATTGAGGCAGTAACTATTTCACAAAAGATTCTTGACCAGATTGGTTATCACGATTGGAACCAAGAGATGGAAAGGTGGGTGATCGGTTGGTACACAGACCGGAGAGGTACAGGAGTTATAGCGAAGAATTTGGATGGTCGTTATTTCAAGTGCTATGCTCCTCGTCCTGCAGAGGTCAAAGATCGTTTTCCTCAAATCTTCATTAAATAGAAGAAGGATGTAGATATGTGGTTTCAAAATAAAGACGAAAAGATATCTAAATTAAGAATAGACATTGCTGAGTTGGAGGAAAAAGTAAAAGTTTATGAGGATTTGTGGGACAGATGCGACAGGATTAGCTCTATGATTTTTGACGACTATATTAGATGTAAGGGCAAGTTGGCTGGAAAGAAAGAGAGTCTTAAAATTCTTGGAGAAGGAGTAAATGATTTTGTCTTCTGAAGGGTAAAGAATTATAATTATTATGATGACCAATCAAGCTTTTCGTTATGAGTTGAAACCTAACAATCATCAGGCAGGTCTGTTGATGAGATGTTGCGGTGTAGCGAGGTTTGCTTGGAATTGGGGATTGGCTCAGAGAAAAGAGTTGTATCAAACTCAAATAGGACAAAATAGATTCACAAGTGCTATTGCTCAGCACAGAGAGATTGTTGTCTTGAAACAAGATGAATTTTTGTGGATGTATGAAGTCTCAAAATGTATTCCTGTTCAAGCGTTAAGAAATTTGGATAGAGCTTATTCTAATTTTTATCGTGGATTGAAAACTCATGAGGACATAGGTCTACCGAAGTTCAAAAAGAAAGGAAAAGGTGATAGTTTTTATCTGACTGGGATAATTAAAGTATTAAATAAAAGTATTCAGCTTCCCAGATTGGGTAAAATCAGAACGAAAGAATCTACGAGCAAGTTGAAAGGCAGAATTCTTTCGGCAACTGTTTCTCGCGAAGCAGATCGTTGGTATTGCTCATTGTGCGTTGAAGCAAATCGCAAAGAAACGCTACCTTCTACGAATGAAATTGTGGGAATTGATCTAGGAATAACAGATTTCGCAGTGACATTCAATGGAGTAGAATACTCTCATGAGAAATCTCCGAGACCTCTGAGAAACAAATTGAAAAAGTTGAGGAGACTGAGCAAACAACAATCTCGCAAAAAGTTGAAATCTAATAATCGGAAGAAAGATAATCTTCGTCTAGCACGATTGCATCGTAGAATTAGAAATATTCGTAAGGATTACATCAACAAGATAACTACCGAACTGACGAAAACCAAGTCAGTTATTGTGATAGAGGATCTTCAGGTCAAGAAAATGACGAGGAAAACAAACAGAAAAAGACATCTGTCAAGGTCGATTTCAGATGTCGGTTGGGGAGAATTTCGTAGACAGATGGAATATAAATCCATCTGGTATGGATCTCGTCTCATTAAGACTCCAAAAAGTTATCCATCGAGTAAGATGTGCTCTGTCTGTGGCTACATAAAAATGGATTTAACTCTAAATGACAGAGTATGGATATGTCCAGAGTGTGGAACAGAGCATCAACGAGACGAAAACTCCTCAAGAAATATGAGAAACTATGGATTAAGAATTTTATCTACCGAAAGTTGTTCGGGAAGTTACGCCTGTGGAGAGACTATAAGACCCATCGGGGCGAGTCTCGCGGAAGCAGGAAGTGAGCGAATTCTATGATGAATTATAAGACTCATGAATCGGATGCGAGAAATCCTGAGCCAGACGATGTGATGGAATATCCTTTGGACGATGTGGATTGGGATCTTCCTTATGTGAATTTGTGTGATTACGAAGTTTATAAACAGTATTTGGATAAATATGTGGATCCTATTCGACATTTCGAAAAGGACAGTACACGATTTTATATTCACCCTGATTTTCCAGGAGTGGTGAGACATAGCAATCAATGGATAGAGGATGTTGTTTTAGAGGATTATGATGATGGTGTGTCGTCCGTGCTGAAGGTTTGGGAGAGAGCAGTTGAGGATATAAAATATTCAGCTTATAGAGATTTTGATGAATACCAAGAAGCTATGAGAGAAAGTCACGGTGGCTCTCTGGATTTGTGATGGACATTCCTCAAGAGATTCTAGATTTGGCTGTGCGTCGAGCCTTGGACGGAAGCAAAGGGAAATTGGTGGTTTGTCCTTTCTGCGGTGGAAAAGTGACTGTTGCTATTTTTGCTTGCAACTCCTGTTGGCTCAAACTTCAAGATGATTTTGTAACTAAGATTAACGAATATGTTGTCGAGAAGAAGCAAAAACGGACGATAATGAAAAAACTAATGGGAAAAGGGAAATAATATGGATATTGTAGGAAAGAAAGCGACAGTAGAAAGCATTCAAGTTAGTGGTTGGCACGAGTGCGATACGTTGCAGGAGGCTTGTGAATCCTATTTAACGATTGGAGCAGGAGGAAGGGATAAGATATGCTTCGTGATCAAATTGGATAATGGAGAAATACGACAAATTACTGTGAGACAGGAGGATGATGAAATGGTGGCTTATGGAGATTTCTCTGAGTTACCTTCTTTTGTCGAATACTCTTGTCTTTTGAGAGAACAAGGAAAAATTTAGGAGGGTTTAATGAGTCAACAATATGATGAGGACATTTATCAAGCTGAGGGTGGCAATCCTGATTTCAGCGGTCTGATAGGAATCAGGAATTATTCTGGTATAGCTTTGACAAAAGAAAAATATGAGGAATGGGAAAAAAATCCGAAAAGAGAGCTTTATTGTGTTTTTTGTCAGAATCCATATCCTATGGGAACTGCTGGATGTCTTCCTTGTCGAGAGTATAAGGGAATAATGCCTTTTATTGAAGGTTGGAGTGATTAAAGATGGGTATGTTCAATTATGTCGATTATCAGATGAATTGTCCTGAGTGCTCTCATTCAATTACTGATTTTCAGACTAAGGACGAATCCATTGTTTCCCTTTGCATGGAAACAGTTACTTTGAATCAAATCAGTCGTTTTCACGGAAGTTGCGATAATTGTGGTCTTTGGATAAATTTCTTTCTCAAGAGACCGAAGGAAGTCAGTATTGATGATTTCGAGATGAAAACTGGGAGATACAGAAGCGTGGAGGAGCATAGGAAGATGCAGGAACAAAACAAAAAACAGTTGAAGGATCTGTTTGGATGAGACGTTGGAAATCTCTTTCTCCAAATCTTAAGAAGGAATTTTGTTCTTTCTCTGATTGCGTAGATCTTTGTAATGCTGTTTCATCTGAGGTGTGCTCCTGTCCTAAATGGGAGGAGAATAATGCAAGTTATAATTTCTTGACCAAGATTACTAAAAAATTAGATAATGATCTGAAGTTTCAGCTTTGCGAATTGACGGAGTGCTCATATAAAACTGATCCTAGACGAGAATCTCCCTGTGTGTTTTATTCAGGAAAGCGGAGCGTTGATGATCCTCAGTATTGTTCCAATTGGTTTTCTATCAAAGATTTGCCTGTTTTGTTGGATCCGATTTTTATAGTGAAAAAGAAAATAGATATTGACGATATGGATGAACGAATTAAAGAGATCGCAAATAGATGGGAGATATCCGCATGAGTGAGCGTTTAATTCAAGATACGGACGAGGAAATTCTGGGGCTGTCGACAGCGGATAAAGTAAGATTGTGCAAAATGACGTCTAAACATTTTTGTCGTGATTGCTCTATTTGCTCTTATTCTATTGGACATTTCACTACTGCTTTGGAGTTTTATCAAAAACAGACAAAAGGAAAATTCTTTTGTCGGAGTTGGTGCGAGATTTCTTGGTCTTCTGCGATGGAAAAAGTTGTGGAGGAAAAACTGCAAGGGGTTGATGCTTTGATATTTAAAATATCTGGTCAATATTTGAAGGAGAGAGAGAACAATGATTACAATTTCTAATATCCGACAAAATCCCAAAGGTGAATATATAGGACGGGAAAACAAAACCTATGGAGTTCATGAGTCTCCTTTGGCAAATCCTTTTCCTTTGAAAAGAGAGTCAGAGAGAGATGGGGTAATCGAGATGTATGGACATTGGCTGGATTCTGTTTTAACTGTGGATGGCGAGGATAATCCAGTCAGGATAGAGCTGAATAGATTGAAAAATATTTATCAGGATACTGGTGAATTAAATTTGGTCTGTTGGTGTTTTCCTCGTAGGTGTCACGGAGAGATTATTAGAGACATAATTTTGAGGAAGATTGATGAAAAGAGCAAAAACTAAGAAATTATTTTCTACTTTTCGCTCGGATTGCGATAAAAAACGGAAATCTATTGCAAAAATGAGAAAACAATTTCCTTGTTATACTCTGCAACAAATTGGTGATGAATTTGGTATAGGACGTGAGCGTGTTAGGCAAGTTCTAAATCTGGAAAGTGTTGAAACCAGAAGTTTACAACGATTGACTACTGGAAAAAAATGTCAGAGATGTGGAGATATTATTTCTGAACGACAGAGAAAAGATTATTGTAGCAAGTGTCGATATGAGTTACATCATGTTCAGATTGTTTGCGATCAATGTGGCAAATTGTTTTGGAGAAAAGCATCTCTGGTTTTGGTTTATCCTAATTGCAAGATGGAGCATAATCATTTTTTTTGTGACAGAGTATGTTTTGGCAAATGGACGGGAAAGAAAAATGGGTTTGGAAAAAATCCCAACAATATAAACCATTCTTTGTCTCGGAATATTATTTTCCATAATTTGTTTGTTGATAATCATCAGTTAATCAATGTTGTTGATGCTTATAAATTTGATTGGGAGGAAATCTTTCGTCTTCTTCTTCCAGGAGTTGTCCTCTGTTTTGCGGGAGAGGAGAATCGTCAAAAAATTAGGTATCGTCTGCAGTTAGCTTCTCGTTATCATGGGAAACATTTAATTACGACCATTATGGATGATCGGTTATATGCTCGGGAAAAATAAACAAAACAAAGGAGTGATTTATTATGGCTACGGATCGATGGATTCAACGTTGGTATGTCAGTAAATCAACGGGAGATGGACAATGGTGTGTGGCGGTGGATCGTGATGGGATTTATGGTTGTAGCTGTCCTGTGTGGAAATTCAGGAAGCAGGAATGCAAACATATCCGAGGTATCAAAGCAGGGGATAGAGGAGAGGAGCGGATTTTGGAATCTGTTGCTAAAATGTCTGAAACTGTGGCAAGAAAGAAAGTAGTTGCAGAAACAACAAAATCTTTTGTCAAGCCAAAAGAGGAAATCAAACCAGAAGCTATTCAGTCTACGGTTAATGACATAGACGCTAAACTGGAAGAGATAATGGGTAGATGGAGCAAATAGATGGAAAAAGAAAGGGCAATTCTCAAAGGGATGAGGGGAACCTGTCCTTTTTTGTGATGGAGAAGATTATCATAGAGACAACTTTGTTTCTGATGGTGATCATTGTGGAGATTATCTATTTTGTGGAGAGACTTTTCAAGAGACTTTCTTTTTAGCTTATCAAGATTGGGAAGCTGATGGATAGCAGGCTTGCCTGATTTAAAAAGACTTGCTATAATAGGCTATAAAATAAAACAAGGGGGATTTTATGCGAGAAATTATTTCTTCCATACATCGCATTGAGGGAGAAGTGGGAAAGGGTTGGAAAGTGTCTACAGAATGCTTTGACAACAACGATGATGGGATTTTGGGTGGTTCTGCTGACTATGCAACTTGGGAATTTCCAGAAAGAACTCTTTTTCAGGCTCTGCGTAATTCGGGAGGTGGAACTCATCGGGGTTGGGCATATGGACATTTGAGTCTCGTTTATCTCAACGGAAAACAGGTGTGGTTTCCCAGTGATTATTTCAATTGTGAAAAACTTAGTGATGAGGAATTGCTGAAATTGGCTAAATATAAGGAGGATGATCAAGTTGGCTAAAAATCTGTGTGGTAAGATGATTCCTATTAAGGAGTTGGACAAGGCTTACGAGGTGTGGGAAAGCGAGGACGGAACGTGGAAATGGTACTGTTTGAAGAAAAATCAGGGAGACGACGAAAAACCCTATGCAAGTTGGTTCTGCGCTGTTTCCTCTCCGTTTACTCACGGTGGATATGACTATGGTGATACGTATGTTTCCGATATCAAATCTAATGCTAAGAGAATAAAATGACGAAAACTGAACGTAAAGAACTTGATGATATGGTTTGCGGTTCTTCTCTTTGCAGAGAGGATTGTCATTATCGTAGATTGGATTTGACATTGAGTCCATATCAAAGATATTGGGGGCGTTCTTATTCTACTTCTTCCACAAAAAATTATTTGGTTTATGATGGAAATATTTTTCGTTGCAATGTGAAGGAGGATTGTTATAGGATTACTCCTAGAACAGGAAAATTAAGGCTGAGAGAGATCGATCAATTGAAACAAAGTATTCTCAGTCGGAGAATAAAACTATTGAAGGAAACTCCAGAGCTTACTAAAATCAAATTGGTTAGAAGCGGTAGCAGGATATGGATAGATGTGAATGGACGAGAGGTTAATCCAAAATGGTTTAATCACAGTTGGTGGGAATTTCAGTGGGACTGTGAGGACAGGGGAATTTAAGTGAGGACAGATGAATGACAGATGAAGAAAAACAAGAACTTCAGAAAATGATCTGTGGCTCTTCTCTTTTTGGTCACGATTGCCTCCATGGAGGACGTCTGATTTATGATGGAGCAATGTTTCGTTGTTGTAGTCAACCAAATTGTTGGAGAGTCACTCCTCGAGCAGGTAAATTGGTGAGACATTACTGGATGGAACGCCGATATGTTAGAGACTCTTATGTTGATAATAAGATTGATCCGTTGAAAAGAAGTATCGTAAACAAGAAAATTAAACTGTTGAAGGAATCTCCAGAGTTGGTTGTTATGAAGCTTGTGAAATGTGGCAACGAGGTGAGAATTGACATTGATGGACAAATGATTAATCCAAGGAAATTTAGGAATCATTGGTGGAAATTCCGGTGGCAATATGAGTATTAGAGTGGTGATAAGATAATCAAAAAAAAGAAAGGAGAGATTTTATTAAATGAGTACGGCAACAGAGAAACGAACAATGGCATCTTCAGGATCGATGATCAAAATGAGACCTTCGGAGATAACGGAGGCAGTAGTGGCTTCCTACAAAAACCGATTTCCTCGTCCCATAATTTTGGGAAGTCCTGGTTCAGGGAAAACAAGTTTGCTATATCATATAGCAGACAATGTTTTGAAAATTCCTCGTTTTATTTTCCAAGCGACTTTGTATGATCCTACGGAGGTTAAGGGATTGCCTGTGTATGTCGAGGAAATGATCAATGGCGTAATGGTTAAGGTGGCGAAATTTCTTCGTTTTGAGGACATGCCATCTTTCCCAGAGGGATTTTTGATTATTGATGATATTACTCACGCTGCTCAACAGACTCAGAATGCTTTTATGAGATTGATCTTAGAAGGGGTAGCGGGAGCGTGGGATCTGGGTGGTTTGTATCCTATTGCTACGGGAAATAGGTCAATTGATAGAGCGGGAGCGAAGGATTTGCAGACAGCTATGGCTAATCGTTTTTGGTTCATTGAGTTTGAGGACAATTATGAGGACTGGAGAGGTTGGGCAATTAGTGCTGATGTTCATCCTGCTATTATTACCTATTTGGGAACTCCTTTCGGTCAGGAATGGCTGAATAAATTTGATCCAATGCAACAGAGAAATCCCACTCAGCGTTCTTGGGCGGGGGCTTCTTTTCACATGAAGACGATGTCTCACAATGAGTCGTTAATGCGTAAGATGATTGCTGGATGCGTTGGTGACGAAGCAACTTCAAAATTTATGGGATGGATGAAGTGTTACTCGAAACTTCCTGATCTTAATCGAATTATGAATGGCGAGAATATCTATCCAGATAATATTGATATCATATATGCTACTATTACTGGTCTTGTATCTATGGCAAAACAATCGGGAAAAAGAAAGGTTTCTTTTCAGCGTTTGATGGAATATTCAGTGGGTATTCCTGATACGTTTCCAGAGTTGGGTGTTCTGCTGGCAAAGGATTTGTGCAAACTGGATCCTGCTGTTTTTGATAAGCTTGATTCGAAGGAGTGGGAAGCTAAATATATGGATATCGTAATTTAGGAGGGACAAATGCGTTCTGTACGATTGGAAGTAGATTATAATGAAGTAATTTCTTTTCCCACGGGAAATGTGGAGGATCCTAAAGATCTGGAGATTCTTATTGGCAAAGTGAATGAGCAGTTCGATTCTTGGAAAGGATTGCTGATTGACAAAATTAAACAGATGAGATTGGACGAAATTAAGGGAAAAATTGAGAGACAGAGACAGGAGGATCTGACCAAGATACGCAGAGGAGTTTGCAATCTGGAGCTTTGTTATGCGGATGGTACTCGTCATAAATGTAGTCGAGGGAGTGGTCACTTGATTTTAGATCCTAAAAAAGGATTTCGTTGTTATGTTTGGGGCAGGAAGGGTCTATGCGAGAGAGTTACTCCAAAAGGAAGACTCTCCATAAATAGAACTCGTAGTGCGGTTCTTGATCGTTTCAAACTTACGTTTTTCAAGAAGGAATTGGGTGAGGAAATAGACAAGGTAAAGGAAACCTACAGGGATATAGAAGAGAGGACTAAAGTAGCAAGTTTATCGGTTACGTCACCTTAGAGGAGATACAGATGGATAAAAAAATTGTTCGGGCAAAAGTTCAATTGATGTTGGATCGTCCTTTTTATGGCTCATTGGTTGCAAGACTACAATTGAAAGAATGGGATAAAGAGTTATTTGCTACGGATGGAGAATTTCTTTTTGTTCCCAAGGAGCATACCTATGACGATGAGACTCTGGAATCAGTAGTTGCTCACGAAACGTGGCATTGTGCGTTGCTTCATCCTTTTCGGAGGGGTAAGCGAGATCCTCTTCGTTGGAATGTGGCTTGTGATTATGTAATCAATGATTTGTTGGTGCGGGATGGATTTAAAATTGGTTCTACGTGGTTGCAACCGGAGCCTCAATATATGGGATTGAGTGCAGAGCAGGTTTATGAGAAATTACCAGCATCGGTAAAACTTCCTGATTGGCTCATGGATATTCTGGATCGTGTTGAGGGAGGAAGAGGAGATGCGAAAGGTAAAGGAAAGGGCAAGAAAGGAAAAGATGATAAAACTGAGGGAGCAGGAGAAGGGAAAAGCAATAGCGAGTTGGAGCAGGAATGGAAGGAAATTCTGGCTTCCTCCATTGAGCAAGGGCGTGGTTATCTTCCTGCTGGATTTGAGGAGCAATTGACGGAATATATGTTTC
>Ga0315274_10007166_pt1 | contig 16171 bp, 7 predicted proteins | sample YL17G02_20_MG_FD_203700 | JGI IMG/M metagenome (GOLD analysis project Ga0315274, IMG submission 203700) | Sediment microbial communities from Yellowstone Lake, YNP, Wyoming, USA - YL17G02_20 | ecosystem: Environmental > Aquatic > Freshwater > Lake > Sediment | place: USA: Wyoming | collected...
GAGCTCTCCACAGAGCTCTCCTCAACTTTGTGGAAAGACGCTCGACGAAGCTCTCACACATCGTCCCTTGCATCTTCGAGTTTAAGCAAAAGAGGAAAAGCTCAGACCTGGTTCTCGACACCGCTCCGACGAGCGCAAACCCCTCTCTTCTCTTCTTGAGATCTCGAGCGATCATGCTCTCCGTTTCTGCTCTGGCGCAGGGCGCGGGGAGTGGAAGAGCCCGCCTCGGTACAGCAACGGCGCCGAGAAGCACGAGGCATCGACTTCGCCAGGCCGATGACGGGCGACGAGCTTGTCCTTTGGCGAAGGCGTCGCCGGGACCTTCTCCTCGACTTCTTCCTTCTCCTCGCCCTCTTCCTTCTCCTCGCCCTCTTCCTTCCCCTCCCCCTCCTCGCCTCTCCTCCTTCCCTCCCCCGCGAGCAGCAGAGGCGGAAGGGAGCCGAAGCGAGGTCTCCCAGAGGGAGAAAGTCTCCGTTCCCGCCGCGGCCCCGGCGAAAACCTCCTCCGGTACAGCGGAGGAGGAGCAGCAGCCTCCTCGACCTCGCCCCCCCCTCGACGACGGCGACGGCGGCGACGTCTTCGCCCGCGACGCCTCTCTCTGGCCCGGCGAGCGCTCTTCGCTCGACGTCGCCGTAGATAAGGCCAAGGACACGCTGGCCGACCTCGCGGTCATCGCCCGCCGCACGCTCTCCCCCGCGACGCCCAGGGTGAGAGCGTCGCCGTCCGGAAAGAAGGTCCGGAACGGGGCCGCTGCCGCCGCCGCCGCCGCGCTCCCCCCTCTCCCTCTCACGAGCCTCGAGGCCGAGAAGCCCGTGGTCCTGGTCCTGGGCAGCGGCTGGGGCTCCCACGCGCTCTCCAAGGTCGTCGACACCGAGCTCTTCGACGTCGTGGTCGTGTCCCCGACCAATCACTTCTGCTTCACGCCGATGCTGCCGTCCGCGGCCGTCGGCACCGTCGAGTTCCGCTCGGTGCTCGAGCCGGTCCGCGTCTCGAACCCGACGGTGACCTACCTCGAGGCCGAGGCCGACGAGGTCGACCTCGAGCGGAAGGTGGCCAGGTGCACCGCCGCGGCGGCACTCTCGAAGGCGGGCGGGGAGGCGGAGGAGGAGGGGGGGGGGGAGGGGGCAGGCGCTAAAGGGGGACGGGGAAGGAGACAGCCGGGGCCGCGCCCGCGCTTCGAGATCGCGTACGACGTCATCGTCTTCGCGCTCGGGGAGCAGTCGGCGACGTTTGGCGTCCCCGGCGTGCGCGAGAACGCGTACTTCCTTAAGACGATCAACGACGCGAGGACGCTCCGCACCCGCGTCGGGAGCCTGTTCGAGGCCGCCTCGCTGCCCTCGACCTCCGAGGAGGAGAGGCAGAGGCTGCTTTCCTTCGTGGTCGTCGGCGGCGGCCCGACGGGCGTCGAGTTTGCCGGCACCCTCGCGGATTACGTAAGGGTGGACCTGGCGAGGAAGTTCCCGTCGCTGAGACCCACGGTCACCCTGCTCCAATCCGACAAAGCCATCCTCGGTGCGTTTTCGACGTCGCTGCAGGAGAGGGCGCTGGCGACGCTAAGGAGCGAAGGGATTGACGTCAAGCTGGGCGTGCGGGTGATGGTGCGTCGTGAGCTTTTTTTCTTCTTCTTCTTCTTCTTCTTTCTCTGGTTTCGAAGGACAAGGGGGACCTGACGGTCGTCGGGCTGGCCACGCTGGTCGACACGACCGGCACGACGGTTGGCAAGCGCTACGCGCGCACCGACGAGATCGGGGGGCAAAATACACGCTCTTTCTTTCTCCTCTCTCACGCCTCTTCCTCCCCCTCCGAGACGGGAGGAAAAAAAAAAAACAGGAGGTCACCGACTCCGAAGTAATCTACCGCGACAAGACCGACCCTTCCAACGCCGAGCGCCGCCTCGGCGCAGGGATGGTCCTCTGGTCCGCGGGCAACTCCTCCCGCCCGCTCGTGCGGGACCTCGTCACGCGCTTCCCCGCCCAAGTCCCCTACTCCAAGAAAAATCCGGTCGTCGCGAAGATCGCGGTCGACCCCTGGCTGCGCGTGATCGGCGCCAAAGACGCGCTCGCGATCGGGGACTGCTCCGTGATGACGGGAAGGAGGCTGCCGGCGACGGCGCAGGTCGCAGGGCAGCAGGGGGCGTTCGTCGCTCGGCTGCTCAACAGGGGGTACCGCGTCGGCAGGGGCGGCGTCGCCGCTGTCGTCGGGGGAAGCGGTGTTCCGCCTCCTCCGCCGATGGCCCCCGGCGTCCACGACTTGGCCAAGTCTTGGAGCGCGGCCGTCCGGCAGAGCATGGACAGTCCTTCTGCTTTCGCCCCGTCGAACGACTCGGAAGGCGAGGGCGAAGGCCCGGGAGGAGGAGGAGAGAAAGCTTCTCCCCGTCGCTCCTCCTCCTCCTCTTCTTCTTCCTCCGCGGGCACCCGCGCGGGCCGCGCCGTCGCCGCGTCCCTGTGGCTTCCCCAGCTCCTGGGGGGGGAGGCCCGGGGGGACTCCGAGGCGCTGCTCCGCGACGCGAGGAAGGAAGCGGGGTTCTCGTCCGTCGACGGCGGCGAGGGGAGCACCGCCAGAAGCGTGGCGCCTCCCCCGAGGCCGTTCGAGTTCCTCTCCCTGGGGATCCTCGCCTACGTCGGCAGCGACAAGGGCGTCTCCGACGTGGCCGTCCCGGGCCTAGGCGAGACGGTGAAAGTCAGCGGCTACCTCAGCTTCCTGCTGTGGAGGAGCGTCTACCTGACGAAGCAGGTCAGCACGAGGAACCGCGTGCTGATCCTGCTCAACTGGACGATGACGCGGATCTTCGGCAGGGACCTGAGCTTGTTTTAGATTTTAGGTCTGTCAGAAGAAAGGAGAGAGAAGAGAGAGAGAGGAGAAGAGAGAGAGAAAGATAGAAAGATAGAAAGAGAGAAAGAGAGAAAAGACCCCGCGACCTTTTCTTTGAATTTCTGAATTTTTTTAGGGTTCAAGAAGTGATGTGACAAAAAGAGTGTGAAACAAGTGATTTTCGAAAAGCAAAAACAAAAAAAATATTCTACGTCTTCCACCCGCGAGGCTTCCCGAGGTCGTCGCCCGTCCCGGCGAGCTTGTAGCGACCGCTGCTGCTGGTGTTGCTCTTTCCTCCTGGAGGGCGAGAGCGATCGTTGTCGCCCTCCCGGCGGCTGTAGTCCCCTCTCCGCCTGTCGTCGCCGCCGCGGTCGTCGTCGCGCCGCTGGTAACTTCCTCCTCCTCCGCGGTCGGAGCTCCCACCTCGGCTTCCGCCTCCACCACCACCGCCGCCGCCGCCGCCGCCGCCGCCACTGCTGTACAAATAGTCCCTCTCCCTCTCTCTGGGCCTCGCCGTGTCCTGGTCCGCCAGGTTGGTGTACTTGCTCTGGCCCGAGCGCCCAAAGTTCCTCACCTGCATGACCTTGGGCAGCGCTCGCCGGTCGACGTGCGCCTCGTCGCCCGTCGCCGTCGCCTGGGCCGCTTTCCCCCTGGCTCGGATGACGGCGTCGCCGCCGAACTGCGCCGCGGAGGAGCCGATGGCGGCGGCGACAGCCGGGACGACAGCAGCAGCGGAGGAAGAGGAGGAGGGGCCGCCGGCGACTCCCGCGATCCCCGCGTCCGCCTCCTCCTGGAAAAAGGCGCCGCGGTGGAAGAAGCGGCCGCGGTTTTGAGGTTGCGGCCCCGTTCCCGCTCCTGCTGCTGCTGCTCCCTCGCTCGCCAGCTTCTCCCTCCTCTCCCTGCGCTCCCTGGCCCTCCTCCGCCTCAGCGCCTCGGCGTTGCGCTCCTCCTCGGTCATCGAGGCCAGGCGCGACCTCTCCCTCTCCAGCTCCTCGGCGGCCTCCTCGACCTCGGCCTCCCTCCGAAGCCGTGCCAGCTCCCGCTCCTTCCACTTGGCTTCTTCTTCGTCCGAGTCGAGCTCGTCCTCGTCGGTGACGACGTCCTCGAGGCCCAGAGGGGCAGCCGCCGCGGCCTTTGCAGCGGCGTCCTCGGCGGCGAGCACGCGGGCGACGATGGAGCGGGTCTCTGCGGCGCGCGCTGCCGCGGCGGCGGCGGCGGCGGCTTCGTCGAGGTGCTCGGCTTCCTCGTGCGCCCTCTTGGCCGCGTCGAGGGTCGTGCGCGCATTTTTGGGGACGAAGACGGGGCGCAGGAGCTTGCGGCCTTGGCCTTCTTCTTCTGAGGAAGAAGAAGATTCCTCCTCGGAGGAAGAATCGTCGTCGGAGGAAGTCTCTTCTCCGGAGGACGACGAAGAAGAAGAAGGGGCGGCGCCTTGCCTCTTGCTCTGCTTTGCGACGGCGGCAGCGGCGGAAGCTTCGTTCTCCGCCGCCGCCTGCTCGCGGGCCCTAGCGCGGTCCCGCATCGCCGCCCTGCGAGCCGCGATCGCGTCTTCGTCGTCGCCGTCGAGAGTTTGCTTGTCTGCGCGGGGAGCCTGGGGAACAGCAGCAGCAGCAGGAGCAGCAGGGACAGAAGCAGCAGCGGCCTCTTTCCTCGAGCGAGAGACGACGACCGCCGGCGCGACGACCTCCCTCCTCCCGGGTCTGCGGCGAGGGACGTCGTCGCCGTCGCCGTTTTCTTGCTCGAGAGCTGCGAGCCGCGCCATTCGAGGATCGTCGACGACCGCAGGGCGCTTGGCGACGACGACTGCGGGGGCTGCGACGGGGCGAGCAGCAGCAGCAGCAACTGTCGTCGTTGTTGTTGCTTCGGTCGCCGTCGCCGTCGCTGCTGTTGCCGTCAACGGCGCCGCACCATCATCGTCGCCGCCGTGCTCGCCCTCTTCGGCCCACTCTGGGACCTGCCCCGCGCGGTAGCGCTGGACCTTAGCCGGAGCGACGCGTCCGCGGTCCCGCTCCTCGCCCGTGGCCGGGGCAGCGGCGCGGAGGTTGGACATGATGTTTTTTAGACTGCAGCGATTGCTCGACGAGTCGAGGCAGCCCCGTTTTTTTTGTGATTGAAATTTTTCGACGGAAAAAAAGGGGGAAAAGGAAAAAAAATACTTTTCGACTCTTGTCTCTGCCGCGGAACGCGTCTCGTCTCGTCTTATCGCCATCGTCTCTTTCCCAGCAAGCGTCAGCAAGTGTCCCCTCGCGTAGTAGCCAGCGCGCGCTGAGCCAGCGAGGAGAGCACAAGCGACCGAAAGATAGAGAGAGAAAGAGAAGAGGTCTCCCATTTCTCCCTTACAAAAATGCTGCGCCGCAATGCCCGCCTCCGCCGAGAGTACCTGTACCGCAAGTCTCTCGAGGGCAAGGAGCGCAGCGAATACGAGCGCAAGCGCGTCATCCGCGAGGCGCTGCAGGGTGAGGAATCTGAGAAAGAGAGAGAGCAGGGAAAATAAGAGAGAGAGAAAGCGAGAGAGAAAGCGAGGCATGGACGGCCGCTCGACGTCTTGACGACGACGGCGGCGGCTGGCCAACAGCGTGTCCAAAGGGAAAAAAACACCACTCACGTTCCTCCCCCACCCCCGTTCCTTCTCTTCGCGCACACAAAACAAAACAAACTCATCCAGAGGGCAAGCCCATCCCCACCGAGCTCCGCCGCGACGAGCGCGCCCTCCGCAACGCCGTCGAGCTCGAGGACGACAACACCGCCGTCGCGAGGACCTCGGTCGACGACGAGTACTGCCGCGCCGCCTTCCGCGAGCCGCGCGTACTGGTCACGACGAGCCGCGACCCGAGCTCGCGCCTCACGCAGTTCGCCAAGGAGCTCCGTCTCGTGTTCCCCAACAGCGCCCGGGTCAACAGGGGGGGGCAGATCGTCAACGACCTGGTCGAGTCCGCGAGGTCGCACGACTTCTCGGACATCGTCGTCGTGCATGAGCACAGGGGCAAGCCCGACGGCCTGGTCCTGTGCCACCTGCCCCACGGCCCGACCGCGCACTTCGGGATCTACAACGCCGTGCTCCGCCACGACCTGGGCGACAAGAAGCAGGTGGGGACGGTCTCGGAGGCCTACCCGCGGGTCATCCTCGACAACCTCACGTCCAAGCTGGGAACCCGGATCGGCACCATGCTCAAGCACCTGTTCCCCGCCCCCAAGCCCGACGCGAAGCGCGTCGTCACGTTCGCCAACCGAGGGGACTTTGTGCACTTTAGGCACCACACATGGACGTGCCCCAGGGGCCCCGCCTCCGCCGAGCTCACCGAGGTCGGCCCGCGCTTCGAGCTGCGGCTGTTCCAGATCAAGCTGGGGACGATGGCCGACGCGGCGGCGGACGACGAGTGGGCGCTGAGGGCCTACGTGCGCTCTGCCAAGAAGGCCAAGCTTTCCGAGACCGACGGGGAGGTCGGAGGAGGGGGAGGAGCGGGCGGGGAGAACGGCGACGGGATGGTGCTCAAGGGGAGGGAGCGGGCGCCGAGGAAGAAGCGGTCGAGGGCAGGCTAAGAGATGTGGATGGGGAGGGGGGGGGGTGATGGAAGAGAGGAGGAAGGAGGGAGGGGACCTTTGTGTGTACTTATTCCTTTTTTGCAATCCCAAAGACAACGACTGCGATGCGTGAATGGTGAGAGAGAGGGAAAGTGTCGCTTGTGCGCGATGCCGCGTCCAATGCGCTTGGGGGGGAGTTGTTGGGGGGGTTGTTGGACGTACAAGTTAAAATAAAAAAACATCAGAAGAAAAAAGAAAAGGCGAGGAGACAAACTTTTCCGGGGCGGCCGGCATCGGCGATTTCTCCTCTTTTCTTCCTCGAGGAGGGAGAGGAAACTCTTTTCTCTTCTTCTCTTTCGTCTGTTCGTTCCCTCATGGAGCCGCCGACGCTTGGCGCGGGAGATGAGGGATACGGAGGAGGAGGCTGCGGCGTCTCAGGAACACTGGCGGCGACGGCAGTCGAATCCGAATCTCGCGGTGGCGACCGAGCAGGACGAGGAGGCCGAGGAGGCATCGCCGACGACGGCCGAGGCAAAAGAGAAAGAGCTCGCTTCGCCTCTGCCGAAGCCGGCGCCGCCGCCGCCGATCCTCCCGGCCGCGGCTTCTGGGACCACTCTGCAGCTGCGGAGCTCTACAGGGTGCTCCAGCAGAGGAGCCAGCGACAAGGAGTGAGTTTCTGATTGTTTTGTTTTCGACGCCGACGGTGCCGACGGAGGAGAGAGGGCTGGATCGACCTCAAGCTCAAAAAGGGGGGGGGGGAGAAGAAACAAAGAAACACCTTTTGCTCACGGGTCCAAGCAACAAAACCATGCACTTGTCTCTCTCTCTCTCTCTCAATCTCAATCTCATACTCATTTTAGGGCGCGCTCTTCCTCCGACGCACGCTGTCCTATTCCGAGCGCGCAGGCGACCAACTGCGGCAGCAGTTGGCTCAGCAGAGGCTCAAGCAGCAGCAGGGACAGCTGCAGCAGCAGCAGCAGCAGCAGGAGCCCCGGGGGCAGCAGCGGCGGCGGCCACGGCGGCTCGACCGGCTCCACCTCGCCCTCGCTCGCCCCCCGCCCTCGGACGGGGAAGAGGAGGAAGACGGAGACGGAGGAGCCGGCGCTCCCGACGGAAGCGGGGGCGAGCGCAGGCAAACGCGGGAGCAGAACCGGGAGCGGCGAAGGAGGAGCAAAAAGGACGCGCGTCCTCCCGCCCCCAGTCCCGCCGCCGCCGCCCCGCTGCCGACGATCTCCCTCATCGTCGCCCTCCTGGAGAAACCCAAGAGGCGGCGGCGGCGGCGACGGCGAGGAGGCGCGGGGGCGGGAGGCGCGGGGGCGGGCCCGCGAGCCGCCGCCTCCTTGGCCGGGGGCGCGGGGGCCGGCCGGCCGCTCGTCCCCTCGAGGGCCTGGATAGTCCACGTCCCCGGCGGCGACTCGCCCGGTTCGGCGTTCCTGGCAGGCGACGGCGGCGGCGGCGGCGGCGGCGGCGCGAGCGGGGCGGGAGGCGGGAGCGGGAGCGGAAGGGGCCGCGCTGGCAGAGACGGCGGCAGCAGCAGCAGCAGCGACGCCGCTGCCGCTGCCGCTGCCGCTGCCTCGGCTGCCGCTGCCTCGGCAGTCGCCCTCTCGAAGAGGCTGCACGAGGCCTCGTTCGACCTCGACCTGCTCTCCTGCCTCGAAGGGGGAGGAGGGGGAGGAGGAGGCGCCGATAAGGGTGGGGGCTCTCCCTCGCCCCCGCCCTCCTCGGACGACGACGACGGCGGGGACGGCGACGAGGGAGACGACGCGAGCGGCGACGGCGACGGAGGGGGGCAGGAGGCCGGGCGGGAGCAGGAGGTCCTGTTCCTGCTGTGGGCAGACCACCCGGACCTCTCGCACACGCGCAAGCCGAGCGGCTCCGTGCTGGACGCCGGGGCCGGGCTGCGGCCCCCGCCCCGCCGCTGGAGCTCTTCGTGCGGCCCTCCCGCGGGCGCTGCGACGGGCCTTCCGCCGCCGCCGCTGGCGCCTCCCTCGTCGTCAGCGCTCTCTGCTGCTGCTCGTGCAGCTGCGGGAGCATCTGCTGCCGGAGCTGCTGCTGCCGGAGCTGCTGCCGCCACTTCCATCCCTCCCCCTCCTCCCCCCGCTCCCCGCCCCTCCACGACCAAGCTGGAGAGGAAGAGGCACGCCCTCTGGGCCAAACAGAGGCAGGGGCTGCTCTTCGGCCTGCTGCCCCCCGGGGCGCGGGTCCTCGCCGCGAGGGTCCCCGCCTCGGAGATCCGCGCGTCGACGGCCACAGGCAGCATCCGGCTCAGCCCGGCGAGGCTGGCCGTCGTGACGCCCTCCTCGTCGCCTCGGCCGCCCCTGCTGGCGCTGATGCCTCCCCCTCCCCCTCCCGCTGTCGCTCCTCCGCATCCGCCGGCTGCTGCTGCTGCTGGTGCTGGTGCTGCTGCTGCTTCGGGGGGGCTCCTCCCTGCCTCCTCCTCGGCGGAGAAGGAGAACGGGAGCAGCAGCAGGGGGGGGCCGAGTGGCGACGGGGCGGGGCACCAGCAGCAGCAGCGGAAAGAGCAGCCGACTGAGAGCGCGAGGGCTGCTCCCGCCGCCGCCGCCGCCGCTACTCCCGTTGCCGGCGCTCGAACGGCAGCGGCAACGCGACCGCCGCCTCCAGCCCTTCAGCGCAGGGGCGGCATCGTGCTTCTGCCCCCTCCCTCGGTGCAGTGCGGCGGCCCCAAGTCTGCCGTCGACCTCAGGGTGAGGCTGACTCGGGCCCCGGCCCCCGCCCCCCGCGCTCGCACGCCGCCGCCGCCGGGCACGGGAGGGCTCGCGAAAGGAGGAGCAGCAGCAGCAGGAGCAGGAGGAGCTCGCCCTTTCGGTCCTTTCTCTCCTTCTTTTTACTCTCCAACCCGCTCGAGGATCCCCCGCCGGGGGAGCGTCGTGTGGAGGTACTTGGAGACCGAGCAACAAAAAGACGGAGGAGGCAGCTACAGCAACGACGCCGCCGAAAACGGCAACGGCGGCGACGGCAGCAACGGTGGCGAAAACAATAGAGCCTCCTCTGTCTCCCTGACGAGGTGTTGGCACTGCGCCCTCTGCGGCTTCGGGGCGCACTCCTTCCGCGGGCTCTCGCAGCACCTCGAGGCTTCGCACTCCCTGCTGCGGTGGAGCGTGCGAGGGGAGAGGCCGGCTGAGGAGGAGGAGGACGACGACGAGGAAGGCAGCGGCAGCGACGACGACGACGACGACGGCGGCGAAGGGGGACCGAAAGGCAAAAACAAGGCAGCTCGCCACGACGACCTATCCGACTTCCCGCAGTTTGCGACTGTCCTCGTGCGCCCGAGAAAGGACCTCCTCTCCCCGGCTGAAGCTCTCGGCCGAGAGAAGTGGCAGCAGCAGCAGCAGGCTCCTGCGGCGCCTTCCTCCCCCGACTGCTCCTCTCGCGTCCTCGCCCTGCTGCGGCGGAGCGACCCCCTTTTCGCCCCCAGGGCGGGCTTCGTCTTCTCGGCCAGGCGCAGGGACCGCGCGCTCAGGCTCCCGGCGGGCTTCCGGGCCATCGAGCTCGAGAGGCGGGCGTCGGAGTCCGGAGCGCAGCAGCAGCAGCAGCAGCAGCAGCAGCAGCAGCAGCAACGCCTCTCTGCCCCCGCTCCTTGTCCTCCTTCTTCCGCCGCTGGAATCGACCCTGCGATCTGGGAGGCCGTCCAGGTGATCCAGAACGCGGCCCAGCAGCAGCAGCAGCAGCAGGTTCGTGCGAGCGGAACCGGAGCTGGAGCTGGAGCTGCTGCCGCTCCTCCTCCTCGCTTCGCGGCCGAGCTTCTCTCCGAGCCGAGCCGCGGCGGCGTCGGCGGCGGCAGCGGCGGCGGCAGCGGCGGCGGCGGCCCTTCCTACTCCCCTCACGACGACGTCAACGCCGCTGCTGCCGCTGCTGCTGCTGCTGCTGCTTTCCGCGCCGCGGCGGCGGCGGCGGCGGAAAAGGGGAAAGCCCGCTTCCTGCCGCAGCAGCAACTGCAGCACCAGCACCAGCAGCAGCAGCAGCAGCAGCAACTGCAGCACCAGCAGCAGCAGCAGCAGCAGCAACTGCAGCACCAGCACCAGCAGCCGCAGCAGCAGCAGCAGCAGCAACTGCAGCAGCAACTGCAGCCAAACGGAGCCTGCCCCCCCCGGATCTTCTACCACGCGAGGACCGCGGTGAGGATGTCCGAGCGCGAGCTGGCCGCGATCCTCCGCGACCCAGCCTCGGTGCCCGACTCGGACGACGACGAGGACGACTTCGATTTCGACGCTGCTGCCGGTGCCGCTGCCGGTGCTGGCGTCGGCGGCGAGCAGCAGCAGCAGCAGCAGCAGCAGGGGGGAGGAGGACAAGGGAGGATGAGCGAGGCCCGCGCGGCCTGGGCCGCGGCGCTCCGGACCCGCATGTCGAGGTCGCTGGCCCCCGAGGTCGGCCTCGCGGAGCGCGAGGTGATGTTCAACTGGACGGCCTTCGTCCGCGATCGTCCCTTGCTAGTGGACTCGCACGTGCCGCTGAGGGCCTTTGAGTTCTGCAAGGAGCACGGGGAGAGGCTGCTGCTCGGCGGCGGGAGTGGAGGCGGAGCGAGCAGCGGCGGCTGCGGCGACGAAGCCGCCGAGACAAACCGCGCCCTCCGCCGCCGCGCCCTGTCGCTCCACCTCCTCACTCTCTTCGAGCACGGCCTGATCGACGGCGGGTGCATGCGGGCCTCTCTGGCGGAGGTGAATAAAGCGGCGCAGGCCCTCGAAGCGAAGGAGAAGAGGGAGAAGGAGGTCGGACCCCCTTTGGCAGCGGCCGAGGTGGCAAAGGCGAAAGCAGCGGAAGCGAAAGCAGCGGCCGCCACCGCTGCTGCTGTCGCTGCAGTCGCTGATGCCGCCGCTCTCTTTGACGCCGCCTCCAACGACAGCAACGCGTCCCTCGCGAAGGAAGGGCAGGAGGATGCGCTGTCGGAGCAGCAGCCCGCAACGGCGGCGGCGGCGGCAGAGGCTGCGATGGAAGTTGACAAGGGCGACAAGAGCAAGGCGTCCCCTGCCACCGCCGCGACGACGGCGACCAACGACCCCAGCCCCTCCCCTCCCGAAAGGGTCCAGCAGGCCCGCAAGCGCCAGGGCGACGACGCCCGCGAGAACGGCGATGGCCCCTTCGCGGGGGCGGCAGCTGCTGCTGCTGCCGCTCCTGGCGCTCCCGCCGCAAACAAGCGGCCCCGGAACGACAACGGCAGCAACAACAACAAGAAGAGCGGCCCTGAAGCAGCCGCAGACGACGGCACAGACGTCGTCATCTACATCAAGGACACCAGCAGCGACGAGAACGAATGAGAAAAGACAAGTGGAGAGATGACAAGTGCAGAGATCATCGAACGATGAAGAAAAGGCCAAACTCTTTCAACCCTCTTTTTTTCTTTTTCTTTTTCTTCTCTTTCTTCTTTTCTTCTTTTTCCTCTTGTTCCCCGACCTCTCCCGCAGCTTCGGCATCGTCGTCAATAGCAGCAGTATCAGCACCAGTCGCAAAACCCACACAGAACACTCAGTACAAAATGAAGCCACGCCCTGTCTTTTTGCCCCTTGTTTTTTTTCGTTCTTTTTTCTTGCAACACAGAAACGAAACTCCAAATTCAACAAACTCGACCCTCTCTCTCACGACCTCGACTTTTTCTTCCTCTTGGAAGCGTCGATTTCTTCCTCTTCCATTTCCATTTCTTCCGTCTCTTCTTCTTCGTCGTCGCTGCTGCTTCCCCCTGCCATGAGCGCGTCGAGCTCGTCGAGCCCCTCCCTCAGAGCCTCGACCGCGGCGGCCCTGGCCCTGGCGTCGTCGGCGGCCGAGCTTTTCTTCCCCTCCCCTTTCCCCTCCCCTTTCCCTTTCCCTTTCCCCTCCCCTTTCCCTTTCCCTTTCCCTTTCCCTTTCCCTTTCCCTTTCCCTTTCCCTTTCCCTTTCCCTTTCCCTTTCCCTCCCTCTTCCTCTTCTCCTTCTTCCTCCGCGTCCCCGCCGAAGCCGTAGTCGTCATCGACGTCCACCACGGCGCCCTGCCTCTTGCAGAGCTCCCTGAGCCTCGAAGAGGAGGGGTCCTCGACGGTGTCCACGAACAGCTCGCGCCAGTAGGGGCGGGAGTAGGGGTTTTGGGGGTTGGCGCGGGCGCGGTCGGGTGGGTGGAACCAGTAGTTGAGCGCGAGGTGCAGCGGCGAGCAGATCGGCTCTTTCACCGAGGAGGAACGGGGAGGAGGAGGAGAGCTGGAGGAGGAGGAAACCTCGTGGAACCAGCCGCAGGGGAGGTAGAGCAGGTCGCCGGGCCCGACCTCGACGGTCGCGGCCCTGTGCGTCGGCAGCAGCGCGGCGTGCGCCGGCTCGCGCGGGTCGAGCGTCGAGAACGACGGCGGGTCGAGGTCCTCGTCGTCGTCTCCCTCGCTCCCTTCGCCTTCGCCTCCTTCTGCTTCTTCCTCTTCTTCTTCGCTGTAGTCGTCGGCGACGGGGGCGCCCCTCTCCGCCGCGGCGAGGGCGGCGACGAGATCGGCGTCGTCGTCGTCCTCGTCGTCGTCGCTGGTGTCGCCGGCGTCGCCGGCGGCGAGCCTCTTCCTCCCTCCCCCCTCGCCTCCTCCATCGCTCTCGTCGTCTTCTCCCTCCTCGCCGTCGCCGTCGTCTTCTTCCTCCTCTTCGTCCTCGACGTCGACCCCGTCCGCCAGCATCACCTCCCTCCACCTCCGGTACTCGTGCCGCCTCACCAGCCGCTCGTCCCCTCCGTCGGCGCCGACCTCCCCCTGGCACCGGTAGACGACCCTGCCGTTGCCGTGGACGAAGCGGGGCCTACCGCCCGAGGGGCGCATCTCGGGGACCGCGGCGGGGGGGAAGAGCGTGAACCGCTTGGTCCCGCCGACGACGGCGTAGAGGTTGTCGTGGAAGTCGTGGTGGAGTCCCGACGAGGTGGACGACGGGGGAGGAGGAGACGGAGACGACGGAGACGAAGGAGCGGGAGCCCTCGGCGTCGAGGGGCCGCTCCTGCCACACCAGAGGTTGACGCTCTGCAGCACGAGCCCCCTCGCGAGCCTCGGCACGACGGGAAAGTCGTCGGCGAGCGCCAGGGCGAGGGGCCCCAGGGGAGGGGGCGGGGCGCCCGGCCTGCCCCCGCCTCCTTTGGGGGGCCTGGGCGGCCTCTGGGCGGAGAGGTAGAGCAGGGCCCCTCGGTCGCCCGCGCTCGTCTTTTTCGGGGGCGAGGTCGGGGTCGTCGGAGGGAGGCCGCCCGCGGCCTCGTCGAGGAACGCGGCAAAGGACATCTTGGCCCTCGTGCCCCCCCTCCCGAACCGGTCGGACGCGTCCCTGCGGGTCTCCACGTCGACGAGGACGTGCCCGGCTTTCGCCCTCAGGTACGAGGGCGTCCACTTCGAGGGCGCGGTGAACAGCAGAGGGGTTTGGGCGTCGTCGCCCTCTTCGCCGCCGTCGTCGAGCGCCGACGCGGGCAGGACCCCAGGCTGCCTCGCCACGACGCAGCGCTCCCAAAACTCGCTGGCCGAGGAGAGGCGCTGTACCCCTGGGGTTGAGGCGCTGCTGCTGCTGCTGCTGCTGCTGCCCCCTGCGACGGGCCAGTCGGGCGCGGAGGAGAGGCCAGGGATGGTGGTGGAGTTTGCTGCTGCTTGCTTGCCTTTTGGCAGCGACGGCTGGCCGCCGTTGATGCCATTCGCAGCTGCAGCTCCTGTCGCCCTCGCGGCGCTGCATCGCTGCCGGCGCTGCTGCGCCGCGCTCAGCGTAGCCGTTGTCATGAGGTCTCGCCTTAGTGAGTAGCAGAAACGAGATTCGAGCGCAAAATCGTGATGAGTTTGGGCGCGCGACGAGATGGTCCGAGATGGATGGCCAGCTCTCTCTCGCCCGGAGAAGGTTGTGCTTGGCCCTGCCTCCGCAATCGAAAAAAAAAAAAAAAAGCGACGGCGACGCACTTCTTCAGTCGCTCTCTTCTTCTTCTCTTCTTCAGTCCTTGTTGCTTTCCCTCTTCTTCGCGCTTGCTAAAACCCTCCCTCTTAAAGTTTTTTCGAATCTTGCTCGAGCAGAGCGATGTCGGCGGCGCTGTTCGCCGGAGGGCGTGCTGCTGCTGCTCCAAGCTTGGGCAAGCCGTCGTCGTCGTCGTCGACAGCACAAGCGAAGCATCGTCCTCTCATCTCGCGACGAGCCGAGAGCTCGCTTCACAGGTACGATTTGCGCTGCTGTATGCATGAATGAATAGCAACTGGTCTCTTGCCGCGGCCACTGGCACGAGTTGTGGTGCAGAGAATCCCTGGCGCACGCCCGACGGAGGAGGGGAAGCGAAAAGACAAGGAGATCGACGACAACGACGACGACGACGACGACCGGCGACGCTCGTTCAGTCAGTCGAGCGACATCCAGCCCCCCTGTCGTCCTCCAACTCGCAGTCCCACGCTCGCTACCTTTCTCACGCGCAGTGATGATGAAAAATCGCGCCGTTGCACGCGAGTGCTGAATCGCGCTTCTTTGGGCTCGCTTTACCCCTTCAACTGACCCCCCCATCTCAACAACTCCCTTTTTCCTCCCTTTTTTCCTCAGGCCGGCAACGAACCTAGCCGCTGCCGCCGCCGCCGCCGCCGCTTCCTCGCCTTCCGACCCTTCATCTTCTTCAACAGACCCGCCGCGCTCCTCTGCCCGAGCCAGGGCCATCGCCCCGCCGGCAATCGGCAGGAGCAGCGTCGACGTCATCGGAGGGGTCGCGCTTTCTGACTTCCCATCGTCATCGCTAGCAGACTCCCCGTCGCCGCCCTCGACGCCGCTGCGCTGCCCCGCCGACTTCTCCCCCCCGCAGCCCGCCCCGGGCTTCGACTCGATCCCCTCCGCTTTGCTCGCGGTGGCCCGCGGCGAGTTCGTCGTCGTCCTCGACGACGCCGACAGGGAGAACGAGGGCGACCTGATCCTGGCCGCCGACGCCGCCACGACGTCCAAGATCGCCTTCATGGTCGAGGAGACGTCGGGCGTGCTGTGCGTGGGGCTCCCGGGCCCGGCCTGCGACCGCCTGGCGCTGCCGCTGATGGTCCCCCCGGCGCACAACGAGGACGCGATGCGGACGGCCTTCACCGTCACCGTGGACGCCGCCGAAGGGATCTCGACGGGGATCTCGGCCGCGGACAGGGCGAGGACGATCAGGCTCCTCGCCGGGGGGACGCAGGGCGGCGACGTCGTCGTCGTCGGGGAGGAGGCCTCGACCTCGTCCTCTCCTCCTCCGTTCAGTCCGACGACGCTGCCCTCGGACCTCCGCCGCCCCGGCCACATCTTCCCCCTGCGAGCCCAGCCGGGCGGGGCCCGCTCACGCCCGGGGCACACCGAGGCGGCCGTCGACCTCTCGCGCCTCGCCGGGCGCAGGCCCGCGGGGCTGCTCTGCGAGATCGTCGACCGGACGGCGAGCGACGGCTCGATGGCGAGGACGCCGAGGCTGCTCGCGTTCTCGAAGGAGGCGGGCCTGAGGTGCATCACGATAGCGGACCTGGTGGCCTTCATGGACGCGAGGGACGCGGCGATTGCGAGGGAGGAGGGAAAGGCACGATGATGAGTTTTTTCTCTCTCTCTTCCTTCCTTTCTTTCCTTCTTCTTCTTCGCCGGCGTGTGGGGGAAAAAAACTTGTTCACTTGATTTTCATTTTTTTCAACTTTTTCGCACTCATAAAGCCCGGAACCAGCGATTCCGTGCCATTTTCTTTTTCTTCGGTTCTTGTCCGCGCTTTTTTCTGTTTCTACTTAAACATTTTGTTGGTGGGAGAGAGAGAGGGAGGGAGAGAGAGAGAATGTAAACGCCTCTTTCCCGCTGTTGAGAACTTTTGATTTTACAATTATGATGAAGACAGGTTCCCTCTCTCGTTGTTATGCTACTGCGGCCGGCTCGAGGCTTCTTCCGAAGCAGA
>Ga0315274_10007167_pt1 | contig 16171 bp, 13 predicted proteins | sample YL17G02_20_MG_FD_203700 | JGI IMG/M metagenome (GOLD analysis project Ga0315274, IMG submission 203700) | Sediment microbial communities from Yellowstone Lake, YNP, Wyoming, USA - YL17G02_20 | ecosystem: Environmental > Aquatic > Freshwater > Lake > Sediment | place: USA: Wyoming | collected...
AGGCCTTGTCCACGTATCTCACTCGTTCTCCCTTGGAGTAGTAGCTCCAGGTCAGATCCATGTCCTCTGCGAGTGTCCGGTTGGGCCATCCGCCGAATTCCACCAGTTTAGCTGTCCGGTAGATCGAGAAACAGCCCGAGCATATCAGCGGTTTCCCATACCACTCCTGAATCGATTTGTAGAATGTGAAGGCGAACATATACTCGATGAATCTTCCCCGTTCCCAGATAGTTTTCACAACACCAGGCAGGACAAAGCTGCAGGCAGCGGCGTAGTCCTCCTTGTTGATGGCCTTGGCCATCTCTTCTAGGGCATTGTCCTGGAGGGAGGTGTCTGCGTCGAGGGCGACTGTGAGGCAAGTGTCAACATAGGGCAAAGCATAGTTCTGCGCATTCGCCTTTGAACCGGTGTTTCGTGGTGGCCTGAGGACCATGACACCCATCTTGGCGGCAATGTCACCAGTGCCGTCCGTGGAACAATCGTCAACAACGATTATCTCATCAGGCGCGAGTGTCTGATTCTGCAAGCTTCTCAGTGTGCGCTCTAGATTCCCCGCCTCATTGTAGGCAGGTATTATGACCGTGACGGCATTCTCCGTTGAACCGTTTCGAGCCTCCGCCAAACCAGACCACAACTGCGGAACGGGAGCGTACTGTTACGCTCTATGTTCCCGGCATCATAGAGAGCACGCGATTGGAGAAGGCGATAAGGTTGATGATGTCTGACTCAGAATGAGTAGCCACGTCGAAGTGTATGGACAGAGTATCTGTTATCACAGACTCAGTGGTTGATGTGCTTTGCCGGGATGGATAGGATTAGATTGGGACGATCCTCTAAGTCTGCTGAGGTTGGTTGGACAAGTTTCCAGAGTTTACCACAGATACTCTCATAAGCTGCACTGGTTTTTTGATTGCTGCAACTATTACGTGCGCCGACAAGAATGGATGCAGGCCGATTATGGTGTCGTGAACAATGATTGGTAGAATGTTTCTGGTGAAGCCCAGTGAATAGGTCGGCCGAGTTCTGGGCGACCTACTCTCTGCTCGGGAGGCTCAGCTCGATAAACGGGCCTAATGTTGTAGACAGCCTCTTGGATAGGACAATGTACAGCTTTCAGTCTCTGCCCCTCTTGGGGAAGGAGTATTGGTGGCTATTGTTCTTTGGCCGGGACGGGCGGCAACTCATGCTGCTCATCTTCCGCAAATATGGTAAGAGTATGGTCCTCAATGGCGAGAGGGTGAGTCTGAGGAATGTGGGAAGATGCGCCTGTCAGGTGGCGATGACTGGCTGGTTCTACGATGGGGAGAAGATGCGCGATTTAGGGGTCACCAACCCTGTAGCCACTGCAATCCTTGACGAGACGATGTTAGTCTCCGAGCTTTCCGGCATGAAGATGGTTCTTGAGGGAGGTTTCCCTGTGTACAGCCTCAAACTTGGAGATATGGCTGAGTTGAATATGACGGAGGCCAGTTTTCTTGAGAGCAAGTGTGCCCATGGTGTCTTACTTCCCCCTTTCGGAGCGGGGTGGGTCGACGTCTTCTTGAAGGCCGATGGAACTGTCTTGGGAGAGCGCTTCGAAGGAACCGGGCACCTGCAGAAAGTGATCGGCATAATGCCTTACGGCTCTTTCCATTGGTCGAGAATCGTATTCGACGACAACTCAGTCTTCTCCATGTTCTGTCTGAAAACCGGGAAGGACTCGAAGCGGTACCTGCATGCCTCAGTCAACTTCTACGACCGTGGTCCCGGGCGTATTACCCGCTTCAGGGACCCAAAGTTGAAGATGACGAGGATAGGTTTGGCTCCTCCAACTTGGGTTATCGAGAGCCGCGATGAGGACAACGATCTGAGGATCGTCCTGGAGTCCTATGCGGATAAGAATCTCAGCATGCTCGGAGGAGGGTCACAGACATACATTGAGTATGCTGTATATCCCAGAGAGTTCAGCTTCAAAACCAGGGGTCAGGAAACGACTTTGGATAAGCTTGGGAAAGGCGTTGGGACGTTGGAGGATGCCTACGGTTCCCCGATATCATGACACCTTGCCCTAGCCATAATCCTGCCAAGAGTAGAGAAAAGACCAGGGATCAACTACTGTACCTGGTTTTCTGTTTGATGCCTCAGTGGGTTGGCACGAATTTTTGTATCGCTCTTGAGCCTCTATCGTATCCGGCGTTTGTGTCGCAGACTTCTCCGACGTAGACAACTCCCTTTGAGTCGACGGCTATGGCGTGGGGAGAGATGAAGAAGCCTGCATCGTTGCTACGGCCCTCCTCCCCACCCCAGTGTGCCAGCAGTTTTCCATCTAGGTCCCATATGCTGGCTCGGTTCATCAGTTCGGCCACAAAGAGATACTTGTTATCGACTACGACTAGGTCCGTGGGTCTCTCAACATTTTGCCAGGTGGCCAGGTGTCTGCCATTAGGATCGAAGACCTGTATGCGGTGGTTCTCCCTGTCTGCCACGTAGACACTGCCATCTTTGTCCGTGACTAATGAGTGGGGGAGCATAAACTGCCCCGGCCCGGTGCCCGGCTCACCCCACGAAAGGAGGAGCTCTCCATCCTTCGAGAACTTGTGCACCCTGGCGTTGCCATAGCCGTCGGATACATAGACCTCGCCATGGCTGGTGACCGTTGCCTTGGTAGGCCTGTTGAAAGGGGGCCCACCCCGTTTTACTGTCTTTGTGTCTCTACCATCGTACCCAGTGTCAGAGTATTGCATAGGGGACCCGATCGTCTGTAGAAGGTTCCCGTTAATGTCAAACCTTCGAACAGTATGATCTATGTCATCGGTGCACCATATTGCGTCATCCTTGTCAATGAATACTCCATGTGGCCTGGTGAAGATACCCTCTCCCCAAGAACGTATGAAGCTGCCCTCACTGTCGAATACCATTACTGGATGCTGGCTACGGTTAAAGACGTAGACTCGGTCCCGTGAGTCCACTCCTATGCCTGCAACGTCCGTGAAAGGCCAGCATTTTGGACGCTTGGCCCAATTGTCGACTACTTGGTACTCAAACTTACCTGAACCAAAAGTACGCATTGTCAATCACATACTCTATATTGATACTCTTCAACAAATACTATTTGAAACAATAGTATTGAAAGATCAGAATACTAGGAGATTTGCGCATTCTTCCCGCATCTCTTCTCCAGTGTCCCGCGTCCATGCTGAGAAGACAGCTCAGCCGTCACAGAGAGCAATAACCTCAGCTAGAGACGATAGAGATAGCCCAAGGCTAAGGATGCCTAGAGTTGGATGTGTGGACAGGGTAGCGCGCGCTAGCCCCTTATTCCAACCGGTCCGTCGCGGCCATTTCTTAGACTAGAGTCTTCAGGAGCCTTCGAAGCCGCGCGACCTACGACTGAACACATGATACAGTGATTCTGCCCAGGTCCTACATCGCGTAGGGCCGCAGTGAGGGAAAGGATGTTTGACTCCTACATAGCGCGCTAGACAATGAGTAGGTGGGAGGCGTCTACGAGGACTAATCATATTCAATAGGGTGAAGCGCGCGCAAATAGGTGGATCCAGCCAGAAGGCTTGATCCACCCGTCTGGAATCCTTTGGCCTTATGCAGAGGTCTTGCGTTGTTCTGCGGCTCTCTTCACCCAGTAAGCGCACCGCTCATCTAGGAAGCTGACACTCTGAGCCTGCTGTTCCTCGCGTTCCCTGAGCCAATCGGGCTTACTTATCTCGTCGATGCGCTTGAGAGCCTCGGGCGGCACCTGGTGGTTTATCACGTCAAGGTTCGCCTCAAGTTGCTCCAGCGAGGAAGCCCCTATGATCGGCGCCGTGACAAGGGGGTTGGCCAATAGCCATGCTAGACTAAGCTGGCTAATCGACATGCCTGTCTCCGCACTAATCCTGTCGAGTTCCTCGAGTATAGCCTGGTTGTTCTGTGTCATGCTGCGTTTCATGAAGTCGGGTCGGAGCTGACCTCGGCTGCCCACTGGGGGCGGCTTACCGGGCCTGTATTTACCCGTAAGGAACCCTCCGGCGAGAGGGCTGTATGGTATGACTCCGATTCCTTCTTCTCCGCAGAGGGGCAAGAGCTCTCGTTCAATGTCGCGGTCGACTATGTTGTATCGGGGCTGAACGCTTACAAACGCCTCTAGGTTGTCAACTTCACATAGTCTCAGTGTCTTCTCCAGGAACCAGGCGGGGAAGTTGCTGCAGCCGATGTAGTTGACCTTTCCCATCCTGACAAGATCGTTCAGAGCGACGAGAGTCTCCTTGAGGGGCGTGGATGGATCGACCTGGTGAAGCTGGTAAAGGTCGATATAGTCCGTTCCAAGCCTCTTCAGGCTGGCATCCACGGCCTGCATTATGTGTTTTCGGCTGAGGCCAACATCATTGGGGCCAGGGCCCATCATGTTCCGAACCTTCGTCGCAAGAACGATCTCGTCCCGCATACCGCGGATTGCTCTGCCAACTATCTCCTCTGAAGCCCCGTAGACATAGATGTCGGCTGTGTCGATGAAGTTTATACCTGAGTCGACAGCTCGCTGAATTATCTTGGTCGAGGCAGCCTCGTCGACCTGCTGTCCATAGATCATTGTTCCGAGGCAAAGCTCGGAGACTTTCACTCCCGTTCTTCCCAGATTCCTGTACCTCATTTTGTCACGTCCATCCATTCGGAAGCAACAAGCTGTCACGATGTGCTTTGACAGCCCTAAGCTTGTGTGAAGAGGTGACTTTTGAGGAATATAAGGTAGCGCACGAAGATATGCGCCAACCAGCGCGCGCCCGGAATCAGCAGCCCTTTGCCAATGGCACGCAGCGCTAGGTTACTTCGTTTGGAGAAATCTCTCCCCTCAGGACTTGGATGACGTTCATTACAGCCTCCATATCACATTCCCTCGTTGAGCCTGCCAAGTGAGGGGTGAGAACCACATTGCTCAGAGCCAGGAGAGGGTTCATCGGCTTCAGGGGCTCCTCGCGGTAGACATCGAGGGCCGCGCCGGCTATTCGTTTCTGTTCTAGAGCACGGTACAGGGCCTGTTCGTCTACCACCGGTCCTCTGGCCGTGTTTATGAGGATGGCCTCTCGCTTCATCGCCCCCAGCTCCTCCTCGCCTATGAGATCTCTCGTCTCATCACTAAGCGGAACGTGGATTGAGACGAAGTCTGCCTCTGCCATGAGCTCTCTAAGAGGCTTGTACCCGATGCCGAGCTCCTCTTCCATTTGTGGCTTCCTCACGACATCGTAGTAGATGGTCTTCATCTCGAAGCCTATGACTCGTTTGGCGACTATCGCGCCGATCCGGCCCAGGCCCACTATCCCAAGTACCTTTCGGTGGAGGGTGGTTCCGCTGAAGAGGTTCTTGTCACTACTCTGTTTCCATTGCCCGTTCTTAACGTGGATGTGTGCCTGCGGGATCATCCTCGCCGCGGCGAGCATCAGCGCAACTGTCATGTCCGCCACTGTCTCCCAGAGGGCTGGAGTCTGGGTGACGCGTATTCCCTGCTCAGCCGCGGCGGACAGGTCGATCTCGCGAGGAGAGTGGCAGGATACAACCTTCAGTCTGTCAGCCTTACTAAGGGTCTTGCTGTCTAGCCGTGGAACATATGAGATAATGCCATCGTACGCCGAGATCCTCACAGATCTTGCCGCGGAAGGTGAGAGAAGGTCCACTTCCGCTTCCTGTTCAAGCCGCGCTAGAGCATCGTCGTGTATGTCTATCGTAACCAGGACCCTGGCCTTTTTCTCCGTCAAGGATTCTCGCTAATGGAGTCGTTTCCTCATCCTATTAAGACTCTCAGGGTCACGTACTGGTCTCAGCCTCTCACCTCTAGGGCTCAATAGATTCTCTCCGGCTCTATCATATTGTGTGATGGGAGACGACCATCTCTTGGATTCAGGCAAAGGCTACACAGTGTGGCCTAACGACAGGTACATGCTGGGCAGGCTGATTTTCAATCAGAGTGATACAGTATTATGTGCCTAGACGTCATCGTGTTCTGAAGTCCCCGTAAGTTGGGCTTCATATCCATGCATGGAATAGTGTATGTCTGCGTGCAGTTAGTTCCACTTTCCTTGTTCCATTCTCCTGCTTTCAAGTTCACACATGGTTCCGCAGAACGCGCCTTTCTCTTGCTATAGAAACCTTATAGTCAGCATTCCCACCCAACTCTTTTGAGGGGCAGGGGACGCTTCATGGGAGAACAGGACACAGCAGCCGTGACCCAGCTCAGCAAGAATGCCATCCAAGTCTTGGAAGCCAGATACCTCCTGAAGGACATGAACGGTAAGATCATCGAGTCACCCGATGGCATGTTCCATAGAGTAGCAAGCGCTGTCGCGGCCATCGAGACAGTCTACGACTCCAAGGCAGACGTCCAGGCAGTGGCCGATCAGTTCTACCAAGCAATGCAGAGTCTGGAATTCCTGCCCAATTCTCCAACTCTCATGAACGCTGGTGTCGAGCTAGGACAGTTGTCCGCCTGTTTTGTCGTACCGGTCCCCGACTCGACCGAGGGGATCATGGATGCTGTGAAGTACATGGCGTTGATACATAGGTCTGGCGGAGGAACAGGCTTCTCCTTCTCAAGGCTACGACCCAAAGGCGACATCGTAAGATTGACGAAGGGCGTGGCCTCAGGCCCAGTCTCCTTCATGAGAATCTTCGATGTCACGACGGACGTGATCAAGCAAGGCGGCAAGCGCCGTGGAGCCAACATGGGCATCCTCCGAGTCGATCATCCTGACATCCTCGAGTTCATAGACGCAAAAAGGACGCCAGGAGCTCTGAGCAACTTCAACGTCAGCGTCGCAGCTACCGATGTCTTCATGAAAGCCGTCAGAGAAAACGGTGACCTTGAACTGGTTCACCCCAGGACCTGTTCGATCGTCAGCCGCCTAAGAGCCAACGAGGTCTTCGACAAGGTCGTCGATGCCGCTTGGGCAACTGGTGACCCCGGCCTAGTCTTCATAGACGAGATCAACCGCCGAAACCCCACACCGGGCGTGGGTGCAATAGAAGCCACCAACCCGTGTGGTGAACAGCCGCTTCTGCCCTGGGAAAGCTGCAACCTAGGATCAATAAATGTCAGCAAATTCGTCTTGGGGAAAGACCTGGACTGGCCTCGGCTGAGGAGGATGGTCCGAATAGCGATCAGGTTCCTCGATAACGTGATTGATTCTAACAGATACCCCGTGAATATGATAGAGGATATCACCAAGAGGAATCGGAAGATCGGGCTGGGCGTCATGGGTTTTGCTGACATGCTCATCAAGCTAGGTGTACCTTATGATTCAGAGGACGGCCTCAAATGGGGCGAGAGGTTAATGCAATTCATTCATGACGAGGCGATTCACGCCTCCGTCGAACTCGGGGAGACCCGAGGCAGCTTCCCGAACTTCAGCCTTAGTATATGGAAGGACCGTTTCAGGACCATGAGAAATTCTACGGTCACCACAATCGCGCCAACTGGCACCATTAGCATCATAGCGGGGACAAGCAGTGGGATAGAGCCTCTCTTCGCAGTCTCATTTGTCCGGCTGATCTTGGACGGCTCAAAGCTCCTTGAGGCAAACCCGCTCTTTGATGGAATGGCCAAGAAAAAGGGCTTCTACTCAGGAGAACTCATGGCCAAAATTGCGGCTCAAGGTTCAGTGAAGAAAATGGCTGAAGTACCGTATGATGCTAGAAGATTATTCGTGACGGCTCTCGACATGGACCCCGAGTGGCATGTCAGGATGCAGGCGACCTTCCAGAAATACTCGGACAATGCCGTATCTAAGACAGTAAATCTGCCAAATGAGGCTACTCGTGAAGACATTCGGAAAATCTATCTGATAGCCCACGAGTTGAAATGTAAGGGCATCACTGTCTATCGCTACGGTAGCAAACCTCAACAGGTGCTGGTCATCACACCTCAGGAGACGAAGGAGGCAAAGAAGGTTGAGGCACAGCCAGAGTTCAGTGGCGGTTGCCCAACCGGGCTTTGCCCCTATTAGGAGCGTGAATTGGGTATGGGACAAATCTACCTATATCACGGATCTGGAGGTGGAAAAACGACTAACGCCTTGGGACTAGCCCTTAGATCTGTTGGGCATGGAAACAGAGTCATCATAGTCCAGTTCATGAAAGGTAGAAAGGACATCGGAGAATACAAGATAGCGAAACGTCTTCACCCGGACTATGAGATCTACCAGTTTGGAAGCGAGGACTGGGTTGACCTGAAGAATCCATCAGAAGAGGATAAGCGTCGGGCCCGGGAGGGTTTGTTGTTCGCTCAGAAGACTCTCAAGTTGGAGCTGAACCTACTCATACTGGATGAAATCGGACTAGCCGCCTACTACGGACTCCTCGAGACCGATGATGTACTAGAGCTTCTCAGGAATATCCCAAAGAAAACCGACGTTGTGATAACAGGGAGAAAGGTACCCGAGGAGCTAATCGACAGGGCTGACTTTGTCAACGAGGTAATCGACGTCAAACACCCCCGGAACATCACCGCCGTTAAGGGGATACAGTACTAGTCCAGCTCCCGGCCACATTGAGGAATCAGAGCGCTTCGCCTCATCTTCTCTATGCCTGATCCTTGGCACGCCTTTTCGGAAGGTAATCGTTGTGCGAATCCTCCTAACTACCTTCACGTTGCGTCTTAGCCTTCAGTCCTAAAGAGGTGGAACATTCAGCATGAAGGCTCGGACCAGTGTTTACTAGCGCGCGCGACAGTTCGTCCATGATTGCTTCCGCACCTTCACCGTGTCTAATGGTCATCATCTGGTTCTGGTAGCGGTTCCATGAACTGCATGTTGTAGAGATGGCTGTAGAGGCCTCTCTTCGACATCAGCTGCTTATGGGTGCCTTGCTCTTCGATGATCCCCTCGTTGATTACCACGATCAGATCGGCGTTTCTAACCGTAGATAGCCGATGAGCAATCACGAGAGCAGTGCGTCCGCGGACGAGTTCCCGAAGGCCTTCTTGTATCAAGAACTCGGTATATGGGTCAACGCTTGAGGTGGCCTCGTCCAAGACGAGGATGCGGGGATCTGCCAGCAAGGCTCTAGCGAACGATATCATCTGCCTCTGGCCGACAGAGATGTTCGTTGCTCCTTCCCTGATCAATGTGTCATAGCCCTGCGGGAGACGTGTGATGAAGTCGTCCGCTCCAACCCGCCTAGCCGCCTCGATGACCTCCTCATCAGAGGCGTCGAGGCGTCCATACCTAATGTTGTCCTTGACTGTCCCTTGGAAGAGGAAGGTCTCCTGAAGTACGACGCCCATCTGGCTCCTCAGCGAAGTTTTGGTGACGAATCTTATGTCCTGCTCGTCAACCGTTATCTTACCATTTTGGGGGGGATAGAACCGGGCTAGTAGATTGATCATGCTGGTCTTCCCGGCTCCCGTCGGTCCAACTATCGCCAAAGTGTAGTTCTCTGGAATCTTCAGGTTGATGTCTCTCAGGACTGGGACCCTAGGGTCGTACCCGAATGTGACATGCTCGTATGTCACCCTTCCCCGGATGCTGGGTAGTGCGAGTTTCGCCTCCTCATCGATCTCGGTGGCCTCGGCGGGTTCGTTCAGGAGCCCGAAGATCCTCTCTGAGGCGGCCATCGCTGATTCGTACTGGTTGTAGAAGGTGGAGATATCCATTATTGGGGTGAAGAGCTGCTGGAGGTACAGCTGGAAAGCGAAGAATTCGCCGATGGAAAGAGTTCCTGCGAAGTAGAATTGGGCTCCAAAGAATATGATTACTACCTGTGAGATTGCCATCAAGATCTGGACTCCAGAACCGAAGAGTGCGTACATAACCGAGGCACTGACATTCGCCCGTAGGTTCCTTATGTTCGCTTGGTCGAAAGTGCTCTGGCTCTGCTGCTCTCTTGCCATGGACTGGATGACTCTTATCCCGGAGACATTTTGCTCGATCTGCGAAGTGATGTCAGCTATGGTTTGTCTGGTTCTCCTGAAGACTCTTCTAGCCCTGAATCTGAAAAGCAAACCCGGCAGCAGAAAAAGTGGAAGTGTGAGAGTGGTGATAAGGGTCAACTGAACGTTCCACGAGAACATGAAATAGAAGCTCATCAAGACAGGTATGGTATCGGTTATCAGCATCTCAATTAGTGAGGTGAAGAATTCGTCTAGTAACTCAACGTCGTTGGTGAGTTTTGACATGATTTCCCCGGTTCGACCCTCCGCAAAATATCTGATGGATATTGTCTGAAGCTTCGAGAACATGTCTCTCCTGATGTTCCTGACAATGGCCTGGGTCAGCGCTCCGATCACTCTTGTCTCGACGGCGTTGGCGACGAGGTTGGTCACCTGCAGCCCGATGGCCAGCACTACTAAGAAGCTTAGCCCCGATAACCGTTGTTCGAGCGGGAGTGAGGTGCTGTTGACAAAGGTGTCTATCGTTCTCTGGAAAGTGACGGGTATATACGTCGATGCGGCAGCTGCAACTGCGAGGGCTACGAGGACTATCGCAACCTCGCGCTTCCACGGCCGGAGATAGGCCAAGAGCTTCCCAAAGATCACGCTGTCGGCTATCCGGCGTTCCTCCTCCTCGGCCCCTGGATCGCCAAAGTGATAGTGGAAGACCATCCTGTCTAGCCTCCACCCCCTTCTACCTGCGGCTGATGCTCGGTAGCAATTCTCCCGGTGGGGGCGAACTGGGTGCGGTAGATCTCAGCGTAGACTCCTCCAGCTTTGAACAGCTGCTCGTGTGTCCCGATTTCTGCGACTCGGCCCCTGTTCAGAACAACTATCCTATCCGCCCTTCTTATCGGGGACAGGCGGTGAGTGATAATGAATGTTGTCCTGTTCTCAAGGAGCTTGTCTAGGGCCTTCTGTATTGAAGCCTCCGTCTCGGCGTCCACGAAGGACGTTGAGTCGTCGAAGATTAGGACCTTCGGGTCAACGAGAAGCGTTCTGGCAATCGCGATCCTTTGTCTCTGGCCTCCTGAGAGGGTGACTCCCCTCTCCCCTATCACCGTCTCATAGCCCTTAGGGAGGGCCATTATGAACTCGTGTGCCTGGGCAGCCTTGGCGGCTTGAGCTATCTCCTCCATCGTTGCGCCTGGCTTACCGAAGGCAATGTTGTCCCTTATGGTTGAGGAAAAGAGGAAGACATCTTGGAGGACGATGCCAACGTTCTTTCTCAGGGACTCTAGCTTGATCTCGCGTATGTCTCGGCCATCTAGAGTAATCTTGCCGGAGGTGGGGTCATAGAAACGGGCAATGAGGTAAATGAGTGTGGTCTTCCCTGAGCCTGTGGGGCCTAGTATGGCGACGGTCTCGCCGGCTTTGACTGAGATATCTACGTCCTCCAGCACGTTCCTAACGCCATCGTAAGCAAAATACACGTGCTGGAACTCGATGTCGCCCCTAACATGGTCTAGTTGAACAGCCCCAGGCCTATCCTGGATCTGTGGTTGCGTGTCAACTATGCTGAAGACTCGTGTGGCTCCCGCCATGGACCTGGCGTAACTGGAGATGAAGAAACCGATCATCTGGAACGGCTGGAGGAACATGCTCAGGTACCTGCTGAACACGAGGAGGCTCCCAACGGTAAGATACCCCCTAATGGCTTCTCCTCCGCCGTACCAGAATATGAGGCTGGTAACAAGGCCAAGGGACAGACTTGACAAAGGGTAGTAGCTTGCCTGTGTTCTGGTCACCGTAACGTTACTGTCATAGTACTCGTGGTTTGCCTTGGCGAATCGGTTGAGCTCATAGTCCTCTCGGTCGAACACTCGGACGACCTTGATCCCGACCAGGAACTCCTGAAGGAACTGGTTGAGGCGTCCCCAAGTCTCCCGGACCCTCTGCCACTGCGGCTGAACCTTGATACGGTACAAATAGTTGACTCCTAGGACCAGGGGGATGGATATGGCGGTGAGTCCTGTGAGCCGGATGTCAACACCAGAGAGGAAGTAGAGCGAAAAGAGGGCAGTGGCTACTGGACGCACGAATGCTGTCAGGAAGAAGAAGTACAATCTACTGATTGCTTCGACGTCCCCGGTGAGTCGAGCCACTAACTGACCTGTCTGGGTCTGATCGTAGAAGCTGAACGACTTCATTTGCAGGGATTGGACGATGCTTCTCCTGATGTCAGCAATCGCTCTCTGGCTAACATAGGACTGGACGTATCTACCCACAAACGACAGGCCGCTCAGGGCAACGAATATGACCAGCACCAAACCCAGAAAATAGGGTAGGCGGGCATAATCCCCGCCAACTAGAACTACATCGACTATGTTCCTGATCATGATGAGTGGCAGATTTGCCTCGAGGTACGACTGGACGAGGTTCACGGACACAGCCAGGGCTGCCAGGTGCCAATACCTCCAGAGGTATCCCATTATCCGCCTTAGTATCCCCGTAGATCCTAGTGTTCCCAAGCGACTGTACCGCGGTGCGCGCTATCAGGATCCAGCCCATAATTAAGGGTGCTTTCCCAGAGTCTGACGCCTGCTGCATCAGATGATCAATGGACGGTAGACACGCTCGGGAGCTGGTGGACTCATCGGAATGCCAAATCTTATCTCCCGCAATGTCCTAGGCAAACTGCCAGTGGCACTAGGGTGCTATGAATAAAGCCAACATGGAGGTAGGCCTGAACGAGAGTAAAGGACCATCCTGTACTAGGCCCCACGCCTAAGCGGAAGGAGGTCAGCATAGTCGTCGACGGTAGGACTGTGAAGGCCGTTGAAGGAGAGCCCATAGCCAGTGCTCTGATAGCTGCGGGTGTCACGATATTCAGAAGGACGAGGATCAGAGGAGAGGCTCGTGGCTACTTCTGTGGCATAGGGCTCTGTACGGACTGTATGATGATCGTTGATGGAACGCCGAACGTGAGGACCTGTAACACGGCCGTGAGGGAAGGCATGAGGGTGGAAACCCAGGTAGGCCTAGGACGAGGGGCCCCTCATGATTGAGACTGAAGTTGCGGTCATAGGGGGCGGGGTCGCGGGCTTGGTCTCGGCAATTGAGTCCGCAAAGCTCGGGGCGAACGTGTGTCTGATAGACGAGAACCCAAGGCCGGGCGGCCAGCTCTTCAAGCAGATACACAAGTTCTTCGGCTCCCAGAGGCACTATGCCGGTACGCGCGGCTTCGAAATCGGTGAAAGCCTGATGAGAGACGCACAGGCAAACGGGGTGAAGACACTCCTCAACTCCTATGTCTTCGGCATATTTGGCAAAGAAATTGGGATAGTGGAGAAGACCGGAGACCAGACTAGCTTGAGATGGATCCAGGCGAAGTCGATAATCCTGTCCTGTGGAGCCTCGGAGAGGATGATGATGTTCCCGGGATGGACTCTCCCCGGCGTTATGGGAGCAGGGGCCGCCCAAACCCTCATCAATGTCCACCGTGTGCTCCCGGGCAAGAAGTTCCTGATGATCGGCTCCGGAAACGTCGGTCTGGTTGTCTCCTACCAGATATTGCAGGCAGGAGGAGAAGTCGCAGCGCTCGTGGAGGCCCTCCCGAGAATTGGAGGCTGGGGCGTCCATGCAGCAAAGATTCAGAGGCTAGGAGTGCCCATCCTGACCAGCCACACCATCAAGGAGGCCCAAGGAAGGGACAGAGTGGATTCAGCGACAATCGTCGCCCTAGACAAATCTATGAGGCAGATCTCAGGTTCGGAGCAGACTATAGACGTCGACGTGGTATGCATAGCCATTGGATTGAAGCCGAACATAGAACTCGCCCTAATGGCCGGCTGCGAAACCATGTACCTGGATGAACTCGGAGGAAGAGTACCTGTCCACGACGAGAACATGGAGACAACCGTCGACGGCGTCTACGTCGTAGGAGACTGCGCTGGCGTCGAGGAGGCAAGCACTGCCATAGAGTCGGGTAGACTAGTCGGGGCCGCGGTTGCAGAGAAGCTGGGCCACCTGCCCAAGGAGAAGGCCGTTGGCATGAGGGCTCTGAACAGGAGTGTCCTCGATGATCTTCGTAGTGGCCCTCTATGTTCGCATAGGTTGAGGGCTAAAGAACAGCTCGTCGACTACGCCGAAACCATGAAGGAGGATAGTCAATGAGCCAGGGAATAGGAGCGACGGGGACGCCATCGATGGAGGAGTTGGAGAGGAGCCCCGGGTTCCCGAGCGAGGCGCGACTGCGGAAAGGTGCTGCTGCCGTGATAGAATGCGTCCAGGAAATTCCATGCGACGTCTGCGGCTCCGCCTGTCCCAGCGGCGCCATCACGCTCACTTCCATCAGCAGTCTCCCTAAGCTGGACGAGGAAAGGTGCACCGGCTGCGGTATATGTATTCCACGCTGCCCCGGGCTCGCCATCTTCCTGATAAACCTCAACTACTCGAAAGATGAGGCCTTGGTCTCTTTCCCCTACGAGCTTCTACCAGTACCAGAGATTGGGAGCGTGGTAAAGGTCACAGATAGGCTAGGGAAATGTGTCACCACAGGTAAGGTCATGAGAGCAGATGAGAGGGAGGGTTGCGATCGCACTCTGATCGTGTCAGTGGCTGTTCCGAAAGAATTTGCGCAACGGGTCCGCGGGATCGCTCCGCCTAGGAGGAAGTGACGACATGAACGAGGGAGGATTGGTTGTCTGCCGCTGCATGGAAGTGACCGAGGAAGAGATTAGGAAAGCAGTCAAACAGGGAGCCCTGAGCTTCGACGCGGTGAAGAGAGTCACAAGGTCGGGTATGGGAACCTGCCAAGGACGAACCTGTCAACAACTTATCGAGCGGCTCATCGCGGAAGAGTCAGGCACGAAGCCAGCCGAACTGCCGCCTATCTCTATGCGTCCCCCCCTAAGGCCTACTAGACTGGGGACAATCGCCGACATGGAGGAGTGACATGTTGATCAATGAGGCAGAAGTCGCCGTCATTGGTGGTGGCATAATGGGCCTCTCAGCTGCCTACCACCTAGCAAAGCTGGGCGTCAACGTCGTCCTGGTAGAGATGGACAAGATCGCTGCTGGAGCCTCCGGATCGAATGCGGGCGCCATACGGGGGAGCGACGTTGAGAACCCGGCTGCCTCACCGATCTACGAAGCCTCCTACAAGATGTACCACGACTGGAACGAGAATGGTGAGCTTGGATACGATCTAGAGATCAGCGTGGTCCCTGTCTTGAGGTGTCTAACGGATCAGCACATAGAAGCGATGAAGCAGGGTGTATGGAAGAAGAGGCAGGAGGCCTGGACAATGGAGAGACTGCGGGTGGCCAGGCGAAGGGAATGGATGATCCCCGAGCCCAACATCGTAGAGGACGTGACTTGCGGAATCGAGTCCACAAACACTATGATCAACCTGTTCAGGGTCACCCAAGGCCTGGCAAGAGCCGCTGAATGCAACGGGGCCAAGATACTCACCAAAACCAGAGTCACCGGTATAGATGCTAAGGACGGCAGAGTATGCGGCCTATCAACATCTCGCGGGAGGATTGAGGTGCGGTTCATTGTCAATGCGGCAGGCTCATGGGCGTCGGTCATCGGAAGAATGGTCGGGCTTAAGATTCCCATCGTCCCAGCCATAGGAACGGCACTCGTCACCGAGCCAACTCAGCCCCTAACCTACCATGGCCGCATAGTTTACGACCCGCTCTGGTTCGACCCACACCGCCCCTGTATACCCGACAGCGAGGACCCGTGTGAGAGGCTGGGAGTGACCACGGAGATCGATAGGCACACCAAGGAAGACAACTACATACTCGCCCGATCAGAGCACGACGTCGACCTTCCAGAGAAAGGTGCGAAAACTCTGGTCGAGCCAGAGACGCTCAAGTGCATCGCTCAGAGCGCCATAAGGATAGTCCCAAAGCTGAGGAGCATCAACATCATGAGGGTCTATGCTGGGATGAGACCAGTCTGTCGGCCAGACGGAAACCCGATCATCGGCAAAGTCGAAAGCGTCGAAGGCTTCATCATGGCAGCGGGCTCATGGCACACAGGCATGAGCTATGGTCCTGCGACGGGGAAGCTGGTCTCTGAAATCATAGCGGGAAAGAAACCATCAATACCCATAGATGCGTTTCTGATGAGCCGTCTAAGAAACACATAAATACTTTGCAGACTATCTTAGACTAGAACTGACATGAGCAAGCGAAAGCAAAGCGTGGTCAAGACGCTGATGGTTCAACCTTCCATCGCTAAGATGGTCGATAGGATCACAGGGCCTAGAAGGCAGGGGAGCGAAAGAACAGCAATCCTCTACACCTGGGGCATCTACTTCTTCCTTCA